>Ga0210402_10000363_pt1 | contig 50966 bp, 36 predicted proteins | sample IncBWC7MmetaG_FD_161055 | JGI IMG/M metagenome (GOLD analysis project Ga0210402, IMG submission 161055) | Forest soil microbial communities from Barre Woods Harvard Forest LTER site, Petersham, Massachusetts, United States - Inc-BW-C-7-M | ecosystem: Environmental > Terrestrial > Soil >... | reverse complement strand
GGCATCGTCGTGCTGCCGGTTGCGCTGCTGTGCTGGCTGATGGCCTTCCCCGCCCGCCCATGGTGGAAGCGGCCGGTTACGGCAGGCGCCATCGCCACTGTGAGTTATGGCTGGATTTCTCCCTGGTTGAGCCCCGCGATGATTCGGGCGATTCGCGCCAATTCCTTTACCACGTCCGGCGATTTCCGATACAGGGCGGCTTCCTGGGTGGCGCTGGCCGCGATCGGCGCCGGCTTTCTGCTCTTGTGGTTGGCCCTGCGCCGGGGCAAAGCCTCATCGCATCTGCAGTTCTTCGCACTCTTTGGCTACGTCCCTACCGCGATCATGATGCCTTGGTCGCTCTGGAATATCGCGGTGCTCCCCCAGCCCCATCGCTACCAACTGGAGATGGACCTGGCGCTGCTCCTCGCCATCGTTTTCGCCGGGGCGGCAGTCCTGGACCGGCTTTCGCTAAGTGTGCGCACAGCGGTAGTTGCGGTTGCCGGCGCCGGCTTGACGCTGCAGATGGTCCATACGGTGGTCTACGCGCGGGATCTCATTCGTTCGGTCGAACCCGGCCAACTGAGCGAATACCGGATTGCCAAGTGGCTCGACCAAAACCGCCCCGGGCAGCGGGCTTTCATTTCCGGCTCCGACTCCTTCCTGTATAACGCCTTCACCGATAGCCCGCAATTGACCGGCGGGCACGACCAGCACACCGTCAACACGTTCATTCCGATTGTCAGCTTCACTATTTACACCGGCATGAACGCCGGCGACCGCGATGCCGAGTACTCCATCTTCTGGCTCAAGGCCTTCGGTGCGCACCTCATCTCTGTGCCCTCGCCGGAGAGCACCACCTATTTCAACCCAGTCGCTCATCCACACAAATTCGATGGCGTCCTGCCGTTGCTTTGGCGGGACCGTGGCGACTCCCTCTATGAGGTGCCCACACGCTCCGCCTCACTGGCGCACGTGATTCCCTCCTCGACGGTAGTGACCCGGACCCCGATCCATGGCCTGGACATTGCGCCGGTGGAGCCGTACGTGGCTGCGCTGGAAGATCCCAGATATCCGGTGGCGACCTTTCAATGGAAGGGGATGAGCGAAGCGGATATCCGCGCCACGGTGGATCGCGGGCAGGTGATTGCGGTACAAGTCACCTACGAACGAGGCTGGGAGGCCTGGGCTAATGGCAAGCGCCTGACGGTGCGGGGCGATGCCATCGGACAGATGGTGATTGAACCGGAGCGCACCGGGCCTTGCCAGATCTGGCTGCGTTACACCGGCGGAACGGAGCGCGTGGTCACACGCGCCATGAGCCTGGCTGCGATGCTGCTGGCAGCGGCCTTCGCATGGCGAGAGAGGCGATCCGCCTGTGGGGCAGGTTGTGAATCTGCGGCGGATTGTTAATCCGCCTCTGGAGTTTGTACATTACTGGTCGGGCCAAAGTGGGATAGACGATCGGGTTATGTCGTCTGTCACCCAGCCCGCGCTTGACCCTCGCCACGGTTCACTCTTTGAGCCATCGCATGATGGTGGGCATTGCGGTGTCCCGTTGGAAGATCGCGTGGACGTGATTGGGCATGACCACGCACGCGTGGAGTTGGTTGAACCAGTAAACCGCCTCCCATCCAGGAGAGCGTTCATAACTACACCGGCGAGTGCTGGCGAGGCATGACAGACCACGAAAGACGATGGTCTGTCCCACCTTCTCCCAAAAATGTACAAACTCAAGCGGCGGATTGTTAATCCGCCTGCGCGACGCGGCAGCGAGCGTTTTTCGCCTTGCCTGAAGGGGCTCGGCAAAGTGCGAAAGGCGGATTGCCAATCCGCCGGACCCAGAGGGTGCCCCTACCAACCTGCCCCACATACACGGCCGCGGGGCGGCGCGTTGGTAGAATAGAAGGATTCTGGAGTCTCGAAGTCCTCGAACACAAAAACAGTCTTGACGCGCTGCCGCACCTACGCGTCCTTTCGTGTCCGCCCCGCGAAGGCATCCCACATGAACACACTCGCCATCGGAATTGATTTCGGCACCACCAACAGTTCCGTGGCTCGCGCCATGGGCTCAGGTGAAATCGATCTCGCTCGATTTCCGTATACCGGCGGATACACCGATGCGTATCGTTCCTTGCTATACCTCGAACTGGTGAAGGACCGCGGCCTTCACCGAATCAAATCCTGGAGCGGCCCGACTGCCATTGAAGAGTACCTGGCAGCCGAGACGAAGGGCCGTCTGGTGCAATCGCTCAAGTCGTTCCTGAGCAGCCGCTCTCTCAAGAGCACGGATGTCTTCGGAAGGCGGATGACCATTGAGGACCTCATCGCCCGGATCCTTCGGGATCTCCGGGAAAAGGCCGAGGTTCAGTTTGGCGCCAGGATTCACACCGCGGTGGTGGGGCGGCCGGTGCGGTTCGTCGGCGCCGATAAGGAAGAGGACAACCGCTTTGCCGAAGAACGGTTGATGGCCGCCTTCAAACTCGCCGGATACGCTTCCGTGGAGTTTGCACTGGAGCCGGTGGCGGCAGCCCATCATTATGAGTCCACGCTGGACCACGACGAACTGGTTCTGATCGGAGACTTCGGCGGCGGCACCAGTGACTTCTCGCTGCTGAGAGTCGGCCCCGGCATCCGCAAACGGGGCCGGACGCCCGCCGATCTGCTGGGCAACAGCGGTATTGGGCTCGCGGGCGACGCGTTTGATGCCCAGATCGTCCGGAATCTGGTTTCCCCGGCCCTCGGGAAGGGCTCTTCGGCGCGGTCGATGCACAAGGTGTTGCCGGCCGTGCCGAACTGGGTCTACGCCAAACTCGAACACTGGCACCACCTCTCTTTCCTGCGCACCAACAGCGTCATCAACATGCTGAACAGCAGCAGGGCGGAGGCGTTCGAGCCCGCGAAGATTGAAGCCTTGGTCCACCTGATCAAGGAAGATCTCGGGTACCCCCTGCATCGCGCCGTTCAAAAGGTAAAGCGCGAGCTATCGGAGAACACGGTAGCTCAGTTCCGGTTTTCCGATGGTGTTATTGAGATAGAGTCCACCGTGGAACGAACTGCCTTCGAGGATTGGATCGCGGAGGAATTGGCGAAAATTGAGGCTTGCATCGACGCTCTCATGGCGGCGTCGGGAGCCGGAAGCAAAGATGTGGACATGGTGTTCCTCACCGGCGGCTCGTCGTTCGTGCCGGCTGTCCGCGGCATTTTTGAAGCGCGCTTCGGAGCCGACAAGATCCGTGCCGGCAATGAATTCACGTCGGTGGCACGCGGGCTTGCCCTCACTGCGGCGGCCCGGCGCCAGGCACGCGCATGACCGGGCCGAAATTGAAGCGAAAAATCGGCTAGAGTTGAAGATTGAGGACAGACCATGATCTCCCACACCGCGTTCCATTTCGCTATCGGCGTGATGCTGCTGCGGACCACCGCGTTCGCGCAGGCGCCCATGGATTCGACCGTACCGCCTGACGCCGAGATCCGCCAAATTCTGGCCGGTCGCATCGGTGGAGAAAACCTGGGCATAGGCATGGTGGCCGGAGTTATCGACGCGAAAGGCCGGCGGGTGGTGGCGTACGGCAGTCTCGCCAAGGACGATAAGCGTCCCCTCAACGGCGACACCGTCTTCGAAATCGGCTCCATAACGAAAGTGTTCACATCCCTGTTGCTGATGGATATGGTGCAGCGAGGTGAAGTCGCACTAACCGATCCGGTATCGAAGTACCTGCCGCCGAGTGTCAAAGTGCCCGAGCGGAGAAACCGAAAGATCACGCTGCAGGATCTTTCGACCCAGAGTTCGGGCCTGCCGCGGATGCCCTCGAATTTCACTCCCAAGGATGAGTTGAATCCGTACGCCGATTATTCGGTGGAACAGATGTATCAGTTTGTATCGGGCTACCAATTGACGCGGGACATCGGCGAGAAGTACGAGTATTCCAATTTGGGAGTCGGCCTGTTAGGGCACGTGCTGTCGCTGCGCGCCGGCATGGACTACGAAGCCCTGGTACGCGCCCGCATCTGCGAGCCTTTGGGGATGCCCAGTACCCGCGTTACCCTGACGCCCGAAATGAAAGCGCGGTTGGCGATTGGACATAGCGGCGCTCTGATTGCCGTGCCGAATTGGGATATCCCCACTCTGGCGGGCGCAGGGGCACTGCGGTCGACCACGAACGACCTCCTGACCTTCCTGGCGGCGAACATGGGCTATGTCAAGACCCCGCTGGCCGCCGCGATGGCCGCGGAAGTCTCGGTTCGAAAGCCTGCCGGCGCTTCCGACATGGAGATCGCTTACGGTTGGCACGTTCAAACGAAGGATGGACAGTCCATTATCTGGCACAACGGCGGCACCGGCGGATACCGGACGTTTATGGGCTTTGACCCGAAGCGCCGCGCCGGCGTGGTGGTCTTGTCGAACATCTCAACCCCCGCGGGCCCCGACGATATTGGCCGGCACCTGTTGAACGCCAGCTACCCGTTGCTGAAAATTGAACCGCCCCGGGAGCATAAAGAGGTTACGGTTGACACAAAAACTTACGACAGTTATGTCGGTAGCTACCAACTGGGGCCGAATGCGATTCTGACCATCTCGCGCGAGGGCGATCGCTTGTTCGTGCAGCTCACGGGACAGCCAAAGTTCCAGTTGTTCCCCGAAGGCGAGCGCAAGTTTTTCCTGAAGGTGGTTGACGCGCAGATCACCTTCGATGCCGACGCTCAGGGTAAAACGACGCAAGCCGTCCTTCACCAGGGCGGCAGGGACCAGGTTGCCAAGCGGATGGACGAGGCTGAAGCCAAACGGGCCGCGGATGAAGACGCCGCCCGGGCTGCGGCGGTGGCGCGGGACGCCGAGGTGGCGAAAAGATTCAGGGGGCCAGCGCAGTCGCCGGGAACGGAAGCCGCGCTGCGGCGGTCCATTGAAGAACTGCGGCTGGGGCAGCCGAAATACGAGCTGATGAATCCGGCGTTCGCCGATCTCACGCGCCAGAAGCTGCCTCAGCTCAAAACCACGGTTACCGAGCTTGGTTCAGTGGAATCGGTATCGTTCAAAGGGGTGGGGCCTGGGGGCTTCGACATCTATGAGGTGAGGTTCGAGCACGGTTTGACGGAATGGAGAATCGGGCTGGGACCGGATGGGAAGATTGAAGGCATAGGCTTCCAGGCCACACCAGGCGCGAAGTGATAAGATAGCAGCCGTAATGAAGGCCATAGCCCGCTTCATGGAAGAGACCGGAATCGGCGTTGGCGAACTGGTTACCGCCACGGGATTGGACGTGAAACTGGTTAAAGCGGTGGTAAGCGGCAACTACACTCCCAGTCCGTTACAGCGCCAACGCCTGGCGGCCGCCCTAGGGGTTTCGACGGATGACATTTCGTGGGAACACACGGTCGCGGTCGAACACATTCGCGGCAACGGTCCGCAATGCGGGCGCTCCACTTGAATGGCGCAAGTCTGCGAGAGGGTGGGAGTTGATTTTGGGGTAGCGGCAGGCGGATTAACAATGCGCCGCAGGTTGGCAACCTGCCCCACATGAATCGCCTTCGCTCTTCGCGTCAGCGCTATTTGTCCTTTGTTCAGGATTATAAGCGGGGGCGCCTCGATGACGCGGCCCAAGCGGGTGCGGAGCCGGCCGTGCCGGAATCGCGGAGCAAGCCTTCGGGCAAACGCCGCCAGTACCTCCGCGAATACCTGCGCTGGCTGTGGCCCCATCGCTACGCGGTAGGTGCGCTCTTCGCTCTCGCATTGTTGAGTGCCAGCCTGCAGATGGTGGAACCGCTGTTCATGCGGTATATCATCGACCATTCCCTGCTGGCCACTGGCTTGGACCCGGCGGCCCGCCTCAACTACCTCAATCTGGCCGGCGCGCTGTTTTTGGTGCTGATCGTCGTCTCCAACCTGGTTGGCGCACTGCGGGACTACCGGCAGCGCCTGCTGAACACGCGGGTGATGCTGGCGCTCCGCCGGTCGGTGTTCGAGCGGTTACTGTACCTTCCACTGCCCAAACTGTGGGACATGAAGACCGGCGGCATCCTGTCCCGGCTGACGGGCGACGTGGACACCACCACCGGGCTGCTCCAGTTGGCCATCGTGTCGCCGGCGGTGTCGCTGATCCGCCTGGTGATCGCAGTAGGTGTGTTGATGGCACTGAACTGGCGGCTGGCTTTGGCCGCCCTGGCCGTTGTCCCCGGTGTGATGCTGATCAGCTTCATCTTCGCCAGGCGTGTCCGGCCCATCTACCGATCCGTCCGCAAGGATGCGGAACTGATCGACGGCAGAGTGGGCGAAACATTCTCCGGGATTCGCGTGGTCAGGGCCTTCCGGCGCGAAATTCACGAATTGCTCGACTACATGCGCGGGCGGCACACCGTGCTGCGCAAGGAACTGTTCGCGCAGCGCCGTGAGTTGGTCATCTGGACGTCCTGGAACCTGCTGCTGGGAATCGTCAACGTCGCCATCGTCTGGTACGGCGGCTACCTGAACCTCCGCGGCGGCGCCTCCATCGGCGACATCATGGCCTTCCAGTGGTACACGTTCCTGCTGCTGAACCCGGTATGGAACATCGTCAATTCCTTCTCCGAGCTGCAGCGTTCACTGGCGGCGATGGAGCGCGTCTTCGAAGTGCTGGCGATGGAGCACGACAAGCCCGACCGGCCGGATGCCGGCGAGGCGCCGCCGGTGGTGCGCGAACTGCGCTTTGAGGACGTGGAGTTCGAGTATCGCCAAGGCCGCCCGGTGATTCGCGACTTCACCGTCGCGGTGCCCGGTGGCTGGGTGGTCGCGCTGGTGGGCCGTAGCGGCGCGGGAAAGACGACGGTGACGGACCTGGTGGCGCGTTTTCACGACCCCACGAAGGGACGAATCCTGCTCAACGGCAGCGACATCCGCGACTTTCGCCTGCACTCGTATCGCGGCCTGCTGGCCATTGTGCAACAAGACGTCTTTCTATTCGACGGGTCGGTACGGGACAACATCGCTTACGGCCACCACGATGCCACCGATGCCGAAGTGGAAGATGCCGCCCTACGAGCCAATGCCCACGAGTTCATCGTCAAGCTGCCCGAGGGGTACGAGACGTTTATCGGCGAGCGTGGCGTCAAGCTCTCGGGCGGCCAACAACAACGCCTGGCCATTGCCAGGGCGATTCTGGCATCCCCGCAGATCCTCATCCTCGACGAGGCTACCAGCAACCTGGATACCGAGAGCGAGCAACTCATTCAGGCGTCGATGGCCACGCTGCTCGCCGGGCGCACCACGTTCGTGATCGCCCATCGCCTCTCCACCGTACGCCGCGCTAACCTGATCCTGCTGATGGACGATGGCCGCATTGTGGAGCGTGGGACTCACGAAGACCTCATGCGCGCCCGCGGCATGTATCATGACATGGTGGTTCGCCAGATGGAATCTCATGGGTATGATGGCGAAGCGGTGTTGCGCTGAGGAACGGGGAGCGGGGGCCAGGGTCGGCAATCCTAAAACGCTACGGCGTCCGGGAGGACCGATCCGGTGTGTGCCCACCACCCCACTTCCGGTTGGTGCGTTATCCCAGCCGGAAGTAAAGTAGTAAGGACACTAAACTTGATAAGGAGGTGTTAGCGATGAACGGTAAAAGGATGTTGACGATTCCGATTATTACGGGAGTGCTCGCCTTCGTGGGCAACTGGGCCATTTCCGCGCAGGACAAGTACACCTTGAAAGTGCCGAATGGGCTCTCGTTCTCTGAGTTCAGAGGATACGAGGCCTGGCAGGTTGTCTCCATTAGTCAGGACGGAAACCTTATGGCTGCGATCCTCGCTAATCCTGTGATGATCAAGGCCTACCTGGCCGGCGTTCCCGGCAACGGCAAGCCTTTCCCTGACGGCGCGAGGATGGCGAAGATCCATTGGAACCCGAAAAAGTTGGAGACGTTCCCCGCAGCGACGGTGCCAGGTACCCAGCATGACGTCGACTTCATGGTGAAGGACAGCAAGAGGTTCGCGGACAGCGGAGGGTGGGGATGGGCCGTGTTCGAGTATGACGCTGCATCCGATACGTTCAAGCCCGGCACTTTGGCTGGCAAGCCGCCGCAGGGGAACGACGCCAAGTGCGGGTTCGCGTGCCACACGAGCGTGAAGACAAGAGATTACGTTTTCACGGATTACGGGCACAGGTGAAGCGGTATAAGCAGCACACAGATGAGCAATGACGCAACGCGAATCCCGAGCGTGGCGCCTCATTCGACAACTTGCTGCGGACCCCTGCGGGGAAGCAATCGACTCGGGTCTGCCTTCACGTCGATGATAAAGCCCATGAAGCTGACGGCCATTTCGTCGGTGGTCTGCGGGCCGTACTTCACGTCGATGTTCGGGTTCGGATTGTATGGGTTGTTTTCCGAATTATCGAAGTGAGCTGTTGACTCCAGCCGAGTGCCTTTCGGCAATACCACGGCCTTGGCGAATTCATACCCGAGCTGCCAGTTGAAATCGAACTTTCCCTTCAGCAGAGTCTCCGACTCGCCCGATGGATAGAACGCGCGCAGTTCGTAGTCCTTGGCACGAAGGTGCATATGCGGCTGCACCCACGCCAGTTGAGAATCGGCCTGGAGCGTCGTCTCCGCCTTCACCTCATAGTGCAACGCATGGGCCGGAATCACGAACCGGGTGTTGTTGATGCCGGTAGTAGTGATGTAGCGCTGCTGGGGCGGTCCGCCGGCGAAGACGATCCCGACTTTCGACCGGTCGGTCTCCGGCTTCCCGGAGGTCGTATAGTGAACCTCAAAAACGATATCCGATCCGGCCGCGATGAACTTGGCTGCGCCTCCCAGAGCGAACTCCTGCGCATTCAAGCCGGGGTTATATTTCGCCAAAATTTCTTGCACCGGGCGGGTGCGGTCGGTGGCTTCGCCGGGAGTCTGGCGCGCCGTGTCCGGGCCCGCCGTGTCCGGGCCCGCCGTGCCCGGGACAATAAAAAACTGCGCGCGCGTCGGCTTGTAGAGCTCACCTTCCGGCGCATCCTTCATCCAAGGTGATCCAGGAGGCCGAACCCACGCCTTCATGTGGTGCACCACTTTGGGATTTCCCGGACGGATTTCCGCCGCTTTGACCCAGATGTCCCGCGGAAAATTGACCTTGACCAGGAGATTGGATTGATCCAGGACGCCGGTCTCCGGAATGGAGATCTCATGCGGGAATTCGATGACCATATCGGGACTGCCGATGCTCCAGCCCTCGGCGAATTTGACGGGCGCAGGTTTGTCTTTCGCGTCCCCCTCCGGCGCCCCATTGCTGGCCCAGGATACGAGCGTGTCGATCTCGTTCTTCGAGAGCCTGCGCTCGTGGGTCAATGCACGATGGCCCGATTCCACGAACCAGGGCGGCATCTTTTGAGTGAGAACCGCGTCCTTGATGGCTTTGGCCCAAGGCCGAGTCTCCCCGTAGGTCATGAACGACATGGGGGCGATTTCGCCCGGCCGGTGACACTCCTGACACTGCGCCTGCAAGGTCGGAAGCACGTCCTTGTTGAAGGTCGGGACCGGCCGGACATCCCCCGCCATTAACAGACCCGCCGCCGTAAACAGGCCGGCCGTCAGGATTCGCATCGTCAGGATTCGCATCATGGACTTCCCCTCCACACTGCTACGGGCGCGGGCTAGTGAAAGCGCATCCAGCCGCCCTCCTTATAGTAAACCTGAGGAGGCCAGTCAGGGCTTGCCAGCGGTGCCGGCGCCGACCGCGCGCCGGGGATGGAGCGCTGCCAAACTCACGGGCTTAGTGATTGAGGCAGCCTCGCTTTCTGCAGGGTTTCAATCACGGCCCCAAACCTCGCGAGCGGTCTCGACGATCAGCGAGAGTTTCGCCCACTGCTCGGCTTCGGCCAGCACATTGCCTTCTTCCGTGCTGGCGAATCCGCACTGGGGGCTCAGGCACAACTGCTCCAGGTCAAGGTATCTGGCTGCGTCGTCCAGCCGCCGCTTCAGGTCGTCCTTCGTCTCCAGGGCGCCGGTCTTCGAGGTCACCAGGCCAAGCACCACGGCCTTGCCCTTGGGCACGAAGCGCAGCGGTTCGAAGCCGCCGGCCCGCTCCGTGTCGTACTCCATGAAATAGCCGTTGACGCCGATGCGGTGGAATAGGATCTCGGCTACCGGCTCATATCCGCCCTGCGCGATCCACATAGAACGGAAATTGCCCCGGCACAGGTGCATGGTGACGACCATATCGGACGGGCGGCCGGCGATGGCGGTGTTGATCAGGTCCGCGTAAATCCCGGGCAATCGGTCGGGATCGTCACCGCGATCCCTGAGCATCTGGCGCTGCTCCGGGTCGCAGAGGTAGGCCAGATTGGTCTCGTCAAGCTGGAGATAGCGGCAGCCCGCGGCGGCGAAGGCTTCGACCGCCTGCCGGTAGGCGTTCCCGAGGTCGCGGTAAAAATCGTCCATGCTGGGATAAATCGATTCGGGCACGGCTTTGCGGCCGCCGCGAAAATGCAGCACGGAAGGCGACGGGATGGTCATCTTGGCCGCGACCCCGGTGTGATCGTTCAGACTGGTGTGATCGTTCAGACCGGTGTGATCGTTCAGACTGGTGTGAGCCTTCAGAAACCGGAAGTGCTCGATCATCGGGTGCCCGTGGAAGCCGATCTTACCGGTTACGCGCAGGCCTTTGGGTTTGGTCTCGCCGCCTTTGAACTGGATGCCGTGTTCGGCCTGGTACGACTCTACACCTTCCAGGCCCGCCAGAAAATCGAGGTGCCAGAATTCGCGCCGGAATTCCCCGTCGGTTACGCCCCTCAGGCCGATCGATTCCTGTTTGGCAATCACCGCCTGAATGGCGCGGTCTTCGACGGTCTTCAGTTCGTCGGCGCCGCTTTCACCGCGTTCCCGGCGGGCGCGCGCCTGCCTGAGTTCCGGCGGCCGGAGCAGGCTCCCCACGTGGTCCGCCCGGAACGGCGGCGCTGTTCGAAGTGACATATCAATATCATGACACCGGAATGTATTGACCGCCACAGAAAGGTTGACCTCTTCACTCGGCGCGATGGACGCGTTCGGAGTGCGGTGACGATTGCCTGCCTGCGAGCCCGCCGAACAGGGCCGGTATCGCCGCGATAGGCGGCACTGTCATCCCTCCTCCGTGCGCCCGCGGCGCTCGTCGAAACAGGTTAACGACCTGGTTAACAACCTGCCCCGCACAGGCAACCTTGCTATCCTGGGGAAACGGCGGAAAAACGTTATGGGGAAAGAACTCTTGGCTTCACTTTCGCGCTCGCGGCTTTGGGCGCAATCCTGGCGCCCGCGGGCACCGATGAGGGCATGTGGGCGTTCGACAACCCGCCTCTCAAGTTGCTGCAGCGCCAGTACGGGTTCACGCCCACGCAGGCGTGGCTTGACCAAATCCGGCTCTCCTGCGTGCGATTTCGTATACGAAGGCGAAACCAATCGCATCGTCGCCGTGCACAAAGCGGGCATGACGGAGGTGCTGAAGAAGCTGTACAACGCTCCGGCGCTGGTGAAAGAACTGCTGGGGCAGTAAGCCCCTATAGTGGAAATCGAGTCCGAAGTTGCGCCGGCAGGTGGAGCCTCGATGGCGTGAACCGAATGGCGGTTGCCAAGATTAGGGATATTCTGAAGATGTTGAGGCGTGATGGCTGGTGGCTGGAACGTCACGAGGGGACCAGCCACCGGCAATTCCGTCACGCCAGCAAGAAAGGCACCGTCACGGTCAACGGTCATGATGGCGATTCACTACCTCATTGGCTTGTCGGTAGTATTCTGAAACAAGCTGGACTGACCAAGGAGGATCTGAAGTAATGATTGAGTATCTGGTGATCATCGAGCCAGCCGAAGATGGATCGGGTTTTGGCGCATACGTCCCCAACCTGCCTGGTTGTGTTGCGACTGGCAGGACGCGGGAAGAGGCAAGGGAGAGCATTGCGTTTTCCATCCCGCTCCACATTGCCTCCCTCCGCGCCCACGGCGAGACGGTTCCGCGGCCTACCGCCGAGGCGGAGCGGATTATCGTCGCAGCATAGTTCGTCAACCGCGTTCATTTCATGCATCTGGCCTGCTGAACTACGGTGCTGCCGCCGGGTGGGATTGAGGTTCGTTTTCATGTATAGATTCGGCCATGATTCCTTTCCCCCTTTTCCACTTCTGCGAGTATTGGGTCGACCCGGGGGCGTAAATCTCGGCGGTGCGCTTTACTTTGCAGGTGCCCTGTGTTCGCGAAGATCGCGTATAACTGCGTCCGCGTTCCCGACCTCCCGATTCTTGTCGCGCGCCGGAGGCTTGATCATCTCGGATCGAGTTCAGGTAACACCAACATTTCGTGGAGGACTCCGGTCGGGTTCGAGCGCCCGCTAAACTCACTCCACCCCGCCCGTCATCTCTATCAGAGTAAAATAGTATTTGCGGAGTTCCCGCCCTATCGAGACCTATGCTATCGAGACCTGTGCATGATTGATGCAGTTCTGGCCAAAATCTTTGGCACCAAAAACGAGCGCGAAATCAAGGCGATGCTGCCCACCGTGGCGGCTATCAGTTCCCTGGAACCCCAGATGCGCCAACTCTCGGACATCGACCTGGCTGCCAAAACCATCGAATTCAAAGAGAAACTGGGCCAGGGCGCTACCCTTGACGACATCCTGGTTGAAGCCTTCGCCGTAGTGCGGGAGGCCGGCCGCCGCATTCTCAACATGCGCCATTTCGACGTGCAGTTGATCGGCGGCATGGTGCTGCATCAGGGCAAAATCGCCGAAATGAAGACCGGCGAAGGAAAAACGCTGGTGGCCACGCTGCCGTGCTACCTCAACGCGCTCTCGGGCGAAGGAGTCCACGTCATTACCGTCAACGACTACCTGGCCAAACGCGACTCCGAATGGATGGGCCGTCTCTACAAATCGCTGGGCCTGCGCGTGGGCGTGATCGTGCACGATCTGGACGACCAGGAACGCAAGGACGCCTACGCCGCCGACATCACCTACGGTACCAACAACGAATTCGGCTTCGATTACCTGCGCGACAACATGAAGTTCCGCATCGAAGATTGCGTGCAGCGTGTGCACTCCTACGCCATCGTCGACGAGGTGGATTCCATCCTGGTGGACGAGGCGCGCACCCCACTGATTATTTCCGGCCCGAGTGAGGAATCCACGGACAAGTACTACAAGGTGAACCGCATCATCCCCAAACTGGTCCGGGGTGAGGTGATCGAGGGCAAGGAGCCCGGCGAAAAATATACTACGGGCGACTACACCATCGACGAGAAGCACAAAAGCTCGGCGCTCACCGAGGAGGGCGTGCTGAAGGTGGAAAAGCTGCTCGGCATCGGCAATCTCTACGAGCCGCAGAACATCGAGTACAATCACCACGTGCAACAGGCCCTGCGCGCGCACGTGCTCTACCAGCGCGACCGCGAGTACGTGGTGAAGGATGGCGACGAAGGCCCCGAAGTCATCATCGTGGACGAATTCACCGGCCGTCTGATGCCCGGCCGCCGCTGGTCCGACGGTCTGCACCAGGCCGTAGAGGCTAAGGAAGGCGTCAAGATCCAGCGCGAAAACCAGACGCTGGCCACCATCACCTTCCAGAACTATTTCCGCATGTACAAGAAGCTCTCGGGTATGACTGGTACGGCGGAAACCGAGGCGGCCGAGTTCCAGAAGATCTACAAGCTGGATGTGGTGGTGATCCCCACTAACCGCACTATGATCCGGCTGGAAAACCCGGACATGGTTTACCGCACCGAGGTGGAGAAGTTTCGCAACGCCGCCAAGGAAATCAAAGAATTCAATTCCAAGGGCCAGCCGGTTCTGGTGGGCACCATTTCGGTGGAGAAATCCGAACACCTCTCCGGCATCCTCAAGAAGATGGGCGTCCGGCATGAGGTGCTGAACGCCAAGAACCATGAGCGCGAAGCCTCCATCGTGGCCCAGGCCGGCCGCAAGAGCGCGGTCACGGTTTCCACCAACATGGCCGGCCGCGGTACCGACATTCTGCTGGGCGGCAATGCCGAGTTCATGACCAAAGACGCCGCCATCAAGCAGAAGGTGGCTGAGCGCCTGCCCGAAGACCAGGCCAAATTCGTGGCCGACGAGCACTTCTACTACTTCACCCACCACGACCTGTTCTACCGTGTGCCGCGCGAAAAATGGGACGCGATTTATGCCGGCTTCAAGGCCGAGACCGATGTAGAGCACGACGAAGTCACGGCGTTGGGCGGGCTGCATATTGTGGCCACCGAGCGCCACGAATCCCGCCGCATCGACAATCAGCTCCGCGGACGCGCCGGCCGCCAGGGCGACCCCGGCAGTTCGCGCTTCTTCCTCTCCCTGCAGGACGACCTGCTGCGAATTTTCGGCGGCGAGAAGATGCAGAACCTGATGCTGCGCCTGGGCATGGAAGAGGATGTGCCCATCGAGTCCAAGATGATCACCCGGCGCATCGCCAAGGCGCAGGAGGCGGTGGAGGCCCAAAACTTCGAAGCCCGCAAACACCTGCTGGAATATGACGACGTCAACAACAAGCAGCGCAAGGCCGTCTATGGCATGCGCCGCGGCTTGCTGGAAGGCGTGGACCAGAAGGAACGGGTGATGGATATGGTGCAGGGCATCGTCGACCAGTTCATCGACATGCGCTGCCCCGACGCCAAGCACCCCGACACCTGGGAACTGGCCGATCTCCGAAACGACATCCTCAGCCAGTTCGGCGCCAAGGTCGATCCCTCCGAGGTCGCCCAGATGACCCAGCAGGAGATGTCGGAGTTCGTGGTCGAGCGGCTCAAGCAGAAGTACCAGGAGAAGGAAGACCTGGTGGGCCCTGACGTGATGCGGCAGACCGAGCGCATTGTCATGCTGCAGGTGATCGACAACCAGTGGAAAGACCATCTGCTGTCGATGGACGAGTTGAAGCAGGGCATTGGCAACCGCGCCTACGGGCAGAAGGACCCGCTGGTTGAGTACAAGAAGGAATCCTACGAGATTTTCACCGCCATGATGGACCGGATCGAAGACGAAACGGTCCGCTACCTGTTCTTCCTGCAGGTGACTTCGGGCGCAGGCCCGGTGATGCCGTTCCCTGATGAGGAGGAGGAAGAGGCGGAGAACGGCCAACCCGCGCGCCCCGACCCCACCGAGCAGGCGCGTCTGGCTGCCAAGAGCTCGATGGAAGACTTCACGCGCAACATTCAGCGCAAGAAGGAGAAGGAGTTGGCGCAACTCACGTTCGGCGGCGACGACAGCTCGAGCGCCCGCCCCGTGCAAGCCGGCCAGAAGGTGGGCCGCAATGACCCGTGCCCCTGCGGCAGCGGCAAGAAGTATAAGAAGTGCCACGGGGCGGCGTAGGGAGCTTTTCAGCGGTCAGCGGTCAGCTTGAACCTTGGCTCGCGCACCGGGGTGCTGGTTTTGCTGAAAGCTGATCGCTGAAGCTGATGGCCAATAGAGCGCGTCCGGAATGAACGGACGTGCGCACGCATTCACGGGACTCTCAAAGCGTAACCGCAGGCCTGGTACAGGTCGATGCGGCCGGCTCCCAGACCTTGGTTTGGGATGGCATAGGTCTGAGTCATTGCCGATCGCGATACCGCGGGTTTGATGCCAGGGTTGATGCCCACCAACAGCGCCGACCCGCCGGAGACGAGCGCCGCGCTGAAGGAGGTCCCGGAAACTACGGCGTAGTTATTTCCGGGATACGTGGTGATCAGACCCTCGCCGGGCGCCGCGACCGCGACCCAACTGTCTCCGTAGTTCGAGAATGCGCTTCGCGCATCCTGATCTGTTGTCGACGCCACTCCCTCCACCAAATTGCCCCAACCGGCGGGATACACCGTCGTCTGAGACGCGCCATTGCCAACCGACGCGACCGCTGCAATGTTTCTTCCGTTCGCGTAGGACAGCGCCAGGTACAGTTCAAGGGACGGCTGGGTGAGGCTGAAGCTCATGTTGATCACGTTTACGCGCGCGTTGGCCGCATAGTAAATCGCTCGCACGATATCGGAGAGCCGCCCGGTTCCGTTGCTTCCGAATGCCTTCAACGGCATCAATTTCGCGCCCGGAGCGACGCGGTGGATCAGTCCCGCCACCATCGTGCCGTGGCCGAATTCCTCCGGCAAATTCCCGTCGAGGATGCCGACCGTGGATTGGTCCAGAAGGGCCACGGTTGAACTGTTGACGCTCGTTGGGGCCTTGTTCTGCAACGACGTTGAGGATTGAGCAAGAACCAATGCAAGAATCGGACTGAGGTCGGCCAAGTCCGAGGCCAATCCAGCCTGATTGCGCGTGAAGTCGTATCCGGCAACAACCACATTTTGCAGCGCCGGATGCGAGGCGTCGATGCCCGTATCGATCACCGCCACGGTCCCGGCCCCAAGCGCGATCTGCTGGGCCGCCGGAAGGTTGATGATCCCCGCCGCCGGCTGGTTCAGGTAGGTGTCCCACCAGTTCTGGCCGTCAAATGGCGTGTACGTCCGGACCGACAAGCCGTCCAATATGCCGACGGTGGATTGATTGACCGACGCGCCCGATTCGGGCAAACTGGCCACATTGTCCAGTTCGAAACCGAGGACTCCCAGGGTTGACTGCACCAGAGGGATCAACAGGTCAGGAAGGAAACCGTCCGGCGCGCTGACCAGGTACAGTGTGTGGCCGGGATCGTTCAGCGGGGCAATGACTGTCAGGCCGTTCAGCAGAGCAATTATCGGAACAAGCAAGGAGTTAGCCCGAAGGATATATTGGCGGCAGAAGCCGCTCCCAGGCAACAATAGAAACAGTGAAAGCGCAAGAATACCAGCTCTTCTCATGCGGATTACTCCCCTCACGGGGTGACGCGGCACGGCGGCGCGCGCTGAACCAGCGGCCGACTACTGGCCGCCCACTCCCACCACGATCCTGAACCTGCGCCCAGGAACATACTCCATCTGAAACTCGCCGAATTGGTTCGTCACGGCGCGCGCCAGCACCTCGGCGCCGGCCTTCAAGGTCACAGTCGTTCCAGCCGACTGCTCGCCGACGCCGGACTTCCACGTCACCTGCCCGATCAGCCGTACGGCGTGTCCTCCCGAAACGGCATTCTGCTGAACGTCAACCGAGTAACCCGAACCGCTATACAACGTCTGGCGTGCGGAATGCGAAGCGTTCCTCACCCCCAGCGCAAAGGGCTCGCGAAAGCTGTCGAACATCAAATCGCAAATCCTTCGCGCGCCGGCAAATACTCCCTCGGGGCACTGAAAGATCGCAAGCTGCTTGATCCGGTTGACTTCCGCCTCCGGAACCTCCAATTCAATTTCGCGCCGCGCAAACGTCAGGACCTGCTCCATCCGCGACCGTTCGCCATTACAGCGTTCGCAGCCCGTGGTGAGGTGCTTGCGCATGATTTCGAAGTCTATTTGTGAGTGAAGGCCGCGCACATAGTCGCTCCACTCTCCCAAGCTGAAATGTTCCATCGGCACGCTCATAATCCGAGGGTAATCCCTTCGGAGGAAATAGCGGTTGAGAGCCCGGCAGCCCCCGCCGGCGTGCAACTCCTCACCGCATCCTTGAAATGCCTCAGCGAGCCAGCGACGGCCTGAGCCAAACTGTCGGCCAGAAACGGCTTCAGCAGAATCGCCCATTTGGCCCGGAGAGGGGAGAATTGGTGTGGAATGTGCCCCGAGGCCAGAAGCGGCTTCCGCAGAATCGCCCACTTGGCCTGCAGAGGGGAGAATTCGTCCGGAATGTGCCCCGACATGAATACAACTGGGATCCCTGCGTGATGCCTTTGCAACTCGCGGGCCAGCGTGAAGCCATCCATTCCGGGCATACTCACATCGCTCAGCACGAGATCGACCCCCTCCGCGTCGCAAATTGAAATGGCCTCTGCGCCTGAGCCGGCCTGCAATGTACGATAGCCGTATCGTTGGAGCAGCAATTCAGCAACGTTCCGCACCGGCCTCTCGTCATCGACTACGAGGATGGTTGCGAGTGAAGAGCCGCGCTGCGCGCGCCCGTCAATGTGCCTGACTCCCACTGGGCCTGTGAAGTGTGTGCCGGGTATCGGGTGAAGCATCTGGTCTGGTGTCATTTCACCCTAAGAGTGGGCACGGCAGGCCCTAAAAATATAGCCGCCCGCCGGGTTTTATCCCTTACTACTAAAGTTATTAGCTGCCGATCAGGACGAACGGAGCCCAGAAGAAGGGGTGCGGATAGTCCACGCGCAGGCGCGTCATCGCCGCACGAAGTGCCGAGGACTTGTCTCCGTGCGCCGCCAATTCCCGGTAGAAGAACTCCATGAATTGCGCTGTGCTGGCGTCGGAAACATCCCACAAACTGACCAGGACGGCGCGCGCGCCCGCATAGAGGAGTCCTCGGACCAGGCCGAGAAGTTCATCCCCGGCAACCACCGTCGACAAGCCGGTTCCGCATCCGCTTAGCGTGATCAGATCGCAGGCGAGGTCCAACTCATAAAACTCGTAGACCCGAACCTCGCTGGTCCCGAGGCGAACCGATGAAAACATCGGATTGTCCTGACGGAACCAGCCGTGAGTGGCGATATGCACGAACCGGCTGGATGGAGCATACTCGCGGAGGCGTTCGACGGTAGCGGACGGCCCCGTGAACGTGATGGCTTTTGGCAGGCTGGCGGCCACGGCTTCGATCTCGCCCGCAATATGCGGGGCGTAAGCGTCGGGAACACCCAGGATCAGCGATTGTTCGCCCGGCCGCTCGCGTTTGGCCCGGCTGAGGTGGAACACGCTGACACTCGGCGCGTACGAAAAAGAGTACATGTCGATCAGGTAACGGTCGCCGTCCCTCAGCGCGTGAAATGGGACCTCGTGAAGGAATCCATGCGGCACAATCACCAGGCTGCGGCCCCGCACCTGCAAGCGCAATGGCTCCACCAGAAGCCGGTATAGCGTGGAAAGGTGTTCGTCGGTAGCCTGGCGCAGCAGGCTTTGGTGCTGGTCGAAATACTCCGGCCCGAGCCGGAACTTGGAGAGCTGAAACTGCAGCAACCGCGCGGCGTCCCGCGCCTGGGCGGCGTCCCCCAACGAGGCCACTTGCAGTCCGTCGCGCGTGATAATGCAAGCGCAGAGCCGGCCGCGAGTCTCGTAATACTCCAGAATGCAGGCATCGTCCGGAATCGCGGCCTGTGCCTGTTCGAGCGAGATCGTTCCATTCTCCTGCACGGACGCGAATTCGGCGTGACTCGCCCGCAGTTCTTGAATCAGGCTCTCGATGTGCTTTTCGTTCTCTCCGGCGCGCTCCCGCAAGGCGCGCGTTTCGCGGGTACGGACGCGGCCCTGTGCGTTCAGCGCTTCGATGCGGCGATAGCACGCGTGCATCTCCTTGCGCCGCGTCCGCAGTTCTTCCACCAGCAGATTGCCGTTCGGAGCCGGAAGGGACGACAATTGAAACGCAATCAGATCGGCCAGCGTTCGGGATTTCGCCTGCTCAATGTAGGTGAACGCCCGGCGCTCCCAATCGCGCCCGCGGCCGGAGAGGGTAAGCCATACCAGGCTCTCGTAGATTCCAAGCTTGTCTTGCAAGATCGAAATCTTCAGTTCCTCGCCGGCGAGGTTGCTGCGAAGGTCCTCCAGGTAAGCGTGGGCTTTCTGAAAGGCGCGTAAGGCGGCGGCCCTGTTTCCGAGCGCCTCTTCGATATCCCCGTGCGTCTGATGCGCGTGAAAGCTGATGGACGGCGAACCGGCGCTCGCCAGTCTCCGCAGGGCCGAGCGGCAGGCGGCGCGCGCATGGGCGAACCTCCGATGCCGGGACTCAATCCGCGCCAGAACGATTTCGCAGATCGCCGCCTTGCCTTGAAGACGGAGACGCGAAAAGAACCCTAACGCGGACGAGCACAGCCGGCGAGCTTCCTGGAGCCGGCCGGCCTCAAACATCACCAGCCCGCTATGGAGATCGAGCATCGCAGGCCAAACCCGGTTGCGCTCCGCCCGAAACAGCCGCCGCGCCTGTTCGAACAGTTCCAGCGCCCGCGCCGTGTCAGCCTGCCTGGCGGCAACCAGGCCGGCATTCGCCAGCGCTTTGGCGGTTTCGTATTTCATGCCCAGGTCGCGGAACTGGTCAAGCGCCTTATTTGCCAGGCCGCCTGCCCGTTCGATCAGGTTGAGCTCGAGATACATTTCGGATTCGTCCAGGTCACAAAGGGCCATGTGGTACCGGTCTCCGAAATCGGCCGCATAGTTGCGCGCGAGACGGTACAGCGCGATTGCGTTCTTATATTCGCCCCGCAGATAGTGCAGATAGGCGATGTTGTAATCGGCTTCGGCCACCAGGACAGACATCTTGTGGCGCACACAATGCACCCGCGCCTCCTGGTAAGCGCGTAGAGCTTCGTCGAAGTGGCTGAGGCTGATGTGGCAGACCGCCAGATTGCTGAACAGCGCCGCTACGTCCTCCGGCAGCCCGATCGCCAGCAGCGTTTCCTGGGCCGCCTGATAGCGTTCGAGCGCCTCCTGAAATCGATCCTGACGGTAGAGGACGTTTCCGATATTGACATCCAGCCGGGCAAGACGCAGCCGATCGCCGTGTTTCTCGAAAACCCGCCGCGCCCGGGCTGCCCACCGCAGGGCGGTCCGGTACTTGCCCAGATAAGCGGCGCTGTGGATAGCGCCGTTCAGCGTGCGCGCCACATCGAGATCGCGCTTCAGCCGGGTGAGGATGGCGAGGGCTGCTTGATAGTGTTCCAGCGCGTTGGCGTGCTGCGACTTCGCGTACCGCACGTGCCCGAGCGCCCGGTGAGCTTGCGCGCGCGCGTACGGGTCTTCGATTTCTTCCGCCATCCAGGCCGAAAGCTGGGCTAGCCGTTCGGCCTGGATCAGATCGACCCGGACCAGCCTGACCACTTCGCCGTAAAGCAGTTCCACGAATGTGGTATTCCAAATCTCCGGGTTCGAGCGGACCAGGTCAAGCCTTTGGCGTCTCGACGGCAGCGCCGACAGCATCCCGATCAATTGTTCCGCCCGATTCCCGGGGGCTGCCATCTCAAAGACCTCGCTCTTCGAGAAGGTTCTTGAGACGTTGCAAACAGCGCCCGCGGATGAAGCCGATGGAGCCCGTAGCCAGACCGAGCCTTTGCGCGATGGCGTCATACGGTTGCGGCGGCTGCGAGAAGAACAGCAGGCGAATCAGTTCCTGGCAGCGCGGCTGCAATTGATCGATGGCCTCGCGGATGTCCTGGTCACGGGCCGCTTCGTGGAGTATTTCGGCGATGTTGCGGCCGGGCTCGGTTACCTGTTCGACGGCTTCGGCGGACTCGGACTGCGGCGGCAGAGAGTAGCGTTCTATCCATTCCTGGCATTTGCGGGAAGTGACCGTCATCAGCCAAGAGCGAAGGGCGTCAGGAGAGCGAATTTCATCGAGTTCCGAGAACAGTTCCAGGCACACGGCCTGAAACACGTCGGCGCAGTCTTCCGGGCTGAAATGGTAACGAAACGGGATGGAGTAAATCAGACGTTTGTACCTGTCGACCAGAGTGGCCCAGGCGCGCTGATCGCCGGCCCGACAGGCCTTGATGAGCCTGGCATCGCTGGTGTTCCCGGCAGCGGCAATTGAAATCAAGTCTGGTTTCGCGCCTGGAATACTCGTTACCTCCCGGACCAGAACACCTGATCGAGATTGGCGAGAGCATAAGGGGGCAGTATTCCGGGTTGCCAGCCAGCCAGTCCCTTCCTGGCGCCTACGAGAACGTTCGGACTTGCGAGGCAAATAATCGGCAGAAATTCCGCGACGATTTGCTGAACCCGATCGTAGAGGCGTTTCCTTTCGGCATAAGTGGCTACGAGTTGGGACTTCATCAGGTTATCCAACTCGGCTTGCCATGCTGTGGTGGGCTGCTTATGGGTCAGATCCCACAGGTGGGTCGCGCCGGAAGATAGGAGCAGGCTCATCTGCGGCGCCGGGTCCGCGTCGCCACCGCCCAAAGCGAGCAGACACGACTCATAATCCAGGCTGTTCGATACGCGGTCCAGCAAGCTTCGGAACTCGAGCGTCACGATGTTCACAGTTATACCGAGCTGACGTAAATCGGCCTGTACCAGAGTGGCCATCTGTTCGCGATCGGTATTACCGGCGCTTGTCAGCAGCGAAAACTCAACGGCTGCGCCTGTCTTATCATGCAGCAATCCACTCGCATCCCACAAGAAACCAGATGCGCGCAGCAGGTCGCGGGCTTTCTCCAGAGAACGCTTGGGCTTCGGCAGCGATTGGTTCTCCCACAGGCGGTCGCCCGGGCTCACATGCCACCAGATCGGAGCGCCGTGCGTTGCGTAGACGAGTCTGACGATGCTTTCCCGATCGATGGCAAACGAAACGGCGCGCCGGAAGCCGGCGTCCTGAAACCACTTCTGCCTGGCCTCGATCGCACCCAGTTTGCGGCCCGCCAGATCGTTCAGATTGAACATGAGAAAGTTGAATTCCAGGCTCGGCCCGAGATCTTCCATGCGGTAGCCGCCGTCGCGCCGGGCCAGCGCTTCGAAATTCTTCGCCCCCAGCCTGGCGATCAGGTCGGTTTCGCCGCCCCTGAATCGAAGGACCTGGTCGTCCTCCGTAGGGACGAACAGGACGTTCACGCGGTCCACCGCGGGAAGGCGCTGCCCGGCTGCATCGAGTCTCCAGTAATAGGGATTTTTCTCTAAGACCAGCCGCTGCCCGGGGACGTACTCCCGCAAACGGAAAGGCCCGAGCCCCACGATTTGGCCGGGCGCACTGCCGACACCCCACGTCTCACCCAGACGATGCTCGCGATACGGTGCCTCCAGAATATGACGCGGCAGGATGGCAATGCTGTCGAACAGCCGCTCGCCCGGCGCATATGGCTCCGCAAACTCGAACACGACCGTGTCGGTGTCGAGCTTTCGGACCTGCACCGGTTTGCCATGAACCATCAGCAAATCACGCTGGGGTGAACCGGTGGCCGGATCCAGCAAGAGCTGGAACGTAAACAGGACATCCTCAACTTCAAATGGCTGGCCGTCCGAGAAACGGACGCCGCGTCGAATGTGCACCGTGTATCGCCGCCCGTCGGGGGAACTCTCCCACTTCTCGGCCAAGGCGGGTTCGGTTCTCAGTGACCTCCGGTTGATGTGAACAAGGTCAGCCATCAACAGTTGCAGTACGTCCCTGGAGACGTTGTCAACGGCTGTGACTGGGTTGAGCGTTTTGGGTTCTGTCCTCTCCGCAAAGGTGATGGAGCCTCCGGCACTTACTCCCCCTGACCTTGGCTGGGCGGTTCCGGCTGCGACCAGTCCAACTGCGATGATAGCGATCTGGCCCAGCATCTAACTCTTTTTATAGTGGCATATTAGCGGACCTTGAAATCGCCGCGAGCGTCGGTACCAGCTCACCACAGTGCCCTTTCGCACTGCCGCTATGGACCGCTGAGCTGCGGAAGAGTAGCGGAGGAACATACCTGATACTACGGCATTCTGTAGCGATGCCGGCAATCCCCGCTTCGCGCCGGAGGCCTCGGAGGCCTATCCACGGCGGGATACTTGGGCGGCTCAGGGCGCAGTGCCACCAGTTCGACACCGGCGGGCGCCTGCCGAGGCGCTACTGTACTACTGGGCCCGCTGTGGGATCCTCGATTCGCATGCCCATCACCAGCGTACGCAGCACTTCGTTCCACGCGATCTCGAGTCCGGCGGCGCGGTTCGACCAGTAATTCATCGAGATCAGGCAGAGTATCGGCCCCCGCGCCAGGGCGACGCGGAAACGTGCGTCGCGTTTGTACTCGGTGTCGATGTATCTCTGTTCCAGCCAGGCAATCTCCAGATCGCCGCGCTCAATGTGGTGGATCTCCGACTGCTTATACGCCTTCCGGTCAGTGCCCAGCGTGTCCCGCAGCGTATCGTCAAGTGACAACTCCCGAACGTACTCGGCTGGGACCCGGAAGATCGACACGCCCAGATCGCAGCTTTCGACCGATGGCGGCCGGTCATGAAGATGAACTGCGCCATCCTCCGGCTCGACGATCCAGTGGCTCGGGTAATCGAATCGCACCAGACCGCGGTCGATCACGCAAATGGAATACCCCGGATTGCTCTTCCAGGTGTGATTGCCTTTGAGTTTGTGCTTCTCTACGCCCACTTTTGTATCTTACGGCAAACCGGCGGGGCGGTGGCGAACGTTCGTCGCCGGGGGGCGCCCGGGCCCGGCATAGTGCGTGTCAAAATCCGAAATGACGGGGGTTGCGGCCGATGATCATGGCGGCGACGACTCTGGGAACATATTCGCGCGTTTCCTTCGGCAGGGCGTTTACCCGGTACAGATACCAGAAGTTGCGTTGCTTGATCGGGTCGCGGACATTCATCACGGCCTGCTTGACCCTTGAGGGACCCAGGTTATATGCCGCCAATGCCAGCATGACGGAGCTGCCGGCGCCGAAATCCAGGATCAATTCACGGAGAAAGCGGCAGCTCGCGCGCGTAGACTTGGTTAGATCCGTCCGCTCGTCTAACTGCTTGTCCACGCGCAAACCGAATGTTCGGGCCGTCGCCGGCGTCAACTGCCATGGGCCGCGCGCGCCCGCGGCGCTGGATTGGTCAGGCGCCAGGGCGCTCTCAACCAGAGGAATGTAAGCTAAGTCGGCGGGCAAACGTTCCTCCAGGAGCACCTGCCGGATCACCTTGAGTTGCGGCGCGCCATCGTTCAATACATGCGCCACCAGCGGACGGTTGGGTCCCTGGTCTTGCTCAATATAGTGGCCGGCCCGCTCTACGAAGTCCGGTGGCACGCTGTACACTTCGGCGCCGAATTCCGCCATCAGCGCCCGGATCTCCCGGATCAGGAAGTCCTCTTTTTCATGCGGCCCAAACCGGTAAAACACACTCCGCTCCAGCAGTTCCGCCTGATTCTGATAACCCGAGAGCTCGGAAACGAGCCGGTCGGAGTCTGCCAGGCTGCCGGCCGTTTTCTGTAATTGAGCCTCCACGTCACGGATGCGCTGGTCGATGGAGTGCTTCTGGCGATCCAATACGGATATCTGCCACGCTGCAAATCCCGCCACGGCTACCAAGCCTGTCGCCAATACGCCAATCACCATGTGGAAACGCCGGCTGGTGTGGCGCAGGGCATCCTGCAGCGTCTCCCGCATGATGGTCAGAGTCTCGCCGCTCAAACCTTTTAAGCGCGCATGCCGGGCGCGCGCCACCGCTACCGACAGCAATTCTTCGTATGGTTCGGTTGGCGCAGTGGGCTCGGGGCCGCCTGGCGGGTTGCCTGGCGGATTGAGGACGCCCTCCGGAATAGCCATTGTCCTGTCGAATTCAGCCGGCGCAGGCTCTTCGGTGGTGAAGACCAGCTCAGGACCCTGAGATCCGAACCGGATGGTGGCTGGAGCGCACAGGTCGGCTTCGGTGATTGGCTCGCCATTCAAGTATGTTCCGTTGGTGCTGTCCAGATCGCGAATCCGAAAGCTGTTACCCTCGCGGCGAATCTCCAGATGCTGCAGCGAAACACTGGCGACATCGGGACCCTGAATCACCAGGTCGTTGTGCGGGCCTCGTCCTACGGATGTGGCGCCGTCGGCCAGCTCATACATGAGTCCGGCAGTCGCGCCAAGGTGCGATACCAACCGGGCTCGAATCGGCGGCGCTGGTGTGGGCTGTTCTGACTCTGACATGGTTGCGATACACGGGCCTTGCTACTACTGTATCCCACGGAGGTTGCCGGCTACCGCAGGGTAAACTCGCTTTCCAGGCCGCCAACCGAATCCGGAGCAATCCAGACCCGGTAGCGCCCCGGCTCCGTCACCAATTGCATCTGCCGGTTATGAAACGCGAGATCTCCGGCAGCGATGGGAAACGTCACTCGCTGGGTTTCGCCGGGCTTGAGAAGAAGACGCCGAAAACCCTTCAACACGCGGACCGGCTGCACTACGCTGGCGGCCACCGGATGAACGTAGAACTGGACTACCTCGGTGGCTTCACGCGCACCGCGGTTAGTGACATCGGCCGAGACCGAGAGCCCGCTGTCTCTGAGGGCCGTGGGCGCGCTCAAACGCAGGTTCGAGTACGCAAAATCGGTGTAGGACAGGCCGTAGCCAAAGGGATATTCCGGCGTGAAATCGACGTCGATGTATTTCGACGTGTATCCTGTCGGCTCCGCGGGATTGCCCATTGGAACCCCCAGCTCATTCGCCGCTGCCGGACGGCCGGTGTTGAGATGGGCATAGTAGATAGGCACCTGGCCAACGGTGCGCGGAAACGTGACCGTCAGTTTTCCCGAAGGCACGGCGCGGCCGAACAACAAATCGGCGATGGCCGGCCCGCCCATGGTGCCCGGATGCCAGGCCCACAACACCGCCTGTAGCCGGGCCGCCGTCTGGTGAAATGTAAGCGGACGGCCGGCCAGAATCACGGCTACCGCCGGTTTTCCCAGCTTGGCGATTTCGTTCACCAGATCTTCCTGGGCTCCGGGCAAATTGAGGAATGCGCGGGAGCGGGCTTCCCCCGAAAGAATCTGCTCTTCTCCAAGAAAGAGCAGCACCACTTCGGCCTTTCGCGCCGCGGCCAGTGCGGCCTCAAAGCCGTCCCGGCCGGTATCCCGGCTGTTCTTGAGGCCGGGGGCATAGAGCACGCGCGCATCGCCCAGCATACGCCGCAGGGCCCCCAACGGCGTCTCGACTTCCTCCAGCCGGCCGTCCATCACCCACGTCCCCATTTGATCGAGGGGACTGTCAGCCAGCGGCCCGATCACCGCCACTGAGCCAACCGACTCCGCCAGCGGAAGCAGACGGCCTTCGTTCTTCAGCAGCACCGCGCTCTCTGTAGCCAGCCGTTGGGCCAGCGCGCGCGATTCCGGGGTGACGTGCGTCTGCGCCATGGGCGTCACGGTCCCCGGCGCGGCCACTCGTTCGTCGAACAACCCCAGGCGAAACTTCAGCCGCAGAATGTTGCCCACCGCGTCGTCGATGTACTTCATCGGCACCTCGCCCTCTGTTACCAGCGATTTCAAGTGGTCGTGGAAGGCCGTGCTCACCATCTCCATTTCGACGCCGGCGCGCACGGCTTCCCGCGCGGCATCGCGGGCAGTAGCCGCGTAGCCGTGCGGAACCATCTCGTTGATGGCTTCATAATCCGTTACCACCAGTCCGTTGAATTTCCACTCCTCGCGCAGAATCTGGCGAAGCAGAAACGAATTGCCGGTGGCGGGAACCCCGTTGACCGTGTTGAAGGCCGTCATGATGGTGGCCGCTCCGGCAGCCAGGGCGGCGCGAAAAGGCGGCAGGTAAACATCCCGGAGCAGCACCTCGGGGATCCAGGCGCTGTTGTAATCGCGCCCCGCCTCCGCGGCGCCGTAGCCGACGAAATGCTTGGCGCATGACGCCATCGAGGATGGGTCGTCGAGCCCGGCGCCTTGGAAGCCCCGTACCATGGCCGCGCCAAGAATCTCGTCGACATAAGGATCTTCTCCCAGGCTTTCGGCGATGCGCCCCCAGCGCGGATCGCGAGCCACATCCAGCATGGGCGCGAACGTCCAACGGATTCCTTCGCCGCTGGCCTCCGTGGCCGCGGTCCGGGCGGCTTGCTGAATCAACTCGGGGTCCCAGCTAGCCGCCTGTCCCAGGGGGATCGGAAAAATGGTGTGGTAACCATGAATCACGTCCCGCCCGAAAAGCAGCGGGATACCGAGCCGGCTTTCGTTACGGGCGATGCGTTGCGCCTCCGCGCGGTCCGCCGGACTTCCCGCGTTCAAGAAGGAGCCCCACCCGCCTCGCCGGATTCCCTCCTTTATGGACTCGGAGAGCGGCGTTGCCATCGACGTGGATTGCGACATTTGCCCGATCTTCTCGTCCAACGTCATGCGCGCGAGGAGCGCCGCGATCCGCTGCTCGACGCCGGCTTGCGGCGGGGCGCCGGACACCGCCCCAGCGAAAACCAAAAGCGTCAGAATTCCGAAAATCCAGCTCATCACCACCGGAAACACACAGTTGGCGGCCATAAGACTATCCCACCCTTTCGCAGCCCGCTCTGGTTGCCGTATTGCCGTTGGCCGACCATGTCCACTTGGAACGTCGGTCTGGCCAAGAAACTCTATCACCCAGGCTATCCTAAACGGCGGCGCCACCGGCATCCGGCACCTGGAAGAGTGCGTAACCGTTTTGGGGCAGACGCTCGAGGCGAGAAGAGCCTCTCGGACGCCAAGGGGCGTGGGACGGGTGAACTCCGCCAGCGCGTTACGGGTAACTCCGGCCGCGGAAAAGAGCCGAGGGGCTGGATTTGGGGTTTCCGAGACTGCATCTGCACAACCTCCCGAAGGGTTCAAGCACCAGTGGCTCGGGGCGCTGCGGGTCCGGCGCGAGGGCGGGCGGCACGGGCTCGGGGTGATCGGAGTGCGGCGTAGCGCAAACTGAAAGAACGAACCCAATTTTCGCTGAGCCGATTGGAGTTGGGCGAAATTGGCTTTGGCTTTTGCCGGCGGTTCACGAGCGAGGCCACGGAGTTCGGCGGGGTCTTCGCCGGCGATGAGCTGGGATCTGGCGTAGAGGCCAGTCTTGAAGGACTTTGCCCTGGAGTCGGTCTTGGCTTCGGCGGAGCGTGGGTGGCCCAGAGGGCACCCCGAGTCTTGACCGTAGCGACGATTGGCGGCGATTTGTTTCGGGGTGCTCATCCACCAGGGGATAGCAGGCGAGGGGGCTGGAGTCTGAAATTAGGGGCTGTAAGGGATTGAGGGGATTGAGAAAACTCTTTAGAAAAACGTGAACTGCTAGGAGCAGGATGGTGCATTCCGAGGTGGTGAGGAGCGGAATCAGGTGGGGGGAGGGCTTCGTCCGATCCTCCGAGTTTACATAACGCCCCGGAAGTACGTATATTTAAGTACGTATATTTAAGATCCTTACAGACCGTTGGCCTCAATATTAGTGTATTATTAGTTCCTCTTTGGAGAGTATGATTTTTAGTACTCGGATCGGGGAGGCAACCGGCTGGGCATACTGCTCTGGTTGGGATTTTCCTTGGTCCGACTCCCCAAAACGGAAATTCCTTCCAAATAAAAGGAGAAGTGACGTGTTCCGTCGAATTCTCGTGCTCTCACTCGTATCTCTCGGCTGCGCTGCTGCGCAGGGGCCGAATGCGGTTCCGGCTGTTGTTTTCGGTCCCCAGGCGGTCGTAGCACCCAGCGGACGGCCCGCGCCCGTCGATTTCCAGTTTGGATTGGTGCCGCTTGTGCATGGTCCTTATTCGCTGATCGTCCTCAACCCGGACCGCGCCACGGGCACGATGTCGCTGAACGGCACACCTGTGTTCCAGAACAATCTGTCGGGGCTCTTTGAGAGCCAGCCCGTTACCCTCGAATCCGCCAATACGCTCTCGGTCGAGCTTAACGGCGGCACCATTTGGGTTGCCGTTTACGGATGGGAGTACGCGTTTGCGAGCGACTACAAAGCGATCCCGTCCGGGAGCGCGACGCCGTCCGGGAGCGCGTTGGCGTATCCGAACGGCAGTCTGAACTGGGTCGTGAAGGGCGCGGTCACCCCCATCAAAAACCAGGGAGCGCTTTGCCCGGCCAGTTGGGCCTTCAGCACGACCGGAGCGATTGAAAGCGCCATTGCAATCAAGCACGGCCAGCTCACCAGCCTTTCCGAACAAGAATTCATCGATTGTTCGGCGGCTCGAAGCTGCCTGTTTGGAAGCACTCCGCTGGCTATGACGTGGGCCGTGAATAACGGCGACGACACGGAGGCCGTATATCCCTACACGGGCACCGGCAAACGCGCATGCAATGCTTCGATCCCCGCCGCAGCCAACACGAAGATCACCGGCTTCAGTCGTGGCCCTATCGGCGACGAGAATGTCTTGGGAACACTGGTTGACATTGGCCCCGTTTCTGTCGTGATCAACGGCAATTGGTTTGCGCGCTACACCGGTGGCGTCGCGAATCCCCAGTGCGAGTCGCAGATTCCCTCATTTTGGAGCGTTCTGATTGTCGGCTACGGCCACGACTCATCGACAGGACTGGACTACTGGCTTGTCAAGAACTCGCTAGGCCCGAATTGGGGCGAGTTGGGCTATTTCCGGATCGTTCGCAATCAGAACAAGTGCGGCATCGCCGACTACACCCTTAGGGTTGAGGACTGAGATAACACGGAAACCGGCTCAGCCCCATTCCGCGATGCGGCGGGCGAGGTAGCCCAGGATGGTGACGACACGACCGGAATCCCGGTCAATGTATATGAAGGCGACACCGTCGATTCGGTATTTGCCCTTCCAGCCGAAGGCGAAGCGTGTATCGGTCTCCTCGAAGTAAACCTCGTCCGTATCTCCATCTTGTGCCAAGCGTGGCCCTGCCCGTCACCATCGGATCGGTCCGCTATCCCGGAATCCAGATCCACGACACCCGGATCATCCGGCTTCTGGAGGTGCTCCTACACGGCAGCACGACCGTCACCGCCGTGCCCAGAACGCTGGAGGGACTCCGGGCAAGCTCTTCTGTTTATTAACAGAAACGATTTGGGAGACACCCACTCAACTCAGCTCCCTTTCCTGGGGGCGGAGACTACGTTACCAACCCCGTGCTTTATGCCCAGCGCCTGCTTGTTTTTCAAGGGTTTTGCGATCGTCAAAATACGGGTTATTAACCCGTTACAAGGTCGATCTCAATTGCGGAAAGCCGCCGATCCGCGGGAACGCCTGAGGCACATCGACGGGCTGCACATTTTCCGCGAAGTCGGCTTGAATAGGGCCTCGGAGCACGAATTCTAACTGACCAGTCTCCGAGTCGCGCGACCACACGCCCACTGGTCAGGAATTTGGCTGCGCGCACGCCGGACTTGACAACCTCGCGATTCGGATGTATTCGAGAGCAACGTGTCCGTGGATACCCCTGCCTATGGACGTGTGAACGGTCCAGATTCCAGGCCCTGGGCACTCTTGAAGTTGGTAAGCAGTGTTTTCGTGCGTGCCGATTTATAGCTGCAGTCGGTTCCGGATTATGCCGCGTCGAGAACGCGACCAGATTATTTTCCTGAGCGCGAATAGGGCTGTCGGCCTGCCAAAGTTTCGCAGCAGATGAATGTCCACGTGACGCGCATCCTTCGGCCCTGCAATTTTAAGCTCGGGCAGAATAGCCTCAAGCAGGTCGATGCATTTGTGCGATGTAAACGATGCATGCCGGTTCCAGGCTTTCACGCGGTTGAATCCCCACCAGCATGAGTCCCTCACAAGGATTCGGCGAACGCATTGATATGATGGCAGTCATGCGCTACCCGCATATAAGCAAACTCGACCTTGATCTACTCGTTCACCTCGCCGTACTGCTTGAAGAACGCCATGTTACAAGAGCCGCCAAGCGCTGCTTTCTGAGCCAGTCGGCAATGAGCCGGCAGCTGGATCGCCTTCGTGAAGCGCTTGGGGATGAGTTGCTTCTGCGAAACGGCCGGTCGCACGAAAGAACCGCCAGGGGGGAACGCCTTCTACGAGAACTGGAACCGTTGTTGCCACGCATCGAGGGAATCCTCCGGGGACGCTCGTTCGATCCGGAGAAAAGTCAGGACCAGTTTCAAGTGACGATGACAGATTACGCCTGCATGGTTCTCCTTCCTGAACTCGTGAAGCGCACGACACGGCTCGCACCGAAGTGCTCGATTGACGTTCACGGGTGGAGCGAGCGGAGTTTCGACGATTTGCGAAGCGGAAGGATAGACACGGTCATCACGGTAGCGGGGCTAAGTGTTCCGCAGGGGATTCATTGCGAAACGATCTTCTCCGACGTGTTTGCCTGCGTCGTCGCGACCAGTCATCCGCTGAACGTTCGTACGGTTTCTCTGGCGCAGTATCTCAAGTACCGCCACGTGGTGATCGCTGTGATCGGCGGACAGCAGACTCTCGTGGACCGCCCTCTGGGCGATCTTTCCATACGCCGAGAAGTCGGCCTCACGCTTCCGTTTTTCTCACCTGCCATTCCGGCGGTTGCGAACACCGATATGGTCCTAACGGTTCCACGAAGACTGGCCCTTGCTTTTGCTCAATCCGGGTCCGTCCGGTGGATGGCAGCCCCCCCCGAGATTCGGGGATTCAATTACGACATGATGTGGCACCAGCGGCTCGACGACGATCCGGCGCACGGCTGGTTTCGCGAGCAGGTACGCAGCCTGGGACAGCAGATGATAAAGGCTCCTATCGTACGGAGGAGAGGATAGAATCGTTTTCCCGCGTTGAATTCCGCGTTGTTCTTCTTCAGCCCGACGTACGGCACCCTGCCGAAACCTCGATGCCCGTTTTATTCTGTCAATCATGCACTGCGCGCATGATTATAATGATCATTACTCACTTTACGAATTATGAGAGCGTGGCTAAGATTAGAACCAAGGAGACTTGATCCTATGAAGACCACAGGCAACACGATCCTCATTACAGGTGGAGGCTCCGGCATTGGCCGGGCATTTGCGGAGGCATTTCACAAACTCCGAAATCAGGTGATCATCGCTGGGCGCCGCAAGCAGGTCCTTGACGAGATCGCCGCAGCAAATCCTGGCCTTGAAACCGCTATACTCGATATCGAGAATCCCGCGGCGATCAAGTCCTTCGCCAGCGATATCACCAAGCGTTTCCCAAAACTCAATGTCGTGCTCCACAGCGCCGGAATCATGCGCACCGAGAACCTGCTCGCCGGAGAGGTCGATCTGGCTACTGCGGAATCCACCATCACTACTAATTTCCTCGGTCCGATCCGCCTGAATGCGGTCCTGCTGCCGCATTTGGTAAAGCAGTCGGACGGCGCGATCCTCAGTATCTCCTCCGGACTCGCTTTCCTGCCGATGGCCATCACGCCAACCTATTGCGCTACGAAAGCTGCAATTCATTCCTACAGCCAAGCACTTCGTTACCAACTGCGGTCCACGAAGGTACAGGTGATCGAAATTATCCCGCCGTACGTCCGCACCGGGCTGATGGGACCTCGCCAAGCGGCGGACAAGCGAGCTATGCCGCTTGAGGACTTCATAACCGAAACCATGGCCATCCTCAAGGCTCAGTCAGCCGTGGCAGAGACCATCGTTGACCGCGTCAAGCCGCTGCGCTTTGCCGAGCAGGGTGGCTCTGAAAAGTACGATGGCTTCTTCAAGCAGTTCAACGAAGCCATGATGGCACCGCACTAATTCTTGAACCCGCTTGCCCTTCGGACGGTACAAGCCCGGCTCATCGACCTCGCAATCCCAAAGAGGAGGTAGTTTCGTGAGCAAAGTCATCGTCATTACAGGTGCATCCAGCGGATTTGGAGCATTGACAGCTCGTGCCCTTGCCGTCGCGGGTCACAGAGTCTACGCTGGCATGCGCGAAACCGTGGGGCGCAATTCGGCCCAGGTAGCAAGCCTGACAGCGTTCGCCAAAGAACATGGCTGTGACCTTCGCTGGGTTGAAATGGACGTGGCATCGCAAAAATCGATCGATGTTGCATTCAAGCAGATTCTCGATGAGAACAGTCGACTCGATGTTCTCATCCACAACGCAGGGCATATGGTTTTCGGACCCGCAGAAGCGTTTACTCCTGAGCAACTCGCCGAGCTCTACGACGTGAATGTCCTCAGCACACAGCGAGTGAACCGCGCAGTGTTGCCCACGCTGCGTAAGCAGGGCGAAGGTCTCGTAGTTTGGGTTAGCAGCAGCAGTACGCGCGGCGGCACGCCTCCGTACCTCGCGCCTTACTTCGCTGCAAAGGCCGCCATGGATGCCCTTGCTATCAGCTACGCCGGTGAATTGGCACGATTTGGCATCGAGACTTCGATCATTGTCCCTGGCGCGTTTACCTCGGGAACGAACCATTTCGCCCATGCCGGTTCGCCGAGCGACAAGAGGGTGATCGCCGCCTACGAAACCGGCCCCAACGCAACCCTTGCCAAGGAAATCATGGACGGAGTTGCACGCACGGCACCGCCCGACGCAGATGTCTCGGCCGTGGCGGAGGCAATTGTACGCGTTGTGGCACTGCCGTTCGGGAAGCGCCCCTTCCGCGTCCACATAGACCCGGCGGACGATGGAGCGGAGGTTGTAAACGGCCTAGCCGACCGCGTTCGCGCCGAACTGCTCCGCAAGATAGGTCTTGCGGATCTCCTGAAGCCGGCCAGCTGTGGCGCCGTGTAATGCGTGCGATGACTCCGAACAGCACGTATCATCGTCGTGCCACAGCGATAAGGAGACACCCGCCAAGGGCGCCGAAAGGCAGGCTCCAGATACATGTAGCAAGTTTTGCCAGGCCTCGCGGATCTATTCAGCGAAGCAATATCAGCATCCGATAGGCGAAGGCGTTATGAACACGAGTTAGGCACTGGAGGCACAAGATTAACAGAACGAGAGATCAATGCGATCAGTGCGATTTAAGCTTTCACAAAATGAGAAACGAGGAGAATCACATGCCATTTGCAAACTATAAATTCCCTGAAGGCCTACTCACTGCTGAGCAGAAGGAGGAGATCATTCATAGGACCACTGATCTCTTCGCCCACTACCTCGGTGATGGCGTGCGCGCCTTCTCCATGGTGCTCGTCGACGAGGTGGTCGACGGCGGTTGGGGCCGTGCTGATGAAGTCCTAACCCTGGCCAAGTTGGGGCTAAAAAATAAAGCTCCTCTTGGGTCTTGAGGGCCAAGGCAATATCCGCCTGATACAAACGAGCGGCGGCGCCGAAACGGCAGAAGAGGGCGGCAGCCAGATTGCCCGTGGCCTTGGCGCGGGGGCCCGGCGATTCGTTCGGACCACGGTGGGCGCACTCCAAGCGCTGCCAGCGGAGGCCGGTGATCCCGAATCCTCAGCCTGGGAGTTTTCGCCGCTTCGCCACCGTAGCCGGAAGTGCTGTAGAGTGTTAGAAACCCTATGAGCAGCCAGACAGGAATTCGAATGATTGCGATCATGTCCGCGCTAACCTTGAGCGCGTCTTTGAGCGTCTCTTTCGCGGCCGATGGACCGCCCGCTTGGGCATACGGCTTTCCGCAACCGGGTGCCCCAGCGGCTCCGGCGGGTGGCGGCGGCCGCGGCGGACAGGCGGCTCCAGACACCAGCCCGAAGCGGCTCGCCGGCAGCAACCTGGAGTTCACTTTGGCGCAGATCCGCGACGGTTTCGGTCCAGCCGACTGGTTTCCGGGCGACCACCCTACGATGCCGGAAATTGTCGCGCACGGCCGCCGGCCCGACGTGCGCGCCTGCGCCCTGTGCCACTATCCGAACGGCAAGGGACGCGCCGAAAACGCCCCCATCGCCGGTTATGCGGTGGCCTACTTTATCCAGCAGATGAACGATTTCAAGAACGGCAATCGCAAGAGCGCCGAGCCGCGGAAGGCCAACACGAACGTGATGATCGCAATTGCCAAGGCCATGACCGACGAAGAGATCAAGGCCACCGCCGAGTACTTCGGCGCGATGCCGTGGACCCCATGGATCAAGGTGGTGGAGACCGGCATGGTGCCCAAGACTCGCATCGCCGGCGGCCTGTTCCTGGCGCTCGAAGGCGACGAAAAAGAACCGGTGGGCAAGCGCATCATTGAAGTGCCGGAAAGCGCCGAAGCTACCGAGACGTACCGGAACCCGCGCTCGGGCTTCATCGCCTACGCACCCGCGGGCAGCCTCAGAAAAGGTGGGGCGCTAGTGACTTCGGGCGGCGGCAAAACGCTGGCCTGCGCAGCCTGCCACGGCGCGGATTTGAAAGGCCTCGGCCCGGTTCCGGGAATCGCAGGCCGGTCACCCAGCTACCTGGTGCGGCAGATGTATGACATGCAAGCGGGTGCCCGCAAGGGCCTGTGGACCCCCCTCATGACGAAGGTGGTGAGCCAGCTCAGCGAGGACGACATGCTGGAGATCGCCGCTTATACCGCCTCGCTCAAGCCCTGAACTGCCGCGTTTTTCCAGCGCCGGTTTCAGCGCCATAACTGCAACTGAATGGTCCGGGTGCAGAACGCGTCGTAGGTGATTTCTTTCAGCCGCACGCCGGAAAAAATCAGGGTCATCGCCAGACCATCCGGGCTGATCCACTTCGCCGGCAGGCGGTAACCGTGCGTGCCAGGGACTCCCCAGGCATCCGTGCCGGCGAATTTTGAGGCAGCGCTGTGGAACACCGCCGTCCACGGACCCCAGGGTTCGGGGGCGTCGAAAATGCCCCAGTCTCCGGCTGCGTCGTACGCCAGCGCCATGAGGTAACGCCGGATTCCCAGGTTGAAAACCACATCGGATCGGCGGCAGTTCGAGGTGTAGGTGAACACAGCCCCGCGCTGGTGAATGTCCGGCGTCCACAAGGCTTGGCCCTTTTCGTCCAGCTTCCGGAAGAATTCCCAGGCCGCCCGGTCGGCGATCTTACGCTTGGGAACGCGCGCCAGCGCCAGTTGATTGTCACTCTCGTACGCACTGGCGCCATCCTGCGAATAGGTGTACACGAACTGGTCGCGCGAACCGCGATAGTCGCGGCCAAAGTTCAGGAACGTGGGAGAACCGAAGCCGGTTGATATTACGAAACCGGATTCCCACGTGCGGCCGTGGTCCTTCGACCAGAGCAGTTGCGAATTGCCCACATTGCGAATCCACAAATAGAGCACGCCATCCACCATCAGGATTCCGCTGGCTTTCGGGCTTCCCGCGCCGCCGCCCACGCGCTCGCCCGCGGAACGCAGGTTGATTCCGCGGAATTCCTCCGGCGGACCGATGATTCGTGCGAAGCCCATGCCGAGCTTGCGCTCGATGAGCGGCTCAAATCCCCAGCCGTCACCATAGGAGGTGTACTGATCGTCGTCATCGCCCCACGTAATCGGCCAATTGTCGCTCTCGATGGCGGCACGCCGGACATCCGGCAGAAAGACAAGCCGGCGAATGACGGGGCTCGGCGGATAGGGGCTCCGCTCGGTAATGGCCGCCATCAAGGGCTTGAGCACGTTCTGGTAGATGGGCGTCCAGAATTCGTCGTTCCGGTCGCTCATCGCCTGGCCGTTTCGCACTACCGCCAGTTGCAGGGAGGGGATGATGACAATCAATTGATGACCGGCTCCTGCCCCGGCGATGGCATCCCGGGGCACCTCCGGCCAAACGCCGTCCTCATTGGTGTACCAGGCCAGGCCTGATGCCGGTGCGAATGGGTCCGTGGTGCGCGGCGGCTTCGGCGTTCCGGCGTAAGTCACCATCTGCTGGAAGGCGCTCCGGCGCACCAGGTCGCGGCCGTTCCAGGTTCCCTGCTGCATCATGAGTTGGCCCACGCGCGCCGCCGCGCGAGCGGTGAAACTGGCCCCACCCCAGTTGGCGTATAGCGTGAGGCCGTCCAACTCATAACCGCGGCCATACCCGATGGACCAGTCGCTGGGGGGAATTCCCAGCGGATCGAAGATGCGGTCCTTGAGCAGCGAGCGAATGTCACCACCTTTGAGGCTGGCCGTAACGGCGTACGCCAAGGCCGCCATGCCGGGATTGCTGTAGGCATATTGCCCGCCCGGCTCGAAGATCACCGGCGCGTCGTGCAAGGCCACCGAGAACGGATCGGGCACGCGCTTCCAAAAAGCTCCCTTCCAGCCGGGAAGCTGGTCGTGCGGAAGCCCGCCCTGTTCGGCGTCTTCGATGCCCGAGGTGTGGGTGGCGAGCTGGCGAATACTGATTTTTGATTTCAGGGGATCGGCGCGCCAGGCTGGAATATACTTCGACGCAGGGTCGTCGGGAGCAATCCGTCCGTCGCTGAGTGCGATCGCGAGCGACATGCCGCCCACCAGGGCCTTCGCCATGGAGGCGGTGCCGTGCGGTTTGTCCACACCGGAATCCGGCGCGTACCACTCGAAGGCGATAGCGCCGCGCCGCACCACCAGCAGGCCGGAGGTCCCGGCGTTCGCCAGCGCGTTCTTCCATGCGGCCAGCGCGGCGGCGTCCAAACCCGCCTCCCGCGGAGTAATGGATTTCCAGGTGGATTGCCACGTCTCCGCGGCGCCGGCAGTCCGAAGCATGACGGCTCCCAGCAGGCCCAGAAGCAGGAGACGGCGGTATGCAGGAAGACCCACACGGATTAGTGTATCGATTTTTTCGACCCCGCCTTTGTGTTCGAGGGCCGCCGGGAGCGCCTGCTTACTGCATGTGACATGACTCGGGGTCGCCGTGGGCGCCTCTTCGTGATAACATCCGACAAGTATGTCCGACGTGGTTTACCGATCCCAAGTGCGCATTGAGCGCGTGAAGGGCCCGTTGCGCAGAGCGTACCTTCCGGCGGAACCAGAGCCGGTACTATTCGGAGTGCATGGCGCCGTGGCAGAGCACTACAAGGTTCCGCCGGCGGTGCTGGAGCCTCACGCCACCACCTTGGATTACATTGTCGCTGCCGCGGCGGGTTGACTGACCGGAACCTTCGGGGGCGCGCTGGAGGCGCGTCAGGTGGACGCTTCGAATGAACGATTGGTGTCTGAAGCGGTGGGAGAAGTGGAGTTAGATGAAAACGTGCTCGTGATCCGCCGCATCCATGTGGTCCTGAAACTGAAAGCCGGGGAGTCACACCGGGAAACCGCACAACGTGTCCACGGTTTCTTCGCCGACCGATGTCCGGTCTATCGCACCTTGAAACCGGCGATCACGATCACTACGGAGTTGGTATTCGAAGCATTGACCCCGTAGTTTCTGAAACCAGTATGGTAATCACGCGGCGCCAGGCCCTCATTTTGTGCGCTGCTCCGGCATTCGCCCAAGTGCGGCCGAGAGTCGCCATCACCATGGACGATGTCAGATGGCAGCAAATCCCCGAAATTCGCCGGGCAGAGGCGGAAATGCGCCTGCTGGAATCCTTGAGTACGACGCGCGCATTTTTGTTTGCGATTGGCAAAACGGTGGACAACGAGGACGGCCGTAGAATTTTGACGTCTTGGAGTTCTGCCGGTCATCGCATCGGGAACCACACATATGACCACGTCCCGTTGCCGGGAAAGACCACGCCGGAGGAATTTGAAGCGGGCATCCTGCGCACAGACCAGGTCTTGCGTGGGTACTCCGGATTCCGCAAGTGGTTCCGGTTCCCCGCACTCAAGGAGGGAACGACCCGAGTAGTTCGCGATCGTTTACGTGAGTTTCTGGCGCGGCACGGGTACCGCAACGGGGCCGTGACAATTGACGCGTCGGATTGGTATTACGATCGGCGCCTCCTCGACCGCCTTGAGAAGAACCACACCTATGATTTGACTCGCTACCGGCAACCCTACCTCGATCACATCTGGGATCGGGCGCGATATTACGACCAACTCTCGCGCGATGTACTCGGGCGCAGCGTGCCGCACACCCTGCTGATCCACTACAACCTGCTCAATTCGCTGTTTTTGGGGGATGTCCTGGGGATGTTCCGATCCAAGGGTTGGGGCATCGTCGAGGCTGAGGAAGCTTTCTCGGATACCGTCTTCACACGCCAGCCGGATACCGCACCCGCGGGCGAGAGCCTGATCTGGGCCTTAGCCAAGGAGACAGGCAGGTTCGAGGGCCGCCTGCGCTACCCGGGTGAGGACGACGTGTATGAGAAACCGGTGCTCGACCGGCTGCGGCTGTAAGAACCTGTGCTGGGGCCGCTGAGGTCGGTGGGGTCGGTGGGGTTGACGACTTTTCTGACGCGAGTTTCATCGGAAACTCGTAACCTTTTCCGCGCTGCGCAGTATAACGGTCGATGGCCGCCATACTGCAAGATCTCCGGTATTCCCTGCGCACGCTGCGCAAGTCGCCCGTTTTTCTGGCTGTAGCCGTGCTTTCGCTTGCTCTGGGGATCGGCGCCAACACGGCAATCTTCACACTCATCAACCAGCTCATTTTGCAGCCGCTGCCGGTGAAGAATCCGGAACAGCTTGTGATGCTGGCCGGACGCGGTAAACATTACGGCGGCAACAACGGGCCGGATCGGCTTTCTTATCCGATGTATCGGGAGATCCGCGACAAGAATCAGGTCTTCAGCGGCATGTTCTGCACGTACCCGGGTACCGTGAGTGCGTCGTTCCAAGGCGGCACGGAGCTGATCGGGGCGGATTTTGTTTCGGGCAACTACTTCCCGGTTTTGGGCATCGGCGCGGCGGCGGGCCGCGTCTTCACCGCTTCCGACGATCTGATTCAGGGCGGGCATCCTCTGGCCGTGCTCAGTTACGGCTACTGGCGCGGGCGTTTCGGCGCGGACCGGGGCATCGTCGGAAAGCAGATCGTTGTCAATGGCCGCGGGTTGACGATTATCGGTGTGAGCCCGGCGGGGTTCGACGGAGTGGAGCCGGGCCGCGCGCCGCAGATTCGCATCCCGATGACCATGAGAGATTCCCTGCCAAACACGGGTTTCAGCCGCTTGAACGAGGACCGCTTCCGCTGGACGGAGGTCTTCGGCCGCCTCAAGCCCGGAATGACGATGGAGAAGGCGCAAGCAGGGCTGCAGCCGCTGTTCCACCAGATCCTGAACCGCGAAGTGACGGAGAAGCCGTTCGCCAAGGCCTCGCCATTCGTCAAACAGGAGTTCCTGAAGATGTGGATGGAGGTGATGCCCGGATCGAAGGGCCGGTCGAACCTGCGCAGGGTTTACTCGAAGCCGCTTTTCGCACTGATGGGAATTGTCGGCCTGGTGCTGTTGATCGCCTGCTCGAATCTGGCGAATCTGCTGATCGCGCGCGCTTCGGCGCGGCAGAAGGAGATCGCGGTTCGCCTGGCGTTGGGCGCGGGACGCGGCAGGCTCGTCAGGCAACTGCTGATGGAGAGTCTCGTGCTCGCAGCGGTTGGCGGGTCGCTGGGCGTTGGTCTGGCAGTGACGATCGACCGGGCGCTGATCGATTTTTTGCCCTCGGGACACACCCCGCTCTCGCTTTCCAGCACGCCGGATTGGACTGTGCTCGGCTTCACCTTCGCTATTTCGCTACTGGCGGGCGGCATTTTCGGACTGGTTCCGGCGCTGCAATCCACGCGGCCGAAACTGGCGAATACATTGAAGGACGAAGCGGGCGGCGTGGTCCGCGGCGGCTCCGCCGGATTGCGCAAGGGCCTGGTGGTGGCGCAGGTTTCGCTTTCGCTGCTGCTGCTGATCGGCGCGGGGTTGTTCCTGCAGAGCTTGCGCAACCTGAAGACGCTGAATCCCGGCTTCGAGGTCAAGAATTTGCTCGCCTTCGATGTAGACCCCACCATGAGCCGCTACGACCCCAAGTGGAGTACGGATTACTACCGCCGCCTGCACGAACGGTTGACCGCGCTTCCCGGCGTGGAATCTCATACCTTCGCGGTAGTCCCGCTACTGGAGGACAACGAGTGGGATAGCTGGGTCACCATAGAAGGTTACTCGGCCAAGCAAGATGAGCGGCCCGATCCGCACATGCAGTATTGCAGTCCCGGGTTCTTCAAGACCCTCAAGATTCCCGTGCTGCTGGGCCGCGACTTCAACGAGCGCGACGTTGCCGGCGCGCCCAAAGTGGGGATTGTGAACCAGAAATTCGTCAAGCGATATCTGGGCGGCGCCGATCCGATCGGCCGCCACATCGGTATGGGAATCGACCCGGGAACAAAGTTGGATATCCAGATCGTGGGCGTGGTGGGAGACACGAAGTACGAAAGCATGCGGGACGAGATTCCCTTCGAACTCTACATTCCCAGCGAGCAAACGAACTTTGCGAACGGGGGCACGGTCTACGTGCGCGCTCAGGGCGACCCGACTCAACTTTTCAATACGCTGCGCACGGCGGTGCGAGGCGTCGATGCCGGCGTGCCGATGTACGACATGCGCACGTTGGAAGGCCAAATGGAGATTTCGCTGCTCACCGAGCGTTTGCTGGCCACGCTTTCGAGCGTCTTCGGGTGTCTTGCCACGCTGCTGGCCGCGCTAGGGCTTTATGGCGTGATGGCTTTCATGGTGGCGCGGCGCACGCGCGAGATCGGCATTCGCATGGCGCTGGGCGCGGGGCAAGGCTCCGTGGTGTGGATGGTGCTGAGCGAAACGCTGACGCTGGCCGGAATTGGCGTGGCCCTCGGACTTGCCGGCGCCTACGGCGTAACGCGGCTGATTCAGGCCCAGTTATTCGGGGTTAAGCCCACCGACCTGCTCACCATGGCCGCTGCTTCGGTGGGAATCGCAGCCGTGACGGCCCTGGCAGGCTACATCCCGGCGCGGCGCGCTACGGGGATCGATCCGATGAGCGCGTTGCGGTGGGAGTAGCGGCGCGCTAAAAGCCTCAAATTGCCCGCATCACCAGAGCCGTGATGTCGTCGTGCTGCCGGGTGCGCCCCACGAAGGCGTCGACGGCGGACATCACGATCTTCAACCCGTCGGCGGCGGTGCCGGATTCCAGCCCGCGAACCACTTCGAGCAGGCGCGGCTCGCCGTACTCTTCCTGGCGCTCGTTCTCGGCTTCGGTCACGCCATCGGTAAACACCACCAGCAGATCGCCGGAGCCCAACGTGACGGTGCCCTGTTCGAAACGGGCGGAGGCCATCACTCCCAAGGGCAGGCCACCCGCCTCCAGCCGTTCCTGTGCCCCCGCCGCGCGGCGAAGCACGGGCGGATTGTGCCCCGCGCAGATATAGCGCATGGTACGGCTGGCCAGGTCCAGTTCGCCGAGGAACGCCGTGGTGAAGCGCAGCCCGCCCAGGCTATTCGCACAAGCATAGCGATTCAAGCCGAGCACCAATTCTGCCAGCGCCACCGGCGCGGCCGCCAGCGTGTGCAGGCTGGCCTGAATGGTCGCCATCAGCAGCGCCGCGGGAATGCTCTTGCCTGCCACGTCGGCCACGATCAGCAGCAGGCGGCCGCCATCGCGGTGGAATGCATCATAGTAATCGCCGGATACGGTGTTGGCCGGCCGCGTGGCGAAAGCCAGGTCGAAACCCGGCACCTCAGGCGAAGCGGAAGGCAAGAGCCACCGCTGAATCTCGCGCGCGATCTCCAGGTCGCGCTTCATCGTTACGCGGTCGGCCAGTTCCAGCGCCAGCAACAGGATGAATGCCGCGGTGATGACCAGGATACTGGCGCTTCCGTTGCGGCTGAACAGGTCAAACACGACGTAGACAATCGTAAGCAGCAGGAAAACCCGCCGCGCCGGCGACAGTTTGCGCAGCAGAGCCCAAGCCAAAGCGCGGGCAGCATAGATACGATGCCGGTGGCCGCGATGCTGGCCGATGGCATCCCAATCCACGTCCTTGGCGTAGAAATCGTAACCGGCACGCGCATCCGCCTTGAAGTCTGCCCAGAGCGCGTCCATCGCCATGCCGTCGGTCAGGCGGTCCCAAAAAGTCTGCAGCCGGTGGGCCGCGTCAGCTATTTTATGGCCAAGCCTGTCGATCTTTTCCGCCAGAGACATCGGCACCACTATAACGAAATCCGGATTCAGTGAATGAGGACGCAGCCTCAGTCGCAGGTGATCGCCGCCGGCCCCGCTGGCGAAGGCGGCAGAAGCCAAAGCGCCCATCGACGACGCGGCTTTGCGGCGCTGAGGCGGCGGCTGGTGGGCTAAGCTGGTGGCGAGCGAGCGGCTACGTTGGAAGGGCGTTAACATGGCCCTATGAATCATAGCCCTATGAATCGCATCCGTCGAGTATTCGCCATCGCCGGATCGCTGATCGTGCTGTTATGCTGCGGTCAGGCGATCGCCGGTCCGATATTGATCCAGGAGTTGGTGGCCCGAGCGCTTGAAAAGTCGCATGCCCCTCAATGGACGGTGGATGAGGTATGGAAACATCTGCAAGCCGGCCAGATCGCGGATGCATTGAGGCTATTGGAAGTGCGGGCGGCGGAACATCGGGCGGTTGCGTCGGCAGACGGGCTGGCGGCGGCCAAAGCTCTTGACGAGGCGGCGAGACAACTCCAGAAAGAGAAGATCGACCAAGCCTGGACAGATCGCATCGGGCAGACGGGGCAGACCGGGCAGATCGGGCAAAACCTGCCTGATAACCGCCGGTTGTTCGCCGTGCTGGATGATGAACAATTGAAGGTTATCCGGCCACTCGACGACGTGTCCGCCGGCGCATTCAAAGTCCGATTCGTGCTGGGCTCGGACGTGAAGCAATTCGCCCGAAATTTCGAACAAGGCGGCAAAAATCCCCAGGCCTACCGCCAGACGATGGACAAAGTCGTGCCGGATTGGTTCAACAAGGGCAAAGGAAAACGGATTTTTCTCATCGGAGCGGGTGTGGATCGGGAACGTATATCGGGAATCAAAGCGGCGTGGGAGCGAGACGGATATACCGCATTTTTCTATGAGGATTGTCTGGCGGCGTTCGGCCAGTTGTGCAGCGAAGGGGCCGTGGGGGCATTCATGGGAACCGCCGACTATGTGTTTGTGTGCACTCCGCGGGGGGCGTTGACCAGCCGTTACGTAACCGTCGAAGCCGATGTCACGTTGCGGGTGCGCAACGGCGGCCAGACTATGATCGTGATGGTGACGCCGGCGGACATTTTCGCCCCGGCCGCGGCGGCGACTGCCAGAGCTTTCATCCTAAATACGAACGCGCCCCAGTGAGTTGACCCTTCACGCGTTGTCCCGCTTTCACCGTTACTCCCCGTAATTAATCTCGGTCTGCCGGGCCGAAATACCGGAGTAAATCAACAGAATCAGCGATACCATCAGCAACCCCGGCACCGCGATCCAAAACGGCGATGGGTCGGCATCGATCACCATCACGTTGAACGGCGGCGGGATGGGGATCTCCACCGGGCACAGGCCCTTCAGGTAAAAAATCACGCTGATTTTCTTCAGCAGCGCCGGCAGAAAGGGGTTCAGGTTCTCCCACACCATCACCACCGCCGCCGGGATCATCGGGTTGCGGAAGAAGAGGCCGGACATCAGGAAGACGGCGCCGTAGCCCACGCAGGCCAGGGCCGCAACCAGCATGTAGGACCCCAGTTGGCTCAGGCCGGGGCCGTGCAAAATGTAGCTGGTGTAAGCGGCGCCGAAGTGGCGGCCGATCATCAGGAAACTCAGCGCCGTGCTGCCCACAAACAGGACCAGCGCGGAGGCCAGGCCGGCCAGATACTTGCCCGCCACCAGGAACTCGCGGCGCATCGGGGTGAGGTAGTAGTAGTGCAGCGTCTTCTCCAACATCTCGCCCCGGAACAGGTTGGAGAAGATGCCCACGCAGCCGAAAAAGATGCCCAGCCGCAGGAAGTAGAAGTGGAACAGGCCGGCGAATACCAGACTGTCCTCGCCGATACTGTGGCGGTTGGAATGGCGGCCCATCTCGATCAGCCAGTGCATCAGCGTTAACGCCACCGGCCCCAGCGCCAGCAAATAGACCCACCAGCCGCGCTTGGAGAGAAACGTCTTCTTGAGTTCGAGGCGCAGCACGCCGCCGATCTGGCGCATCCAGAGTTGGCTCGGGGTAGGTTGGCGCGGGGCAGGTTGGCTCATCGCCGGTTGGTTCATCGCAGGCTGGTTCATATCGTGCCTCCCTCGCCGCCGATCAGGTATTGGTAAACCGAGTTCACGTCGTCATCGGCCGGCGCCACCGATTCCACTTCCAGGCCGGTATCCATCACGATGCGGTTGAGCAGCAGGTAAAAGTTGTCGGCATCCCGCGTGCGCAGCAGCAGGCCTTTGCCATCGGTGTGGATCTTGGCCTCCACCATATAGTCCTGCAAGAACAGGCGCGAGGCCAATTGGCCGGGGTGATCGCACCGCACCAGAATCTGCATGGGCTGCTCTTTCACCTCGCTGCGCACGCTGTGAATCTGGCCCTCGGCGACCACGTAGCCCTGGCTGAGCAGGATCACCTGATCGGAGATGCGGTCCACTTCGTGGAGGATGTGACTGGATACCAGCACGTGCCGGCCGGCCTTGCCCCATTGCTGAAACAGCGCGATGGCTTCGGCGCGGGCCAGGGGGTCCAAGCCGTTGAGGGGTTCGTCGAGCACGACTACCTTGGGATCGTGCGCCGTGGCCTGGGCTAGTTTGGCGCGCTGCCGCATGCCTTTACTGTAGGCGGCGACCGGGCGGTTGCGGGCCTCAATCAAACCCGCCATCTGCAGTGACGCCATGGTGCGCTGGTCGCACTCCTCATGAGTCATGCCGAACATGCGGAGGAACGAGTAGACGAACTGGTAACCGGTGAGACCCTTGGGGAACGCGTCGAACTGAGCGCAGTAGCCCACCACGCGGCACAGGTCCTGTGGACGGTCAGGGGGGATCCCAAGCACCCGGATCTCGCCCTGCGAGGGGCGGATCAACCCGGTCATGAGGTTCATGAGGGTGGTCTTGCCGGAACCATTGGGGCCCACCAGGCTGGTGATGCCGGGTGGAATATTGAGGCTGACTTTGTTGATGCCGAGCACCTCGCCGTAGAAGCGCGAGACGTTGTTGAAGGTGATCAGAGTGTCGCCCGGCGCGGGGGTGTCGCCGATGGCAGGGGTGTCGCTCAGTGTGCTGCTCACGTTCATCGGACCACCTCCGCGCCGCGAATCTTGCGCGCCAGCATGTAAAGGCAGATCAGGCAGAGCCCCGCCAGCGCGGCCCAGCAGCACCAAAGCGGCAGTTCCTCGCCTTCGATGACGCGGAAGAAAACCGCGCCGTTGGTGATGTGGGTCCGGCCTTCGAAAAGCTGCACCCAAATGGAGCCGATCAGCTCGCTGATGTTGAACAGGTGGCCCCACTTGGTTCGCTGCACCGCGTTGATGGTTGCCCCAAAGCCGCCGGCCACGAAGAACACGCCGAACATGAGGGCGCCGGCCGCGGGCTTCCACTTCACCCAGGCCGAAAGGGCCAACGCCAGCAGCGCCAGCAGCAGAATCCAGACCCAGGCGCCGAAGAACAGGCCCGCGGCGATGCGCGCGTTATCCTGCATCCATTGCCAGCCTTCCATGTAGCCTTGCAAGCCGAAGAGCAGCAGGCCCGGCACCCAGGTCATCGCCGACATCAGCACCAGCAGGATGGCCATCTTGCCCAGCACATATTCGACGCGTGAGAAGGGGCGCGCCAGATAGAGCGACAGCGCATTGTTGGCCAGGTCGGGCGACACCTGGCCGGGGCCGATGAAAGCCGCCAGGAACAGCGCCAGCATGCTCTGCCAGCCCAGCAGCGACATGAAGAACGTCACGTTGATGGAGATTAGCCGGTTGGCATTCTGCACCCCCAGCAAGTTGAGCGCGCTGGCGTTGTGCTGCACGTAAATGATGAGCGCGCAGATCAGCGGGTAGATGAAGCTGGCCAGAAAAAAGATGGTGAGGAAGCGTGACTTCTGCATGTCCTCGAAGGCGTAGCGCGGGATCACCAGGAAACGCGAAAGTGGCGAGGTCATGGCGCCGTCGTAGGGCCGGTAGGTTTTCTTATAGACGGCCATTGGCAGCTCCTGTTGTTGGGCCCGCCGCCGTTACTTTGTCGGGCGCGGGGGCCTCCATGGCTTTCAAGAAAATGTCCTCGAGCGAATCGCGCTTGCGGTTGAGGCGGCGGATCTGCACATTCTGCGCGGCGGCCACCTCGTACAACTGGCGGACTTCCAGGCCGTCGGGCAGAACCAGTTTGATGCGGCCCTGGGCGCCGATGGCGGTTTCGCAGCCCAGCTTTTCCATGGATTCCAGGAAGAACCCGTTAGCCTCGCCGCGCGTTTCCAACTCCAGGAAGCGGCGGTTGGAGCGGCGCTCTTCCTCCAGGTTGCAGAAGGCGGCGACGTTACCGTCCTTAAGGATGAGCACTTCGTCGCAACACTCTTCCACGTCGCGCAGCAGGTGCGAGGAGAGGATCAGGTGCAGGTCGCCGCGGTCGCGGATTTCCTGGATGAGCTGGATCATGCGGATGCGCGCGGGCGGGTCCAGGCCGTTGGTCGGCTCATCCAGAAAGAGCAGTTTGGGACCGTGAGCGATGGCCTGGGCCAGCTTGGCGGCCTGCTTCATGCCGAGCGAATAGGTGCCCAGATTGCGGTAGCGGACCTCGCCTAATCCCACGTAAAAGAAAGCTTCGTGGGCGCGTTCCAGCGCGTGCTCCGGCGGCAGGCCGGCCAGTTCGGCCATCAACCGGACGAAACGCACGCCGCTCATGGAGGCGATGAACGAATCGTTCTCCGGCATGTAACCGATCAGGCTGCGGACTTCGCGGGCGTGGGTGCGGACATCGCGGCCGAAGATGCGGGCGGTTCCGGATGTGGGCTTATGGAAGCCGAGCAGCGTGTTAATGAGGGTGGACTTTCCCGCGCCGTTGGGCCCCAGCAGGCCGATGGACCGGCCGTTGAGAGTGGCTTTAAGATTCTTGAGGATGGCGCGCTGGCCAAAGCGCACTTCAAGACCATCCAATTCGATGACCGGGTCCATTCCCTTATTAGAACGCAGCGGCAGGTTGGGATGTTCCATGAGTCACTGGCAGCGGTGGACGGGGGCTGGGGCTGGTGGCCGGTGAACGGTGGCTGGGGGCCGGTTGAGCGGTGGCCGGTGGCCGGTGGCCGGTGGCCGGTTGAGCGGGCTGCGCTCGCAGGGCGGCGGGAATTGGAAGAACGAAGCCAATTTTGGGAGCGGTGGATTGATTCTGCTGGGGTTCGGGGGGAAGGACCGGGGGCGGTCCGACGGCTACCGGCTCGGGGTCCGGGGGCCTGGCGGGAGCGGCCGCGGCGGGCTTGAGCTTGATTAGGGCTTCCATCTTGATAAGGGCTTCGAGGGCCTTGCGGTTCATACGGACCGTGGATTCGATGCGGCGGGTGAGGCTGTCGAAGGTGCCGGTGGCCATCTGAAAGGCTTGGCCGATGGGGCATTTCTTGTTGGGCTTCCAGGCATCGGCGATGTGGTGCTCCCAGAGTTCGGCTTCGACGCGGCGGAGGCGGCGGGTGATCCAATCGGTGGAGATGAGGATATCGACGAGGTAAGCCTGCTCGGGGGTGGTGGGAGCCCAGCGTTGGTAATAGAGATCGGAGAGGGCCTGGAGTTCTTCGGGTTTTTCGCCGCGGAGGATTTCGCGTTTGGCGTTGATGCCGGTTTTGAAAGCGTTCATGGCAGAGGCGGCCTTGCCCTCGAAGGAGCGGGGGCCGGTAGATTCTTGAGAGTTGCGCCGGTTGGCGTCGATTTGTGCTTGAGTACTCACGATTCCAGGTGTAGCATATGGGGAGGCTGGAGTCTGAAATTGAAGGCTGTAAGTGGTTGAAAGGGTAGGAAACTTTGTTTGCGATCGCTTGTGACTGAGTTGACGATCGTTTCACCATCGGGGGATTGAGATGCACTCCACGCGACTGTTTGCCCTTGGCTTCCGCTAGCGGGCCTAAGCCCGGCCAATCACGCAGATCGTTAGGCCGTTGCGCAAGTCTAAGACAATGCGCCACTTAGTTGTATAATGGGTGTCAAGTCTGCGGGGCCAACCGGTGATCTGCCGTTCCAGGCGGCGAGAGCAGACGCGATCCCTTCGCGATCCCTGCGATTGTGATGTACTCTGCGGGTGCAACTGCTACACTGTATAATGTGGCCGTGAACAATATATGTCCAAAATGTTTTGGCCCTGTTCCTCCGCTCGCACTTGCGATTTGAGCTCGGTCGTCGTGACCCGCTGAAAAGAACCAACAGGATGGGTGCCGCCTTGCTGACGCCAAGTTCCATCAAAGCTCCACTCCGCGAGTGCGGATATCGCCCCGATTTGCTCTGGACCGACTTTCAGTTTGGGGATGGCCAGACCGTACCGTTGGTGGCATTTGCCCAGTCGCCAGCGGACTCTCGTTCGGCCTCTGTAGCCGTGCTTTCAGAAACGAGCGGCCCGCGCGCGGCGGTAGAGGCATGCAGGCCCCTCGGAACACCTCTAGTCTTCGTGTGCTTTCAGGATACGCTTCAATGGTGGAAGCAAGGGGCCAGGTCTGCGGAATATCAGGAGAGCATCCCCGCAAATAACATCGGGCGGTTCTTTGAGGGCCACGTAGGGACCTTCAGGCCTGACGCGGTTTACAAGGCAAAAACCTGGGGGCGTTTCCGGCCGGAGTACCAACTCGGCTTCGTGGACCTCGGACTCCTGCCGCTCGTTGAAGAGCAGGTAGGCAAATCGCTCGGGCAACTCATCGAACGAAACGTGGCCGAACTGAGGAATTCCATCGGCTGGCGAGATGTGGCTGATGAACAGGAACACTGGCTATTACAAACGGTCTTCTGGCTCGTATCGGGGAAGATCCTCCGGGACAAGCAGGTCCAGAGGTTCGAGGACCTGAACCTCAACGATGTTGAGGAGGTCTTCCGGAGGCTTGGCAGGCACTATGGCACGGTGCCACTGGCAATCGACTCAGGGAATAAGCTTGAAGGCCTACGCGAATCGGCTCGCATTATCGACCAGTTCAGCAGCCTGGCCCTCACAACAACCGAGTCTCTCGCATACGTTTACGAGAACACGCTAATTTCGAGGAAAACTCGGTCCGCCTTCGGAACACATGGGACTCCTTCGTACCTTGTTGACTATGTCGTCGGTAACCTGACTGACTGGATAGCGGAGATTCCTGTCAACAAACGAAGCGTGTTCGAACCGGCGTGCGGGCCCTCCGCCTTTCTCGTCTCCGCGATGCGGCTGCTCACAGAGATGCTGCCGGCTGAGGAGGTGATACCGAGCCGGCGTGGACCGTATCTGCGCAGTCGGATGCACGGCACCGACGTTGAATCACGTGCGCTTGAATTCGCTCGATTGTCGCTCACACTTACGGACGTTCCGAATCCTGACGGCTGGGATTTAGAAATCCAGGATATGTTTCTTAGCGACCGCCTCGCTGTGCAGGCAAAAAAGAATACTATTCTGCTTGCCAATCCGCCGTTTGGTGACTTCACGCCTCAGGAACAACAGCGGTACCGCGACCAAGCCTCTGCCGTGCGCTTCGTCAATAAGTCCGCTGAAATGCTGTGGCGAACTCTACCCCATCTGCCCGAGGGCGGCGTATTCGGGGTCGTGCTACCGCAGAGTGTCCTGCATAGCGACAACGCCCGAGACCTTCGTGAGTTCTTGAGCAGCGAGTGCGAACTAAGGGAAATCTGCCTTTTCCCTGACAAGGTCTTTTCATTTTCGGACGCCGAGTCAGCGATTCTTGTTGGGCGGCGCAAGACGCCTGGCAGCCAGAACGAAGTTCGCTATCGCCGTATTCGGGAGCGCGAGCTCGATCGCTTTCGATCCGACTACACTGCCTCAACGACGCGAACCGTTCGGCAATCGCGATTCTCCGCTGACAGTTCATACTCCTTGCGTC
>Ga0210402_10000362_pt1 | contig 51058 bp, 47 predicted proteins | sample IncBWC7MmetaG_FD_161055 | JGI IMG/M metagenome (GOLD analysis project Ga0210402, IMG submission 161055) | Forest soil microbial communities from Barre Woods Harvard Forest LTER site, Petersham, Massachusetts, United States - Inc-BW-C-7-M | ecosystem: Environmental > Terrestrial > Soil >... | reverse complement strand
AAACTCGTCACCCAAATCCAACCATGGTCACGAATCGCTTTTAAATTTTTTAAGCTCGAATACCATGCATCAACAACAACAGCTTCAGGTGTTAAACCCCGGGCCTTAGCTAATGACAACATTTCACAAAAATGAGTATTTTTTGTCTTTCCATCCGTATCTTTATCATAAACTCTATAATCTATAGGCACTGACGTGCTTTCTTCTAATCCATGCCATAGCAAATTAATGAGCCCTATTCCCGCAATAACATCGTGTTTGTTTCCTGAATATTGATAATTGACCAGTGCTATCTTTTTGCTATAGGTCTTCGTTAGCACCGTGTCATCCGCCTCTGTAGGGGACAAAAATAAAAATAACCCACTGCTACAATAGATTTCATATACTACTTTCCAACAAAAAAAGAGGTGGATATGAAACAAAGCAGTGAGTTACAAGCCATGCTAAAAGAAATTTTAGGTTGGAACAAGGCCCGTCTTACCTGTTTTACAAAAATGTTACTGGCTTTATTTGCGGTACGCACAGTGAATCTACGAGAACTAGCCGTCGCTTTTTGTAGCGATGCATTATTAAATTCCCGTTATAAACGATTAAAACGTTTTTTCTCTAACTTTAAAGTAGATAGTCGAAGGCCTCAATACTCTTATTTTCGCTATGGTTTTGACTTAATACGAGAAGCTTTGCTCAATCCCTGGAGGCCATTCATTAGACCTCTTTCGAAACGTGGTATTTAGTCGTCCCTGAAAAAGGGCTTTAGAGCTAAAAAACAAGTAACAAAGTTACATTTTATGAGGTAAACTTTTGCAAGATTTGAAACGAAGTATGGAGAAAGCTTGCAAAATGATGTCCAAAAAAGAGAAGTTGGTTGTCACTGAGGGAACGGAGTTGGAGAGTTTTTTTAGATGCGTCTCATCCGTTGTACCAATTAGCGAATGTTCTCAATTGGGAGAACTTAATCAATGAATTTGGAGCGTATTACGTAGAAAAAACGGGACGGCCAAGAATCCCAATACGGGTTATTGCTGGATTGCATTGAAAAGCAAATCATCCCGATGGCGTTAATGTTTACTTGGCGGGGACAAAACGCCTTCCCAAGTTTTTAAAAAAGCTGCTACGGGGTCGTTCTGGCATCGAACCTATTATTGGGCATTTAAAGGAAGAACATAAACTTAAAAGAAATTACCTTCTTGGAAAAATAGGTGACAAAATTAATGCCTTATTTGCAGGCGCTGCATTCAATTTAAGAAAAATTATTCGCCTTATTGGCAAGCAAAATAAGCTTTCTACGCTTTCCTGTGCATAAGACTTTTTCAGGGACGACTATTTAAGGTGACTACCCGTGTTAATAAAAAACAGCCTGTAGCACCTAATTTATTACAACAAAATTCTACATCGGCGGCACCGAATTCAAAATGGGTGGCGGATATTAGCTATATTCGCACCTTAGAAGGTTGGCTTTATATAGCTGTTATTTTAGATTTATATTCACGTAAAATAGTTGGACTTTCAATGGATGCATCATTGCATACTACGTTAGTAACACAGGCCTTAGAGCAGGCCTTAGAGCAGGCTTTACAACGGCGGAACCCTTCACATAGCTTACAACACCATTCTGATAAAGGGTGCCAATATACCAGTGCAGCTTTTCAAAAATTATTAACAGACAATGGCATTATTTGTAGCGTGAGTTCAACAGGCTGTTGTTTCGATAATACAGTCGCTGAAAGTTTTTTTCACTCTTTGAAAACTGAATGTGTTTATTTTGAGCGTTATGAATCGCGTGAGCAAGCCAAACAAAGTATTTTTGAATATATTGAGGTCTTTTATAACAATTACCGTCGTCATTCAACTTTAGGATATCTATCTCCCGTTGAATTTGAACAACGATTTTATCAACCCCTCTCTTCTGAGTGTCTATAAAATTGTTGCAAGATCAGTAATAACGTCGCGGATCATGTCCGGTCACCAACCTTGTCTTCTCATTAGACCTCTTGCGAAACGTGGTAATTTAGTCAATTTCATTGTTGAACGCCTGGCTACGGTCCTCATTTACCCGTAGTAAACTCCGGTCCTCGCCAGTCGTTCGCCGCGAACTTGACTACATTTCTGAGTTTCGCAAGAGGTCTAAAGAATAACGCATAGATCCCTCCTTATTTTTATAGGATTTAGTGCTTAGTCAGCGCCATAACTTCGGATTCAGATAAGCCAGTTAATTTTTGGACAGATTGGAGGGTCATGCCATCGACTAAGAGATTGCGAGCGATAGCTAAAGCTTCCTCATGCCGACCTTCTTCACGGCCTTCTTCACGGCCTTCTTCACGGCCTTCTTCACGGCCTTCTTCACGGCCTTCTTCACGGCCTTTTTTTAGGCCCTGCTGTAGGCCTTCCTCTTTCAACTGCTGTGCAAAAGTCATAATTGTTTTCCTCGCTGGCTCCTCTGGAAAAGCTTTAATCAGTTCTTGAATCAAGTGCTGTGCGGCCTGTGGCTCGCTATCATCCTGGCTCGTAGTTAACACGTAGTTTAGCATATCTGTCAGGTAGGCAATATTGAGTTGTTTGATTATATTTTGCACAAGCTGGTTTTTCAGCATTTTTCTCATGATCGACAAGAAATTTTTATCTCGATGGTGCTTAAACAGCATCTCCATCAGGCCAACTAAGCCATGTTTTTCAATTTCCTCATCTGCAAGGACAGTCAGATCAATGAGTCTAAAAGGCTTTAAAGCTACTTCTCTGGCAAATTTAGGATCTTCATAACAGTCATAAATTTCGTTTGTATAAGGATAGGGTGATGTTTCTCCATGATAGACACAAAACGGTAGAATAATGGGCAGTTTCTTATGTCCTTGTTTTAGATGCTCGTAGCTTAAGGCAACGGTAGCATGCAGAAAACGAAAAGCCATTAAGGGGTCGTCTGTTGATTGATGCTCTAATAGAAAAAATAAATAGCCTGGTGTGTTATGAATGCGGCATTGATAGATGATATCGCTGTGAATTTCACGTAGCTCAGGGACAATAAAACTTTTTTCGGTTAGTTGTAAAGAATCAACATCAACCCTTTTATAGATATCTGGTTGTAAATAAATTTTCAGAAAATCTACCGCTACCTTTTTTTCTTTCAAGTTGCGTTTGAAAAATTTATCGTGGGGCTGATGGATAGTAGCTTGCACTCATAATTCCTTTGTAACGATATAATTTTTTATATACCATTATGCTATTATACAATTAACAATATTGTCCATCTTTTTTTTCAAAAGGTAAGTTATTTATGGTTAGAGCTGATAAGTTTATTGATGAAAAAGGTAAAAAAACTATAAAACAATTTACTTTGTATCTAGAGGCTAAAATGTATAAAGAACTAAGAGTATTAGCAGCATATAAAGAAGTAAGTATGAATGAACTGGGTAGAGAGGGGTTAGAATATATACTAAAAAAATATAAAATTAAATAATTGGCTGTATTGAAATAATATTATATCATTAAGTGGGTGCTCATTAATGCTTTTATAAAACGTGACACGTAAGTGAACCAACACTTACGCGCCACTAATCACAATCTACTTTATTGGAGTAAATCATGGCTAACATTATATTAGCAGGAGTTTCGCGTTTAATTTTCAAAAGGGGTGTAAAAATAATTTCAAATTTTGCGAGATAGCCGCTTTTATAACTTGTCAATCCTGCGCATAGAAAGTAATTTTTTCAATAGACCTCTTTCGAAACGTGGTGTTAGTCAATTTCATTGTTGAACGCCTGGCTACGGTCCTCATTTACCCGCAGTAAACTCCGGTCCTCGCCAGTCGTTCGCCGCGAACTTGACTCCATTTCTGAGTTTCGAAAGAAGTCTATTATTCGGAATTATCATGATAATTTTCTGATTTATCGCGACGCTTTTCTTTTTCTTTTTGTTTATGTTTGTTAATTTGAAGTTCAATTTTTTGTATTAAATCATCAACGGCTGCGTATAAATCTTCAGATTCAGCGCGCGCGTAAAATTCGGTGCCATGTGCATGAACTAGACCTTTAGCGACTTGCTCTAGATTTTCTAGGCTCAGCGTCACGTGTACGGCCGTTGTTGTTGTTGTAATACGTTCCAATCGTTTAAATTTATCCAATATGTATTGTTTCAATGCATCCGTGACTTCTATTCCATCATTTGTAATAGTAATTTGCATAAGGACCTCTCTTCGTGCTTAACGGACATAAAATTATCGTTAGTATTGCCTGCGTAACTGTTTTGATAACGCTGCCGTAGAGAACTAAAACAGTTGCAAGCTCGACTAAGCAAATATTACATTAGACCTCTTTCGAAACGTGGTAATGTAGTCAATTTCATTGTTGAACGCCTGGCTACGGTCCTCATTTACTCGCAGTAAACTCCGGTCCTCGCCAGTCGTTCGCCGCGAACTTGACTTCATTTCTGAGTTTCGAAAGGGGTCTAATAGACCTCTTTCGAAACGTGGTAATGTAGTCAATTTCATTGTTGAACGCCTGGCTACGGTCCTCATTTACTCGCAGTAAACTCCGGTCCTCGCCAGTCGTTCGCCGCGAACTTGACTTCATTTCTGAGTTTCGAAAGGGGTCTAATAGACCTCTTTCGAAACGTGGTAATGTAGTCAATTTCATTGTTGAACGCCTGGCTACGGTCCTCATTTACTCGCAGTAAACTCCGGTCCTCGCCAGTCGTTCGCCGCGAACTTGACTAAATTTCTGAGTTTCGCAAGGGGTCTAATGGATCCAATTTTTTCTTTTTCGCTGAGGCGTGTCTCGCACGCATTTCTACGTCGATATATTTATCCGTGATGGCACTGGAACTATGACCGGCATCATCACGAACATGTTCGCGCGGTCTATGTTTCACATCTTCAGAAATACCGGTATGCCGTAACCAGTGTACTGTTGCCGTTTTTAATTCGCTAGCCTCTTCTTGCAATCCATCGTTTACCATGCGTTCGAAAGCGGCATCAAAACAGGTTTGGACAATGCTACGAATTTGACGGGTACTCGTAATAGGTCCGTTACCCGTCGATTTACTGATGAGTACGGTATTCTCACCACGACTTGGCAAGGGACCTAGACCCAAACTGCTCCGATAACGCTTCAGGGCTTGTAGCATTTCATCACTGACACTGATTAAGCGTTCTTTATTGCCTTTCCCTACCGTCATAAACCACCAATTGCCATCTGCATCTTTTTGGAAATGACCCATTTGCGGCTGCCAACGCACCGAAGCAGCTAATTCAGAAATACGGAGATACATACCATAGAGTGCTCGCATAATAAATAAGCTTCTTTCATGTTGTTCTGGTAATTGTTTTGCTAGCTTTTCTACGGTTTCAATAACGTAAGACCACTGCAATTGACTTAAGCGACGAATAATCATCTTGCTGTTTCGCTGTCGAATAAACTTACTCTTTTGGCGGATCTGGGCAACCGGATTGAAATCTATATAATTTTCCTGCATCAGGTAATTATAAAAGCTTCCGCAAATAGCGAAGATAGCTTGTAAGGCTTTGTGTGATAGGCTGTATTTTTTTATTTCAGGTACAATGCCTTCGCGACCGGCTATTTTTTTAACTGTAGCGACAAAGGGTCGCCAGTCTGGGTGTGGTTTTCTCAGGCCTTGATAGGCTGTATAACGAGCTACTGTTTTTGTACCAATCCAATGTTTTGGTGGTTTTTGACAAAATATAACAAACGTTTCGAAATCTTCACGCCGGATTTCTTTAATGGATTTTCCAACAACGAACCAACTCCATTGAAGGAGACGTTCAATCTCACGGCGATAGGCGTTGAATGTTGCATCGCTACCGCGATAGCTATAGAGGAATTGCAATGCTTGTTGAAAATCGTCCCTCGCAAAATGGAGTTGCGCGGCTTGGCCCCCTAAGTCTCGGTCAGCCTGCTTAGGATCAGAAAATGCTAAACTATCGAAAAGAGGGATTGGAAGGGGTGTGGCTGACATAGTTTTTTGAGTTAAAAAAGAGGTGTGACTAAGTGTAGCAAATTTTATGAAAAAAAATTGAACTGAATAATGCCTCTATAAAAAAGAGCAAATTTCTAGCGCCGCCCTTAAGCCTTCCTTAAGACTCTACCTTTATACTTACAGGAATAGATAATTCATTAGCAGTTGTTATGTTAAATTCAGGGGAATTTGGAGCTTTGTTAGATAAGGGTAGAGCGCTTCAAAAAGAGATAGTCATGTTTACCGAGGCCTCTCCTACCTTTGCATCCTCTTGTCAGCTAATAGCGGGGATAGATGCACTGCTGAAAGATATTAAACAACAATTATTAAGTCCATCCTTCACAGAAAATAGTGAGCTTGGTTTAGTGATGGTTAATCTTGGAAGACTTTCAAAAAATCTTAACGATATTAAAAATAGGATTAAAATATAATTAATTATGTCAGTCTCATTCAGATTTTTTAAACCCAATAGTTCTAAGTTAATGCTTTCTGAAGAAGCAAAGCGGAGAATAGATGAATTAAGTCAGGACAACGAGGCTAGTTTGAACCACATGGAGCGTGTTCTTTCTTGGCGTTCAGAAAATTCAAACACGCTAAAATGATGGATTGAAAGGGGTAATGCCAGGTTTCCCCATTCCATAATATGCAAACTGGTTCTTGAGCCACGCTATTTTATCTACAGAACGTAATCCAAAATTGCGTGTGCCTTTCAATATGGGATTAGAGCTTGCAAACAAGTGTTTAATCAAATTTATGCCGCCGCTCATCAAACGATTGTGGAAGCGGCGTTCTCTTTCGTAGCGGCGTAATGTATATACAGCACCTATGGCTCGTTGTTTTTCTAGTGCCTCTAGTATGGTTTTTGCCAAACACACTGCATCTGCGATTCCCAAATTAGCACCTTGTCCGGCTAAAGGATGGATAACATGCGCCGCATCCCCGATTAACGCAATACCAGGTTTTATATATTGCTCACACTGCTGTGCTTTTAACGGAAAACTTAGGCGAGGACTTGTCCATGTAATACTACCTAAGCGATGTTCAAACGCGCTTGCTAATTCTAAACAAAACAATTCGTCAGACAGTGTATTTAGTTCTTTTGTTGTTGACCAGACGATAGAGGATAAACGCGGATCAGCTAAGGGCAAAAAAGCTAAAGGACCCGTCGCTAAAAAAATCTGTCTTGCGATTTGTTCATGTGCCAACGCAGTTTGCACCGTCGCTATAATCGCTCGCTGCTGATAATCCCATACCTTGTTTTGAATACCCGCTAACTGTCGAACGCATGATTGCGCACCATCTGCACCTACCAACAATCGCGTGCTTATCGACGCACCTGAAGTGAGAGATAATAAAGTAAGCGTATTTTGGTTCTGAATCGCGGCTACTGATTCGGCAGCAAACCAATCAATATCATGAGTATGTTTGGCCTGCGCAATGAGTGTTGTTTGCAAATCAGAATTTTTTATAATCGTGCCTAGGTGGGGTTGGCCAGTGTCTGCCGCATTAAAAAAAAGATGCGACGCCGATGTTTCTTCCCAAATCTCCATCCCTTGAAAGGGTGAAAGCGCAGTTTTAGTTAATTTTTGCCAAACCTGCAACTGTTCCAGCAATTGCTGTGAACCCAGTGTAATCGCACTAACACGAAGATCGGATGTGCAGTCTCCTATTTCCCTATCTGGCTGAATGGTGAGCGCTTTAGGATTGCTATCCAGGATAGCAATCCGTAAACCTTTATCAATTAAACCACACACTAAAGCAAGCCCAGCAATACCTGCGCCCACAATGACGACATCATAATCTGATTGCTTGCTCATAAGAGCCTAGCAGTTTAGCAGTTTAGCGTTTGTTCAGCTACCGCTTGCGTGAGTGTAATTGAAAATAGCCAAATTTTAAAATGGATGCACCGAACTTTTCGGCTATTTTCGTTAAAAACACTAGACCTCTTTCGAAACGTGGTAATTTAGTCAATTTCATTGTTGAACGCCTGGCTACGGTCCTCATTTACCCGCAGTAAACTCCGGTCCTCGCTAGTCGTTCGCCGCGAACTTGACTAAATTTTTGAGTTTCGAAAGAAGTCTAATGGTCGGGATGAGAGGATTCGAACCTCCGGCCCCTAGCTCCCGAAGCTAGTGCTCTACCAAACTGAGCTACACCCCGTGTCCGGCAACAAAAAAGTTGCGAAATTCTATCAGTTTTGGTTTTGTTCAGCTAGTGTATAGGCAAGTGGCAGGTCATAGACTTTTTTATTAGACCTCTTTCGAAACGTGGTAATTTAGTCAATTTCATTGTTGAACGCCTGGCTACGGTCCTCATTTACCCGTAGTAAACTCCGGTCCTTGCCAGTCGTTCGCCGCGAACTTGACTCCATTTCTGAGTTTCGAAAGAAGTCTATTATCGATGAGACGGATGTCATCTAGCCACACCGCCGCTAAACGTCGACCCCAGCAGTCAGCTACGTAATCGACTTCAAAACCTAAGGCGGCGAGTTCTGTTACGGCGGCTTCTGGGCTTTGTATTTTTTCCAAAACGGCTGGAAAAAATCGTGCTTTTTTACGCTGTGCGGGCGTCAACCGCGAATTTCTGGAGCTTAATGCTAAACCATCTTCCGCACGGACTGTCGGGCAAGCGATAATGTCTGTTTCCAAAAAAATAGCTTGTGCCATTTTTTGAATAAGTAATAATTGTTGGTAGTCTTTTTCACCATAATAAGAACGCGTTGGCTTGACAATATTCAGATATTTTAAAACTACGGTTAACATCCCGATAAAGTAACCTGGTCGAAATTGTCCTTCTAGTATTCGACTTAATTCTGTATTTTCATGTACTTGAATGTGATATGCATCAGGATAAATAACGGACTCGTCTAGCAATAACAAATAATCAATTTTCTGTTGCACGAGCAGAGTTTTGTCTGCTTCTAAGGTACGTGGATAATTTTCAAAATCTGTAGTCTGATCAAATTGACGGGGATTGAGAAAGATAGCGGCTATTGTGAGATCGTTTTCCTGCTGAGAGCGTAAACACAAACTTAAATGGCCGGCATGTAAATGGCCCATGGTATGCACAAAACCAATACTTTTACTCTGTATTTTTTTTTGAACTGTTTGCCATTCAGTAAGACTAGTAACACTCTTCATGTGTTGGAAACTCTCTTTGTTTTACGGATTTAGCATAGTCATCGACACTTTGACTAAGTAATTGGCCACCTGTTAAAAATTGTTTAACAAATTTTGGCTTGAAATCAAGATTTAATCCCAATAGATCGTGCATTACTAATATTTGACCATCGGTATCAGCACCTGCACCAATCCCGATGGTTGCTATTTTTAAGTTTTGCGTAATTTCTTTTGCCAGTTTTGCTGGAATGCATTCCAACACTAAGGCAAAACAACCTGCTTCTTGTAAAGCCAACGCATCTTGTTTTAGCTGCTGCGCGGCGACGCTTGTTTTTCCTTGAACTTTATAGCCACCTAAGGTGTACACAAGTTGTGGCGTCAAACCAAGATGACCCATGACTGGAATACCTGATTCAACTAAATGAGAGATCAAGGCTAGATTACCTGCGGCACCTTCTAGTTTAACAGCGTGCGCACCCGCTTGAATCAATTTTTCAGCCGCCGAAACACTTTTACTAAGTGATTTTCGATAGCTTAAGAAAGGTAAATCGCTGATGATAAAAACAGCATCTGCCGCACCACGACTGACGGCTGCCGTGTGCAATTCCATCATCGTCAACGTAGCCATCACGGTATCTTTAAAACCATGCATGGTCATAGCCAAACTATCACCGACCAATAGGGCGTCAATGGGAGAGGCTTTAAGAATTCTTGCCGTCGTGTAGTCGTAGCAAGTTAGCATTACGATTTTTTCTTGCGCTAATTTTTTTTTGTGGAAAATCTGGCTATTCATCGATGCCTTTCCACAAAATGCAGCAAGGGTATAAAACTTCAGGTACCTGTCGCATGATCAAGTCCTCGTTGTTAAATCACTTATCTATGCACAAGTCTAGGATTGTAATCTCTGCCCTTAAGGTCAAAGCAGGTTCAGTTTAATGGAGTATATCACTATGCACAAGCATGTAACTTAGGGTGGTCTTATACATAAGACCTCTTTCGAAACGTGGTAATTTAGTCAATTTCATTGTTAAACGCCTGGCTACGGTCCTCATTTACCCGCAGTAAACTCCGGTCCTCGCCAGTCGTTCGCCGCGAACTTGACTAAATTTCTGAGTAACGTGGTAATTTAGTCAATTTCATTGTTAAACGCCTGGCTACGGTCCTCATTTACCCGCAGTAAACTCCGGTCCTCGCCAGTCGTTCGCCGCGAACTTGACTAAATTTCTGAGTAACGTGGTAATTTAGTCAATTTCATTGTTGAACGCCTGGCTACGGTCCTCATTTACCCGCAGTAAACTCCGGTCCTCGCCAGTCGTTCGCCGCGAACTTGACTAAATTTCTGAGTTTCGAAAGCAGTCTGTAGGCTTAACATGCCGCTTGCTTTATGCTAGCTTAGGCGGCCCCGCGGTTTGTTTCTTTTGCTGTTATTTCATGCGTGTTTTAATCGTCAAAATGTCTTCAATGGGCGATATTATCCATGCGTTACCGGCTGTCAGCGATGCCGCTGACGCACTCCCTGGAATCCAATTTGATTGGGTTGCCGAAGAAGCCTTTTTAGAAATACCGACGTGGCATCAAAACGTTAATCAGGTGATCCCTATCGCTTTGCGTCGATGGCGAAAAAAACCCTGGCAGGCCACCTTACAGCAGCATGAAGTAAAGCGCTTTTACAAACAATTACGCCAGCAACATTATGATAAAGTAATCGATGCGCAAGGATCTATCAAAAGTGCAGTGATAACGCGTTTAAGTCATGGCTATCGTGTAGGAATGGATAAAAATTCGGTGAGAGAGGTTTTTGCTGATCTCGCTTATCAAGAAAAATTTTCTGTGCCACGCAAACAACATGCCATTAACCGTGTACGTCAGTTGTTTGCACGGGCATTAGGATATCCATTACCAGCAAGTTCGCCATACTATGGTATAGCAAAAAATCGTTTACATGCGGTAAAATTGGAGCTGCCAGAAAATTACTTCGTCGTTGTACCTAATGCTAGTTGCCCAATGAAATGTTGGCCAGAAGCTTCTTGGACATTGTTACTGGAAAAAACTAAGCAAGCCGGCATACCCGTTGTTATTCCTTGGGGTAATGAAGAAGAAAGAAAACGGGTTATGCGAATTCGCGGCAATAACCCGAGTGTAACGGTGTTGCCATTTCTGTGCTTAAGTGAAATAGCTAGTGTACTCTCACAAGCCAAAGCAGCGGTATGTGTCGACACTGGATTGGGTCATTTGACAGCCGCTTTAGCTATACCGGCCATCACATTGTATGGATCAACGGATCCCTATCTCATAGGAACTGTAGGCCCCTCACAGATTCATTTGCAAGCGCTGGACCATCAAACAATATCGGTAGAGACGGTATGGCAAGCGCTTAAAGGGCAGCTCTAAAAATTAGAAATTTTGCTTCAATACCTTAGTAGTTTTACGAGGGTAAACATGCAACAATTCATGGGTTGTTAAATACATGGCAATTATTTTAAGTATTGCGCTTTCCATACCGATCAGCCATTATTTTGATTATCTGCCGCCTGCAGACTTGACTGATGTGGTTCTAAAAAAAGGATTACGTGTATTAGTGCCTTTTAGAAAACAGCAGAAAATAGGTTTTTTAGTTGCAATAACTCACACATCTTCCTTACCTTCCTTTCAACTAAAAACAGCGTTGGCTATCCTTGATAAAGAACCCCTCTTCCCCGACCCACTATTGCAGTTGCTGGAATGGACAAGCCGCTATTACCACCATCCTTTTGGCGAAGTATTTGCCAATGCTTTACCACGACTTCTCAGAAAGCAAAAAAAAGATAAGCGCCTTACGATTACCCATACCTCATCAGTAAACAATAGCGATGATAGTAGAATTTCAGCACCCACTGTCACACTTAACGTACAACAAAAAACAGCGGTAGATACCGTCATACAAGCATTAGGAACTTTTAAACCTTTTCTGCTACACGGTGTCACCGGAAGCGGAAAAACTGAGGTCTATCTCGAAGTCATTGCCGCTACATTGGATAGAAAAGAACAGGTACTTGTATTGGTCCCTGAGATTGGCTTAACACCGCAGATGTTGGCACGTTTTCAAAATCGATTTTCTGTCCCCTTAGTGTTGTTTCACTCAGGACTTACCGATAAACAACGGTTAAACAATTGGTGGCTCGCTAAAACAGGTGCTGCAAGTATTATTATGGGTACGCGCTCCGCATTATTTACAGCCTGGCAGCGCCCAGGCCTGATTATTATCGATGAAGAACATGATTCGTCGTTCAAACAGCAGAAAGGACTACGCTATCATGCACGGGATTTAGCGTTAATGCGTGCTAAATTTGAAAATATTCCGATCATATTAGGATCGGCAACGGCTTCTCTGGAGAGTATAGCGAATGCCAAACGGCAACGTTATCACTTTTTGTCATTGCCAAATCGTGCAGGCAATGCGGTTCAACCTCAGCTTAGTTTTATTGATCTCCGTCATCAGAAGCTTGAGCAGGGATTTTCTCCCTTATTATTGCAAAGCATAGAAAAACACTTAAAAAACAAAGGCCAGGTTCTGTTGTTTTTAAATCGGCGTGGTTTTGCACCGCTTACGATTTGTCATGCTTGCGGTTGGACCGCTGATTGTCCGCACTGCGATCAGAAAATGGCTTTTCACAAAGCGCCTGCACATTTACAGTGTCATTACTGTGGCTACTGCGCTCCTCTTGCTGCTTGTTGCCCTGCTTGCCAAGAACCTCAGCTAGTTGTGTTAGGTCAGGGCACACAACGCTTAGAGGCCACCTTAAAAAAATATTTTCCAGACGTTGGTATAGCACGCCTCGATCGTGATAACACACAACAAAAGGGAAGTTTAGAAGGCTTATTAAAAAATATACACCAAGGCGAAAGCCAAATTTTAGTGGGGACTCAGATGCTAGCCAAAGGACATCATTTCCCTAACGTAACGCTGGTCGGTATTTTAGAAACTGATGCAGGATTATTCAGCGCAGATTTTCGCGCCTTAGAACGAACCGGACAACTCATCATGCAAGTAGCCGGGCGTGCTGGTCGAGCAAATAAACCCGGTGAAGTATTGATTCAAACTCATCATCCTGAGCATCCTTTACTGATGCATTTGATAAATGAAGGCTATCTTAGTTTCAGTGGGAAATTATTAAGCGAAAGAAGATCATCGATGCTTCCACCCTACACGCATTTAGCGCTAGTTTTGGCGGAAGCAATCTCGTCTTCTTATCCATTGGATTTTTTACATGAAATTAAACAACACGCGCAGCAGCTACAAACCAACGTCGCTGTATTGGGTCCTATCCCTGCGCTATCGCCACGTCGGGCAGGATATTATCGCGCCCAATTGTTGTTCCAAGCAACAAAACGCAATGATTTACATAATCTTTTGCGTCCATTACTGAAACTATTTCCTGCGTTAATTAATCGCCGCCGCGTACGTTGGTCACTGGATGTGGATCCGCTAGAGATTATCTAACTTCTAAATAGGCACTAACAGGCCGGCATATTCACCGCTAAAGTCTTTGCTAAACCACCTAGAGAAGTTTCTTTGTAGATCGCCATCATATCTTTTCCTGTCGCAAACATAGTTTCAATGACCTCGTCTAAAGAAACTTTTTTATTTTTGCCATCTTCCATGAGTGCGAGATAGGCTAGCTTAATAGCTTTTTCTGCGCCTACACCATTGCGTTCAATGCACGGAATCTGCACCAGCCCTGCAACCGGATCACAGGTCATACCTAAATGATGCTCCATAGCCATTTCGGCCGCGTTTTCGATTTGTTCCAATGTACCCCCTAATACTGCTGTCAAAGCACCCGCCGCCATGGAACAAGCTACGCCAACTTCACCCTGACATCCTACTTCTGCCCCAGATATGGAAGCATTGGTCTTATATAGCAAAGCAATAGCACCAGCTGTCAATAAAAAATCGCTAATCAATTCATTACTAACATGCGGGTAGAAGCGACGATAATAGGTGAGCACGGCTGGAATAATACCGGCTGCACCATTAGTTGGCGCTGTTACAATACGGCCACCGGCTGCGTTTTCTTCGTTCACTGCCATAGCGTATACCGTAGGCCATAAAAAATTACCTGTAAATTCTGGTAATTTTGGAGTGTCTTTATTTTTTAGTTTTTTATAAAGTCCCGGAGCACGACGCTTAACGGAAAGCCCGCCCGGTAAATTACCTTCTGCATGGCAGCCTTTATCTACACATTCTTGCATAATGTTGGCAATTGCCAGCAGCGAAATAACTATATTTTTATTAGGAGCCAGCGCTTGCTCATTGGCCAGCATGATTTCTGAGATGGTTAAGTGATGTTCCTTACAGGTATTGAAAAGCTCTGTAGCACTAGCAAAAGGATAAGGTACAGCCGCAGACGGTGGTTGTTTCCCAAACTGCTCTTCGCTAACAATAAAGCCCCCTCCTATCGAATAATAAATTTGGCTTTTTAATTGTTTTCCTTCGGCATTAAAAGCCGTAAAACACATCCCATTTGTATGTAAAGGCAACAACTGTTTTTGATGGAATAAAAAATCGGTTTTTTCATAAAAATCAATCGATTTTCCTCCCGCCAAACGAAGCTTGTGTTCCGTTATAATTTGTTTTGCCCGAAGGGGCAGCTGTTCAGGAATCACCTTATCAGGCAGCTGTCCTTCCAAACCATTCAAAATGGCTATATCAGTACCATGACCACGGCCTGTTAAGGCGAGACTACCGTAAAGTTGGACGAGCAACCTCGCTACGACTTGATCCGAGGGAAGACGGGTGACAAATGCATAGGCTGCTTTCATAGGTCCTACGGTATGGGAACTCGATGGCCCGATACCAATTGAAAATAAATCAAAAACACTGACAGTCATAAAGGACTTCCTCTCTCTCTTGCACTAGACCTCTTTCGAAACGTGGTGTTAGTCAATAGACCTCTTGCAAAACGTGGTGTTAGTCAATTTCATTGTTGAACGCCTGGCTACGGTCCTCATTTACCCGCAGTAAACTCCGGTCCTTGCCAGTTGTTCGCCGCGAACTTGACTAAATTTCTGAGTTTTGCAAGAGGTCTAATTTCATTGTTGAACGCCTGGCTACGGTCCTCATTTACTCGCAGTAAACTCCGGTCCTTGCCAGTCGTTCGCCGCGAACTTGACTAAATTTCTGAGTTTCGAAAGAGGTCTACTGTTTATTCTAGCTTTTTTGCCCCCTCAAAAAGGAGTCTATACCCTTTTGTTAGGTGTGTTCAACCAGGGATGATGGTTAGTATTACACCGTCGCGCTGTCGCCTTTTTTTTCTAACCAATCTTTTCGGTCTGAAGCCCGCTTTTTAGCAAGGAGCATATCCATCAAAGCCATCGTTTCCTTCTCACCATCTATTGTTAACTGAACAAGGCGGCGCGTATCTGGATCCATCGTTGTTTCTCGTAACTGTGGCGGATTCATTTCACCTAAACCTTTGAAACGTTGTACGCTGATCTTCATTTTTTTCTTTTCTCGAGATAGGCGATCTAAAATAGCTTGTTTTTCTTCATCATCCAACGCGTAATAAACCTCTTTGCCCATATCAATACGATAAAGCGGTGGCATGGCTACATAGATATGTCCCTCTACTACCAATGGCTTAAAATGTTTTAAAAACAAACCGCATAGCAACGTTGCAATATGCAAACCATCAGAATCGGCATCAGCTAATATACAAATTTTGCCGTAACGCAGGCTCGCTAAATCACCGGAACCTGGATCGACACCGATGGCCACAGCGATATCATGGATTTCTTGCGAACTGAGTATTTCATTGCTAGCAACTTCCCAACTATTTAGTATCTTTCCTCGCAATGGCATAATCGCTTGGAATTCCCTATCACGCGCCTGTTTCGCTGAACCACCGGCGGAGTCGCCTTCCACTAGAAACAATTCTGTGCGACTCAGCTCTGTCTGTGTGCAATCCGCCAATTTTCCAGGTAACACTGCCCTACTTAGTATTTTTTTACGTGCCACTTGTTTGCTGGTTGATAACCGCTTTTGCGCGTTGGCTATCATTAATTCTGCTAAGGATTCAGCTTCCGTGACATGTTGATTTAACCATAAACTAAATGCATCTTTTATAACACTGGATACAAAGCTAGCGGATTGGCGTGATGTCAGACGTTCCTTAGTTTGCCCTGAAAATTGAGGTTCTAACAATTTAACCGATAATACATAATGGCATCCTTCCCATACATCTTCTGGTACCAATTTTACACTGCGCGGCAGTAAATTGCGTAATTCACAAAATTCACGCATCGCCTCCAATAAACCCGTGCGTAAACCATTGACATGTGTCCCCCCTTGAATAGTGGGGATTAAATTTACGTAACTTTCCATCAAGCCTTCACCGCGTTCTAAAAGCCAGCAAACTGCCCAATCGACTTCTTCATTCTCCGTAGCAAAATGTCCGTGAAACGGTTCTTTAGGTAGATAGTCATACTGACGTAAACTTTCTTTTAAATAACTGATCACGCCTTCTTCATAGAACCATTCTTCCCGTTTATTGCTTTGCTTGTCATTGAAGCTAATGTGTAGTCCTTGGCATAAAACTGCTTTAGCGCGCAAGCTATGCTTTAAGCGACCGGCAGAAAATTTTTCGGAATCAAAATAATGTTTATCTGGCCAAAAGCGTAATGTAGTTCCTGTCGCCGTCGTAGGATCAGCGCGTCCTATTTTTTTTAACGGTGATTTTTTGTTGCCTTGTTCAAATTTCATGTGGTAAATAAAGCCATCTCGTTTAATCGTTACCTCCAAACGACGTGATAAAGCATTCACAACAGAGACACCAACACCATGTAACCCACCGGAATAACGATAATTTTTATGATTAAATTTTCCACCTGCATGTAGACGCGTTAAAATAAGCTCAACGCCAGAAACCTTTTCTCCTGGGTGGACGTCAACAGGCATACCTCTACCATCATCGGATATTTCTAAAGAATTATCGGGATAGAGGGTGGCATCAATGTGTTTCGCATAACCCGCCAGCGCTTCGTCTACGCTATTGTCAATCACCTCTTGAGCTAAATGATTAGGACGCGAAGTATCCGTATACATACCAGGTCGTCGCTTAACCGGATCAAGACCGCTTAGGACTTCAATAGCTTCAGCGGTGTAGCGTTTGGAAGTAGAAGAAGATTTCACGATGCACTCATTAGACCTCTTTCGAAACGTGGTAATTTAGTCAATTTCATTGTTGAACGCCTGGCTACGGTCCTCATTTACCCGCAGTAAACTCCGGTCCTCGCCAGTCGTTCGCCGCGAACTTGACTCCATTTCTGAGTTTCGAAAGAAGTCTAATAGACCTCTTTCGAAACGCGGTAATTTAGTCAATTTCATTGTTGAACGCCTGGCTACGGTCCTCATTTACCCGCAGTAAACTCCGGTCCTCGCCAGTCGTTTGCCGCGAACTTGACTCCATTTCTGAGTTTCGAAAGAAGTCTATTTTATTTTGACCAAGTCTTTCTGACCGTTTTTTCATGCTGTTGTAACCATAGTAAGGCAATGATTGTCGAAGCATTATCAATTTTTCCTGTAGTTAGCAAATGAAAGGCGGCTTGTATATCTAACACCTGCAAACGAATATCCTCACCTTCCTCCGCTAGGCCATGTACACCTTGCGCTTGCATGGCATCGATTTGGCCGCAATAGAGAGTAATTCGTTCTGTACTTGCACCAGGGCTCACCCAATGTCGGCTAATAAAGAATAAATTACGCACAGTGAGACCTGTTTCTTCCTGAGTTTCCCGTTCTGCCACCTCCTCAGGACTTTCGCTGTCGTCAATGACACCGGCGACAATTTCAATTAACCAAGGATGTTCCGTTTTTAACACAATACCAGCACGGAATTGCTCTATCAAAACGATTTGGTTGCGATCGGGATCAAACAGTAAAACCCCTACGGCTTCGCCGCGTTTAAAAACTTCGCGTAGCAAAGGCTGACTCCAACCACCATTAAACAACCGATGTTGTAATGTTAGATGATCTAGCTGAAAACGCCCTTGATAAACCGGCTGTTGGTCCAATATTTTGACGTCTGCTCTTGAAAACTGTGGACTCATCCTCTGCTCCTGCTAAATGCGGTCGCTTGCAAAGTCGAAAGCTTAAAAAGAAGACAACAATTCGTGAGGACTCGTCAACAACGCCTGAATCTTATCTAATTTCATTGTTGATCTCGTTAGCCTAGATGGATTAAAAAATCTGAACCAAGGTCTGCTTAACCGATGTCTGGCGAGTTTGCCTTTTTCAATATCGCCAATTAATCCTTCGCTAGTCAGCATTTCTTCAGTCTGATAATTGCCAACTAACTTTGCTCTACATTGGCTAAAAATTTTTGCCTTTTCTTGTTTTGCTTCAGATTTAAAAAATCCTTGCTCTAAACGCTTTATTTCTTTATCGCAAATCATAATTGCTTTTTGGTATAAAATTGACTTGGGCACTTGTACTGTGGCAGGATCAATTGTAACGACATCCTCATTTTTTGACTCGGGATGCTTATGCCAAATGTTGAATTGTTCCCACTCGTGCAAAACGGCTTCGCTAAACGTCAATACTTTGAGAGTAGAATTTGATGAACAGCGATTTAACTGACTAAAAATCCAATTTAACACGCCTAATAAAGTAGCCGGTCCAATAAAAATAAGTTTTGCCGCGTAATCAAAAAGACCTCCGTGATCATGGTTATGGTTTTCACCCTCTGTTTTACCGAAAAGAGGAGATATATCTGTTAATAGCTCGCTTACTGCCGTAAAAAAAAGCGCTGCCCAACAAGGCAAAGTAAACAGTCTATCGGACGCTACAGACGTGAAAAAAACGTGTAACAAGAATATCGAGAGCTTAAAAAAGCTGAGCAAAAATATCAAAGGCAAGCGAATTAAATGCAGTATTAACTGCAAATAGTTTTCTGTTTGCACTTGTGCTGTTAATTTAGTCCAGCCTTCGCGAACAGGCTGGACTAAAATTTCAAAAGAAATTTCCGTAAGTAAAGCGATTGACTCAAAAGAATTTTTTAATGTAAATAGTAAATCACCTAGCAATAAGGGCAATGCGGTAATAACACAAACCACTACGCTAACATAGGCCTGTAATTGAATAAACGCCGTATAGCCTGTTGCAATTGAAGAAATAATACCAAAACTTATCACGACTAAACTCAACACAACTCTTAAACCATAAGAAAACCAACTTTCTTTAGGTCTGGGCTTAAACCAATTGATAATTTTAGTAAAAATCTGTGAAAGTGTTTTCCAGACAATAAGGCCAAGATATTTCAGTAAATGTTTTTTATCACAGACTCCGTCTACTTCTTGCTTAAGCGCTCTCCACCAGATTGTTAAGGTCTCATTAATAATCAAATCCGCTATTGTGTTATAGATCAGGATGCCGTAAGAGATGGCTGCAAGAATCGCCAGTGGCCATATAATTGCAGAGAGAGCCGTGCAGGAGAGGACAAGACCTAGACCCGCTAAGACAGCCGGAAAAGTATAAAAGGCAACCATGCCAACGGCTACTGCGACGAATATACTAAATAATGCACCAAAACGTAAAAGCCATAACTTTGACATTGCACTAGGCAACTCTCCTTGTAGTACTTTGAGTAGAGTAGGATTAATGTCGGACGAAAAAATAACCTCCCCTCCTTCAGAGGCCTGTAATACAGGCACATATAAAAATTGCCATTGCGCAGGATGAACCGTATATTCGACAAGCATTTTTTCTAAAAGCTTTAATCTGTTCTCTGCTTCCTCAATCTCAGATGCTCTTTCTGAGGCTTTTGCCCTATTCAGTAGCATTTGGTTAGTTTGATAGCTAACTAAAAATGCACAATCAGTACCTCTTTTTTTCTTTGTTAATTCCTCAAATATGCGCTGTAAAGTTTTAAATCGTTGTTTATCATCAGTAATGACAGGCAAACACTGGTCTTCTTTACTGCTTATCAGTTTCTTATAATAGATAAAAAAACTTTTTAGGTCTTCCTCTTTTAACTCCTGCTCTTCTCCGGGCTTAAACAAAGCCAGGTACTTATCGACATTGGTTATTTCTTCTGCAGAAAATTTATATATCTCTTGTTTGTTTTTGATATCGCTTAAAAATTGGAATAAATTTTCTCTAAGCATTTTTTCATGCTGTGCAATTTCCTCTAACCCGCTGTTAAATTTTGTAACAATCAAACGGGCTAAAAACGATTCTTTACGTAAAAAAATAAACCTGGCAGATCCTTCGATAATATTTTTTTGGTAGATCTCCCCCTCTACAACACTTGCACAACAAGCCACATACTGTGCCCCAGGTGCCGACGTAATATCAGACATCTGCCTAACAACAGACAAGCCCTCGGAAATAACTCGGCTAACACTTAAGGTCCAACCTGCAACATTTGAACCATAGCTTACGACATCCTTTGTTTTCATATTGAAGTACCACACTCATAGCCCATATACAGCCACACTCAAATTATAAGCAGCTATTGCCTAAAGAAGTCTAATATGCAGTGGTTAATTTACCAAATGATATTAAGAATCATTCTTATTTAAGAGTGAGATAATAACGAAGAAATGCGGATTGTTCAAGAACAATGTTTTTAGCTCGAGAAAAAGATAAATACATGTGGTGAAAGCGTTCAACAGATTGATTTAAATCGTTCAGCGTCGTTTTATTATAGATGATGTCGTCCGCTTGGGTTAAACCTTTGGCAGGGGGTATTTGAGCAGATAAAATGGCTTCTATCTGTTTTTTTTCGATATGATCACGTTCGTATGCTCGCTGAAATTGTAGTTCTTTTGTAGTGGTTACTAACAGAATTCTATTTAATTCAATACCGGAATCTGATTTTTTCTTAAGCAAGCTAATCGTTCTTTCTTCCAGTAAAAGCGGAATCACAAGCAGACAATAAACTGATTTAACCGTTTGAAAAGAGGATTGTATTTCTTTATAGATTAAAGGATGCAAAATTTGTTCTAGGCGAACACGATCTTCACTATTGCAAAAAACAATATCGCGTAGTCGGCTACGGTTCAATCGTTTGTCTTCTGTTAAAACAGATTGACCAAAAGAATCCACTATCTGCTGTAGCACCGCCGGATGAAGGTTGACCAATCTGTGAGCAATTTCATCGGCATCAATAACCGAGATTCCTAACTTAGCAAAACAGCAAGCTACGGTCGATTTGCCGCTTGCAATACCGCCTGTTAATGCGACAGTAAACATTTTAACAGCTAGTGCGTAGTTATGGAATTTTGTGTATGATTGAGTTTGTTCTTAGCGCCGTTCTCTTTTTCATGCTGTTCCTGCTGGGCATATAAAGCTTCAAAATTAACGGGAGCCAAATAAAGCGGTGGAAATCCAGCTTTACCCACTACATCAGATATTGCTTCTCGCGCATAGGGAAATAAGATGGTAGGACAGGTGATACTGAGTATCTGCTGAATTTGTTCATCTAGAAACCCTTTTAGTGTAAAAAGCCCCGCTTGTTTTATCTCAACTAAAAATAGCGTTTTCCCCTTTGAGGAGGCTGTTACGGTGATCTGCAAAACCAACTCATAATTGTCCGCCGTTAAATTATTCGTATTCATCGTAAATTGTAAGTTCAACTCAGGCTGCCACTCCTCTTGGAAAACATGTGGTGACTGAGGAGATTCTAAAGACAAATCCTTGACATAAATTCGTTGAATAACAAACTCTGGAGCTTGAGGAGAAGATTGTGTCATGAAGGGTCACCCTCTGCTAATAAAGCATCTAATCGACCAGAAGAATTTAATACCGATAAGTCATCGAATCCTCCGATCGGTTTACCATTAATAATTATTTGAGGCACCGTGCGTCGACCGCTGAGCTTCATCATCTCATCTCGTTTTGTCACGTCATTATCAACGGCTACTTCAGTATACGATAGCCCTTTTTTCGTAAGCAATTTTTTGGCATCTAAACAATAATGGCATATAGCAGTGGTATATATCACTATCCTGGGCATAAAATCTCTCTTTCCACAAAATTTACTTTTTAGCTAACGGTAATGCAGCATTTTGCCAACTTACTATACCGCCTTTAAGATGATACACCCTAACAAAGCCAGCCTCTTTTAACAGTCGCGCAATTCGATTGTGCGCTTGTCCTCGGCTAAAGTTAATGATGATTGGTCTCTGACGGTAGACATCGAGTTGCTTAATTTTACTTGCAAGCTCGGCAAAAGGAATATTAACAGAAGCCGCTATATAGCCTTTTGAGAAACTAGCCGAATCACGAACATCTAACAAAACAGCATCTTCCCGATTTATCAAAAAGATTGCTTGTTGTGTGGACAAACCAGGTGCCGCCGTCAGCTTGATATGCAACTCAAAACTCAACAATAGACCCAAAATCACAAAGAAAGCTAATAGAAGCTCCCAATGTCGTATACTGAAGTCAATAAATTGCTGCATATCGGCTAAACCTAGGTAAGGGCCTGTTCTTTTAGTAATGGGCATATAACCCATTTTCAACCACAAGCGCTACAGTCTAGCGAAATTTAAACCAGCTCGCTATACTCTTTGGCAATTTTAATGAGAGCATTTTTATTCATGTCCAGTAAAGTAGACCATCCTTCTTATTTTGAACGCCAGCAAACTGACTATCACAGCTTGTTAAATGAGGTCTTACAGATGGCAAAAAAAAAAGGAGCATCTCAAGCGGAAGCGAGTATAAGTCATAATATCGGATTTTCCGTTACCGTTCGTATGAAAAAAGTAGAAACTATTGAGCATAATCGTAATAAAACGCTTGAAATTAGTGTTTATTTTGGCCAGAATAAAGGATCGGCATCAAGTTCTGACTTCAGTTTACCCGCTATTGAAAATGTCGTAGAAGCAGCATGCCATATTGCGTGTTTTACTAGTCCAGATCCGTTTTCTGGCCTTGCTGAGCCGCGTTTTTTGGCAAAATCCTCACTGAATTTGGATCTTCATCATCCTTGGCTGATAGATCCGAAAAATGCGATTGAACTGGGAAAGGACTGCGAAACAAGTGCATTGTCGGTTGATGACCGTATTACTCTTTCTGAAGGAGTCACACTATCAACTCATCAAGATCTTTATCTCTATGCCAACAGTAATGATTTCACAGGCAGCTACCCAAGCTCATACCATAGTCTCTCTTGTAGTCTTGTGGCAAAAGATAAAAATGGCATGCAACGAGATGGTAGTTATACCGTTAGCCGCGATCCCACACAATTAATACCTCCCGAAAAACTCGCCAAACAAGCTGCCGCCGCAACCCTAAAACGCCTAAATGCTAGACGCCTAGCGACTTGCCAAGCACCTGTCATTTTTCATGCAGACATAGCAAATAGTTTAATCAGCCATTTTCTATCCGCTATATCAGGAGGAAATCTTTATCGTAACGCTTCTTTTTTAGTCAATTACCTCGAAAAACCATTATTTTCTAACACAATCAATATCTACGAACGGCCTCATTTGCTAAAAGGTTTAGGTAGTGCTCCTTTTGATAATGAAGGCGTCGCCACGCAAGATAGAACCTTAGTGGCTCAGGGAATTTTACAAGGCTACTTGCTGAATAGTTATTCGGCACGCAAGTTGGGCTTACAAACCACTGGAAACGCCGGTGGTGCGCACAATATTATTTTAGAATGCAGTCAATATAGCTTAGAGGACCTCATTAAGAAAATGGATAAAGGCCTATTAGTTACTGAGCTGCTAGGTCAGGGCATTAATGTAGTCACCGGTGATTATTCACGAGGCGCTGTCGGTTTTTGGATTGAACATGGGCAAATACAATATCCTGTAGAAGAAATTACCATTGCAGGAAATTTGCGAGATATGTATCAAAATATCATCGCAATAGGTAATGATATTGACAATCGCAGCCCTATTTTGACAGGCTCGATTCTTTTAGAAAACATGATGATAGCGGGTCTCCGCTAGCTAGGTTTTTGCTGATCTCTAATAGTCCACACACTAATTCCACGTAGGATATTGAGTGCCTGGTAGGTTTTTAGATAGTTTTGTAACCGAATATCAAGTACACGTTCTACTCTAGAGGACGCCATACGAAGATAAAGTTGCCCCTGTTCCCAAATGGCGAACCCCATATGCAAAACATTCATCTGAGTCCCTATTCGAGAGGTTAAATAATCATCATGGCCAACCAAAAAAATCAAACTCCCTGTAGGAATCCTGCGCATTAATTGAGGATTTTGGAATAATGCAACGACAGGAATATAGGCGATGCTTACTTTTGCACTATTGGCCCACTTCATTCCCTCCTCTTTTAACTGCGTCAATAGAGTTTTTTTTTCTGCAGTTGACAAATAAGGAATTTGAATTCTGTTAATAGAAAAACGTCGATACCAATTGCGTCGATCTATCAAAGCAGTCGCTATTTTTGTCTGGGGACCTCCAATAGCGTACGTCAACTCCTGAATATAGCCATTTCGCTTATTATTGGGGATCCAGTCCGCACTAGGAAAATGGTTACGTTGCACGAAACCAATCTGGCCGCGTTGGTAGCGAATGCGATTTATTTTTTTTTTAAAATCGAAAAAATCCTTGGCTAAAGCCACGGCTATTACTGTATCAACATAAGTTTCACAATCAAAACGATCAAATCGATACAACGGATTTTTGTTATATTTTCCCGTCCAACCTTCACCCAACGCATCAGCTTGATACGGAGAACCTAGCAGAGCAGCACTAGACAAGTTAATTCGCTGTTGCAACGAATTTTTTTTATTCAAAACCATTAATTGAGCAGCGGTTTCGTCAACCAGCTCCGCGAAACTATCTAGGGGAACAAAAAAAATACAAAGAAAAACTAGACATCCATATCTCACCTCTCACCCCTCTTCTCCAAACCGATCGGTGACAAGCTTTTCTAGAACAGTTAAGGCAGCTGCTTCATCTTCACCTTTTACGATCACTTCCACGGGACTTCCTGGCCTTGCTGTCAGAGCCATAACCTCTAAAATGCTTTTACCATCTACTCTCTTACCATTGTACTTAATCGTAATGTCGCTGATGAAGTACCTTGCGATCTTTACCCACTTCATAGAAGCGCGCGCATGTAACCCCAATCTATTATTAATTGTGATCGTTTTATGTAACATACAGCGAGGAAATAAATCCTCTAGTTTTCCTCTACACTAAAACTTTCGCCACATCCACAGGCAGCCGTTTGGTTAGGATTAATGAATTTCAGGGATCCATTGAGCCCATTTTGTACATAATCAATGCAACTACCCTTCAGATACGGGACGCTGGATTGATCAATAAAAATGGTTAAATCATCATCTACAAAAAATTGTACATCACTTGCGTTTAAGTCTTCTACATAATCCACAACATAAGACAAGCCCGAACAGCCTGCTTGTTTTACCGCCAAACGAAAGATCATTTCACCCGGTCGTCTTGCCAGCATTTTTTTTACATGCTGGACGGCCGCTGGTGTCAAACTAAGCATGTTCATCGATTCAACTGGATCACAACGATGAGTTATAATTGCTGCCATGGACCCATCTTACCACCAATAGGTGTAAGGAACAAAGTATAACCCCCCCCGTGACTCATTTGTAAGCAATTTTTTAGCGTCACAAAGCATAGACATAGCATATTCCAGATTAGGTTCTTCACAATTTTCCCACTCTGAAAAGAGGCCGCTGAGCTAAATAGGCACCTGGCTACGGTCCTCATTTACTCGCAGTAAACTCCGGTCCTCGCCAGTCGTTCGCCGCGAACTTGACTAAATTTCTGAGTTTTGAAACGTGGTAATTTAGTCAATTTCATTGTTGAACGCCTGGCTACGGTCCTCATTTACTCGCAGTAAACTCCGGTCCTCGCCAGTCGTTCGCCGCGAACTTGACTAAATTTCTGAGTTTTGAAAGAAGTCTAATAGATTTTTAGCTTGTGTCATAAAACCCTTTGTTGTACGGTAAACTTGCTTTTAAAAATATGGATTTAATTGGTCTTCTACTTTTACATGTCTAATAAAATCGACACAAAGTTTATTGGCGGCATATTGCTAATTGTGGGTACGGCTATAGGCGGCGGAATGCTAGCGCTCCCCATGGCGACGGCAGAAACAGGTTTTATTAACTCCTTGTTATTATTGTTTGTTTGCTGGTTTATTATGACAGCAAGTGCTTTTTTGGTGCTTGAAATTAATCTCTGGTTACCCGCCAACACTAATATTATTTCCATGTCGAGGATATTATTAGGACGGTGGGGAGAAACCATTGCATGGATTAGTTACTTATTATTATTTTATTCCGTACTTGCTGCTTATATGGCAGGTGGCGGTGATTTTCTAAATGGTCTGCTACACAGCCTAGGAATAAAAATTCCAAATTGGGTCACTATCCTTTTATTTGCTGGTGCACTAAGTTGTGTGGTTTATCGAGGCATTCACTATGTTGATTATGTAAATCGCGGCCTAATGCTCAGCAAGTTTAGTATCTATGTGCTGTTAATTATATTTCTCATCCCATTCGTTTCTGTGCACAAACTTAAAGAAGGCAATATTGCTTATTTAACCAGTGGGGCAACCGTTATGATAACGTCCTTCACTTTTGCTAATATCATTCCTAGCCTAAGAACTTATTTTCACAGTGACGTAGTTAAACTACGAAAAGTTATTTTTATAGGAAGTTTAATCCCCCTTGTTTGCTATTTATTTTGGGATCTTACTATTATGGGGATTCTTCCACGCGAAGGACAGTATGGGCTCATTAACATGCTACATTCCCAACATTCTACGAGTGAATTTGTTTCTCAGCTGAGCAAATTTTTAAATAATCCGTTTATTGCATTGCTAGCACGAGTTTTTACTTCTATTTGTCTGGCTACCTCTTTTTTAGCAAGTATGTTAAGTCTGTCTGACTTTTTAACAGACGGTTTACGCACGGCAAAACGAGGGAAAGGGATTATTCTCGTATACACGGCTACCCTGTTGCCTCCTTTGACAATTGTATTGTTCTATCCGGGTGCTTTTATTGCTGCATTAAGCTATGCAGGAATTTACTGCACTATCCTTTTTGTTGTTTTACCCTCTGTCATGGCCTGGTATGGACGTTATGGTAAGAAGCCTTTGGCCCAACAAGGAGGATTTCGGGTAAGAGGAGGTAAGTGGCTGTTATTTTTGTTAGGTATTGCTGGACTCCTCTTTATTGGATATGGATTTCAAGCGGCTTTGTGATGAGTAGCGTAGCCAGTCGTTCGCCGCGAACTTGACTACATTTCTGAGTTTCGAAAGAGGTCTAATTTACAAAATTGTCCTTAATTCGCGTGGAAATTGATATTATCCAGAAAGGGCTGTATAAGCTTTAAATTGCATCTCTCCTATCCAAGCGCTTACAACCCTTTCCTCTTGCCTCACTACCGCCTTTTACCGTAAAAGTCTACCATTAATAGGAGCCCAATAATCAGTAATAGAAAATTATAGCAATCAAGCCTTCTGTTTCTAATGGTGATTGCGTTAAATTTTTTTATTAAATAGATTATAAAGCTTTTTTTCCTGAAGTTTTACGAAGAAATTTTAACAATTTAGTGGGGAATGAATATGATAGTAGATGGTGTTTTAATTGGAGTTGGATTAGCAGGACTTGAGTTAGGAATCGCTTGGATATTAGCTTGCGTCATTAATCACGAGCCCTCTGCTGAAAAAAAGGAAGGAAAAGACCCTAGTCTAAAATTTTTAACAAATTTCGCCGATTTAGTTGATATTAAATAAAAAATAATGGCTTAATAAAAAAACTAATCATCAGGCAATGCAAATATACCTGTAGCCCTTGAAGAAGTGAATCTGCCTCTTCAGGGGCTATCTCTTAGTATACTCCACGCTAACGGCAGTTTCTTCTGACGAAAATAGACTTCTTTTATAAAAAAGATAGGCGCTGTTATTTATCTTTGAAGACGATTATCTTTTTTTGGATAAAAAAACATAATAGCCTAAGATCCCCGATAAAGCGGAACCCGTTAAAACGCCTAGACGTACCAGTGAGGCAGATTGGTCATCCGAAAAAGCAAGATTAGCGATGAACAAACTCATCGTAAAACCGATACCACAAATTAAGGCGCAACCATAAAGTTGTCGCCAATTTGTTTTGTAGGGTAGCTTCGTCCATTTCATCTTTACCGCCAGCCAACTTGTACCTAAAATTCCACATTGTTTGCCCAAAAATAATCCTGCCATAATTCCTAAGGGCAAAGGATGAAATAATGTCTGCCAATGCATATCAGTAAAAGACAAGCCTGCATTAGTAAATGCAAAAAGTGGCAAAATACCATAAGCAACCCACGGATGTAATTGACGCTCTAATGTATTCAACAAGGCCTGATGTGGTTTCTGCGTGCGTTGTAGCGGAATGCTTAAACCGAAGAGCACGCCGGCAATGGTTGCATGTACACCGGAGCAGAGAATGAAAAGCCATAAAGGGATCGCAAACAAGATATAGGGAATAATGCGCCCAGCCCCGTAATAATTTAACATGATTAAGCCAATCAAACAGATAAAGGCGAATAATAAATAAAACCAAGCAATCTGTTGTGTATAGAAGATTGCAATAACCAGAATAGCGCCTAAGTCATCAATAATGGCTAAAGCAGTTAAAAAAACTTTCAAAGCACGAGGAATCTGTTTGTTGAGTAAGGATAACACGGCTAAAGAAAAAGCAATATCAGTTGCCATGGGGATGGCCCAACCCCGGGCATACTCGGAATGTCCGTAATTGATTAGTAAATAAAAAAGTGCTGGCACCACCATACCGCCGAAGGCGGCCAGTGCGGGTAAAAGCGCTTTATTCCAGCTGTTGAGCTCGCCTTGAATAAGTTCACGCTTTATTTCTAAACTGACTAAGAAAAAAAAGAGTGTCATTAAGCCATCATTAACAAAGTGTAGAAATGAGATGTGGAGAGTTCCTAACGAGAGGGTTAGGTGTAATAATTTTTGGTAATAGATTTGTAGCGGCGAATTCTCAAGAAATAAAGCAACGAGGGTAGCAACGCCTAATAACACGCCTGCTGAAACTTCTAGCTGTAGGAAATGATTGAGAAATCGTCGCATCTACTCCGATTCCTTCGAATCTACACTAAACCATACACAGCTACCGGCTGTTTTACTCAAGCTAGACAAGTACCGTTCATGTGCCATGCATTCGTCCGCTGTTGCAAAGATTACGGGTAATTTATCAGTGCGCGTGATAGTTTTGTTACTTTCGGAAGCAGAGAAGTGGTTGCTTAGGGGATGGTCATCGTCAAATAAGTTGGATTGACCGCCTGTCATAGCAAGATAAACACGAGCTAGCAATTCAGCGTCTAGCAGACCACTGTGTTTATCACGCTTAGAATTGTCAACCCCATAACGTTTACAGAGCGCATCTAAACTATTACGTTGCCCAGGATGCAGTTGACGTGCTAGAGGCAGCGTGTCTAAGATTTGGCAATAATGCATTATTTTTTTATAATTCTTGTTAGTTAGCTTTAGCTCATAATCAAGAAAAGCCAGATCAAAAGGAGCATTATGGATAATTAACGTAGCCCCTTTAATGAAATCTAAAAACTCATCAGCAATGGATATAAATAGTGGTTTATCCTGCAAAAACTCTGTTGTTAAACCATGTACAGCCAACGCACCTACTTCACTATCACGGCCAGGGTTTAGGTAGCAGTGGAAGTGTCGTTGCGTTAAACGGCGGGCTATCATTTCAATGCAGCCGATTTCAATAATTCGATTTCCTGTGCTGATTTCTCTACCTGTGGTTTCAGTATCTAAAACGACTTGTCGCATAACAAAAATAACTGATGTATAAATTTAATGCCGTGATAAACGGATGTTCATTAAGACCTCTTGCGAAACGTGGTAATTTAGTCAATTTCATTGTTGAACGCCTGGCTACGGTCCTCATTTACTCGCAGTAAACTCCGGTCCTCGCCAGTTGTTCGCCGCGAACTTGACTAAATTTCTGAGTTTTGCAAGAGGTCTAATTGTTCGCATAGCTTGGATTGTTGCGCAGTAAAATCGATTAAGCGTTGACGTTCTTGCGCGACAACCTCCTTAGGAGCATTTTTAATGAACGCTTCGTTAGCCAGTTTTGCTTGTGCGCGTTCAATTTCTTTTTCAATTTTGTTGATTGCTGTTTCTAAACGTTGTATCTCTGTCGCTGTATCGATGAGCCCTTGCATAGGGATTAATAATTCCAAGGTCCCCATTAAACCCATGGTTGTTGGGCCTACCTTGTCCTTTGCATCAATCCAGTCCATCGTGTCTAATTTAGCCAAGTTGCTAATCTCTTCTTGGAAAAACAAACTGTTTTTACGATCCGTTTCATTGCCATTGTGCAACAGTAGTGAAATTTTCTTTCCGGGCGCTATACCCATTTTACTACGCAATGTACGTATCGTGGTAACCACTTGTTTAATCCATTCCAAGGATTTTTCAGCGATGGGATCCTGTTTGCTTTTCATGACTCCAGGATAAGCTTCTAGCATGATAGTGTCGCCCTTTTTTCCGGCCAGCGGCGCAATCCATTGCCAAATTTCTTCCGTAATAAACGGCATTAAGGGATGCAATAAGCGCAGACAAACCTCTAAAATTTCGATTAAATTAATCCGTGTTTGTTGATCCGAATGGTCTGTATTAAGTAAAACAGGTTTCGCCAATTCTAAATACCAATCACAATATTCATTCCAAATAAATTCATAAATGGTTTGTGCCATTAGATCAAAGCGATAACTTTGAAAATGAGCATGCATAGCGGCAATAGTAGACTGTAATAATGCGCTAAAAGCACGATCAACGGGTCTTATTAAGGAAGTTGTTATCGTGCAAGGTATTTGATTTGTGGTATGAATTAAAATGAAACGTGCTGCATTCCATAATTTATTGCAAAAATTACGATAACCTTCTGTACGGCTTAAATCAAAACGAATATCGCGTGTGGGTGAAGCAAGCGCACAATAGGTAAAGCGCAGGGCATCAGTACCCAGCGCTGGAATACCTTTTGGAAATTGCTGCCGAGTCGCATATTCGATCTTTTTCTTCATTTGCGATTGCATAAGTCCTTGGCAACGTTTAGTAACGAGTGCTTCCACACCGATGCCTTGAATTACATCGAGAGGATCCAGCACATTACCTTTTGACTTAGACATTTTCTGTCCATCTTGATCGCGGATTAAGCCAGTAACATAAACCTGTCTAAAAGGCACTTGGCCAGTAAAATGTAAACCCAACATAAGCATCCTAGCGACCCAGAAAAAAATAATATCAAAGCCGGTTACTAAAACATTAGTCGGATAAAAGGTTTTTAATTCATCGCTTGACTGGGGCCAGCCAAGTGTAACGAAAGGCCATAAAGCAGATGAAAACCAGGTATCTAACACATCTTCATCTTGTTTAAGTTGAATAGCACTCGAAAGCGAGTAGTGCGCGCGAATAGTTTTTTCATTCTGTCCCACATAGGGCCGGCCTTGGTCATCGTACCAAACTGGGATACGATGCCCCCACCAAAGCTGGCGACTAATGCACCAATCTTCGATATTTTCTAACCATTGCAGACAAATTTTACGCCAGCTTTCAGGAATGAAATCAAGTTTGCCCTCGATAATAGCGGCTATCGCTGGTTCGGCCAAGGGCCGCATGGACATAAACCATTGATTCGTAAGATACGGCTCTATGATCACGCCAGAACGATCACCGCGCGGAATCTTTAAGGTGTGCGCTTCTACTTTTTCTAATAGCCCCAATGCTTCTAAATCTTTAACGATTTTTTGCCGAGCAGCAAAACGCTCAAGTCCTCTGTAAGCCTTTGGTACGGTAGCATTTAAATGCGCCTGTGGGGTGAAAATAGTAATGCTGGCCAACTGATGTTGTTGTGCCAGAGCATAATCATTAAAATCATGTGCCGGCGTTATTTTAACGCAGCCACTACCAAAATTTTGGTCAACACGACTATCTGCAATAATAGGGATTGTACGATTCGTTAAGGGTAACTTCACTTGCTTGCCAATAATAGCCTGAAAACGCGGATCATCTGGGTGAACAGCCACGGCTACATCACCCAGTAAAGTTTCGGGTCGTGTGGTAGCCACTAACAAAAATGTATCACTACCCGCCAAAGGATAACGCAGCGTCCATAGACTACCTTGTTCTTCTTGATTGGTGACTTCTAGATCGGATATAGCCGTGAGAAGTAATGGATCCCAATTAACTAAACGTTTGCCTCGATAAATCAAACCTTTTTGGTATAAATCAATAAATACTTTTTCTACGGCTACTGAAAATCCTGGATCACACGTAAAACGCTCGCGTGACCAATCAATCGAAGCACCCATACAACGTAATTGTTGGGTAATCATGCTTCCCGATTTATTTTTCCACTCCCAAACAGCTTGTAAAAAATTTTCGCGCCCCATATCACGGCGCGTTTTTCCTTGTGCGAGTAACTGATGTTCAATTACCATTTGCGTGGCAATACCGGCATGGTCAGTACCTCCCTGCCACAATACATTTTTTCCGCACATACGTTGATAGCGAACTAAAGCATCCATGAGGGTAACTTGAAAGCCATGACCCATATGCAAGCTACCCGTTATATTGGGGGGTGGCAGCATAATACAATAGGCTTCTCCTTTCGCACTTGACTGAAAATAAGAATTATTTTCCCAGTGTTCACGCCAAGTGGCTTCGATGTGTTTCGAATTATAGATTTTATCTAGCATGGCAAGCTGATGTTGTGTGTTATTAAAGGGCAGTTTTTTTCTTTGTAAATCTTGTATTTTTTACGTGCTTGCGTTTTATCCGTTTTTTCTTCAGAAATTACTTCAATAATTCGAGAAAACTCAGAAAAAAAATACGGTACTTCATGCGTAAGATTAAACAAAATGTCGTTGTTGATTAACTTAGGTTTATCCACAGCAATCGTGACAAAGACGGGAAGCTGCATAGTCACTGTCTCCCCTATCTGATGCGGAATAAAACTAGTATCACGAAAAGTCCACAACAAATCATCTAGGCGCTGTGCTTCCTCCAAAGAACTTGCATGGATATACGCATGCTGCTGGTGTTGGTAGGCTTTGTCCACTAAACGACAAAGAAAACGATAAACCTCTTCTTTATCGGATGTATTTAATAAATAAAAATCAATATTTGGCATAGTCCTTCGTCACTTTTAAATAGACCGCTTTCGAAACGTGGTGTTAGTCAATCGCCGCGAACTTGACACCATTTCTGAGTTTCGAAAGAGGTCTAATGTATCAAACCGCTAACGATTAGACTATGCAGTAGCTTGTGGCTCTGCGGCAGCCAGCATACCTGGATCGCGGGCCTTTTCAGCTAATACGGAAAAGGGGTGTTTTGCTGCATAATCGATCACCTGATTGGCGTACGTTAATCCAGTTTGCGCATTACCCGTTTTATAAAGAGAGAGCATACAGGTTTGAACATTAAGTGCTGCATTATGTTCAGCCAAACGCTGACACTGTAGATAGAGCTTATTCATTATTTGGGTTGCAATAACCATATTTTTGCAGGGGCGGAATAATTCGCTGGGACGGACACTGAATACGGTTAGCCATTGGCTAGAAATTTGCATTAAACCGATGTTTACTGTTTTATTTTGAGTAATTTGTTGTTGCGTATATTGAGTGGCCGCAGATTCTTCTTTAAACCGTTTAGTAATGTTATCCACGCTTACTTGCAGTGGATTATTTCCACCGCCTGTTTGTATCATAGCGTAGGGGATAGAGTTATCCGCATAGAGGCTGCAAGCTAAAACGAGCGTGACTAAATCCATCATTTTTTTTCTCTAAAACTACGAACAAGTTAGTAGACTTCTTTCGAAACTCAGAAATGGAGTCAAGTTCGCGGCGAACGACTGGCGAGAACCAGAGTTTACTACGGGTAAATGAGGACCGTAGCCAGGCGTTCAACAATGAAATTGATAGATTTTACCACGTTTCGCAAGAGATCTATTCTATCAGGAAATATACCTAGGCTAGGTTTAACTTGGCAAGCGTTTTAAGTAAACAAGCTAGCCAGGCGGCCAATGTAGGGGACGTCCCCCGAGGAGGTGCAAATGTATATGGAATACGACTTGCCCACCACCGGCATTGCAATTGAAAACAGTGCGATAACCTGATTTCGCAATCCCGGCTTTTTCTGCCAATTGGCGCGCCGTTTGTACCAAAGCTCCCACAAGCGCTGTATCAGCTTCAGTCAGGTCATTCAAGGTGTCAATATGTTTTTTTGGAACAACTAATTGATGGATGGGGGCCTGAGGACGCTGATCGTTGAAGGCTACCATTTTCTCATCTTCATAAATTTTATCAGCTGGGATTTCGCTTTTAATGATTTTACAAAAAATACAATCCATAAAGTTCCTATGGTCGAGATTAATATGGTTTAACGCGCTAAGTTTGTTTATGATTATGCTTTAAAAGTAAATTTTAGGAAATATAAAACATGAGCGCGCTTGTTAAAGTTAGTCCTGGAAAGAAAACACCGGATGAAATCAATGTAGTCATAGAAATTCCTAGCCATAGTGATCCAATTAAATATGAAGTAGATAAGGAAACCGGCGTGTTATGTGTAGACCGATTCTTAGGAACCGCAATGTATTATCCCTGTAATTATGGATATGTACCGCAAACCTTATCGCAGGATGGCGATCCAGTGGACGTGTTGGTGGTAGCGCCGTTTCCGCTGCTGATCGCTTGCATGATTCGGTGTCGGCCTGTAGGAATACTTGAAATGGAAGATGAATCAGGTATGGATGCAAAGATTTTAGCAGTCCCTGTCGATAAATTATCTACGCTTTATCAACATATAAAAAGCTGGGAGGATTTGCCTTCAGAATTGACTAGCAGCATCCAGCATTTTTTTCAGCATTATAAGGACCTTGAAAAAAATAAATGGGTCAAAATTAAAGGGTGGAAAGGAGTGGATGTCGCCAAAAAAGAAATTCAGGAAAGTCTAAAGCGGTACAAGCAGCAGGACGATATCCTTCTGTAAAATCCAGCAGAAAAGATTAGACTTCTATGGATGAATTACGCGACTGGTTAGCACTTTGCACAATACCTCAGTGTAGTTTTGCTAGCGTTTTGAAACTACTGACTGTTGTTCCAACGCCAGCCGCATTATTGGCAGCGCCACATAGCCTGTTACGAGAGGCAGGTGCTTCTGAGGCTTTGCTTCAGCACCTGAAAAAACCTAATTGGAAAATGGTGGAGGCTTGCTTATCGTGGCGAGAAAAATCTGGACGAGAGATTCTCCATTGGCATGACTTACGTTATCCTCGCTTGCTACGAGAAATTGCTTCCCCGCCTTTACTCTTGTTTGTGGAGGGTAAGCTTTCTTTGCTTAAACAGCGACAGTTAGCCATTGTGGGGGCGCGTCAAGCGACAGCAACAGGCTTAGAAACAGCTTATTGCTTTGCTAATGCATTAGCAAAGCAAGGCTTTATTATCACGAGTGGTCTAGCACGTGGTATCGATGGTGCCAGTCATCAAGGGAGTCTCAACGAAAAAGAAAAAACGATTGCTGTTTTAGGTTCTGGATTGAATAAAATTTATCCCGCTGGTCACATGCGTTTAGCGCAACACATTATAGAAGCGGGAGGTGCTTTGGTTTCCGAGTTTTTTCCTGATTCTCCACCTAAGGCGAAACATTTTCCACAACGTAATCGGATTATTAGTGGCCTAAGCTTAGGCGTCATTGTCGTTGAAGCCGCGCAACGCAGCGGCTCCTTAATCACAGCACGCTTTGCCGCTGAACAAGGACGTGAAGTATTTGCCGTCCCGGGCTCTATTCGGAATCCATTGAGTGCAGGCTGCCATGCCCTGCTAAAACAGGGCGCTACTCTCGTTGAAAACGTGCGTGATATTTTGCTGGCACTCTCTTTTTTGCCACTGTTGGTTGAGGATAGTAACAACCCTCTTGCCGAATATACCGAAAAAAATGGCTCTGATCTGGAACATAGACTTGATTCTGAGGATATAAAGCTTGTAGAGTGCCTTGGATTTGAAACGACGACGATAGATAGTTTAGTAATGAGAACCGGTCTTGCTGCCAATAAACTACTGGCCCGTTTAGCATGGCTTGAGTTACAAGGCTATATTCGTGTGGCCCCCGGGGGTTATGTGAGGAAATAAATATGCCCAAGAATCTATTGATTGTTGAATCGCCTGCCAAGGCTAAAACAATCAAAAAATATTTAGGTAAGGACTTCGAAGTACTGGCTTCTTATGGACATGTCCGTGATTTACTTCCTAAAGAAGGCGCGGTCAATCCAGAACATGATTTTGCTATGACGTATGCGTTGATCGAGAAGAATGCAAAACATGTTGATACAATCGTAAAAGCTTTAAAAACGGCGGATATATTGTATCTGGCAACTGATCCTGATCGCGAGGGTGAAGCCATTGCTTGGCATATTTATGAAATTCTCAGACAAAAAAAGGTTCTAAAAAATAAATCTGTTTATCGCGTTGTATTTCATGAAATCACGAAATCAGCGGTCAATGCGGCGCTGGCCAATCCTCGTGAAATTTCTATGGATTTGGTCAACGCACAGCAAGCACGTCGTGCCCTGGACTATCTTGTGGGGTTCACGCTGTCTCCCTTGCTTTGGAAAAAGGTACGACGCGGCCTGTCAGCAGGTCGTGTGCAAAGTCCAGCTTTACGTTTAATTGTTGAGCGTGAAGAAGAAATAGAAGCCTTTAAAACCCAAGAATATTGGACGATTACCGCCAACGCTCAGGCTTCGGCACAAAATTTTTCTGCGCGTTTAATTGAATATAACAGGGAAAAACTAAGTCAGTTCAGCATTAGCACGTCCTCTCAAGCAGAAGAAATCAAGCAAATTTTGGAAAAAGTGGCCCAATGGCATTTGCTAGTGACTAAAGTTGAAAAGAAACAACGTAAACGTAATCCTGCAGCACCCTTCACGACATCGACTTTGCAGCAAGAGGCAGGGAGTAAGCTTGGGTTTACGGCACAGCGAACTATGCGTTTGGCGCAGCAACTTTATGAAGGTATTGACATGAGTCAGGGTGCTGCTGGGTTAATTACTTATATGCGTACTGATTCTGTGCATTTGTCCAATGAAGCATTGCAAGCCATTCGTGAATTGATTGCGCAACGTTATGGTGAAAAAGAATTGCCAGAAACACCACGCCAGTTCCGCACCAAGAGTCGTAATGCACAAGAAGCGCATGAAGCGATTCGACCTACCCATGTTGATTATACGCCGGAGCAAGTTAAAGCGCATTTAACACCTGAACAACTTAAGCTATATGAACTGATATGGAAACGCGCTGTTGCTTCGCAGATGATACACGCGACGATTGATACGGTTGCGATCGATTTACGAGCTAAGGCGACTTCTGATCATTGTTTTCGAGCTAATGGTTCGACCATTGTGCATGCTGGCTTTATGACAGTTTATCTCGCAAGCCAAGACGAAACGAAAACGAAATCAGAAGAAGGTGGCAGTATGTTGCCTGTATTGCAAAAAGGTGATGAAGTTGACCTTCTTGCCATCAGTGCCGACCAACACTTTACAGAACCGCCTCCGCGTTATACGGAAGCAAGTCTAGTTAAAACGTTAGAAGAACACGATATTGGTCGGCCCTCAACTTATGTTCCTATTATTTCAACCTTACAAAATCGCGAATACGTTACATTGGATCAAAAACGTTTTAAACCAACGGATGTTGGTAGAATAGTGAATAAATTTTTAACGCGCTACTTTATGCAATACGTGGATTATGATTTCACCGCGCGCTTAGAAGATCAACTGGATCAAATTTCTAGGGGAGAACAAGACTGGGTACCCTTGTTAAAGGATTTTTGGATGCCTTTTAAAACTTTAGTAGACACCACAGAAGAAACGGTACAACGTAAAGATGTGACACAAGAAGCCATAGATGAACATTGCCCTAAATGCGGGAAACCTTTGTCGATACGCTTGGGGAAACGCGGCCGATTTATCGGCTGTTCCGGTTATCCAGACTGCGACTATACCCGCAATATGGAGGGTGAAGTAACTACAACAGTCAGTGAGCCGTTACAGGGGCGCCTTTGCCCAGATTGCGGCCATGCTTTACATATCAAAATAGGCCGTTACGGAAAATTTATTGGTTGTAGTCATTACCCAAAGTGCAAATATATAGAACCTCTAGAAAAACCTGCTAATACGGGGATTGAGTGTCCGGAGTGCCGACAAGGCAGTTTACTTAAACGTAAATCGCGTTATGGTAAAATATTTTATTCTTGTTCTACCTACCCAAGCTGTAATTATGCGGTGTGGAATGAACCAATTGAACAACCTTGTCCGCGTTGTGCATGGCCGGTCATGACCATTAAGGTAACGAAACGTCGCGGTACCGAAAGAGTATGTCCGCGTAAAGCGTGTGCCTATGCAGAACCTATGCCCGTAACAGGGCAATAGACTTCTTTCGAAACGTGGTAATTTAGTCAATTTCATTGTTGAACGCCTGGCTACGGTCCTCATTTACCCGCAGTAAACTCCGGTCCTCGCCAGTCGTTCGCCGCGAACTTGACTAAATTTCTGAGTTTCGGTGGTAATTTAGTCAATTTCATTGTTGAACGCCTGGCTACGGTCCTCATTTACCCGCAGTAAACTCCGGTCCTCGCCAGTCGTTCACCGCGAACTTGACTAAATTACCACGTTTCGAAAGAGGTCTATTAATGCGTTATCATACTAAGCTTCGGAAGCTTATCTTTAATTTGGCACAAGAGTTTACCATTAGTAATTTCAGCAAGCACTTGATCGCCGATGTTAACTTCCTCCATGGTTCGGATGATTTGTTTTGTTTTCACATTTTTAATGACAGCATAGCCGCGCGCTAAACTGGCTAAGGGACTAACAGCATGCAGCGTACGGGACAGACTCAATAGCTTTTGTTGGCGTATTTGCAATTGTGTTTTCATCGTCAATGTTAAACGCTGTGTTATATCGTCTAAGCGTTGTAGATTATCCTGTAAACGTTGACGTGGATGACGCAGACGTTTACCAAGATTTTCAAGTTGTTGTTGGTGGCTATTTAATAGGTACTGCATAAATTTAACTAAACGCTGAGCTGTTTTTGCCAACAGTTGTTGCTGTTCTTGTTTATCAGGACTGGCTAGCTGTGCCGCCATTGAGGGCGTAGCCGCGCGACAATCTGCTACAAAATCGGCAATAGTAAAATCGGTTTCATGACCTATCGCACTAATAAGTGGTAAATGACTTTGAAAAATAGCTCTAGCAACATTTTCTTCATTAAAAGGCCATAGATCCTCTAGAGATCCACCACCACGCGCTAAAATAAGCAACTCACATTCTTGCCGTTGATTGGCACGCTGGATTTGTTGAACAAGTTGTGTTGCCGCTGTTTTTCCTTGCACCAAGCATGGATAAATAATGATTGCGATAGCTGCGAATCGCTTTTTCAATACGGCACAAATATCGTGAAGCGCAGCCCCTGTCTCTGAGGTGATCACACCGACGGTTTTAGGAAATTTGGGTAAGGTTTTTTTATGAACAGCATCAAATAATCCTTCAGCCGCTAATTGAGCTTTTAATTTTTCAAAAGCTTTACGCAGCGCACCCTCACCTGCTAATTCCAGGTAATTCACTATTAATTGGAACTCACCCCGCGCCGGATACAAGCTAATTTTTGCGCATACTAACACTTGCATGCCATCCTTGAGTTGTAGATTTTTATAACGATGGCGCCCCTGAAATAGGGCACAACGTATTTGAGCATTACTATCTTTTAATGAAAAATACCAATGACCGGAATGAGGAGATGCGAAATTAGAAACCTCTCCTTCAATCCATACAGGTAGAAAAGCGTCTTCTAACAGCGTTTGCACCATTTGATTAAGTTCAGAGACGCTATAGATTACGTTTTCAGAATTGGATTTCAGGTTATTTATCATCAAAAATCTATTTTACGACTTGTCTTTTAACATCGATCACGTTGGGCACTTGTTTAATTCGGTCTAACACTTTACTCAGCGAAGTTAAACTAGGAATCTCGATGGTCAATTTGATAAAGGCTTTTGGTTCTAATTTGTTGCTAGATAATGTGAATGCAATCAAATTGAGTTTTTCATTGGCTACTAAGGTAGAGACATCGCGTATTAATCCAGGACGGTCATACGCTTCAACACAAACGTCGACAGGATAGACTTGACTAGCTTTTTTTCCCCAATTAGCAGGGACTAAACGATTTTGTTTATCCAGCTCGAGGTTCAATAAATGGCTGCAGTCATCGCGGTGTAAAACAATCCCGCGACCTTGTGTAATAAACCCAAGAATGGAGTCCCCAGGCACCGGTTTACAACAACCTGCTGTCTGTGTCAAAAGATCAGAGACGCCAGCGATTGTGATACCCTCCGGTAACGCAGCTTTTGGTTTGCTCAGCAAAATTTCTGGCTCGATGCATAAGCTGGATTCATGCAAGTGCTCTTGCGTTTGCACCGCATGCAAAAGTTGCGAAATGCGTAGATCGCCACTTCCTAAAGCGGCTGTTAGTTCTTTTTTACTCTTAAAGTGCAGCTTATGGGCTAATTTTTCTTGATCGACTGTTATTAATCCCAGGCGTTGGCATTCTTTGTTCAGTAAAGCTTGTCCATCGGATACATGTGCATCATACGCTTGAATCTTAAACCAATGATGTGCCTTAGCCTTTGCTCGAGCCGTATATAAATAACCTAGATGAGGATTCAACCAGTCTCGGCTTGGAGCCCCTTGCTTGCTGGTCAAAATCTCAACTTGTTGACCAATTTTTAGTTGATAGGTGAGGGGGACGATGGCACCATTGATCTTAGCACCACGACAACGATGTCCAATTTCACTATGAATAGTATAAGCAAAATCTAAGGGGGTCGCTCCCTTGGGCAAATCGATAATGTCGCCATTCGGCGTAAATACGTAGATTCTGTCATCTAAAACGCTGGTGAGGCCTGGCACGATAGCTTTACCTCGTTTGACTAATTCTTTTTGCCACTCCAGGACTTGCCGTAACCACGCAATCTTTGTTTGGTAGCTCGCATTTTGTTGCGAGTTTTCTTTATATTGCCAATGCGCAGCTAAGCCATGTTCCGATTCTTGGTGCATTTGATGTGTACGTATCTGTATCTCAAGTGTTTTTTCATCCGGCCCTACAATGGCGGTATGAATAGAACGATAGCCATTGGATTTTGGAGTAGCGATATAGTCATCAAATTGTCCATCAACAGGTGGCCATAGGCCATGAATGATACTTAAGGCGCTATAGCAATCTTTGACAGTATTAACTAAAATACGGATTGCGTTTAAATCATAAAGCTCTTCAAATTGTAAATTTTTCTGCCGCATTTTTCGATAAATACTATGGATATGTTTGACTCGGCCATGTAGTTGAAAGTGCTGTAAACGCGCATTTTCTAAGACGATTTGCAATTCCGCGATCAATGCTTGGACATAAGCCTCTCTGTCGACTAAGCGTTCCCGTAGCAAATCTGCTATTTTTTCGTAAATTTCAGGTTCTAAATAATGTAAAGAGAGATCTTCAAGTTCCCATTGCAACTGCCCTACACCAAGACGATTAGCGAGAGGAGAATAAATATCCAATGTTTCTCGTGCATAGGCTTGTCTGGTTTCTTCTTCTAGCGTACCGAGAATGCGCATTGTTGCTACACGCTCAGCTAACTTGATTAAGACCACGCGCATATCCTTTACCATGGCAAGTAGCATTTTTCGCATGTTTTCTAATTGCGTTTGGTAGATAGGCGTGGCAGTGCTAGCTATACGGATTGCATCCATCTGTTTAGCACCCTCAATAAGCTTAGTAACCTGTGGTCCTAAGTGTTCATGGACGATTTCTGGGCCAAGTTCAGCATAGTTAACGCCACTGTAAATCAGTGAAGCCGCTATCGTTTCTTTGTCTAGGTGCAAATCCAGCAGAATTTCTGCCATCGTTAACCCTTGTTGTAAACAAGAAACTTTGATGGGGGTTATTATCTTCGTTTCACCGACAATTTGACTTAAAATACAAGCTTGTCGTATAAGTTGAAAGTCATCTTGATTGCGCTGCACAGCGGCATGGTGTAACCATGCTTCCAAATTAATACTATTATCATCATTCAAGTAGAGAGAATTTTTTATTTTAACCATGATGATTGGTCCTTATTTTTAATTTATATCCACAAAGCTCTGGGACTATATCAATCAAATTAATCGGAAGGCTTGTCACTTCGTTTCTATCTCGCTAGTCAGTAACTAGTTATAAGACACTTTGCGCCAAAAATTCACAAATTCGATTTTCTAATAAGCGATATCCACTTTGGTTGTTTTTTCCAGGAACAGTGTCGTTAATTAAAATAGAAAATGCGAGCGTTTGATTGTTTGTGGTTTGAATATAACCTACTAAACTGCTTATTCCGTGCATACTCCCAGTTTTTGCATGAACCTTATCTAGAATAGCGCCACCTAGACGATGTTTGAGTGTGCCATCACGACCAGAGCTAGGTAATGATGTGAATAGTAAGTCACTCTCGGATAGTTCCGAGTAAGCAAAATTGAGTAGTTTAACAAAGGCATTGGGGGTGACGATATTATTTCGCGACAAACCTGAACCATCGACCATTACGACGTGCTGAAAGTCGATATCTGTTTTACTGCCTAGAATGGCTTGGACAGCATTTCGTCCTGTTTTCCAGCTACCTTGCGCTGAAAAATATTTCTCTCCTAATTTTTTTAATAGACTATCTGCAATTAAGTTATCTGATTTCTTCAACATATTCTTTATCAAAAATGCTAGCTCAGGCGAATTGTTTTCAGCCAAAGTTTTTGCCAAAGGAGGTGTCTTACCGTAAACGATGTTACTATAGCGAATGGAATGTTTCCGTAGCAACCCAGCCAAAATATCATATGTCGCAAGGTTAGGGTTCTGCAATGCCACTGCAAAGGATAAGAGACCTATCTTGGGTGAAAGATAGCCCCTTAATGTGTAGTGGTTATTCGAATTGATGATACTAGGTTTTAAATCTAATGAATAACTTGCCCTTTTTGAACGCTTAGTTACGGCTCGATTGTCTATGACAATACCCAAGCTATTATTTTTAACAACCGTGGGATGCGGCAACCGCTTGTTAGATTTTACGCTAAGATTGAAGCAATTTCGGTCAATAATGGTTGCCGTAACGGGCGCCGCATAACAGAATATTTTATCGTCGATAACGCGTCCTGGAGGCCAAGTGCTACGATCGATGACCGTATCATCGATGACGATGTTTCCTTGTACTCTTTTAACATGCTGTTCACTTAGTCTATCGAGCATATCTCTGAGATCTTCTAGGGTCAGATAAGGGTCACCACTAAATTTGATATAGAGATTACCGGTCAAGATGCCATGCTCGATTTTTGCCGCTGGGTCTGTTAGAAAACGAGTTTTAAATTGATAATGACGACCCAAATAATCCAACGCGGCGACACCTGTAAATAGTTTCAGCGTACTAGCTGGGACAAAACCATGGTTTGCATGGTATTGATATAACACTTTACCTGTCGATAGTGACTGAATAGCAACGCCGATATGGTATCCTTTAAAATGGCTGATGATATCATTCAAATTATCCTGCAGTGTCGGAAAATTTATTGCACGTCCGCTTTCGTCATAATAGGCAAAACTTTGTGTTGCCGGTATGAATAAGCTAACCGACCAGCTTATTAGCCATATAAAACGCAACACCTTCTGCATAAATCTAATAAATTTATTCATATTACCTATTTAGTAAATAAACAAATTGCTTCACTATGGTGAGTATGAGGAAACATGTCTATGATCCCTGCTTGCTGTAGACTATAGCCTCGTTTTACTAATTCGCCAGCATCCCTCGCAAGAGTAGCGGAATTACAGGACACGTAGACAATGCGTTCCAGATGCCAGGATGGGATTTGTTGGATAATATTACAAGCACCTGAACGAGGCGGATCTAACAGTAGCTTATTAAAGGTCGGCTGCGCCCAAGCTTGATCTTTTATGGTGGCTGTTAAATCCGCGCTATAAAACTGAACATTAGTAATTGCGTTATGCATGGCATTCTCTCTCGCCCGCATTACGAGTTCTGGAGATCCTTCGACGCCTACGACAGATTGACATCGCGTCGCAAGAGGCAAGCTAAAATTACCTAATCCGCAGAATAGATCCAATATGCGATCGCTGCAATTGGCGGCGAGCAATTCCATGGCGCAGCTTATCATAGATTGATTGATAGCCGCATTAATCTGAATGAAATGCGCAGGTTCAAAGCGTAACTCTAATGGTCTCGCTAAAAGACCGCTAGGATACAAACGATAGCTAAGTAGCTTGGGTAGTATTTCTGGCCAGATGCAATGTATCGTACTTTCGTTTCCAGGCTGTAAATAAAGCTGTACTTGATAATTCTCAGCAAAGACTTTAAGTTTAGCCTCATCTCCTTTTTCAAGGGCACTTAAGTGTCTAAAGACGAGGGCTAACGCGTTATCGCCTACGGCAACCTCAATCTGCGGAATAGCTTGATAAGCCTTCAGTGATCCTATTAGGCGTTGCAATGGACTTATGAGCTGAGCCACTTTAGCGTCAAGTGTTTCACAACCTCGTAATTGAGCAAGATAACGCCCATTTTTTTCTCGAAACCCGACCAATACCGCTTGTTTTTTAGCAACATATTTAACTCCGAGTCGTGCACGACGGCGGTAACCCCAACTTGCTGCTCGGAGGGAAGGCAATAAGGTTTTAGGTTGAATGCCTGCAATATGCGCTAGCTGTTCTAGCAATACTTTTTCTTTATGCCGTAATTGCGCATCTGTACTGAGATGTTGTAAGCTGCAGCCACCACAAGTGCCATAATGTACGCATAATGGCGTAACACGGTCTGGCGAGCGGTCTAAAATTTCAACAGCCTTTGCTTCGTCATATTGACGGTGTTTTTTTACATAGTGAATTAAAACTGTTTCGCCTGGCAGAGCGTTTTCAACAAAAGTTGTTTTACCTCCAATGTACGCAATACCGCGGCCTTCATGAGAAAAACCCGTAATCGAAATGGCGGAAGGTTGTAAAGTAGTACTTAGTTTTTCCATATCTTTACAAACTCTTCAAAATGAGATTTTTTCTCTTGACTAATACACTCCTTTGCATAAGCGCATTCTTTTTGATAAACCTCCGGTGTCAATTTACCTCGAATTAATTCAAACCGAAGATAAATTAAGTAAGTATTGAGTACATCTATCTCGCAGTAATCCCGAATAGCCTCAAGTTTCCCTTGTAAAAAATAATCCCATACTTGAGCCCCTTCCATGTTTAATTTTCCTGGAAGGCCTAACATCAAGGCAATTTCTGTCAAAGGTGCATTTGAACGACCTTGATAGCCCGCCAAGATATCCATGAGGTCGCTATGCCGATAGTGATAACGGCTGAGATAATTATTCCAGCGGAAACTGGTATCAGAGTCGTCACCGATATTCCAATAGCTCGGACTGCTGATTCCATGTAATAAAGCGCGATAATGTAAAACCGGTAAATCGAAGCCGCTACCATTCCAAGAGACTAGTATGGGTAGATATTTTTCAATACATTTAAAAAAAGAGCCAATCAGTTCCTGTTCACTGGCGTTGATACCGCCAAGGGAGGCGATTTTAAATTGATCCTTGCGACGTAAAGCGCCAGAAATGGCAATAATTCGTTGTAAATGATGGGGAAGAAAAGTAGAGCCCGTTTTTTCCTGTCTTTTTTTTAACATAATTTCGGCAACTTCTTGATCACTTTCTTTTTCTAAATGATAGAGAATTCGTCCAGTTTTTGTGTCGGGAACTGTTTCAATATCAAAAACAAAAACGTTCATAGGGTCACCCTTCCTCGCCAGTCGTTCGCCGCGAACTTGACTCCATTTCTGAATTTCGAAAAAAGTCTAATAGTAACATGTTGGCTGACGATACCAGCGGAATGTTGAAAGCTCTCGGCGACTAGCGAAAAAAATTATGCACGTTTACCACGCTCAATAAAAACTTGATTATCGAATACCGCAAGACAATAATAACAACATGAGAATTATTCTGTTAGGTAGTCCGGGCGCTGGGAAAGGTACACAAGCAAAATTTATTACAGCTCGTTACCATATTCCACAAATTTCTACTGGAGATATGTTACGCTCTGCAGTTACTCAAGGCACAGAAGTAGGTTTGCAAGCGAAGGCCGTTATGGAGGCCGGTCAATTAGTGTCGGACGAGGTTATTATTGCTTTAGTAGAAGCGCGCATCAGGCAACTTGACTGTAAAAATGGGTTTTTATTCGATGGCTTTCCTCGCACTCTACCCCAGGCTGAGGCCATTCGCAAGAAGCATATTTTTATCGATGTCGTTATTGAGATTACTGTGGATGATGAAGAGATTGTTAAACGTTTAAGTGGCCGTCGAATTCATTCTGCATCAGGTCGAATTTACCATCAATTGTACGATCCTCCGTTCGTTGCAGATAAAGATAACATGACTGGCGAAAACCTCATTCAGCGCGAAGATGATTGTGAGGAAACCGTTAGGGAACGTTTAGAAGTCTATCATCAACAAACCAAGCCGCTGATTCAATATTATCAGGATTGGCAGCGCCGTGACACTCTGCAAGCACCACGCTATATCCAAATTGATGGCCATGCCGAGGTCTACGCTGTACGCGATCAAGTGTTTGCTGAATTAAATAAGTTACCTATCTAAATTAGACTTCTTTTAAAAAATGCCGTAAATCTTCGGGTAGTTCTGCTTTCAGAATATAACTTTGATCCATAGAGGATAAAGTAAAAGTCAGTTGGCTGGCATGTAGGAAAAGTCGTTTACAGCCTAAACTACGCATTTTTTTATTAGCTATTTTATCGCCGTATTTTTCGTCGCCAATAACAGGGTGCTTCACATAGCAGGCGTGAACGCGAATTTGATGGGTTCGGCCAGTAATGGGTATAGCCTCTACAAGCGTAGCATCAGAAAAATATTGAATAGGCCGAAATTGAGTTAAACAAGCTTTTCCCTCTTTATGTACTTGGACAATACGCTCTCCTGATTGTAGTTGATTTTTACAAAGGGGTGCATCAACCTTTTTTAAAGAGGGAGGCCAGTGTTCCGCAACTAATGCAAGATAGGTTTTTTTGATAGTTCCCCTTCTGAATAATTCATGCAGTTCCTTTAAGATACTGCTTTTTTTGGCTATCAACAAACAGCCCGAAGTATCACGATCCAAGCGATGCACTAATTCCAAATATTTTTGTTTTGGACGTAAAGCACGTAAAATTTCAATTATCCCTAAAACTATTCCGCTTCCACCATGGACGGCTATGTTCGCTGGTTTATTTATTGCAAGAAAATTTTTGTCCTCAAAAATGATTGCTTTTTCCAGCAAAGCGGCCAATTTTTTAGTAGGGAATTTTTTTTCAATCGTCGCCGCAAGCCTCAAAGGAGGAATGCGAATAATATCACCTTCCCGTAGCCTATCATCAGGTTTCGTCCGTTTTTTATTAATACGCACCTCACCTTTACGTATAATTCTGTAAAGACGACTTCTGGGCAAGCCTTTTAGTTTGGAGAGCAAGTAATTGTCCAGGCGCTGGCCGACATGATCGATGGTTACGGTTAAGTATTGAATAGTTTGCACAATATCGTTAATCTAACACGAGAATTGTGCGCCTATCCAATTGTTTGATATTAAAGAGGCCATTATGACCCACGCTACAGCATGGACAGGCGAAGCTTTCTGCCTTCCCGATGCTTCAACTTTAACGATCAAAGATTCATCCCCTATCACGTTGCCTGTCTGCAAGGCAACATTAGGGCCTGATGTTATTGATGTGACAGGTTTAGCAAAAAATAACCTATTCACCTATGATCCTGGATTTTTATCAACAGCGGCGTGTGCTTCAAAAATAACGTTTATTGACGGAGAAAAAGGTCAGCTGCTATATCGTGGATACCCCATCGATCAATTGGCTGATCAATCAGATTTTGTAGAAGTTGCTTATTTATTGCTTAATGGTGAATTGCCTACTGTTACAGAGAAGAAAACGTTTAATATAAAAATTAACGAACATACGATGGTACACGAGCAGTTACGTTACTTTTTCAATGGATTTCGTAGAGATGCTCATCCTATGGCCATAATGGTCGGTGTTGTGGGTGCCTTATCAGCTTTTTACCACGATTCACTTGATATTCAGAATGCCGAACATCGAAAATTGGCTGCTTTACGCCTAATTGCTAAAATGCCAACCTTGGCAGCGATGTGTTACAAATATTCTAGTGGCTTACCTTTTATGTACCCTTCTAACAATCTATGTTACGCCGAGAATTTTTTGCATATGATGTTTGATGTACCTACTGAAAAAAGCAAACCAAACCCCGTTTTAGCCCGTGCGTTAGATAAAATTTTTATTTTGCATGCTGATCATGAGCAAAACGCGTCTACGTCAACAGTAAGGCTTGCGGGTTCGACGGGCGCTAATCCTTATGCCTGCATTTCAGCGGGAATTGCTGCACTCTGGGGGCCTGCTCATGGAGGAGCTAATGAAGCGTGTTTAAATATGCTGCATGAAATAGGCGATGTAACTCATATTAAAACGTACATAGAAAAAGCTAAAGATCCCAATAATCCCTTTCGATTAATGGGGTTTGGGCATCGCGTATATAAAAATTATGATCCAAGAGCAAGGGTCATGCGGGAAACTTGCCACGAAGTATTGGAAGCTACGGATCAAAAAGAGCAGCCTTTGTTTAAGCTGGCGTTAGCTTTAGAAAAAATTGCTTTGGAAGATCCTTATTTTATCGATAGAAAGCTTTATCCTAATATCGATTTTTATTCGGGAATTACTCTCAGTGCGCTAGGGATCCCTACGACTATGTTCACTGTTATTTTTGCGCTTGCACGTACAGTAGGTTGGATATCACATTGGGAAGAAATGATAGCTGATCCTAAACGCCGTATTGCCAGACCACGGCAATTGTACATTGGAGAAACACAACGAAACTATATTGCTCTTGAAAAAAGAAAATAAGCCCCCACATACGCATGCTCTTAGTTAATGTATAATGGGCGTATTGACAATAGACCTCTTGCGAAACTCAGAAATTTAGTCAAGTTCGCGGCGAACGACTGGCGAGGACCGGAGTTTACTGCGGGTAAATGAGGACCGTAGCCAGGCGTTTAACAATGAAATTGACTAAATTACCACGTTTCGAAAGAGGTCTAATGGAATTTTTTATTTCTTATTGGAAGGTTGCTGTGAGGAATGAATGTTTGGTATCTTATTATTAAAGGAATATGCTAATTTTTAATTAATTAATTTACTTAACAAAAGGAAATTAAAATTATGACAAACTCTAACATGCAAGTAAAAAAGAAACGAGGTAGGCCACCGTTGAGTGCAGCTAAAAAAATGCAGCGCAACAGGGCCGATAAAAGTGCACGTGCGCTACACAAGGCCTTACGTGCTAAAATTGCCTCCCTTAAACTAGATTTTAAAGCAAGGTTGAAAATTGCAACTCAGGAGGCGTATCAGAAAGCATTAGAAAAAGTTGTTAAAATTGAGCAAAAAAAAATGGAAGCGAATTATCAGGCTTTGGCACTTGCGAAAGCCAAGTTTGGCAAGAAACTTTCAAGAGCTTCACAACGAATGATGGTAAAAGGACGAGGGGGGAGATCTTCACCGCTCAATTTAGCCAAGGGAGCAGGAATGCGAAAACGTGGCCGACCACGAAAGATGAAATAGCTAGCGATAAGATGTAAGCCTTTTACTGTACAAGACAGTCAAAAACGTTCATTTATTGTACGATTTGTGCTATAATAGCGCTTCCTTTGCGTGTGCAGGGAGGAGGTTATTATAGTGGTATTAAGAAAAATGACGGGTTTGTTGTTCTGCGCGAGTGGTCTTTTCACCGTAGTTGTCAGTGCAAGTCCTATAAATGACTTAACTGTACAAAATGAGGTGAGTCAATTTCGCAGCCAAGCATCTGGACTTGATCCTAAGGCCTTGCAGCTAAGCTTACACGCTTATGCTAAAGCAAGAGAGGAAGGTTTAGACCAACAACAAATCTTGACGATCGTTGACTATACTAAGCCATCAACGGCTCGTAGGCTTTGGGTGCTAGACCTAAAAAACCATGCTGTTCTCTTCAATGAATACGTCGCTCACGGACAAAATAGTGGCGGCAATTATACAAACGCCTTTTCTGATAGTCCTGGAAGTTTGGCGTCAAGCTTAGGTGTGTTTTTAACTCAGTCAACCTATAGTGGTAAACACGGTTATTCCCTAAAAATAAGGGGATTAGAGGCAGGGTTTAACGATAGAGCTGAATCTCGTGACATCGTTTTCCACGGCGCTGAATACGCGACTGCACAATTTGCTCAGGCGCATGGTCGCTTAGGGAGAAGTTGGGGTTGTTTTGCGGTAAATCCAGCTATTGCCGGTTCTTTAATTCATACGATTAAGGATGGGACACTCGTAGTTGCTTACTACCCTGATCCCTCATGGTTATCGAAATCTCAATTTCTTTCATAAATTCGTAAATTGGACTTCTTTCGAAACTCAGAAATTTAGTCAAGTTTGCGGCGAACGACTGGCGAGGACCGGAGTTTACTGCGAGTAAATGAGGGCCGTAGCCAGTCGTTCAACAATGAAATTGACTAAATTACTTCGAAAGAGATCTCACGTATTGAAATCGCAGCCTTAGGGCTGCTTTTTTTATCTTCATAAAAATAATTTTTGATTGTTTAAGTAAACAGTCTTATTGCGCGGCAAACAATTTTTTTACTGAAATTAAAAAAATAGATACATTAGACTTCTTTCGAAACTCAGAAATTTAGTCAAGTTCGCGGCGAACGACTGGCGAGGACCGGAGTTTACTGCGGGTAAATGAGGACCGTAGCCAGGCGTTCAACAATGAAATTGACTAAATTACCACGTTTCG
>Ga0210402_10000361_pt1 | contig 51532 bp, 71 predicted proteins | sample IncBWC7MmetaG_FD_161055 | JGI IMG/M metagenome (GOLD analysis project Ga0210402, IMG submission 161055) | Forest soil microbial communities from Barre Woods Harvard Forest LTER site, Petersham, Massachusetts, United States - Inc-BW-C-7-M | ecosystem: Environmental > Terrestrial > Soil >... | reverse complement strand
GGCGGCGAGCCCGCTGAGGGTGAAATCCGCGGAAGGACCCGTAACTCCTTCAGAATGAGCAAGATGCGGTACAACCCCAGGCAACCCAGCCCGGTCGTCAGGGTACGCCAAGCACCGTCCTATTAGAATCAGTTGGTTACGGTTTATCCCCCAAGAATTTGACACGGGCTCGAGTCTGTGCGCGGACGCTGACGCTTGGCCGCACTGATAGCTGCGTTGCGCCGGCGCAATGCTTCCGGGTCCTGTGAGACTCGTCGCAGCGCGGCAATCGACGTCGGTCCCGGCTTCGCGTATCGAGCCTCGGGGCGCTTGCCATCGGCAATCCTCCGCAGCTTGGGAACAACGCGCTCCCGGAGCGCATACGCGTTTCGCCTGGTGCGCCCCAGTATCGCGCCGGCCTCTTGGACCTCGTAACCCTTGAGCATCAGGCGGCAGTACTCCACCTCCACAGCGATCTCAGCCTCTGCGATCTTGCGCTTCTTGACTTCCTGCCCGCGCAGTAAAGGAGCAAGCGAGTCCAGATTGCGTAAGATCGCGTCCGCCATACTTGTCTTAGCCGCAAAGAGTTCGTCAACCTTGGCACATAGCGGGAATGTATCCCGGCTCGGACGCAGCCATGCTCGAATCCACATGCACACGCCCTTCCTCGCCGCGCCGAAGTAGTAGCCACGATCCTTGTCGAGCCCGCGCCTTGAAGCGAGCAGAATCGCCAGCGCTGCCTCCTGGCGAGCGTCCTCGCGATCGGGCGGCCACCATGAATTCCCTCGCCTCATGACGACGCTCACTGCATGCTCGGCGATGGAGTAAATATGCTCCGCATCCACGCTACGCCTCCCAATGCTGACCCAGGAAAGTGACGCCGCCAGGCATGCAGGCAAGCACCGCAATGGCATCGATCAACTGTGCCATCATGTCCGCAGTCTCTCCCTTTTTCTTTGAAGTGTACTGCAAGATATCCCCTTTCGCGCCGAGGACGGGCGCGAATTCCCGGCAGCGCCGCAAGTCGAAATCCGAAGGGCCGTTGCGGCTCTTGATCTCATGAACACGGAGTGGAACCCCAACCTCGAGAGCCAATAGTAAGTGCATTGCCCGCTCCATGGGGAACAGATTACCGCACGGCTGTGCGGCCGCCGGCGGTGCTGTCGACGTCAGTTATACCCGCTGCTATTGCGTATATGCACAGGCGTATATAAAATTCTGGATAGGCACAGTATGCGATTCGTTTGGGCCTATGAGAAAAGCATCCATGAAGACCAGAACGATTAAGATCAGCGCGAAGACGCGCAAACTGTACGAACGGAGAGACCAGAGCCTAGATCATGGCGATGTACCGCAGCTATCGGCGGATGAATGGGCGAAGGCGACAGTCGGGAAATTTTACCGGCCGATCAAGACTTCGATCAGCTTGCGCATCGACAATGACGTCCTCGCCTGGCTGAAATCCAAAGGCGATGGATATCAGAGCCGCATCAATTCGATGCTGCGTGAAGGTATGGAAGCTGATCGGAGTAAATGAGGGCGCGCGCTCGCCACGAGAGCATGGAAAGACATATAGAACCGTGAAAGGAACAGTGCCAGACCTTCCGCCACTTCAGAAGCTTCTTTCGCAGCTCGGGTTGACAAAATCCTTACAGAAGATAAAGTTTGGAGGCGTCGTGGGGAAACAAACCTTATTGGGCGTCGTTGGCGCCATTGTGCTTGGCTTCATGGCGTGGAGGGCTGATGCAAAAGACGCATGGATTTTCGGGGTTTGCGCGCTCGCGCTAATTCTTGTGATTGCATTTCTCAACTTTCGATTTGCGGACGCGCACCCAGCAGAGGCGATGCTTGAGGGGGCTGAGATGCTCGCTCTCCAGCATCAAGTCCTCGCTGCCAAATCAATCGAAGCCCCGAAGGACTCCCCTGTCATCCCTGATCCAGCAGGGAAACCACCAGACCCAAATCCGCCTGAGGCGGTGGATCAATAAATGGCATCACCGCGCTTTATACATGTCGGCTTTAACTTTACGGGAGTAGCCCCCATTGCGGAACTTGAGAAGGTCTTCGGAAGCTCAATAGACTGGCTGCGATACGAGAACCATTGTTGGTTGTTGTATTCGACCACTGAATTGAGCATCTGGCGAGACCGAATTCACAACTGTCCGGGAATACTTCCAGCCGACAGTTTTTTCCTGAGCGAATTCTCCGAATCCTCCTATACGGGATATATGCACAAGTGGGTCTGGGACTGGCTCTCAAAAAGCCGCTAGGTTTCGCAAGGTAGAATGATCGTTGCCAGATGGCCTGCCGGTCGTGCCGGCGCCGGAGCAGCGGACGCTGCGGAGTGTTCGCCGCGGTAAGGGCGCGGGTCGCCGGCCGGACGAACCTAGCGCGCCGTACAGGCCAAAAACGGGAGGATTTCGAATGCAGGCCGAATTCACGCATGCCGGGAAACTCCATCGCTTTGAGGTCAGCGCGCCGGGGCAGGAATTGCCAGCGGCACTGGACCTCACCAGCCGCGCATGCGCGAAGAGCCCGATGATCCGCTTCAACCTGGCCTTCGACCACGTGGACGTCGCGCGCGGGGTCGCCGTCTACCAGGTGATGGCATTTACGGCCGCGAGTTGAAGGCGGGACCCGGAGCGGGGGATCTCCTGGGCGTGCTTGCGGATGGTGTTGCGGCGGATCTGGGGATTTTGGCAGGGAATTTGGGGCGGGAACGTCGCGGCGACCTCCGGTGGTAGAAGGCCACCGCGAAACACAGCCTCGCGATGCACAGGGGCAAATCCGCACGACCGCGAGACACCTGATTGTAAGGCAAGCCCGGAATCCTGACAAGGGGGGAAACGCTCAAGGCTCCTTCCCCCGCTTCAGCACTTGATGTATGTACTGCCTTGAGACTCCATGTTGATCAGCGATCTCTTGAAATGAGGAGCCGGTAGCTCTGGCCTGGAGGAGCGCTGACAAAAGAGAATCCCACTTGGACGTACGCTTTTTCTTGTGCGGTTTCCGCGGCTCGTGGCGTTGTTCCTTAGTCCGATGCTGTGGACAGTAGATGCGGGCGACTGCGCCTCGCCGATTCTCCCCTACTCGCCAGCCGCGGCTTCTGGCTTCGTATGGAGTTTCCCAACGAGAACCAGTAAAGCTAAACAGACTCTTACATCCGGGAAAATCACAAGCGACGATAATCTGCAAACAGTGTCTTAGATCCATCGTCAGCCTCCGCTCATGCGTCCGAACTCTCGCGTTGCCGGTAACCCGCGATGATCGGCGCCAGCGCTTCCAACAGCCGCTGCTCTTGCTTGGTGAGCGAACCTGGATCCTTCTGCTCGAGAATGCGGAAAGATCGGGCAATCACGAATTCGTAGACGCTCATGACACGTCCATTCTGATGGAACGCGGGCCGGTGCGCCGGCCAGTAGCCGATCGGCGCGGGCAGCACGTTCACAGGTCCACTTCGATCGGCATCACCATGCCCGATGGATCGGTGCCGAAACGGAAGAAGCGCTGGTTGGGATCGGGCTCGTCCAGGAATTCAAACTCGATGTAGTGCAGCCGATGTTCGGCCATCGCTTTGGCATGCCGCTCCGCGACATCCGGCAACAGTTTCTCGAGGTCGGTATCGGCGATCAGGACGCGATCTTCAAACTGGACCTTGCCCGCAGCATATCCGCGGATGACAACGCGAATGATCATAACGGGTCCACTCCGAAATCCACAGCCAGCGTGATCCAGACTTCGATACCTCGCCGGGTGTTCAACTGGCGAACTCCTTTGCGCAACCACGCCAGTTCAGCGCGGCCGGAATCCTGAAGGTGCGGGTTATCATCCCAGACCGGGGAATCGATCCACTGGCGCAGGTATGCCGCGATCAGCGCGATGTCGTCAGCGGAAAGATCGGCGCCATTGAGATACCGCGCCACGGCCGGGCGCAGCTTGCCGCCGGTTTCATCCATCCAGTAGTCGGGCGCGCTCATGCCTTGATCTTCCTCAACCATATTCTCAGAGCTTCGATAATTGCCTGATTTTGAGAGATCCGCAACCTGAATGCCGCCACCCTGAGTTGCTCGTACAAGTCCGATTCAAGCCGCGCGGTGACTTCTTTCCTTTTTGGGTTGTCTGGCGCCAGACAACCTTTTTCGGTGCGGCTGCTAATCATGGCACGCGCGCCACGCAGCGCCGGTGCATGAGCACGCCCCGATAGGGCTTACCGTCCTCCATCTTTTTGGTTTCGCCGCAGTTCGATGGCACCAGGAAGCAGAGGTCACCCGCTGCCAGCGGCTGGACGCACAGCAGACAGGTGCCTCGTTCCTGGTTGACTACGACTTTAGTGTAAAGGGCGGTTTCGGCTGCTGTCATTTTCGTGCTTGCTCCAAATACCGGCGGACGTGGGTTTCAGTATCGGACTGCCGGATGGCGGCCGCCAGGGCAGCGCCGGCCGCTTCCTGCTCCGTGGGATATCGTTTGCCGCCCACTGTTGTATGAAGCTGCAGGTCCGCGGCGTCGTACTCACCAAGCACGGACAGGCCGGCCTTGTAAGCGCCCTCGCCGGCGACTTGTACCGTCTGGATCAGAATTGTCATCATGATTCCTAGTGGTCAGAGTACGAATATCATTTGGCTCTGTCGGTGTCAAGAAACCGTTAAAATAGTAGTGCGGCGCCTCGCATGTTGACAGAAGAGCAAACAAATCGGGTTTGGGAAAAGATGCTCTCGGCCCGTGTGCGGTCGCTGTACTTCGGCAATCTGGCGGCGCGTTATACGGCCCGCAAGCAGCTAATAACCGGGCTCTCGTTCGTTCTCTCCTCTGGAGCAGCCGCCACAGCCCTGGCGAGAATGCCGGTTTGGGTGACATCGACGTCTGCAGTCCTCGCCGCGATCCTGACTGCCTACTCCATGGCCGTTGGCCTTGACAAGGCTGCTCCGCAAATGGCGAAGTTGCACCATGAATGGAATCAGCTGGACGCCGACTATCATCGGCTCTGGGTTCACTGGTACGAAGACGAAGCCGAAAAGACGTTTGAGGAATTGCAACGCCGCGGCGCCGATGTATCGGAAATAGGCACGGGCGCCCCTTTCGACGAGAAACTGATGGCGAAGTGGGAAGACTGGGTGCTATTGGCTGAGTACGGTCGCGCATGAGCCTTCCAGATGAGTTCAAGGGCGACTGGCCTCCGATGCCGAAGCCGATCCCACCGCCGCCTCGTCCACCGCCGCCGCCTCCATCACCGCCTCCGAAGAGATAGCCTGCGCGAAAGCGCACCGTTTACTGCGCACGATCGCCACCCAGCCAGAGCCTTCGCAGGGGCACAGGGCGCCGCCAACACAACTATTGCGCCAGGCCACGCCGGGACATTCTTCGATCGCGACTCCGCAGTAGCGGCAGGCGAAAACTTCTGCGCGGATGCGGCGGCCGGGCCGATGCCAGCAGTAGGCGAAGGTCATAGCCTTACTTGCCTCCGCGACATGTGCAGGCTGCGGCGAACTCCGATTCGTAGGGCGCGAGTCCCGGCAAGGCCACTTTGCGAACAATCGTCACGAAACCGGAACCGTGACACAGTTCGCAATCGGCGTTGCCTACACTTGCGTGAGCGCTATGACGTTTGGCGCCTGCGCGTTGAATCAACTCTGCCGGCGTGGGGCAGGCGGTCGCGGTATCGACCACGTCGCTGATCAGATGGGTGATGAAATCTCCATCGGTTTCGGAAATCCGGCGAAGCGCCCGCCGGATCTCCTGCTTGCCGGCGGGTAAGTGCGGAAACTTTGCCAAACTGCTCATCCGCTCAATCTGGCCGTCATAGAACGGCTCATCAAGCTGCCTGTTCGGTTTTGATCTTTTCACGCCAGGCCTCCACTAACTCGTCGCCACCGTATTCCCGCAGCGCATCCCACATCTCCCGTTCCGCGTACATGCGGTAAAACTGTTCGTCCGATTCTTTCTGCTCCCGCCGGCGCTGCTCCTGCCACGTCTCGCGTTTGATGTCCTTGCGTTCGGCCGGCGGAGCCGCTTCTGCCTTCCAGTTGCCTTCCTCGATCCATTGCCCTAAGGGCGGTCGGAATTTGCCAGGGCTCAGGCTCTGCTCAATTTCCCAGTGCGGACGCATGGCGATATGGCTGCGGCGGATCTGATCGGCGGCGCCGGGATCCTGGTCCAGGACCTTGGCGATGGCCTTGACAGCCCAAGGGCGATTCCCCTTCCACGGGTGATAGGGCAGGAGTTCGGTGACGAGCTTCTCAGCTTCTTCTTCCGCGGATTTGTGGACGACAGGGCTCTCGTTCAATGAACCAGAACCCTCTGTTACCCCGTTGTTCGGTTCGCGCCCGCCTTGAGCTAACAACGGCGTAACAGCCGGGGCTATGACCGGGGCCGGAGGCGTTGGGGTTTCCGGCTGGGCACCACCAGCCGCAGGTGTTGTTGTTGTTGCTTCTTCTCTGTCAGCAGACAACAACAACAAGGCCGCCCCCTGCTCTTCTGGTTCTAATACATCTGGTTCTTGTGCGCTCACCCGTGAGCGCTGCGTGCGCTCATCCGTGAGCGTTGCGCATTGTCCATCCGTGAGCGCACACTCGTGACGCGACATAGTTGGCCCCCACTTGTCGGGAGTGGCTATCTCGTAGCGGTTTCCGAAGAGGCTCCGACGGACGATTACCATGCCCGCCCGACGCAGTTGATTGAGTGCCCGCCGGATCGTGCTCAGGCTTATCCCTAACCGCTCAACCAATTTTTTGAGGCTGATGTTGCAGATTTTCGTCCTCCGGTTGCGGCAGGCGAGCAAGGCGTTAAAAAGTACCTTTGCATGGGAACTGATACCCAATTTCCAAATGGCCGCATCCGGGACGCAGGCGAAGGGGAAAGTGCTGGTCGCCATGGCTACTGCACCTCCGCTGAAATTGTTGGTACTGTTACTGGATCGTTTTCCACAGTTGTGGAAAAAGGGGTACGATGGTGTTGATACATCGAAGGATCACCTTTCTGGCGCACTCTTATCCAAAGGGGGGTGCGCCGGTTTATTTGCGGGCTTCGTGTTGCCTGAGCCAGGCGTCCAGCGCATCGACGGTGTCAACCACCGCGATCGCGAGATGGTAACCCAGGCGGATTTCCATGATCTTTTGCTTCTGTTCCGGCGAGGCGTCGGCGCCGGGCCGCTTCACCTCGAGCAGAAAACCGGGAAAGCGTTCGTGAACCGTGGCGTAATCGGGCGTACCCTTCTCGACGCCTTTGATCCAGCGGCACCCATCGGGCGACTTGAAGGTGCCGGCGTGCAGCCGCGCCACGTAATACCCGCGGAGCCGCAGCAGATCGAGGCAAGCCCGTTCGACGTCGTTCTCATTCAGACGCGGCGGCGGCTTCAGCCGGAACCGCGGCCCGTGCTGTTGGTTCATAAGAGATCTCGATATCTTCGTTGGCGCAGATGTCCTGAAAGGCCGCCCAGTCCGCGGGATGGAACTGGAAAACGCCGACGAGGGCCCAGTGGTCGCCGCGCCAGGCGAGTAGTCGCGCGTGATAGTGCTCGATGAAGTGGACGATCTGGATTTCGGCGATCACACGGAACTGGCGCATAACTCCTCCACCCCTTCGACCTCCTTGTTACTCATGTCGAAATAACTGCGGCCGGCGCGCACCAGCAGAAACGGCGGTCCCGATGCACGCACCATCAGGACGGTATCGATTCGCGAGTTGGCTTCGAAAAGCGCGAAGATGACGTTCTTCACGTAATCCTTCGGGCCCGAGCTCGCGCTCATGACGGCGTGATCGATATCGCCGCGGCGCCAGGTCTGGATCAGGCGCACCGTGAGTCCATCCGCTGGCGCATCTTTGTACTGGACACGGGTGCCGTGCATGGTCAGTCCCCAGTTCCGTACTTGTGCTCCCCCTCATGGCCCGAAGGAAGGGCGCACCATCCGTTTGGAAGACGTGCGTAGCACGTCCCGGTGACGCTTATTGCGTTGACCGCTATAACGATGCGAGCGGCGTCTTCCTCGTTGTGGCACTGGCACACGGGCCGATCGCCGTCATACACGTTGATCGGAACCTTACGGCCAACTCTCCAAGCCACGACCATCACTCCAGTTCAAACGTGCCTTGCGGCGTGATGCCGATCTCTGCCCCGTTGGGCCATTCGATCTGCACGCCACCGCCGCGGCACGGCACTACTGCCGGCTGCGAGTTAATGGTCCGTTCAGCGAGTGCGATGGCCTCTTCAGTCGGCGGTATTGAGCCTTCGCCGTCCCAGTCCTCTTTCAACTCGCGCAATTTATCGAGCGTGATTTTGTTCGTAGCCATAAAACTCCTCATCCACTGGTTCGTCAGATTCGCAGTCAGCGCAGCCAACACAGGCCATCTCACCGCCGCAGATACATACGCAGATATCGCCGCCGCAGCCATCGCAATGCAGTTGGCCGGCGCCGCCACAGGTATCCGGCCACTCGCAGCCGCACTTGGTCCGCATCATGGCTTCTCCTCCGGGGCCAGCGCATCGAGCACGGCGCGGATACCGTCTGCGGTTTCGACAAACCGACCTTGCTCCCAACAGCGCTTTGGGCACTGACAATTCAGGCAAAGAACCGAGTGACACCAAGGGCAACGGGTGACCGCCCTACTCACGCGCTTGCCGCAGACCGTGCAAGGTGGTCCCTGAGCTTTCACTTCTCACCAACCTCTGGGAAATGCAGATCAGGCGCCAACGCATCGAGCACGGCCTCGACGTTTTCCCACTGCCAGCCGAATTCGCCGGCCGCTGCTATCAACGAAGCCCGTGCGGCCTCGATGAGAAAGGTGTCCCCGCCAAGGTTCACCTGGCGGAAACGATCCTGGCTCTGTTTCACGTGAAAAATGGCGGCGCGAATCAACTCGACACGCGCAGATGTGGACAGCCGTGGCGAGGTCATAGCAGTTTCTCCCAACGCCAGCCCAGCAGGGCCCAATGGCAGAACCGCCACCAGGAGTTCGGCGGCGGGTCGGGGGATTCGAGCTTCACCAGGTTGTGGATGTAGAGGACGGAGCGCACGGGCGGCGGCATCGAGACGGTGAGGTGCGGACCGCTGATCCTGGTGGCTGACAGGTTGGCGATCGCCGCCCGCTTCCCGCAGTCGAGGCAGATGCCGTCAGGATCGATGTGCTTGTGCCAGCAGGGAGGGTCCGGCGGATGGCCGATGCGAGGGTCGCTCATGCGACCCCCAGCCATTTCTCCCGAAACATTCTCTTGCTGCGGGTCAGCCGCGAACTGAAAGCGTCGCGCGAAATCTCAAGGCGCTCCGCTGCCGCATCGTATCCAAGACCTTCCCAGTAAAGCAGGCGGATTGGCGTCCTGAGCAATGGCGGTATCCGCCGCACCGTGGACCGCACCTGCGCATTCCGTTCACGCGCGATCAGTGCCTTTTCGATGTTGCGGCCCGAACCCAATTGCCAGAGTGGTAATTCGGCATCTAATTGGGCTGTTGGTGGCATGCACATCTGTTTCCTTCGCCACTCCAGCGCGCGATTCTTTACAATGCGCATGAACCACCCCACGAACGGTCCATCGCCGCGGAATTGAGTTCTGTGTATCCAGGCCAGCAACAGTGCATCCGCCACGACGTCATGCGCCAGGTCGGAATGGTGAAGGACTGCGTTTGCAACACTCAACGCCTGCGCACGATGCTGCTCGACCAGATTGGTAAAGTCCGTAGCGTCGCTCATGCGGACCACCGCTTGCCGGCGCTGCGGCCGTCTACGTAAGTCCGTTGAATTTCAATGGGTTTGGGGAAACGGATGACGACGTCGGACAGGGAGTCAATAGGTGATTGCGTTGTTGAACGCAACGAGCTATTGACTCCGTCCAAAAAGCCTCCCCTCAACGTCACTGATGGGATAGTACGCCCGTCCAGCATAATTTCCTTGACCGCGCGATGCAATAGGCTCCGCTTCTTCGGAAACGACAGGAAGGCGAACTCGGCAAACACCTGCGCAATCTGTGCCCCGAGGTCCACTGGCTTCGCCTTCGGTTTCGGCATCGGCAGCAGCGTCTGCAGCGACCGCTCTTCCGTCTCCAGTTCCCGGTCGCGGGCGACGAAGCGCTCTTTGGTGATGTCGCCCGTCAGTCGCAGGTCCAGCAGGTTCGCGCGCGCCTTCCGAACCGCGGCAAGCGCGGCTTCCCGCTGGGCCCGGCCAGGATCCGCCGCCGCGGGTTCGGCGACGAGCTCCACCGTCTCGATCACGTAGTTGGCCGTCAGCAGGTTGACCGTGATCATGGTTTCAATGGCGGCGTCCATTTCCGTCCGCTTCACTTTCTTCATGCCGCAGCCGGCGCCGCCCTTGAACTGCGTCTTGCAGGCATACACGTCGAGGTGCGGCCCGCGGCTGCCGTAGCGGCCGTAGAGCGCCTGGCCGCAGACACAGTAGCCAATGCCGTTCGCCAGGTGCCGCGGACGCTTGTAGTTCTTGACCTTCAATTTGCGATGCTTTGTCTCGCGCTGCGCGATGATCTCCTGCGCGCGCGCCCATTCTTCGTCGGTCACGATGCCGGGCAGGTCGATCTTCACCAGTTCCGGTGCGGGCTTCAACGTCATTTTGCGCCGCGGTTTGATCTTGCCGTTTTTGTCAGGCTTCGCGTTCTTCGGGATGAATTCTTCGCCCTTGGCTTCGTATTTGTAGAGCCGGTAGCCCTTCCAGATCGGGTTCATGAACGAGGCCTTCACGCTGCCGCTCCACCAGCCGCCGCCGATCTTCTCGGCGATGTGAGTGTATGGCAGGTCCTCTTGGATGAGCAGACGATAGGCGATCCGCATGCGCTCGGAATCGACGCCGTCGTGCTTCCACAGTTCTTCGGTGATTTTGCCGTTCTCGTCGCGAACCCGAATGAACTTCACGCCGCGCGGCAGAATCTGGTTGCCGCCGGGATGCAGACCGGCCTCGCGAATCTCCTGCTTCGCGCCGCAGCAGCGATCGTGCAGCGTATGCAGTTCCTCACCCGACATCATGCCGTTGAGCAGCACGCTCTGCCGGCCCTCGCGCGTGCGCACATCGATCCGCGCCGTCGGCGTGAAGATCAGCGCCCCCGGAATTCGGAAGTGTTCCAGGATGCCGTAATCCCGAAAGGTGCCTGGACGGAACAGGCGCGATTGTTCGGCGAGCACGACGTGCATGCCCTTCTTCAGGTCCGCGAAGATCTTTTGGAAATCCGGGTCGGCTTCGGCATGCCGGCCGGAGACGTCCGTGATGACGACGGTGCGGACCAGATTCAGATTGTGGGCCTTGACGGCCGCGGCGATCGCTGTCTTCTGCCGCGGGATGCCCCAGGCATCCTCCTGGCCGGCGTCACTGACGCGTACGATGCCGATGGCATCGAGTCTAGGACTGCTGCTTTTCGCTGCGCTCATCGGGGTTGGTTTCCTCTTCAGGATCGATTCCACAATACTGCCGCATCAGGCGCACCGCGGTGGGCTCGTCGGTCGCCAGCAGCGCTTCCTGCACTCGTCGCAGAAGCTCCGCACGCTGCCGTGCGATCTCCACGATGGCGTCGGCATCGCCGCGCGTCAACTTGGCGCCGGCGTCCTCTGCAGCCTTCTTCATAGCCGCCTCGTTTCTGGCGGCGTCGGGAAAAACCGCGAATTGCTTCCACGGGTTATCCACGGACTTTGGCCCGCCGGCTGCGCTTGATCTTGCGCACCCGCGGCTGGTTCCAGAACTTGGTTTTGCATTTGGGGCACTTGCGGGGCGCGTGGGCGATTCGGCGCAGCCAGGCGTGCCGGCAGCGGTTGCAACGAAGGATGAGCGCCGCCAGAATGTTCTTGGGCATTGGGTAAGTCTATCATGCGGGAACCTCCCAGAATCGCTGCCGCCCACATCGCCATCAACCCGGCTGGGTAGCGCCGCGGATCCGCGGCGATGATTTCGGCCGCGGCGCGGTTCTGGCCGGCGTACCTGTCAGCGGGTAGCGTCCGTTTCATAGCCTACAGCCCACTTTCCGGCGCCCAGGCCGGATGCTGATTGCACTGCTTCCACAACAGATGTTCGTCCGCCCGCATGAGCAACAGATGAGCCAGCACGTCGTCGGTCGGCACAAGCGCTCCTGCCCAGGTGTCATCGAAAAAACCGATTGGATGCATGCAGAGCGCACACAGGATGCGCATCCCAATGTCCCTGCCCTTTCTGTCGGGCCGCGAGGTCAGCACCAGTGTTGGCCGCAACCGGCGGAACATGTAAGTCACCTGGCTGCGCGGGCTGGTTTCGAGAAACGAGCCAGTCATGACATAGCACTGATACGCCCAGTCGGTGATGTGCCGCTTCAGTGTCTCCATCGCGCGGAGCTCGGACTCGAAGTCCCATGACCTAGCGGCGCCCAGTGTGTCGAGTAGTATAGCCGCCTGGTTCTGCCGGCTACCGTGAGTGAAGAAGAATCCCTTGGAGTCGCGCCAGACCCTGAGCTCTTTTCCATCCCGATATGAGTGCCAGGCATTGCGCAGCGTGGTCGATTCATCCACGTCCGTGTTCTTGCAGACGCGCAACTCTGGCTCCGGGTTGAAAACTTCGGCGAGGCTGTCGGCGAAGGGATACGAAGGGTGGATCGTCATCTTCATCCCCTTGACCGGGAAGGGCAAGCCAGCCCACTCCCCGCGCTTTTTGGCTTCGTGTGCGAGCCCAGCGTGCAGGTCGTTCCACGATACGCTGCCCGGTTGCCGGATGCCGCGTCTGATCGTATCGGTGAAAGATGCCATGGTTTACCCTCCCGCCGACCGGCCAATGCCGGTAGCTTTCGTCGTCTCCATCGGCAGGCGTGTCCGGCCGCCTTTCTTGGCGACCGGCTGAGGGGCGGGCGCGGAGATGTCATGCTGGCGCAAAGGAAGTGGCGGGAGTTCGCCGTCTGCCTTGTCGGCCTCCTGCGCGATCACGGGATCGAAGTCGGCGATGATGTACTCGCCGTTCTTCTCGTCGAACTCCTGGACCCGCTCATACGCCCGCTTGCCGCCGCGCTCCACTTCCACCACCAGGGCATATCCTCGCCGCAGCATGTCAACCACGATGCGTTTGGCGCGGATTGTCTCGATGGGATTGCCCTTGTCGAACGTGAGCTTCACGTCGCCCGCCGCCACGTTGAGGATCTCAAGCACGCCGGTAGGCTCGGGAGCGGTGAGCGCCTTCTTTACCTGCGCGTCGAGGCAGGATCGGCATGCTACCTTGTTGCCACTGATTGTCTTGCCGCAGGCGCACTTCATGCTTTTAGATGTCCTTTCATAATTATGCAGAGCGTCCCTTCCTCAGCTTGTCCTTGGCGCAGCGCGGCAGATATGTTTCCTGCAAGTCCTCGAGCATGGCCAGGCCTTCGGCGACCGCATCCCTGTCCTCCACCAGCAGGCCGCATTCGGTCGCGCTCATGGCCGCCGCCAGATACGTCCGGGCGCCGCCGTCCCGCGGGACCGCGCAGCCGGCCTGCCGGTCGCGCTCGCGGTTGGTGCGCCTCGCGCGTTCCATGATTGCTGCGAAGACGACGTGTGCCGGCTGACTCATGATTCCTGGTGATTCGTAGCCGGCTCGCCGACTTCTGGATACTGTTGGTCGGTCACCGTCGCTTTGTACTTCTGGATGATGTTCGACAGGTTGGCAATCAGATCCCGCTCGCCAGTTGTCAGGTCAAAGAAATTCCCTTTGAAGGTCAGCACGACCGACGCGCCGCCCGAAAGCTTGATGCTAATGGACGAATCATCAGCCCAACTTCGTGTCCTGCTCATTGCGGTCTTTCTCCTTCATGCAGAGATCCCAGATCGAGCACCACCACGCCTAGCGCGTCCAGTTGCCGCTCCAGGATCGCCAGGTCATCCGCAAATCTGTTGTTATGCGCGTGGCCGAGCACCCAGCACAAGACGTTGAGCGTGGGGACGACGAGGTGCCGAGAGTCCTCGGCCACAGTCGCCTTCAGCAGCTTCTCGTCGAGCACCAGGCTCACCAGCACATCGTGTGCGCGCTGAATCTCGTTGACATCGCGAAGGGTGATGGTCATGCAATCACCTTCAGATAGTGAAATGGCCCCGGTGCCCGATCGCGCTCCGTTTCCACTGCGCCCGGATAATTGCGCAAACGCATCGCGAGATTGTCCTTGTGGTAAACGGCGCAACCAGCCGCCTGTGCATTAAACGTGATGTCCCATATCCAGCGGCGAGGTGGACGCCATTCCGGCGTTTGACTACTGGGCGAAGCGCCACCGATGACGATCCAGTTAAAGATCGACCAGTTCATCTCGATAGGCTCGATCAATGGTTCCAGGCTCAACCAGCGCACAGACGCCTTCACGTTTGCCATGGCACGCTCCGCATTCTTGACCCGAGCCTGTAGGTCAACTGAAGTGCCGAGCCACGCGTTGGGTGGATATTCGAATTCGGCCATTCGGATCGGAAACTTTGTCAGGAAGAGAAAATTCCACTGAGGATTGGCCCGGACCTGGTCCAGCACCAATTCGATCCATTGTGCTGGCACCCACTTGCCGAACAGGTCAGCCATCGAGCAGACGAAGACATTGCGGTAGCCGAGATCATGTTCCGCACGCGCTGGCACGTTGGTATTCGCCGGGGCTTTAAGTGTAGCGGGGAGTAAGGTGGGCGTAAACTTCTGAGGGTAGAATCGCTCCGCGATATCGCGAGCATAGCAGTATGGACAGTTGTGAAGGCAACCAGTTACCGGATTCCACGACCACTGCGCCCATTCGATGCTGGTGCTATCCTGTGCGTTAAACTCTTTGGTGCTGGTCCGTTCGACAATCTGTTGACGCGACTTCGCGCTCAGGGATTCCCACTCCTCGATGAGATAGCGGTCCTTTTCCGGCGCGGTTTTTTCAGCTTTATGGCGCTTCAATTCATCGCGCAGTTCGTCAACGGTCCACTGTTCTTCAAGAAGTTGTTCAACCCATTTCGGCCACGTTTCGGGCAGCGCAGCGTGAATCTCAGAAAGATGCTTCATATAGGGCAGGAGCGTTGAGTAGTCCCTAGGGACTACTGCCGCTACATCCGCAGCGTATTTCCACTTTCTTACCGTAACTTCATTGATGTGGATCTCATCTGCATATGCCCGAAGCGCCATACCAGTTTCATCGATTGCGATCCGTGCATGTTCGCCACGTTCCAGCGGATGCAACTCGCTCTGTGCATTGGAGAGGATCAACTGCATGAAAGCGCCTGCATCGTCCAGATCACGCACCCACGCCGGTACATCTTTCAGCCCGGCCTCTCCTGCCGCGATGGCTCGATTATGGCCGCTGATAATCTGGTAGCCCTTTTCAAATGGCCGAACGATCAGCGCGTGCGCCGGATCGAATTCGCCCGCTTCGCGCAACTGCGCTGCGATGGCTTCGATGACGTCACGCCGTTCGATCTTCCGCGGATTCTGCGGATGCGCCTGGAGCAACTTCAGCGGCACGTTCTTTAACTGGGCGTCGTTTTGCTTCTTCATTGGTATGGCACTCATGGCAAGTTCCGATCATATTACCGGGAGTATCAAAGGCCCCCCGAACCGGGTAGTCCATATGATGTGGCTCTACCGACGGGCGGCTCTGGCATTTTTCGCATATCCCTTTGTTCCGCATCAAAGCGATACGCCGCATGATGCGAAAAACCGGATGTTGGAGATATTCAGAATAGGTTAAGGGTGCTTTCATTGCGGCTGAAACTCCGTTGGATGATTTCCCCTGCCTTGGGGGAATCCAATTTATGGAACCGCATCCGTGACCAGTTTTTAAATTCGAAATTCCTACCTACCAGGATCATGAATTCGTGTATGTCGCAACCCAGAGGTTCCTGAATTATCCAATGCTGCTTATCCAAAGAATGGAGGAGTTCGGCCAGATAGAGTTGCGCCGATTGAATGCCCGCGCCCCGCGCCCGCTTCCAAACGCGTGCAGGGTAGTTGATAACAAAATCTAGGCGAGGGCAGATTCGCGCCAACTGCGCGAGTTCGTTCAAGGGGAGATCTATTCCATTCGGATCACAGAGGACCGTGCCGAGCGCCTTCGCAGGATTTCCATGATCCAGACGGATCAAATCGGGAATGGCTTTGACGAACTCCCGGTTCTCCCCGTTGTATGCGGTGCAGCCTGGCCTACCTTCGATTCTCGTCAACAGTTCTTTGATGGCTTCCCGGTCCCGGTCAACGAAGTGTGCGCTGAAGTTTGAAACACTCTGTGCGTCGGCCACATTCAGAAAAACAAGGGGGCTTCCTTCGCATCCGACTTCATGGTTATAACCGCATCCCGAGTTGAGATCGAAGTGGTGATACCGAAAGCTCGACTTTTTTTGAACTGCGAGGTTCATCCAGAAGATGCCGCGGAATGCGCTCTCCTTCAATACAGTTGTTTTTCCTTGCCCGTGCATTTTGATCCTCTATTGCGTCGGGCTCACTGGCCCGGTCGTCGTAGATGATCCGAAATCAAGGTCCTGCTGCAACTCTTCGGCAGTCATTGGCTCGTGCCGCTCTTCGCCGTTATCGCTTCGCCGGATCGTCTTCTGACCAGGCGCCGGCCTGCCGTAATAGACAATGCACTGCACCTCCCGCATTTCGTAGCGATCGCGAATCTTGCCGGCGATCGTGAAGACGCGGCCGTTGGCCTTCTTCAGTTCCGCGGAGATCGCGCTGGTCGCTTCCTTTTTTCGCGCCTCGATTTCGCTGACATCACCGGCGGCCCGCGCTAACTCATCGGCCAACTCGAGCAGTTCAGCACGCGTGAAGGTGTACCGCACTTCTTCGACTACTTGCCGCTCTGCCATCACGCCTCCTTCACCTGTTCACGGATCTCGCGCCGGCGCGTCAGCTTCCAGCGCTGAACCGCCCCCGGAGAGCCCCAGCAGGTGGTCGGCGCATTCTCGCGAAGCCAGTTCACGATGTCCGGTAATAGATGGATATTCTGGTCGTCGGCGCGTCGCACTGCTCCGTGCAGATCGTTGCAGAGGATGCAGAGCAAAAAGTCGCCAGGTTGAACTCCGTGCGATATCCAGCCTTGTAGCCCCGCCATGATGAATGGCCCGATCGCGCTCTCTTCGTTTTCCATCACTCTCTCCGTCAAAAAATTCGGGGAGGGCTCGAGCCCCTCCCCGTTGAAGTTGTCAGAGCCTACTTCGGCTGCGCTTCAGCCGGCGGCACCGGCTTGCTGAAATCCGGCGGCGTGGGCACCCAGGCCCAGCGCGGCGGCTTCGGCTTGCCGGGGCAACCATGCACCGGGACGCCGAAATCGGGATCGGTCGGCACCCAGTCTCCTCCTGTTGGCGGCAGAGGCATGCCGGCCGTTGGTGGCGGCGTTTCGGGAATGCCATAACCCGGATCGGGCGGGAAAACTCCAATGACCGGTGGTTTACCGAATCCAGGATCTAAGATCGCCCAGTCGCCGCCGCCCCAGATGTGCGGCGGTTGAGATGGAGGTAGACCGTTGTCCGGGTGCGGCGGCAGGATTGGTATGCCGGGAGGTTTGCCGCCGGGGTGCGCGGGAACCCATGGCAGCCCTTGACTGGGATGGCCGCCGCCGTAGATCGGGCCGGTACTGGGATAGCCGCCCCCGTAGATAGGACCGGTGCTGGGATAGCCGCCCCCGTAGATAGGACCGGTGCTGGGATGCCCACCACCGTAAATGGGACCACCGCTGATGTGTCCGCCGCCGGGCAGCCCTTGGCTGGGATGCAGACCGCTGCCGATTCCCCAATCTGGGTCCACTGGCGGCGTCACACCGAAGCCTGGATCAAGTGGTCCTTCAGGCACCCATATAAATACAGGTACAGTTACTCGTTTAAAGCCCATACGTTTTGCTCCTTTTCTCTAACTTTTCCCCTTGGTTCAAATCTCTTCAACCGTTCCACAACTCAAACATCGATAACCCACCCAGCGCCGATACTCCTGTCCGCCATCTGGAGACGTCACGCCCGTCGAGCCGAAGTCCTCGACGCCGACCAGACGCTCTGAATCGCAGACCGAACAGTGCAGCGGGCCACCGTCCTCATCCGGGTCCATACCTCACCTCCGCAGCAACGAGATCGATGGTTCGCGCAGATGCGCGCCTGGCACGTTTGCGCCAGCGTCTATCGCCTTTTTGATGCCGCGTTTGTCGATCACAATCTCCTGCTTAATCGTTTTGAATTGCGGAGGGACCAGTTCCCCGTCGTCGATTTCCACGCCTGGCTGATTGGTGCGCAGCGTCAGCTTCGAGGTATTGCCGTCCAACTTGCGCAGACCCAGTGATTGAAGCGTCCAGATGGCATACTGCTCGAGTCTCTCCTCCAGATTCTCGAAACGCGACTTGCGCGCCTTCAGCCGCTCGATCTCTTTAGCAGCCAGGTCCGCCTGCGACTCGAGGTGCGCCAGGAACCGGCAGAAGTCATCCACTTTGCGGATCTGCAACTCAACGGTCTGCCGGATCTCGGCCTCGCATTGCATCCGCTGCTCATCCGTCTCGCACATGTCATAGCTATCGAGCAGCGCCACCAGAGTGTCCGAAATGTCGTACAAAGTGAGCGAGGACATTAATCATCCTCCGCGTCGTCTTCTACGGGCTCCACTTCCGGGTATTCCGCATCCACGACAGAATCGTCCAGCAACAAATTATTAACAGCCCTTACGATCAGCTTGGCGTCCATGGCAGTCTGACACTGGCATACCGGACGGTCGCCATCGTACACATTGATCGGAACCTTGTTTCCTGTTCGCCACATAAATCATTCCCCTTCGCCGGGTTCGCGGGGTTCTATGAATTCTTCCGCGGTTTCAGGCGCCGGCTGGCGCAGTGCTTCGGCCTGCTCGATGGCTGACCACATGGCCAACGATGCCCGCCGGGCGGGTTTCTGGCTTTTGAGTTCGTTGGCATGCGCTACGCCGGATTCGCGCAGGATTCGATAGTATTCAGTCGTTCCGGCATCGCCCATGACCTGGATTAACCGCGTCTTGAGTTCGGCGAAGACGTTGCAGACTTCTTTGATGCCGCGCATCGATTCCCACATCATCTTCACGGCAATGGGAATATCTTCCATGGTGTCCGCGGGCCTGGCCGGCGTGGCAGCGGCCGGCGGCGCCGGCGGCAGATCGTTGTCGGCCTGGCCTATTTCTTCGCTGCCGTACAGACCGCTCAACTCTTCGGGAAAGGTTTTGCGCAAAGCCAATGCCTCGCAAGATTTTCCGAGCATGGCCGCGGGCATCTTGCTCCACATGGAATTTGGCTTGCCCTCTTTGTTGAACTGCACATACTCGGAATAGAGCGCCACTGCATAGAGCGGTTTAGCGAAGCCCTTCCTGAAGACACCGACCTTGGCCGCTGCCGGCGGGTGCGCCCTGTCGAGCCAGACGTCGGCCCAGCGGCCGTCTGGGCCGCACCAGAACGGCCCTTCCTGCCCTTCGTAGCGGCCGGTACGTTCCGCGATCAAGCGAAGACCGTCAATGCCGGTCTGGTACGTCATGACCTCGCGCTTGAGAGTGCCGTCCCAGCGTTTGATGGCGTGGATCTGCCGGGAGAACGGGTCCAGGTTTTTGCGGCGGCACACCTCGACAAAGAGCTTCAGTTCGTCGCGGTTGGCGCCCTTGGCGATCGTATCAGTGAGCAGTTGGATTTGCTCTTTGGATAACTCCAACTGGACAGGCGCGGCCGGCGTTCGGGCCACTGCCAGTTCCGCGGTGCTTTCAGTTTTGCTCATATCGGCTAAACCTCTCGCGCTCGATCCGGGCAATGCATTCTTCGGCACAGTGCGCGCAGAGCCAGTCGTACAGGACGGCCTTTACCCCAGGCACGGCATGGCAGCGGTCGCAGAGATAGACTTTGTCATCGGTAGACACACACGTCTCCTTTCCGTCTGCGCGGACTGGCGCAGGCCCGAGTACTAGCGATCGATTGGTTATGGGTTAGGCCCGTTTGACGGGTCGCAGTGGCCTGCTGGAACCATTCCGCTCCCACTCACTTTCTAACGCCTGCTTCGCGCTGGGAAAGGCAATGGTGAGAGCTTCGCTGATGACGGCGCCTGACGTCGGATTAGTCACGTTCGTCTTTTTGCGTGCGGCTACTTCCTCATTGAGCCAGGTCCACAGACTGCGAGGCAGCCGAATATTCTTCGGTACGGTTTCCATAGACACACCTCTCCTGTTATGGCGGATACACGCCTTTAAGACATAGGGATCTAGTTTAGGCGGTCCGAACCCTGCTGTGAGCGCCACATTGCCCTGTCACTCAACCAGTAGGGTGTATCGACAAAAAGACTATAAAACGGGATCTGAAAAAAATCAAGCTAAATTATGCAGAATCAAGCGGATGCGCCACTATTTCGGCACTATTTTGATACCGTTTTAGCACCGCTTAAGCACCAAAAGAGTACCGAACTAATACCATGTTACGAGCGCAGAATTAGGGCAGAGAGCGCTAAATCTATGATGCGCCGGGGGATTCGCATCATTCAGATTTGGTGCTCATTAGTCAGGCTGGCATTGATTATTGGGGCTGAATAAGCCGGGTTACATCTGATCACGCACGAAAAAAAAATGAGCCAGTTCGTGTTCCAGACTCATTTTGATGCTCGCCGGCTCGCCAGTCTGATCCGCGGTGCGATGGCATGATGCGAGAGCTTTGGCGCATTTATCGCAGAGCTCAGTTTGAGATAGAGACACAAACCAGCGTAGTGCCTCAATCGTTATATGGTTGAGCTTGTATGGTATGCCTTTTCGTTTCCGATCTGCCTGGATTCGCTTGATTGCTAGCTTTAAGCCTTCCGGCGGCTCTACATGGAAATTCATCTTAGTTTGTTTTTTTGACACGTGACGTCCCCTCCCGGCCGGGCGCACGAGTATTTACACCCGACTAAAGCATCAAAATTTATGCTTGGTTGCGCCCCGCGACGAGTCTACTGCCGCCACCGAGTAGTGTCAATCAGGTAGACAAACGATGAGGATCTGGCACTGTAATGGTACGTCCACTACGCCCACTGTGGGAGGAAAGGGTCACTGAAGGAGCAGTGCCGACAGGCCGGGAAAATTATCATCAAACGTGCACAAATGTGGCAGTGACGATTTGGTTATAATCAGGAATGCCTAGATCTTGGCATAAGCCGTTTGTTATCAATAATTTATAGTCATGACTAAAAACAGTCAAGGCCAGAAGTGGGCGCTAACCTTTACAGTCCGGCTGGAGCCGGAGCTGGCTGAACGGCTTCGCGTCGCCGCTTTTACCTATCGCCGCAAGAAACAGCCGATTCTGCGCGATGCCGTGGAGATGTTGCTCGACCGCGAGAATGCGCGAACCGACGCCTCCGTCCGCAAGCGCTGGAGCGTCATCGCGGACAGCCAGCCAGAGCACACGCCCATGAAGGAGGCTGTGCGGATCTCGCCGGCGCAGGATGAGATCTTGCGGAGATTCGTGTATGAGTATCGGCTGCACAAGCAGACCGTCATGCGGCAGGCCCTGATTGAATATCTTGACCAGTTGGAGACTGCCGCCAAACGTAAACGATGACGATTATGACGACAGAGCGTCAACCTGAGGGGATCTGGGCGCCGGCCCTGACCCTGCGCCTCGAGCCGGAATTGGCCGACCGCCTGAGGGACTTCTGCTACCAGCGCCGGCTCAAGAAGCAGCCGGTGCTGCGCCTGGCCCTGCAGCGGTTCCTGAAAGCGACCGGCAAGAAACGGGCCGCGATGCTGGAACGGCTGCGCATTATGCCGATCGTCCCCTTGGAAGCAAAAGAGAAGCTGGTCCTTGAGCGCGATGAATTCCAGGCACTGCGCCGATTCGTCTTCGACCACAACACGTACAAGCAGCACGTGGTCAGGGTCGCTCTGATCGACTACCTGGATTCCCAACCGAAGCCCTGATGCTTCCCTAGAGCATCTTGTTCACGGTGGCCTCGACGGAACCCTGCAAGGCAGCATCGGTGATCTCCGCGCCAGCGGTCTGGACTGCTGAGTCCATGACTACCGGATTCTGAAGTTGCTGCGCAACGATGTCCGGTTGTTGGAAGGTATTCTGTGCCCAACGCAGCCGCGTGTTGTGCGCCGCGACGGTGGTTGCCTCGATCATGATGCTGTCGGCGTACTTCAAGGCCGATACTTTCACGCGCCCCCGGAAAGTCATGTCTTGCATTAAGGCTGCACTCTCTTCATTCGTCAACATATATAAATCTCCGTAGTCAATTAACTTTCTCTTCCAGAGTCTTCAACCGCTGCGTCAGTTGCTGGATGGCGAGGATAAGGTGGGCTGTGATCGCCATCGAGTCCACGCTCAGGAGTTCCACATCCTCCTCGTCCTCTGGCCGCAGTTTCGCCCGATACGGACTTACGGCGTCGGGGATTACAGCCTGTAGTTCCTGCGCGATCACCGACACTACCCGTTGTCCTTCGCGTGTACCAGCAAGGCCGTTCCATTTAGCGGTAATCGGGCGCAGTTGGGTGATAAGCGGAAGCCCGCCAGTCAGCGACTGCACATCCCGCTTCAGTTGAAGATCGGAAGCAGTGCATGTGAATGTCACCCGAATTGTCCCGGCAGGACCACCGCCTAGACTAATCTGCATTTGCGCCCCGGCAAAAAAATCAATCGCGGGTGCAGACCCCTGATTCACACCGTTGATGTAGACGCCGACGTTCGCGGTAAAGGGCGTACCGTTCACGCGGTAGGTGCCGGTGATGTTGCAGTCGCCCGCAACGTCGAGAGCGTAGCCGGGAGTGCCATTGCTCACTCCCACCCTGCCGCCAGTCAGGACTACTGGACTACCGTAGATTGTCATCGGCTGTACGCCACCCGCAGTACGGTTCCAAGCCTGCACGAATCCGCCAGAGTTGTAATAGATCTCGACGCCAGCACCGCTGCCAGGAACTACACCGAGAGGACCGATGATTCTGGTAAGCCCGCTGATATCTAATATGCACTGCGGGGAAGCGTTGTTGACTCCGATATAACCGGCTCCCGTGATACGCATCCGCTCTTTCCAGACGCTACTCGTCGTATCAGCAAAGATTATCCCGGTGCCGCCTCCATTCCATGCGAAATTTGCTTCAGCGGCGCCACCAGTAAAGTTCCATCCGAGAAACACGCCGGATTGGTTCGGCGGCAATACAGCATTCACGTTGGAGCCGAAAATGGACCACTTCTGGAAGCCTGCAACCTCTAACGCGCCGCCAGGGCTCGTCGTCCCGATGCCGACGTTGCCGTCACCAGTAAAGCGGATCTTCTCGACCGGGTCCGTGCTCGTCCAGTTGCTGGTTAAATGAAAACATAAATCCTGCCGAACTCCAGCACCGTTGCGAACAAATCCCAACATGCCAGCCAGGTGCGGTTGTGCCGCGTTCGCCCACGTGATCAACCCGCCATTGCCACCAGTATTGGAAATAGCATCAATCCGCAGAACCTCGATAGGGGCAGAACCAGTGTTACTCGTCACCAGATGCGCCAAAGCCTGCGGGCTCGTCGTCCCGATGCCAACGTTGCCGCCGGAAGGATTGAGCATGAGAATGGAACCAGCACCATTGTTTAATGCCTGAATCCTGCCGTTGGGAAAGACATACCCCAACTGAAGAGAATAGGCCGCATTACCATCGACGCCAATGCCGAACTGGGGATTGGTGCTGTTATATACGACGTGCAAAGGATACTGCGGGCTCGTCGTGCCGATGCCGACGCTGCCGCCAATGGGGTTCAATTTAAGCGGTCCTCCAGCTTCTGCTTGAATTTCAATTGACGCGCCACTCACACTCAAGTCTTTATAAGCGCCTGCGATTCGGTCATAACTGACGATATAGCTGACCGGACTCTGATAACTCAGCTCCAGACCGACACCAGAAGCTGGATTAACCCCGCCTTGGACGTGGATGGTACCCGTATTGTTGAGCGCAAACCCCGCCGCGTTGATGTCACTCGTCCACGGTGTCTGCCCGCCTACGGTAGCCGCCCACTTGACGCCCAGCGGTAGCGTACTGTCAGCAGTCAGGACCCAGCCGTTCGTTGTACTCGCAGCTAGCCGGGTAGCGGGTCCGGTTGCGCCGCGGGCGATCAGATCGCCTTTCGCGGTCGTAGGGTCCACCAGTAGTGCCGGGGCACCCTGAATCTTGCTCCAGGCGAGCGAGGTGATCCAGACCGGGTCATTGTAGGTGCTGCTGCTGTCGACCGCATTCGTGACATTCGACGCGGAGTAATCGAAAGGAGCACTGGTTTTCGCAACGACCGCACCAGTCCTACCGAACACGCTGGTTACCGCAGAAGCAGCCGCTGTGAAAGCTGTGACCTGTGTGGTGCCATCGGGGAACACATACCCGCCAGTCAGACTCTTTACCTTCCCATTCACCTGGAGCGCATTGAGTCCGTCGTCCGTTGTGGTTCCGATGAGGACGTGCCCTCCGTGGAGCCGCATGACCTCCGCAGCGTTTGCCAGTAGTGCGAGGGAGTTGGTCGCTTCCAGAGTAGCGATGCCAGGGCGCGGCCCGACAAAGCCACTACCGTACGACCGGATGCAAACCGAGTCCCCGATATCGTTGATGAACGAGGCTGCTGCCATACCAGAAGCGGCGTTGGTTGTCGCCCGAAAGCCATCTTCGCTGGCGTTGACGAAAGCGTAAACGCGAGCTTTAGTCTTATCCGAGGCAATATTCACGCCGATGCTGGCGACGTTATTGAGGTCATTACCCGCGGCGTCAATCGTGCCGGTCCACGGGCTCTGCGATCCCGCTCCCCCAGTTGGAGCCATCCAGCGCATGCCAAGCGGTTGACCCTTGTCTGCCGTGAGTACCTGGAAATCCGCGCCTACTGGAAGCGCTTGGGGAGGTACGCTGGCACCTCCCGCCGGCTTCACGATCAAGTCTCCCTTGGCCGTCGTAGGGTCCACCAACCCGCCGCCAGTTCCGGTCCCCGAGGAAGCGATGGTGATGTCGATCCGATTGTTACCCGTTACTGGAGGACTGTCCGCGATGGTAATCGCAACGCCAGCACCGCTTTTAAAATTGAGCGCCTTCCGCACGCCAATTTTAGTGACGCCTTCCTGCCAGATCTCGATCCGTTGGGTAGTCGTATCCGGCACCACGGACAGGCTTAAGTTGCCGCTCAGGTTGCCGCCGCCAGTGAGCCCCTCGCCTAGGCCTGTCCCGGTGGTTGGAGTGTTGATGAAGGTCGTGTTGGGGACGGCGCCAGTGACCTGCGCTACGGTGTAATCGCCTCCCTGCGCGACTATGACTCCAGGGAAACCAGGGGAACCAGTCCTGCCGAATACGCTAGTCACCGGAATTTGTCCCCACTTCACGCCTGCTGCCATGCTGCTATCGGTGATGAGGATCGAGCCGTCCGCTCCAGGTATCAGCCGAGTAGTCCCCGCCTGACCGTGAACGATCATGTCGCCCTTGGCCAAGGTGGGGTCCAACATGAAGGCCGGCGGATTGGCAATCTTCGACCACGGTAGCGATAAGATCCAGGCCGGGTTGGTGTAGCTCCCCGTTTGATCCACTGCATTCAGGACCATCGCCGCCGTGTATCCGTCCTGAGCCGACGCAACGACGGCCCCGACCCGTCCGAAGACACTGGTAACAGCCCCTGTAGAGGCAGGAGCGGCCCACTTGACTCCGAGAGGTTGTAAGTGATCAGCAGTTAAAACCTGCGCATCCGTACCCACTGGTAGCCGCGTGGCTGGGGCGGTTAGACCTCGTACGATCAGATCGCCCGTGACTTGCGTGGGATCGACCATGCCGCCGCCAGTTCCGGTCGATTGCACTGTCACGTCAATCCGGTTACTGGCGGTGATTTCTTGAACCGTCACGAGAGCGCCCGTACCGCTGACGAAGTTGATCGCGTGACGCGGCGATCCTACCGGACTGCCCTGCGACATTACCTGGATCTGCTGGTTGCTCGAATCCGGCATTACTGCAAGGCTCAGGTCCCCAGTGAGAGGACCGCCATTCTGTAAGCCAGCACCGAAGGGAGTCTTGATCTGTAGGTTCTGGAGGACGCCACCCGCCTTAGTGATATCGGGAGCAGTTAGCGCAATCTGGCCTGTGCGGTTGAACACGGACACGACTGCCGCCGACAGGTTCAGATCCGTACTCAGCGGCCCGCCGCCCAAAAGGCCGGTGATCGCCACGTTCCCGGTGTTGACCTGTCGCGCAATGGGCACGGCCCCGACCATCGCCGCCGTGTATCCGTCCTGCGCCGATGCTTTGACGTCCCCGATGCGTCCGAAGACACTGGTGACCTGACCAGCAGCCTGCGGATTGACTTGCACGATGTTGACGTTGGAGAGCGTGTAGCCGCCGCCGTTTACGTCCCCGCCCCACGTCCGGTCGTCGTTTGCCAAATTGTTCAGGTCATCAGAGTGTAGTTTGTCGGTCGGCGTGAAGTTATTACGGGACAGCCACGGCATATCATTACTCCCTTACTTCAGGACTACCATTCACTCGCTCCACCATCTTGGTGATGTCATCGCTAAGGCTGGAACGCGCCGGCGGCTCGTCTGGCATGGACACGATCAGCGCTCCATTCTGCGCCCGCGCATTTTCATAGCGCTCGATGCCGCGGCTGACGAGCGCCTGTCGGATGAACGAGCGCTGCCGCTCCGCAGCGGTGTCCAGATTTTTTCGAGCCTGCTCCATGTCGAGCGACAACGCGCCCACCATTGCCAACGCCTGCGTCCGTTCCTGGTCGACCGCCGCGAGCATCGTCTGTTCCTTCTGGTCTAATGCAATCGTCTTTTCCATTTATTGCTCCTTTTCTAAATACTCATCTTGCTGTACTCCACCGTGAAATGGCATGCCAGACATTCCGCTACCATTTCAGTCAAAACCAAAACGCTGGGTTCCGTCCGTGGCGCCGGAATCTCCAAAAGCCATTCGCTCAACTTGATACGCCGAATGGGTAGCGGAGTTTTTCGGCGGTGTTGAATCTGCCAACTTCCACATTGGTCGCAGGTCACACGCAAATCTTCCTGATGATTCATGAACAGATGATGCCTCCCTCAACCCTGTGGTAGACCCCGTCGCGGTCATAGAACCCGCCATGAGGTAGACCAGCCGCGACGAAAGAGACGCCGAAGTCCCCTCCGTAGACGTGATCGGTGCCTTGCAGACCACCGCGATAGATGCCGTTGACATCGATCCGCTGCGTGGTTCCTATTATGACTTGTGTGCAGGTCACTGGCCCGTTGACTCCGCAGGTACCGCAAGTGATCGGTCCGTTCGTGACCTGGAGCGAGCCGCAGGTTATTCCTGCGCTCATCGAAATCCCGTTGCCGACGAATTGGGCAGCGGAATTGATCACCACGCCACGATTCTGGATCTGGTAATTGTTCACGACACACTGGCCGGCGTTCAGGGTGCCGACGCCGTCGATGTTGCCACTGTTGAGGTTTAGATAGCCACAGCCTATCCCATAGCCTGGGACCGAAACCCCCGCTCCACGGAACTGCCCGCCCTCGTAATGGTCCCTGGCAGTGATGATACCGTTAGCGGCGATATTGCCGTTACAGTTGATCGTCTGCGTATCGATGCCGTTGGTAGTGTTCGGGTGAGCGCCCGCGCCGAATGTGGTGATGGCACCGCAAGTGATACCTCCGTTACCGACGTCCACACCAACTCCCCTGAATGCGCCGTTGGTATCGACAACGACAACCCCGGAATTCATCGTAAACTGATTCGCAGAGATGCTGCCAGCGTTCGTCAGCGGCTGTTGGTTGCCGTTGATCGGCGTTGCCCACGGCGTCTGTCCGCCGCCCGCCGTGATGGCCTTGCCCTTCCAGCTACCATCCGCCCCGATTACCTGCCCATAACCATTCACGCTGTAGGCGAATGCGTTGACGGGTTGGGCATTACCGCCAATAGGAGCCCCCTGGAGTACGCCTTTGATGTAGGTGTGACCGTTCGGGTCGACCTCGAATAGGAGGTTCTGACTGACGTCCAGGAGTATGAACACCGGACTGTTCTGACCGCTTTGACCACCAGAGGCCAGGTACACCGTGCGTGCATTGGAACCAGGACTGTACATGGCCAGTTCGCCCCAGAAATAATCCTGTGGGGTGTCCCTGCCCGAAGCATCCCCGTTGTAGGTCACCAGAGAGGCTTTTACTTGCTTACCCTGCCCAGCCGATCCGGTCAGGACCAAACCACGATTCAGATAGTATGCGCCGACCTGTGCGCTGTCGACTTCATAGATATGAATGCCTGGAAATTGCCAGGACGCCGGACCTACCGTAACCCACTCCGAACTGCCGAATTCCAGCGTGTAATGGTTGTTGTAGGGCTGAACCAGAACCTGCGGCAGATAGTCGATCGTCAATACGGAAATGTTCCGCATCTGGAACGTGCTGCCATTCGGATGAGCACCGGTCTGATCAGGGACGATCAGGATGTTCCAGTTGGATAAGTCCCTGCCGCCAACCGCCAGTTGGGTGAACCATGCCCCTGCGGTAAGCTGTGGCGGCGGCGAACTGCCCGTGTTGTCGCCTATCGATCCGCTGGGCACGTTGAGCGAGGCTCCGATGCGCCCCATCTCCAGGCCCGTCTGATCGCGTACCGATATGTAGGGATAGCGCGAATTCTGCCGTGCGGCGATCCCGCCGACTTGGATTATGCCCTGGTTGTCTACCCAGAGCGGCGCGTCGAGCGGGCTGGTGCCGCCGATCCAGGCTTGCCCGAACCATGCTCCCCAAAGCGGCGGCCCGCTCATCCCTTGGTTCGGCTGCTGCTCACCCATCCAGGCCCGCAACTGGCCGGATGAGTTTTTGACGGCGATCTGTCCGTTGGCTTGGCCGGCGAAGCTGGTATCGTTCGAGCCCCCGACAACGAGGGTCTTGCCCACGTAGATGTTGTTGGCCTCGATGTTATCCGCTGTTAGCCCCGCGCCGTCCACCCAGGAGAACTGCTTATCGTCGAACCAGCCTGACCGGGCCGGGATGATCGCCCCCGGCTTTGGGGTATAGGTGTAGTTGATGACTGGCGTGACGCTGTAGCGCAGCTTATTTTTGTGACCTTGCGGGTCGTCGCTGACGAGGTAAAAATCCACGGGCACGCCCTGGCCAAAGTTACCGAACGATGGCATTGCCGGAGTCGTGAAATATTGGTTGTTGACTGGGACGTTCCAATATGTCAAGTGGGTAGCATCGTGGTTGATAGCCATGCCGACTTGCACATTCCCGAACTGGGTGTCGTCCGGGTTTGTCCATGCTGGTTGTGTGGGCGATCCGATAGCGAACGAAACCAAGCCTACTCCATCCGCCGAGATGGATTCGGTTGGGGTGACACTGACTCCTGGATTGACGGTTACCAGAGGCGCAAATTCCGTACCGCTGCCATCACTACCGGGGGTGGGCGGGCCAACGGTCCACGTAACGGTGGGACTGGTGAAAATGGGGAGGCCGTAATTCTTCGGGTCCTGCCCATCCGCTAGATGGCCGTTGTTATCGTAGGAGATTGCGGCAATCGTCCACACTTCCGGTGTTTTCGGAATTGCCGAAATGTCCATCGGATAGTCGGTGGCTTTATTACTCAGCTTCCCAGTCAGATCCTGGGGAAACGTAGTGAGGTTTGTCCCGGCGCCTGTCACCTTCACCAGATAGAGGATCACTCCCGCATAGCGGACGTTTCCCAACGCATCTCCCAGGTCCCACGAGAATAGGGCTTCCGCGATCATGGACCCATCGACCAGCCAACTGATCTTCTGGCCGCTGATCGTAAAGTTGCTGACGTTGGGCGTCTGTGGGACCGGGGGAACGATGGCATACGCGAAGGGCGTGGTGCCTTCGATCAAACTATTGACGTGGTGGCCGAGCGGCTGCGAGTCGTCCTCCGAACAAAAATACACGCGGAACTTGCCGCCCGCCGGGTTTGGTGGGTAGTCGTCGCTCTTAAACCCGCTAGCCTGACCGACCGGGATGTTCATCCCGGTATCGCCACCGCCGGGGTCGGTGAAGATGCCATCGCCGTTGGCATCCTCGTAGATGAACTTGATGCGGCATCCGCCGAAGTGATTCATACCCGGCGGCACCGGAGTCGCTGGATCGGGTGGTGTGTAACTCAGTATGAGGGAATATTTCGGGTCGACCCGGTTGTAGTCCGTGTTCACTTCAACTTTGACGTCAGTGACCAGGAACGCCCATTCCTGTCCGCTCTCCCCGGAGCCGCGGCCAATGGGAATGTTGACGAGGATGTTCGGCGTGGGATTCGGATCGGTAGCGCGAACGAGATGCGGATGCGAGTAAGGTCCGTAGGATGCGAGGTAGATTCGTACGTTACGTGCGGTCTTGTAGGTCTGACCGTTTGTGGTGCCCATCGTGCTATCGAGGAACACGGTAGCTGGGGACTTCGTAACCTCATTGACCGGGATGGGCGCATGGTCGCCGCTCATCTGATTCGTCGTGCCATCCATCGTGACCGAAGTGCCGTCCATCGGACCATTCGCAGCGCTACTGATATCCGGGTCCTCCAGGTAGACCTGGACGCCGAGGAAATTCTGCGGGGTCGCGCTGGCATCGGGAAGCCACGCTACATCCACTTCCACTTTATGGTCGGAGCGAAAGACGACATCAGGGGAAGGCAGGATACTCACGTCGGGCGCAGGTACGCCGCCACCGCCACCGCCTCCTCCTCCGGTTGCGCTCCCCTTGTCGTAGATCCAGGTTCCTATAGTCGTCGTAGCCATATCTAACCTGCCGTGATCCTCACTGTCTCCATTGGCGCCAGCGTAATCGATGTGTTGCCATCGAACAGAAATTCCCCGTCGGCGGCGAGGATGATGGCGTTGTTCGGTCCATTGTCGTTGCTCACGTAGAGCGTGCGCCCGTTGTAATCGGCAAGCGGAAGCAGGTCGATACTCACATCGTTTGCGGAGGTGTCTGCACGGATGGTCTGGTCGGTTGGGTTCACCGTCCAAGGACCGCTTGTCGTGGGATCGAGCTTTTCTGGTCCTACCATCCGTACCAGCGGAGGCTGCGCGTAGATGAATATTTCCCGCATCGGCGCGACCAGTTCGTCGCTGTACCGACCCTGATCGTCCACCAGGAACCCGGCAACCAGCGCTACCTCGTTACGGAGGTTTTCCACGCGCATCCGAATCTCCACGCGGGTCCCTTCCGTTTGCACATTGAGATCACTCGACTCAGTCTGGTAAATCCAGTCCGCGGCCTCAACGATAATTACCGACGTGGCATCCGGCTGCGTGTCCCAGTTCGGAGTCACAGTGACCTTGGTGGCGTCGTTGTCAACGATGTACCTGTACTGGCCCGCGCCTGTCCCGAACAGGATGCGGCAGATCCTGCCGATCTCCTCGCTGGGTCGCAGGCCGGGTGAATTGAAGTCATGCCGTGCGACAGAGTTGTCCCACATGGGATCAGTCACGCTGTTCGCCGTCGCACTAATGCCGAATGAACGGACGATCAAGACGTCTCCCACCTGTACCGAATCGGCAGGATCGGGACGCACACAATCCGGCGTGACAGTGAAGGTTCCGCTAGCGCTATCGAAATCGGTTACCGTGAAGTTCCAGAGCGGAGCGCTGCCATCGGAGAGATCGGCAAGTGCGGAAAGTATTCGCCCAGGAGGGCCAGCCCAATTGTCCGTGCTGCCAGAGAACTCGTTGCATTGGATCTGATTGGGCGCAGTCACTCCGGTCACGCTCACGCCGGCCACGCCGCTATGCCAGACGTGTTTCGCTGCAATGGCGACCTTTCTCGCAGCCGCTTCCGGCATCCCTTCGGTCATGGGATGGATCGGCCCCAGAAAATCCACCGTGGGCTGGATGTTGGTGCCACTCGATTGCAGCCCGATGGTGCGGCGGTCGTTCCCCGCCCAGAGATCCCACGCCTGGTCCGCATCCGGCGAATTGGAAACGGTCAGGGTTACCTTTCGGTTGGTGACGCCTGCGGGAATCCAGAGCCCGACGAGATTGGACGGGGCCAGCGGCTGGCCGCTGAGAATGCGCTGCGTGACCGCGAGGTAGATCGTCATCGGGCCGTTGAGCGCACCGCCCGCGGCCAGCACTGCCTCAAGGATGCGCGGTTGCTGACCGACCGCGAACTGGTTGATGCACATCTCGCCTGCTACCCAGACCGCTGCTTCCCACGTCCCGTCGCGGGCGATCTTGTAGTCCTGCCAGACATCGAAGGTGCGCTGTAACGGGTCGGTGTAGAGCGGGTCGCCGGCTACCGGGCCGAGTTCGTTCGGCATCCAGGTGAGCCCGTTGATCGAGGGAAGCTGTTCGGGGATGATCGGCGCTGCGGGACCGTCCGCGGGTTTCGGACCCGAGTCCAGCGCGTACATGCTATCGGTCGTGGCCGTGCATTGAATGTCGATGGAGAAATCGGGATTCAGCACCCACGACTGCACGCGCCCTTCGCAGTAGCCGCCGGGCAGACTCGCATGGTTCATGCCCACGATATCGCCCGCCATGATCTGTAGCGCCAATAGCGTGGTGCGGAAGCTGAAGTTCCGGGCATTGCGCTGTTCCGTGGGACCAACGCCGCCGATCTCCTCGCGCAGACGCGTGGTGACGATCCGGGCGCACTGGCTCTTGTTGGACACGCCGACGAACGACATCGTGTTCTGCGTGTATTGCGGGCTGTCGCCGTTGCCGGCGAACGTGGCGGCATCCATGTCGTAGATGCCTACGGTGTTGAGCGCCCAGTTGAATTCCTCGTCGCCGAACTGCCCGAGCAGCCAATTGAACTGCGGGTTGAGCGGTGCCGCGGTCAGGCTCTTGTAGAGGATCGAATCGCGTGTGAACTGATAGGCCGATGGAGCCCCGGAATGGTAGCGAATGCCGATCCAGAGTTTCCCATTGACGAAGGTATAGTAACCCAAGGCGCAGTTGAGGATCTCCTGCAACCAGTCCTTCAATGGCTTCTTTTCCTTGAGCACGCCGCGGAACGGAAACTGCCGCTCGTTGACGGTCGGCACGATCATGCTGGGCACTTGCAGATCGCAGATATTTGCCGCCGCAATCGCCTGCTGCACATCGAAGTACTTCTCCATCTCTGCCGGCGAGACGGTGGCTGCACGTGGCTGATCAATGCGCAAGCCGAGGGCACGCAGGTAGACGTTCACGGCGACCCAGACAGTATTGGACAAGCCCGGCGTGAAAACCCGCGTACCTGGTGCCGTCCAGGTCCAGCCGCCGATGCCCTGATCGACGGTCACGCTCATGGCGCGATCGCTGACTGCGGAAAGTTGGAGCCCGGCGGCGTCAGTGCGTCTGATCTCCGCAAACGCGAGTCCCCCGGCATAGCTCGATCCTGCGGGCACTCCAGTCCACGGCGACTGATCCAACCCGAAGAAGTCGCTATCGGCCGCTGGATCATTGCCGACGATGCCGCGCCAGCCGCCGTTGCGCAACGGATCATGCGGTGGCTGGCCGTCGAGCGTATGCCGCAGCAGGTTGAGGTCGTACTTCCCGATGGGGCCTTCGCCAACGATGCCCAGCGCAGAGTAGAATTCGCTTTCGTCACGGCCGGCGGCGACGTCGCAGGTAACCAGCATCGCCTCGTCGGTGTAGACCTCTTGCACTGCCCGGTCGTAGACCGAATCGTCGGCGATCGACACGCTGGTGAATTGGCTGCGGCCGAAGCCCAGCACGCCAGTGGAATTGTCTTTGATTCTGACGCTCTGTGGCAGCGCCACGACGCCGCCGAAGCTCTTGGGCACGCCGCGGGCCACGCACGCATCGTAGTCCTTCGGGCAATCGGGGAAGCCATTGCTGGCGCTCGCCGGACAGAAGCGGCCCCGATAGACCTTCCAGCACGTGCGCGACAATTGCCGCGTCGGATACGCCAGGCCGAGTTGGAACACACCGTCGGACGCGGGCAGAACGAATTTGCCGTCGCTGGTTGTTGTCCACGGCCGCGCATACCCGCCCCACAGTTGGATCAGGTAATTCGAATTCACGTGGAACAGCGAAAACTGAATGCCGGCGCGGAGCATGTTCACCGCGTTGACCAGCTTCGTCCAGACGTCGTCCGCATTGCCAAACGTGAATTGCGCGGAGTCGCTGGCTTCTCCGATCGTCTGCGAGATGCCGTTCCAGTCGAGCAGCCGCGGCAGGTAGAGCGTGCCGTTGACGGTACAGCGCTGGTTGCTGAGATACATCGGCGCCGAGCCGTCTCGCGGCGTGATGGTGATCAGCGGGATCATGCGTTGCACCTGGCCCTGGAGCGCAGTAGTCAGCGCAGAGTCAGGAAAGCGCACGACCGTAGCCGTGCTGGTGTAGGACGGCACCACGGTCGGCACCTCAAGCAGGGTCACGCCGGGATCACTGGTGAGCATGCCGACGAGGTGCGGAAAGGCAAGGTTCGGGTTCTCGTACCGGGCGGTGACAGTGATATTGCCGCCGGGTGTCGCGTGCGTGTACGGGAATTGCGCATACGATGCCTGCGCCTGTTCGAAGTGCGACTTGAGGTCGTCGTACTCGTTGCAACTCAGATGGTCCTTGACGATGCGAAACCGCCGGGTGCCGCTGCCCAACAAATATCTCTGCTCCGTCTTCAACCCCGGCTGGTCAAAGGAATGGATGGCAATCGGCGGCGTGTAATCAATACCCGAGCCGAACATGCCCTGAATCGGGAACGCGGAAATCGTCGGCGGATCTGGCACGACGATGGCGCCCAGGTTATCCGACATCGTCAGGCCACCTCGCGCAGGCCCAGCGAAGCCTCAGAGCGGCCCATCATCGTGGTGTCGCTCCACGACCCGTCGAAGACCACGATGTATCTGCCCGAGGGTTGGTTGCCGCTGGCGTCCCACGTCCATGGCGGCACCGTCTCGCGCAAGTTATAAAAATAAAACGCGTCGGTCGGATGGGAAGAATAAAACTGCCAGAGAGCCGCGTATTGCGCGGCCGTCACTTTGCGGGTCATGCGGAAGAAGTGCCGCACGTTGAGAGCCAGCGCGGCCCGGTCGCTGGAGCCGTCGGGATAGGAATTGACGTTCGCTTCCAGGCGCAGTTCCTCCTGGAAGGCCGAGCAGAGGCCGTAGGGCATCACTCCGACGGGCGCCGCGGGATTCAGGTTACCCGGCAATAGCACCTCCGATGGGTGAAATAACGACGATTTCACCCCGACCCGTCCCAGTACCATGGACAAGATGATCCGAAACCAACTTGCGTTCAACGCTCAGTTCCATGACGAGGTCCTCAAGAAGGCTCCCCGGCGCCTGATGCTGCTGCTGGTTGGCTTCGCGATTCTGTATACGGCTGCTGTTCTGATCGGCGGGGGATCGCCCGATAAACCGACTGATCCGGCCAACTTTCTTGCGGAACTAGATCGACTGCGCTGGAGAATGAGTAAGTCGGAAGTCGAGAAAATCATAGGCCCTCTGCACCCGTCCCCCAAATTCCATTTCGAGTTCGATTCCTCCATTAACACTTGCGGCGCGGTTTGGGCACTGAACGTCTTCTTCGACAAGCATGGGAAAGACAATATCGGCTTGGACAGACTACAGATCATTGCAGATGGGCCCAATGCTGAAAGCTGTGCCCGCTGCATGGAAAAACAATTACGAGCGGCGTATGGAAAGCCCGAAGATGATAGAAAACTTCTTGCCGATTTTGAGAAAGTATTTGGGCCGCAAGTGAATCCCGGCGTCACTTTGTCCTTCACTAAAGGGAAGGACAAGATGGAGTTCGACACCATTCCAGGGCAGAGCGTTCGTGTATGGCGACAATTTCGGCACTTCCCCCTCATCGCGTCACCGTCAAAGGTTCCATCAAGGCGCTAGCCTGCGTCGTGCGGCTGGTTCCGCTGCGTGCGGATGCGGTGTTCGCTGCCGCGACTGACCCAGGATTGTCTCCCATCACCTTCACCACTTGACCAGCCAGCAGATTGCTGGCCTGCTGCGGATTCAGTTGCATGTAAACCGCGGGATTCGTGAACAACGCATTCGACAGTTGCGTAGTCGTGGTGCCTACGTACGGGTTACTGATCAGCTGCCCGCCCGAATAGACAGGCTGCACCTGTAGTCCTCCCGCCTGCGATTGGGCGAAGCTTGCCGCATACATCGGTCGCGGCAACCCGGCCTGACTCTGGCCCGTGCTCAGGGCATAGAGGCGCACGATATCCTGCACGTCCTGCGAATAAACTCCGATGCTGAGATTGCCGCCGTACTTCTGCGTGATCAGATCGGCAATCTGTTTGCGGATCGGCTGGCTGGCAATATCGACACCGTAGACCCGCTTGACTTCGCTGCGGATGCGCTCCTCCAAGGTGGGGCTCAACAGCCGGATCACCCCGGCGATCGCTCCCACGCCCGCGCCAATTGCCGCGCCCGCCAGCGTGCCCAGGCCGGGGAAGACCGCAGTGCCCAGCGCAGCGCCTGCCAGCGCACCGCCGCCGACGCTCATGCCAAGTCCTAGCACGCCGCCACGCTGGAGCCCTGCGGCGGCAACACCCACGCCCAGCCCGAGCGCGGCCCCTGCTGCCGCACTGCCTGCCGCCCCCAGATCCCCGGCATTGAACAGGTCGGGGAACATGCGGGCTGCGCTCAACCCGGCCAGCGTCGTGCCGGCAATGGTCTGTGCGCGACCGCCAGGCGTGTTGCGTGCGATTCCCGAGAGCGCGAGGGCGCCGCCTATCGACAGGCCGACCTGCGCGGCCCCTTGCGATTGCAGGATGGCACCCAGCTTTTGCGTAGCGCTTGCGCTAGCCCATGGCACGGTCGTGCCTGCTCCGGTCATGACGGGTTGTCCGATGCCGAACAGCTTCCCGATATTGGCGCGTGCCTGGACAGTTGCTGCCGTCGGCAGTTGCGCTCCGAATGACCCGCCGCCCGTTGCCGCCGCCAGAAGACCGGGATCGGGCTGATAGACTCCCGTCACCGGGGGCATGCCGAATCCGCCCGCGGACGCCACCGTACCCGTCGCGGCGGTCGCGCTGGTGACGGCAGCGCCCGACATGGATGCCCCTCCCAACTGAATGGCCGTCTGGGCGCCCTGCACCGTCTGTGCTGCCGCCTGGACCGCTCCCGGATTCACAATGCCGCCGCCGGCCGTCGAGACGATAGCCCCAGCGGCAGCGGTCAGCGCCGACGCCGAATTCACCAGCAGGCCCGCCGCCGTGCTCAGGTCGTCTCCAGCGACGGTCAGCAACTTGAAGTTGCTTTCAATCTGCGGCCCCAGCGGCTGCAACTCCGGGCGCGGCCCGGCCCCTTCGAATTTCGGCTCATTGCCGAAGAACCGCCGCACGCCGCCGGGGAAGGTCACCCCCTTGCCCGTGATGGACTGCGTCAGGTCGGCGGCAACGTGCGAACTGATCTGCTCTTTAATCGCGCCCATGACCGCGGTTTTGGCGGCAGTGCTGATCGCTTCCCACATGGACTTGCCCTTCCCGGTCAGCGCATCGAACACCTTCTCCACGGTCGATTTCATCCCCTCATATACTTTTTTCTGCTCCTCGATGATCGTCTCGTTGGTCGTGCGCCACGCTTCCAGGCGGTCCATCTGGATCTGCGCCCCGGCTTCGCGCTCGATCTGGACCTGCGTGCGTGCCAGTTTGCGAGCCTCTTCCTCGACGCCCGCGGCGAAGTCGGCATGGGCATTCTTATAGGCATCGAAGGCTTCCTGCGCGGCGGTCAATTGCGCACGGCGCGTGAGAGCGATCTGCTGCTCCTGCTCGTCCTCGATGTCGCGGATTTGCTGCACCTTTTCTGTCAGCGTCTGTTTGAGGTCCGCACGCATGTACGCGATGGTCAGTTGCGACGTCTTCTGGATCATGTCCAGTTCGTCAGCCAACCTCTCATCCCGGTACTGCTGCTCCATCTCCAGCCGAAGACGGTTGAGATCGCGCTGCGCTTGCAGGTCGTGCTCCATGATTGCTTCAGTGGCCTTGTTGGCGATGCCGATCCGCTCTGTCTGCGCAGTCTTATACAACCGCGCCACGTTGTCGTTGATGACCTGCTGCGACTGGTGTATTGCCGCGCCCGTGTCTCTGGCCCCCTTGACATCGAGTTCCACTTGCTCGTTGATGCGCTGGATCTGGAGCCGGCGGTCCTCCTCAAGTTCCTCGCGGTGCGCCTGCGCCTTGATCGCGGCCAGTCGGGCCTGCCCGGCGAAGGTGGAGTCGGGCACCACTTCGGCCGCAGCAATCGCTACCTGGCGGTGCAGCCGCGTCAGGTCCTCCGCGTTTTTGAGAGCGGTCTTCTTCGCGTCCTCCTCGCGCTTTTTGATTTCGGTATCGATATCTTTGGCAATGGCCTTGCGGTAATTGCGGAGCGCATCTTCGTAGCCCTTGGCCTTGATGATGTACTCCTTGTAGGTTTCACCGAGCGCCTCGATTCCCTGCTGGCCCTCTTTCAGGTTTTTCTGCTGCGCCTGTAGGAGAGTGTTCTGGCTCTCCTCCAGCACGCGTTTGTGCTCTTCAGTATCCGTGGAAAGCGCGCCGGGTTTGCCGGCTTTCAGCGGATCGATTAACCCTACGATCTTTTTTGTTGCTTCGTATGCTTCTGAGGCTTTCTTCGCCACCCACTCCCAGGCTCCGCCGATCCATTTCACTATTTTGCTGCCAAATTCCGGCCATATAGTGCTGGCGGCCCAATATGCCAGCACCGTGATTACGGCTACGATGGCCAGCAGTTCGGCTTCCTCGATGCCTATGGCGACTGCTGCTGCGGTTGTGGCGGCGGCAGCCAACTCCTGAGCAACGGCGAATGCTTTAACGACGCCGGCCGCGACTGTATAGGCCGTGGTCAGCAACCCAGTGACATACGTAGTGACCTTTGCGATCGTGTTGTATGTAATGATGGCGACGACCAGATAACCGAGCCACTGGACCACCATCTTGATAGGCTCTGGCAATTTCTGGAAGGACTTGACCAACTCAGTAATGACGATGACCAGACCCGTCAGGAATTTCCCGATTTCGATCAGCGCGGGCGCCAGTTTTATGAAAAGCTCACGGCCTATCGCCGATAACGGCTTGAGTGCGCGCTCGAATTGGACACTGGGAAGCATGGCGGCCAATTTCTCGGCAGCGCCTTTGCTGGTTTTTTCCATCGCACTCAGGATGATGTCGATCGTTTTTTCGACATCTCCTTGCGACCCCTTGAGCATCTTTTTCAACTCTGCCGAATTTGCGCCGTAGGCCTTTTCGAGGATCTTAGGGGCTTCGATTCCCAATGCAGCCAACTGCTTAAAGACTTCTTTCGAGGTGAGTTCACCTCTTATCATCGCCCGCCCGAAGATCTCGACCATGGCCTGCATCCTCTCGGCGCTGCCATCGAGAGTTGCATTGAAATCCAGCATTATTTTGAGCCAGGCAGCTGCCTGACCCGGCGGGACCTTGAAGACGAGCGTAAGGTCCTGGGCATATCTCTTCAGTGCGCCGGTTGACTCCCCGGTAACAGAGGCGAGCGCCTTGACTTGCTGGATCAACCTATCGGCAGCCTCCGGCCCAAATGCGCGCTCGAGAGCAAATTGCGTGCGCAGTATTTGCTCACCCAACTTGAAAAAGTCTGCTGTGACGGCTGCGATGGCCAGGCTGCCCAATGAAGCGGCCATTTTGCTGATCGATGCCGTGGCCTGCTCGATGACGAGCGAGAAGCCGCTGACGCCGGCGGTGGCCTGCTTTGTAGCCTGCTCACTCGTCGTGCCGATGTTCTTGATCTGGGTGTTGAGCGCGTCAATGTTCTGCTGCGCATTCTGGCTTTGGAAATCGACCTGAATGAAGATCTTATTGGCGGCCATCAGCCCTTCTTTTTATTAATTTCCTCGGTCTGCCACTGGTCGCGTTGATCAAACAATTGACGCAGGACCAGAAACTCCGGGTAACCGACCTGCTCGAATGAAACGCTCATTCTCGCCCGCAGCGCGAAATCCAGATCGATGACGCGCGAGATCAGCCGGCCACTGGGCGAAGCCAAATAGTCGGACAGGCGCTGCTCCGGGCATTCGGAACATGGCAGCGCGTCGGGCCCGGCGAGCGGCTCCTCCATACGTACATAAGGGCATTCCGGCGGGGTCGGGCACAGATCCTTGCGCCGTAGCATGCGGTGAAAGATAAAGGCCGCCGAAGGGTCCGCCGGCCAGCCCCCGCCTATTAAAAACTTTGGTCATGCTGTCTCGGTCCGAACTCACGTTGCATATAATCGATCACGGCGCGCACGGCCACATCCTTGTGCGGAGCCGGCACGATCCCATTTTCGTAATCGTCGCTGTGACCACCACAGAGATCATAGAGGGCAGCGCCCGGCATCATGCTGTTGGAAAACTCGATGGCGCCGTAGGGCAGAGAAAGAGTATGTAGAGAGGCGCGCTGCATCTCGTTCAACTGGCCCATGCTGGGCACACGCATCTTATGCTCGACGATACCCGTCAGGATGCGCATCTGGATAGTCACTTCGTTCGCCTGCAAGGTGACGTCGAGCACGTCGCATTGGCCGATCAGATTGAGCACGAATTGCGCATCGGCCGGCGTGAGTTCCGGCGCCCCGTTCAGCTTGATAGCGTTGAACAATTTGACATCCTGCGGGCCGGGCGGCGCCGGGGTAGTCTGGCTCTTGCCGCGGCCCAGGTCTTTGCGGATGTTTTTGCATGCGCGGCTACGCGCGTCCCATTCCTGGTCGGTGGGCCAGCGCATTTCGAGTGGAATGATCCCGTGGTCGGCAACGCTTCCCGTAATCTCGATAGGTAGTTTGGTATCGAACATTTATGCCCTCACTAGATACGCCAGTAATACCAGGACGAGCCCAGCGCTCACCCAGTTGATCTGTCTGTTTCCCGGCGGCTGGATGTTGACGCTTCCGATCAAAAAACAGAGCAGGGCCACGACGATGAGAATAGTTGTCACCATAGCGGACCTCCTACAGGCCGAAGATTCCGTCCTTTTCGCACGTCGCAGTCATGGTGATGTAGGCACCCGTAGTGGGCTTGAGTATCCGCACCGTGCAATTCACGGTGACGATGCCATCCGCCTCGCCGTTGACGACGGCAGACATCATCGTGCGTGTCGCCAGGATGGAGAACAGGTGAGTTTGTGGTCCCGCACCGATCAACGCCCCCTTGACCGTAATCGTCGCCGGGCCTTCGTGCAGGGTCATCAGGTTGTTGAATTCCCGACTGCCTTTGGCAGCGCGGGCAACGAAAGTGAAGGTGGCTTCGCGATTGCCATACTCCATGCGCCCCCGGATGGCGAAGCCGTTCTGCGTGCCCGAGCCGGGATAGTAACCGCTGGGCAGACGGATGTTATTGTTCCAGCGATACTCCGCGCTGATGAAACTGGTTTCGAGCACGTAGTCGATGCCCTGGATGTTGATGGCCGCACCGGAAGCGTTGAGGAAGTGCTCCGTCTGCACCGCGGGGAAGGTGATACCGGACGGGTTCGCGATAGACCCGGTGCCGACGCAGTTCACCGTGACGCGGCAATTGGCACGGCCAGGCCCCGACTCCAGCATGATGGCAAAGTCGTTGATGACCATGCCGATCAGCCCGCGGTCAATCACCGAATCGGGTTCGGGCCGGATCTGTTCGGCATACGTGAACGGCGGCACATTGATGCAGTCCACCACGGGATCGGACGGCACCGCGGCGTAACTAAACCCCGTGCCCCCGACGGTCGTCTTGGTGGCCTTGCCCGTAGTAAAGCAGAACAGCCACGCCATGAATTCGCTGGAGCAGTATTTCTCGATGGCAACGCCCGTGTCCATGTTGGTCGGGTAGACCGTGGTCGGAAACTCGTCGCCTTTGCCGATATCGTTGGCGTCGTCCTCCATCACGGGCGTCACGATTGCCAGCGCTGGATTCGTCTTCGTCATGCTCCAGATTTGCAGTGCGGTGTTGATCGTGACCAAGTCGGCTTGTGGTACGAAGCCGAAGGCGATCTTGGTTTCGCGGATGTTGGCCGGGCAACTGGGTGCGCCTGCCTGCGGATTAATCACTTCGCGTAAGGGCGGTGCTGCGGTAGCCATAAGTTATGCGTCTCCTGTTTCTTTGATTTCACAAACGATGGAATAGTAGTCGATGCCTTCGGTGTCGCTTGGCCGGGTGATGTCGGTGATGTTGGTCGGCAGTACGCCCGGCATCACGGGACAGTAGCGCCAGCGCAAGCCATCACCCGGCACGGGAACGCCGTTGATGATGATGTTGATCAGATCGAGCGGCGAAGCGCCACGGGCAGCGCGAACGAAGATGACGAACTGGTGTATCCACCCTTCCATCTCCCCCTGCGTGAGCAGCGTTTCCTGCCAGATCACCATCACGGAGCCAGGTTTCTGCTTGTAAATGGCGAGGCTAACGGAATTGTGGTCGGGGTTTGTGTCGATGTAGCCGATGATGTTCGCTGGATCGCCGCCCAGCGCAGCAACCAGTTCCGGCACCGCTGCCAGCGTGCTCACAATCGCATTGGTCAGATCGATGAAATTAACCAATTGGTATCCAGGCCTTTTGCAAGTAGATGCCGTACTGCAGCTGGCTTGCCTTGAAAATAGCGATCTGATCGGTGCTCGCGAAGCCGATCATCTCTTCGGCCGTCTGCGCCCGAGTGGCTTTCTGGCGCGCCAGGCGCGACGTATTCTCCGCGCGGATCGAGCCTTGCGATGCCCGCCGCAGGGTAAAATTCTTCATCGTCTCGCCGGTCATGTGCATATCCCGAATCGGAGTGGCCTGCCCTGTGAATTTCTGCTTCTCCTTGAAATACTTGAAGCTGAGTTTCTTCGCCTGATTGCCCTGCGCGTTGAGGCCATCCTCCCAACGCTGCTTCTGAACCTTGACCATCTCCTCGCCAATGGCCTTCAGTTGGGGATCGCTGAGGTTCGGCCCTTTCAGACGGCCGGTCTTCTTGACTTGAACTTTGACTGGCATCAGAAATTCTCCGTCCGGTCCTGAAGAACGATCTGGCTGTAGTCCGTGGCGAAAGCGCTCACGCGCACGATGTCGTATTCGATGCCGGCATTGACGACCGCATCGCCGAGCTTCGGATCGCCGGGCAGGTCCGAGTTCTGCGCCAGCGCATGCGAGTAGCGCCCCGGCGACATGGTTTCGTCTTCCGCGCCTTCTTTCCAGATGAGCGTGATAGTCACAGATTGTGCCGGGTCGTTGTCGGGCCAGTATTCGGCCTGGCGCCCGAATTCCACGACCAGCGCGTTCCATAGCATCGGAACATGCGTGCTGATGAATGGGTTAATGAATGCGGCCAACTCAAAAACCTCCGCAGCGCATTACCCGGCAGCGGCGGCGACCTCTCCGGGCCGGGCAAATGCGCTTTCGGTCCCGCCTCGCAGCGAAAACCGTTACAAGACCTTGGCTTTGAAGCTTGCATTCGGCCTGCTGGGAAACACCAGCGGCGCCGATTGCAGCATCAGAAAACGGACAGACGGATCTTCTTCGGTCCAGGACTTCACAAAATACGGGACTGCCTGCAAGCCCGCGGCTTCGTCGCGGATCGCGCCATACGCTCGCACGCCTTCCAACTGCGGAGCGGTGAGAATGCACGTGGTGGCCGGGATGATCGCCTTTTCGACGCCGTCCGCCGGGTCCACGTACCAGCCCGCGTAAACGAAGATGTTGAAGTTATCGAGGCTCCCCATATAGACGCCACCTTCCTTGATTTGGGCGGCCTGCTCCATGGTGGGCAGGACGTTGGCGGTGCGTTGCAGCGTCAACCGATCTTTGATCGACGCGTTGGAGCGGAAGACCTTCCAGACGTCCACGGTCATGATGACGTCGGTCGCCATCACCCCGGTCGCCTGCAACATGATCTGCGACCAGTCCTGGAGGTCATCGAGCGGCAGCGAAGTCGGGTCGCTCCAGAGCTTCGCGACGGTGATGGTATTGCCCGCGGGCCGTCCGAAATCGAGCACGACGGTCTGGTATTTGTCGCCCGAGATTGTTGACTTGCCCGTAGTCAATACTTCGCCGGCCATGACTTCCATGCGGCGGTTGAGCATGGTCAATTGGTCCTGCATGTCGCGGGCGACCAGAGCCCGCTGGCGGTCGGCCGGCGAAAGCGTGCCGCCGATTTGTTCTCCGGGCGAACGTTTCAGCGGACGGTTCATGTCGAACACTCTTTTGTCTTTTACATACGCCGGCTTCAGCGTGTTGGTCACGAAGCCCAGCGTGCTCACGATCTGCCCTTCGACCAGCGGCGAAACGAACGGCGAGATACGCCGCTTGCCGTTCATCACATCGAAATGGATCTCTTCGGATGTTTCGGTCTGGGTCATACCGAAATAGCGGTCGAGCAGGAACTGCGAATCACCGAGCAGACTGGCGACGACCCGGTTCAATACGTCGGTGGAAAAAAGATCGGCCATGGGAAAACTCTCCTTTCAAGGGAGTTGAAAACAGTTGAGGTCATGCCGCCTGACCGGGGTGTCGCCAGAGGCCCCGGCTGGGCGGCGCTTCGTTTTTTTAGCGTGAGACGCCCGCGCCCTGGTTCAGCGTGAATGTCTTGCCATTGATATAAAAATGGGCGCTGCGGGCTGCGCCAGTGTTGGCCGCGGCGGTCCAATTCAGGGAGCCGCTCGCCGATTGCGGCGTCGTCGGCGTGTAAGTGAGCCACGTCGCCGTCGAATCCTTATCGACTGTCCAGGTTCCCGAGGTGCCGGGTCCGGTGACGGTGACCGTGATGCTGCCCGTGCCGCCGGCAGCGAGGACAGTTGCGCTGGTCGGGTTGATGGTCACGGGTGGAACGTCAGGGATCTGTCCCGCGGCCTCGCCCAATTCCTGCGTGGTCGGGACTTCGGCGAATTCGGGGTTCTTCTCGCGTTCCTCCGCAGTCAAGTAGGCCCACGGACTGTCTACCGTGACCTTTTCCTCCGCGGCTTTGCCGATGTCGGCCGCGGCCTTCCCTTCTTCCGCCTTGTTCAATTCCACGACCTGCTGCGCGGCCTGCCCTTCGACATCCTTGGGGGCGGATTTGACCAGCGTGCCGTCGGTGAATACGACCGACTCGATCTGGATATCGTGCATGCGCAGCGATTCCGTGACCAGCGCATGGCCGAGAGCGCCGGGCCAGATCACCGCATCGGCCTTGAACTTGCCGCCGACATAAATGATCGCCGCGGCTGCGGCACTGGTGGCGTCGATGTCATTCGCCAGAATGCAATTGCAGTCGGTTGTGGCGACGGGCTGGGTGAGCAATCCGGTCGCTGGAGCCCAACTGAGGATCGCGCCCCTCTTCACCACACCGCCGCCGGAAGCCATCGAGGCGCTGCGGCTAACGACGTCGTCACCGTCGCTCAGAAGCGGCGAGTAAGTGTACGGCGTCGAGTAAAACGTTGCTTGTCCGATTGGAGCGTAAGTTCCCATAAATAAATCCTCTCTTTCGTTGGTTAGAACACTGAGTTACGACGCATGCGGAAGGCGCCGCGCCGGGGAAGCGAATGCGAGCACGCGAGAGGCTTCCGCCTGCGGCGAGTCATCGTTCGCACTGCCGTCGCCCGCGGGACCGACTTGCGGGTTCGGGATCTTTGCCATCTCAGCCGCCAGCGCGTTCGGGGCTGGTGCCGGCGTTCCCGCCGTGGCCTTCGGAGCCGCCGCCAGCACCCGCCGGGCGACCTCGACACTCTCTTCGGTTTCGAGGGCCAGCATCTGGGCCAGCCCTTCGCGCCCTTCGGCTTCCGGGCACGTGAGGATGGCGGCGATGCGCTGGCGTTCGCTCATGGTTGGCGCTGCCGGCGGCACCGGAGCAGTAGCGGCCGGGGGCAGGGGCGCGGGTTGCGGTGCAGCCGGTGGCGTTGGCGGTTGCGCGGGCGACGTGTTGGTCGTCGCGCCAGTATTCAACAGAGTCGTCGTTGGCGTTGCCATAGGGTTCTCCTTTACGCTGATCATTGCCCGTGGCGATCCAGCATCTACCGCCAGACGGGCGACCAGCGGTTCGAATCTTGAAATCTCATCGGCCATGCCAGCATCCATCGCAGCCTTGGCATGCAGCATCTTGCCTTGTCCATATCGCGCCATCACGTCGGCAGCGCTGACGCCGCGGAACGCAGCGACCCTGTCGATGAACACGCCAGCCAGCGCATCGACCATTTCCTGAATCTGCGCCCGGCCCTGTTCCGTCGCCACGTCGGGGCGCTTGAATGGCGACTGCGTGCTGACGATCTCGTACTGTTTGACGCCTTGCCTCTCCTGCGCAGCACGGTTGTCACGGATGCTGGCAACCACGCCGATGGAGCCCACCATGCTCGCGTCGTTGATCACAATACGGTTCGCCGCGGCAGCAATCCAATAGGCACCGGACGCGCCGATGCCGTCGATATAAGCGACGACTGGCTTGATCGCGCCGACGTCGCGCACCTGGTCCGCGAATTCCTGAATGCCGTTAACCTGCCCGCCGGGCGAATCGATGTTGAGTAGAATCGCGGTGATCAGCGAATTGTCGGCGGCTTTTTGAAGGTCGAGCGCCATGTTCTCCACCGTGGTCGAACTGCTGACGCTGGTGAACAGGTCGCTGCGCCGGAACAGCGGTCCCTGGACGTCGAAGACGGCGATAGAACCGCGCATCTCGACGCGTCCTCCGGTGTTGTCGAGCGGCCTGCCAATTTGCGTGGCGACCGCCGCGAGATCGACATCGGCACCCGCCATGGCGCGTTCCAGGATGCCTTCGATGACCATCCTGCCTTCATCGCTGATGGCCCACGGGTATTCCATGATCGCGCTCCAGACGCGCAACAAACTGCGTGTACGTGCCATTACGCTGCCTCCTTTGCCGGGGCCGGGCTCGTAGGCACCGCCGCGGGCTCTTCCGTCGTGTCCGGTGCCAGCGTCTCGCCCTTGGGTGGCCGCGGCGTCAGCGGCGACTCCAGATTCAATTCCTTCATCCGCGCCACTTCGACGGCACGCTGTTCCAGGACCTCTTCCCAGTCGCGCCCCTGCTCTGCGCACTCTTCCTCGAGGGTGCTGGTGAACGTGTCCATGCGGATCTGAGCGGCTTCAGCCTCTTTGGTCGGATCGATCTGCCCGCGGCCCGGCCCGATCCACTTCGCCCGCAGATAGAGTTCCGCCTTCTCGTAGAAATCCGGCGCCTCGATCATCCCGGCGTTGACCGCCTCTTCGAACCAGAGACGGTAAATCGGAGCGCACCAGTAAGTCGAGAGCCAGGTACGGCGGTTGATGAAGAATCTCCACGCTTCGTTGAGCGCTGCGCGTGCCGACGAGTAATTCGTCTTCGAAAAATCCTTCAGCACCAGTTCGTATGGCAATCCCATAGATGCGCCGATCTGGCGCAGCACGCTCTCGACAAACGCGGCGTATTGCTGGGACGGGCGCGACGGAGTGAACGGCGTCATCTTGTCGCCGGGGTACAGCGGAACCACGGTCCCGCCTTCCAACTGCACGCGGTACTCGCTCTTCGCGGCGAGGTATCCGTTCGGGTCGCCGCCCATCATTTCCGCGATGCCGGCAGTGTCCATCGGCGTTTCGAGGACGCCCGCGACAATGCTGTTGACGATGGCGCTCTGCAATTCCGTGCGCTGGTAACTGTCGAGCATCCTGAACTGCTCGATCACCGGCGCCAGGATCGGCTTGCCACGGGTCTGCTCGACTCTCTCCTTCACATGCACGTGCAGCACACGCCTGCGCCCAAAGCTGGTCATCGCCGGGATGCGCTCCCACTCGAGGCCGGCCGAGATGCCGTACCCGGTGATGCCATAAACCCCGTAATAGAAGCCCGGCCAGTTCATCTGCTTCTGGATGTGGTAGGCAATCGGCTTCCCGTAGACGTCCGTCTCGATGCCGCCGCGCAAATACAGGCTCGCCGGCACGAACTGCGGGTTACTGAGACGGTCGCTATCGACCAGTTGCAGGCACGTGGAGAACGGCGTTTCGGGCCGCGGCAACCATAGCGGCAGGCAGAGTGCCTCGCCGTTCTCCAATGCCGACCGGAAGACGAGTTGCGTCAAACTGTTGAACGTCTGTTGGCCCGCCGCATCGCAGTGTACGTTGTCGGCCCACGTGCGCCAGAGGCTTTCCACGGTGCGGCTCCAGTCCTCCTGCCACTGGATGTCGCGCCCCAGCGCTTTGTAATCCGGTACACAGGAGAGCCGCAGGCCTGTCCCAACGGTGTTGTCCTGCAAACTCTGAAACGCGCCCGCAGCCACTCCATTGTTTCTGTTGAGGTCGCGGCTACGAGCGACCAGCATGTCATAGTTGGGCAACAAATCCGCATCCGCGGTTGCTCGAGCGGGTTGCCAGTTGTGCAGTTGCTTGCGAATCTGCGAAGCGCCGGCATAGGCCGTGTCGCGGTAGCACGAACCGTTGCCGTTGCTCGCGCCGAATTTCACGCCGGGCACAGTTGCCGCCGGGACCGCAGGGGGGATTACTGCTGCGATGGCTGTGGCAGCATCCCCCCGGCGTCCCAGCAATCTGTCGAGCAATCCAGGCATTACGGCCATGCCTCAATCGAGATCGGACGGCGGCGTCCAGGAGTCGTGGAGCCCGTCAACGCCGCGCAGTCTGCCGCCAGGCCGTCGATGATGCGTTGCAGTTGAGGGATGTCGGCTTTTGTGTATACGACCCGGCCCAGTTGCGGCGTCTCGACTTCAGCGACCGCCTGTCCGCTTACCAGCGCGATCATTTGCGATTTCGCCAGCACCAGCAGATCACACGGAGTCAGCGGCGGCGGCACTACCCGTGTCGCGGGTTTAGTGAAACGCGATCCATTCGAAGTTGCCTTCATTCGAGGAAATCCTCCCTTGCCCGGAACGGCTTGAACTGCGGCATCGGCGTCCGAGAAGCGCTTCGACCAGGCGCGTCGGCCACGTTCGTCCGCGGGTCTTTCATCAATTCGGCCTGCATCTGCTCCCACCGCTGGTCGGCCCACGTCTCGATGCGCAGCGATGCCGCGGCCGCACGGGCGTAGATACGACAATCCAAACTCTCATTTCTGTCGCGCAGCAATTCCCACTTCGTGGTTCGCCGCCCGGCCACCGTGCGCGTGATCAGTTGCTCCGCGCAGAGTTGCTCGAAATACTCCTTCCCATAGGCAGGGAAGTGGCAGTAACCCGTCGGCCACGCTTCGCCGCGGCTCTTGTCGGGAATCGTGCCGCGGAGCCAGCGGTACAATTCTTCCTTCGCGATGTTCGTATTCACGGGCCACAACCGCACGCCGTAGCGAATCCGCTTGCCCTGCGGCCCCGTCTCAACCAATGTGGGCAAACCGACGACATTCGACGCTTTCGTCTCACCTTTGACCGCCATTACGCGTGTCCGCGGCTGTTTCCGTACCCAGTCGTAGACCGTCGTCGTGTTGAAGCCGGAATCGACCGCCATACGCTTGATCTGCATCGGTGGACCGCCGTAATCGGTACGGAAGTTCTCATCGAGCAGCAATTCCACCTGTTTCCAGACCGCGGGCTGGTTCGTCTCGCCTTCGAACACCCGGTAGTCGATCGACCAGGATTCCTTGTTTCTTCCCCACGCCACGATTTCGCATTCGATGCGCCGTAACTGCACATCAACGCCGCAAGTCAGCACCAGCCCGCCCGCCGGCACGCGCCCAATCGGGTAAGCCTCGCGCCGTTCGTACAGCCGCTCCGCATCCAGCACCTCGCCCTCTTCCGCCCACGGCAGCCCTAGGACCGTGTTGGTGAACACCTGGATCTTCTCAGGATCTTTGCCGGCAGCTTCGCGTTTCTGCGCAATCTGCCCCCACGAAAGCCAGCCCACCGGCGAATACAGGCTCGAGATGTGATACCCGCGGACCTTCGGATCCGCATCAGCGATCTGGGCGTGCCACTCACCTTGCTGCAGCATCCATTCCTTCGCGTGGTTCTCGATCGGCTTCGCGCAGGCCTCGCAGAAGTACTGCGCCTTATGCGGCTGCCCCTTCGGCCAACGCAACTGCGCCACGTTCAGCACCAGCATCTCGCGGCAATGCGGGCACGGCACCCAATACTGCCGCTGGTCGCTCTCTTCGTAGAAGCGCTCGATGCGACTGCGGCCCGAAATCACCGGTGTGCTCGTGATGAAGATCTTGGACCGCGGGAAGTTGGTCGTCCTCGCCATCGCCAGGTCGCACGGGTCGCCTTCACCGCCGACGTCGCCGGGATAGCCGTCAACCTCATCGAGAAACAGATACCTCGCCGACATCGAGCGCAGCCCCTTGGCGCTGTTGGCGCCGACCATGACCAGGATGCCGCCGGGAAAATCTTTCGCCAGAACCGTGTTGCCTGAATGCCGTTCCCGCGCTTCCTTCACCAACCCGCGGAGCACACTCGAATCCTCGATCAGAGGGGCGATGCGCTGCTTGCTGTTGCGCTTCGCCATGTCGACGGTAGGCTGCACCGCCATCATGGGCCCCGGCGCCAGGTGAATATTGAAGCCGATCCAATTGCATCCACATTCGGTTTTACCGATCTGAGCGCCGGCCATCATGATCACCGTCCGCACCCGGCTCGATGGCGACAGGTCATCCATGATAGCCCGCAGGTACGGCACCCGCGAGGTGCGCCACGGGCCCGGTTCCGGCGACGAGCGCAGCGTCAGCATGCGGTACTTGTCGGCCCACTCGCTGACCTTCAGTGCCGCATCCGGGCGCGCCGCATTCCGCGCAGCCTGGCGGTAGATTTCCGCGCTGGATAAAGGCTGCGCCTGCGTGCTCATTGAACGGCCTCGATCTGAGCTCCGCACTCAGAGCAAATGTCTGGGTAGGTGGTCCCGTGAGCGCACGACCAGAAATCTGTATACCTGGTCAGGCGCCGGTGGAACTGCGCTCCGATTCGCATAATCCCGCGCCCATCCACTCCTTCTTCTTTCGTGAGTGACTTAGGCTGCGCCGCGGGAGTCATTGCAGCCGGCCCTCCGCGAAGTCCTCAAACACCCGGCGCAACGCCGCTTCCAGGATGTCGAACACTGCCATCTCATCCGTTTCGGCCGCCAACTGCGCCGCCAACCGCGGCGGCAGGTTGAAACAGGCATCCCGTAGCATGCGGAAGAGCCGGGACGCCTCCTCCTCGACCTCCTGCCGCGAAACCAACTCCCCCGTCTTCTCTCTGATACTGAGCTTATGCTTCTGCGCGACGTAGACCTCGCGAAGCGCGCGCGCATCGGTGTAGGTGATGCCGGGGACAGGCTCCAGGGCCCGCTCCGTCGGCGGCAATGGCTTGTAGTGTCCTCGCGGCGGTCCTGACGACTTCGACTCCCGTTCCTGGGTGTTGTCCACCCAGTCGCGATCCGCGGCTTCGGCATCGATCAATCCGTCAGGATTCCGCTTGATCCGGCCAACCTGGACGGCATAATGGACCGCCGCGTCTTCTACGCCTCGATGCCGGGCGTACTCCGTGATCCCCATCATATTTCAGGCTCTTGTGTCAACCGACCTTTCGGTCTACACTGGTTCCTGAAAATCGCACAGTGAATACGTTCGGGAATCGAGGCCGCTCTGCAATGAGCGGCTTTTCCTTTTTGCCACCCTCCCCCCGGAGTGTTGCAAAAATAGGACAGCGGAAGACAACAAATAACCCGCTTCACCCACGCCTGTCAAGCTTTTCCACCGTTTATCCCATTGGAAGCACGGAATTTCGCCGTCCGATGGTAGTGTTGTGCCTGTACCGGACATCTTGCAGGCCGCCTGGCACTCCCCCTCCCGCCACCGTGGCGATTCAGCCACAAACCTCCAGAAAATCTGCTATCAATCCGCTAAGCTATTGAAACTAAAATACGTTCGCGTGTCAGACCGTATCGCATAGGTGCGGGCGGCGAGCC
>Ga0210402_10000360_pt1 | contig 51565 bp, 38 predicted proteins | sample IncBWC7MmetaG_FD_161055 | JGI IMG/M metagenome (GOLD analysis project Ga0210402, IMG submission 161055) | Forest soil microbial communities from Barre Woods Harvard Forest LTER site, Petersham, Massachusetts, United States - Inc-BW-C-7-M | ecosystem: Environmental > Terrestrial > Soil >... | reverse complement strand
TACCCTCTCGCGAAGTAGGCCCAACCACGGCGGCGAGGGAGGGTAGCCTGGCTCTCGGCGATGAAGCCGAATACAGTGGCGGGACCGCGGCCGAATTGCACGGCACTTCCCCACTTCCCTTGCCTGCTGGATGTCCAAATCAGTTTACGAGGCGCGGTGAGGGGTGTCAATCGAGTGCCGAATTTTGGAGATTCAGATTGTGGTGATGGAAACAATCATCACGCTCAAAATGCCGGGCTATCGAACCCGGTATACAATCGTGGAAGTCCTCGTAACCTGAATGAGCGATGTGCCACGGGAGACGTAGCAATAATGGCCCCGATACTTCTCTGGCTCGTCATGGTCCTTTGCCTGCTGATTTCCGTCGTCAAGTATGTGATGGGAATCATCCTGAAGCTGTCGTTCCCGAGCACAAAAATCCAGAAGGACTATAGCTACCAGCCCACGGTCAGTGTTCTGATGCCCTGCTTCAACGAGGGCAAGACTGTGTACGAAACCATCGAAAGCATCAGCAAGTGCAACTATCCGAACGAGAAGTTCGAAGTCATCGCCCAGGACGACTGTTCCATCGACGACAGCTACGAGTGGGTGCTCAAAGCCCAGCGCGATTTCACCAACATTCGCATCCGCACCGGCCGGAACACGGTCAATAGCGGAAAAGCGCGCACGGTTTGCAACGCGCTGCAGCATTCCTCCGCCGACATCATCATCTCGATCGATTCAGACTGCATTTTCCACGAGGACGCGATTCGCGAGCTGACCGCGTGCTTCGCTGAACCGCAAATCGGGTCGGTGGGCGGCAGGGTGGGAGTCCGGAATCCGAATGACAGCGTAATCACCGGCATTCAGGCGGTCATTTATTACTCGGCGTTTCAGCTTTACAAAATACCCGAGAATTGGACGCGGAGCGTCTGTTGCATTAGTGGATGCCTGTTTGCCATCCGGCGCGACCTGCTGCTGGAGATCGAACCGGCGATTCGCGCGCGCCACTGGTTCGGCATTCCGGTGAATCAGGGCGAAGACAGGTTCCTGACCCACCAGACGCTGCTGCGCGGTTACGGGACGTATCTCAATAATGACGCGCTTTGCTGGACCACCGTCCCGAACACGCTCCCTGTCCTCTTCAAACAGCAACTGCGGTGGCGCCGCAGCATCGTGCGCGATTTTTTCTATACGCTTCGGACACTTCCGCAGCACGTCTGGAAGCTGCACCCGAACACGGTATTCACATTGGTATTGACGCCGCTTGGCGCACTCATCGCCTTTTTGGTTGCCGTAACGATGTTGTCTTCGGACCCGCTTGCCTGGGCGGGGCCGCTGCCCCTGCTGACGGCGCTTGGAATCGGAGCCGTGCTTACCTGGGTGATCAAGAAATACAGCGCGCGAGAGGCGCTGGCCCATCCGCTGGTGTTTGGAGCGTATGTCGCCTGGTCGCTGGTGAGCAGCTTGTTCCTGACGCCGCTGGCCCTGTGCACCATGGATTCCGCAGATTGGGGAACGCGAACCAAAGAAGAACAAGAGGTGCTTCTTGCCAACCCTGACCGCTGATACTCCGCCCGCAGCGCCGAAGAAAGCTTCGCCCGGGCAATCACTCCATTACAAGATTGTGATTTCGCTTTACCGCGTCTTTGCCATAACCGTGCTGTATCTGGTACTCGGCGGGATCCTTGCGTACGCCTTTGTGATGGGTTTTTATGCGGTGAGCAACTCATGGGCCGCGCCGATCATCCTTTCTGCGGTCGACGAGAAAAGCCTGGACTTCCGCCAAAAGCTGGTGACCAGCCAGCAGACGATCGAAGACCTGAAGGTAGATTCGCAGAAACTGGAAAGCGGCATTGCCGAGATGAAGAAGCACCGTGCGGCGCTGCTGGCGCTTGAGCCTCAGCTGCAGGCGGCAATTGCCCGCGAGCGGACGCACAACCGAACTATTGGACCACAACTCGCCGCACTGGACACGCAGAAACAGGCCGACAACGCAAAAACGCAGACTGTCCTCAAGGAGCTCAAGCAAGTCGAGTCCAACATCAACAAGGACCTGGCCGCCGGCTTAATCACAAAAGGCGACGCAGCCACCCAGTTGTCCGCACTGAACCAGGCTGAGAACGCTTACACAGACAGCAAAATAGCCGAGGTACTGCTGACGGACAGCGTCCTCCAGAAGAACACGACGGGCACGGATTCGCTTGACGTGCTCGAAAAGCAGGCGGAGCTGCGCTCCGAAGCGGCACAGCTCGATGTTGCGATCAACGTCTCCGATAAGCAGCTGCAGGAAGAATCGCAACAGATCAACCGGTTACGGGAGGCCATTCGCACCGCCAAACAAAGCCCCTACTATCTGAACGCCTCCGGAGGCAAAACGCTATACTTCGCTTTCGTTCCTTATGACAACCAGGCCAGCGCGGTGGCCGGGCGTCCGGTGTACGACTGCTACCTGAATATGCTCGCGTGCCGCAAAGTCGGCACAGTAAGCCAGGTATTTACGGGCGAAGAGACAGCTATTCATCCCATCTTCAAAACCAACATCCGAGGATTCCTGATGCAGATGAATCTGGATCATCCGGAATCCGCGAAGTCCAAGACCGTGTTCCTCGGCCGTAAACCGCTATTGTTCTGAGGAGAACCCAATGATCAGGAATCCCTGGAAATCCCTGCTGGCTGCGGGTTTGCTCTGTGCTGCGCCCGCGATTGCGAGAAGCCAACAAGATCAGCAGGCCTACTGCACATACTTGATGGAACAGGCGCAGGCACAACGAAATTTGCTGCGCACGCCCACGGCGACGGCAGGATTTACGCAACCCGAGACCGGGTTGCCGATGCAGTTGGTTGGAGGCGCCACGTTGGGTCTTTCTGATGTCAGGAAAGCTGAGCTGACCATGGATGTCGCCCGCAAAAACTGCGAACTCTACAAGGCCACCACGGGAGCCCAGCAGGAAATCCAATTCGCGCTGCCTAGCATGGAGAAGGTAGCCCTCCTGAACAGACTCACGCTGATCGAACAGGCCTCGAAAGCGCTGGATACGCTGATTGCGGAGACCGCAAAAATGCTGGAGGCCCAGAATGCTACGCAGCTGATGCTATTCACATTGCAGACTACAAAGATCAGGTTGGAGGCCGACCGCGCCGACACCCGCTTGAAACTCTCGGCAATTTATGTTCCGCCGCTGAGCGAGCAGCCGTTGAAAGAACTGGTTGCGCAAAAACAGAGCAGCGAGGAGGGTGCGCAGCGAGTCCAGGACAAACTGAGCCGGCAAAATAATTGGGATGTCGCCCTCACGGTCGGCGTCCATCAGCAGGTGAATCCGATTGCCCAGGGTACACAGCCGTATGGGCAGGTCTCGGTCAGCTACAATCTCGCCAGCCGGTCCATCAACAGGCACCTGGATCGCGCCGTGGAAGCGCACGGCGAATGGAAGAAAGTGGAAGAGAGCGACGTTGTGCGGCAGATGGAAGTGCTTCGGCAGCAGTTGGTGGAATGTGTGATGGTGCAGGAGGCTAAACTCAAGTCTCTTAAGGAAGAAAACAAACAGCTGGACAAGAATCTTCAACTGGTGGCGGCGCCGGACACTTCCGCGGCGTTCGACTTTCACAACCAACTGGCAGCCACCCAACTGATATTACAAATCGAAACCGGCGATGCGGCTTTCCGAATCGGCCGCTTGCAGGAGTACCTCGCAAACAATTACTAAGTGATTTGTGCGCGCTCTCCGGTGTGGCGAAGAGTGTTTAAAAATGGAAATTGGAACAGGTTCACTCACTTTGGTTTTTGTACCGCGTCTACGTCCTGATCGCCCTTGCCCTTGGCGAATATCGGGTTATTGATTGTTCCGGTGATCCGAAACGGAAACTGCAATTTGCCGTCTTTTAGCGTGGCCCCGGAGAGCCGCGCGACGGTGTTGGTGAAGAAGCCCTCCTTGGTTGTAATCTCCGCCAACCCGCGATAGTCCAACTCGTCAGAGCCGGAGACGCTGACGCTGCCTGAGCCATCCACATCCACTCCGTAGCCGTCGACGTCAATCACGCGACTCGAAATCCACCCGTTGTCCAGTTCAAGGTCTGTGGTTATCAAAATAAATGCGGAAGGATCATTTTTGGCCGGGCCGAGATCATTGAAATGCGCCAGCTTCATCAAATTCGCATTGAGCCTGAGGCTAGGCACCTGGCCATTGCGTACGGTCACGTGTCCTGTGCCATGCATTCCGGCCAGCGGGCGGAGCGAGTGTGCGATTTCTCCCGTCAATTTTACGTCTCCTTCCATGTTCCCGGTCATCTTTCCACCGCCGTTCGGGAAGGCCGCCAGGAGTTGTGCCACATTGACTCCGTTCAATCGCGCATTGGCCTTGAACTTCACGTTCTTCGCCAGGAAGTCAAATGTAAGGTCCCCCGCGGCTCTCCCTCCATAGACTTCCGCTTTAACCTCCGTGAAAAAAACGTGCCTCGCCTCCAACCGCAATATGGATTCCAGATTCCTTGCTTCGACGGAACCGAAGCGCAGAAGGCCTGCCTTCAGGCTGCCTAACCCATCCAACGAGGAAGACGAAGGGTTGATGATTCCCATGAGGTTTACGTCCTTCATGTTGCAGTAAATATCATGGGCTTCGAAAAAAATGGGACCCGCTCGGTCAGAGGGCAACAGGTTCGAAGCGATCAATTGCCCCCGCTGTATCCGCACCCTCGAAATCACTCCGAGTGGAAGTGCATTTGGCGAGGCTTGCGCTTGTGGATTCTCGAAATTCCACGGGCCGTCGGGATCCGAAGTTATGTTCAGGACCGGGTCCACGAGTACGAGGGCCTTGATGACCACCTGACGGTGCAGGAGTGCACTAACACCGAGTTCAGCATCGATGCGGGCCACCTGGACAACATAACCCCGGGGAAAAATGGGAGGGTTCTTCACGCCGAAATCGTCGATGTGAATGGATAGAGGAAAAAAGGTCAGCGTCAGCTTCCCGATTTCGACCTGCTTCCCAGTATTCTCCTGGAGAAAGGCGATCACCCTGGACCGGTAACGATCCACCCTGACAAGCGAGGGGCCAACGAAAATAAGCGCGAGAAAGAGCAACGCACCAGTTCCAAGAACGATCAGACCGGTTTTCCGCCTGATGGGCACAGCTGCCTCCAGAGTACAGGTGTTATTTGGCGCGACAAGAAGGGCCGTAGGCTGCTCGTCGTTGCTCTACTCTTCCAATCGAATACTTTCGACCATGTTTGTTCGATGATTACTGGTTCAGAGGACAAGAGTACCCATCCGAGCCCGCATTGCGCAAATAGCGGCCAAGCCGATCTCCTCCGCGCATGTGTGGCCCATGAATATCCAGCTAAAACAGTAGGTAAGGCACACAGCATTCCGATTGCGGCGAGACGATCATAGTCGCGCGCAGGAAACGAATCTGTGCACTTGTAGACAGGCTCGCACTTTTCGAGAATGGGCTCATGGCGCGCAAAATTGCCCGCGCTGCGTAGCTTGGCTAGCGATTTTTCCAGTTGGGTTTGCGCTTTTCGCTGAGAGCGCGGAGGCCTTCCTGGGAATCTTCCAGGCGGTAGAGTTCGTTGAGGAAGATGTTCATCGAATTGCGGAGGCCGTCGCGGAGAGAAAGGCCCATGCCACCGAGAATCGCTTTCTTGGCCATGGTGAGGACCGGACCGGAGTGGCCCGCGATGCGCTCGCAGAGATCGTTGACGGTGGCTTCGAGCTGCGCTTCGGGAACCAGGCGATTGACGATGCCCATGTCGAGAGCGCGTTCGGCGGTGACGGGTTCGCCGAGGAGCACGAGTTCGAGCGCGACCTTGGGACCGACGAGGAATGGAAGAATGGTGGACGCGAGCGGCGGAAAAACTCCGAGAGTGATTTCGGGCTGCGCGAAGCGGGCTTTTGGTGTGGCGATGACCAGATCGCCGAACGCGGCGAGTTCCGCTCCGCCGCCGACGGCCGGGCCGTTCACGACGCAGACGACGGGCTTGGCGGTTTCGAGAATGCCCATGAAGACGGAGTGAAAAGCGTCGAGCATCTGGAAGACGCGATCGGTGGTGTATTCGCCCACATCAATGCCGCCGCAGAAAACTTTACAGGCGGAATCGAGGACGATGAGCTTCACGTCGGGGCGCTCGCCGGCGTGGGCGATGCCATCAATCAATTCGCGGAGCATGAATTCGTTGAGGAGGTTGTGGTCGGGACGATTGAGGGTCATGCGCGCGGCGCTGGCTTCGATACGGAATTTTACATATTGAAAATCGGCGGGATTGCGGCGGGTGGGATCGGTGCGAACCTCAACGTTGCGATCGGCCAGAGTGGTGCGGCGTGCTTCCACGGGGGTTTCTCCTTCCGGAATGAGTCCAAAGCGGATGGTAGCATGCGGGGCTGAGAGTAATTGGGCGGCGCTGCGGCGAAGTGCGCAAAGAGTTTGCTGGCCGATGAGACGGGGAGGTACGTGGTTAGCAGCACATGCTGGGCTATGGGAAGTTGGAAACAACGGGCGCGGGGTGGACTACACTATCTGGACGATGAATGGTGGAACAGTATTGAAATTCGATGGATTGCCGACAGCTTATGCCTTGAAGTTGAAAGAAGCCGCAGGGTCGGAGGGATTTCCAGCGGTGGCGTGGTGGGAGCGGGCGCCAGCGATTCGGTTTGATCGGGATTGGAGAGGCGAACGGGCAGATCCGCGGCGGGTAACGGAGGTACGGCTTCTGTGGAACGAGCAGATGCTGTTCCTCAGATTTTTTGCACACTTCCGTGAGTTGAATGTGTTTTCGGATGCACGGGCGGACGGATGGCGGGACGAATTATGGGACCGCGACGTTGCGGAAGCGTTTTTGCAGGCTGATGCGAGCGACCCGCGGGTCTACAAGGAATTGGAAGTTAGCCCAAACGGATTCTGGATTGATTTGAGTATTGTGCACGGTGAGAAAGAAGAGATGCGCAGCGGATTGCGGCGGCGCGTGGTGCAGGATGCGCAGGAGCGAGCCTGGACAGCGGAACTGGCGGTGCCGATGCGGAGCCTGACGCCGGCGTTTGATCCGAAGCGGCGCTGGCGGGCAAACTTCTTCCGGGTAGAAGGAAAAGTGGAGCCAAGATTTTACTCGGCTTGGAGCCCGACGATGACGCCGGCACCGAATTTTCATGTGCCGGAGGCGTTTGGGCATCTGGTGTTTCGGGAGAGTTGAGTTAGGAAAGAAAACCCTGGGGTTTTCGGGCCGGAATGTTTATGAGCGAGAAGACTAAGGTGTCGCGGCGCGTGTTGGGGCGAGTCGCGTTCGTGCTGATTTTATTTGCTGCCGTGGTGGATCGATTTCCTGTGCGAGCTCAGGAGATCGAGAAGCCGGATGCTCCCGTGGTGAAAAAAGTGGAACCGCCGAACTGGTGGGTGGGGCTGACGCCGGAGGTGATGCTGCTGCTTTCTGGGAAGAATTTACGGGCGACGCATGTGAGCTGCAATCTTCGCGACGTTGTTGTCGGGCGGACGGAGTCGAGCGGCGACGGGGATTACCTCTTCGTGTGGCTAAAACTGGGGCCGGATTTGCACAGTGGAACAGCGGTTTGCCGACTCACGACGGCGCACGGGGAAACTACCTTTGAATTACCGATTGCGGCGCGGCAGCAAACCCTTGGACGAAATCAGGGGATCTCACTGGACGACGTGATTTACCTGATTATGCCGGACCGCTTTGCCAACGGCGATCCGCTGAATGACGAGCCGGCGGAGTTCCCGGGTTCGCATGACCGCAGTAAGCCGCGTGCGTGGCATGGGGGCGATTTGCGCGGACTGGAGCGGCACCTGGATTATCTGAAGGACCTGGGCGTGACGACGCTGTGGCTGACGCCGATTGTGAAAAATGGCGCCACGCAGGATTACCACGGCTATGGCGCAGTGGATTTGTACGCGGTGGATCCGCATCTGGGCTCGCTGGCGGATTATCAGGAACTGATTCAGGCGGCGCACAAGCAGCACATGAAAGTTTTGTTTGACGTGGTGCCGAATCATGTGGGGCCTCGGCATCCTTGGGCAGCTCATCCGCCGATGCCCGACTGGTTTCATGGAACGCCGGAGCATCATCTGACGGCTGCATCGCCGCTGAAAGGACCGTTCTACGGACTGCCGGAGAAAAAGGAAATTACCAACGATGCGTTCGAATCGCTGGCGGACCCCCATACGCCTCCCCAGTTGCGGCGGAATCTGACGGAGGGCTGGTTCGCAGGAATTTTGCCGGACATGAATACGGAAAATCCCGCGGTGGTGGAATACATGGCACAGAGCAGTATCTGGTGGGCGGAGACGACCGGGCTCGACGGCTACCGGATTGACACTTTTCCGTATGTTTCGCGAGAGTTCTGGGAACAGTGGCACACGGCGCTGCGGAGAATTTATCCACGGCTTTCGACAATCGGCGAAGTATTTCATCCCGACCCGACGGTGACTTCGTTCTACCAGGGTGGAAGAAGAGGCTGGGATGGAATTGATACGGAACTGACGACGCCATTTGACTTCCCGCTCTATTTCACACTGCGGGACGTTTTATTGAAAGGCGCGCCGGTTGGCAGACTGACGAACATTTTGCGACAGGATTCACTCTATCCGCATCCGGAATTTCTGGTGCCCTTTTTTGGGAATCACGATACGACCCGAATTTCAGGAATACCGGGGGGGACGCCTGCGCGCCTGAAGCTGGCCTTTGGATTGATTTTGACGGTGCGTGGAATTCCGGAGCTGTACTATGGTGACGAAATCGGAATGCCGGGCGGGCGCGATCCGGACAATCGGCGGGATTTTCCCGGAGGCTGGACAGAGGATCCGCAGAATGCGTTTACGAAGGCAGGTCGCACGCGCGAGCAGGAAGAGTTACACGAGTATGTGCGCTCGCTGCTGCAGGTGAGGGCGCAACATCTCGCCTTGCGGCGGGGAAAGTTGTGGAGCCTAGCGTCGGATGATACGACGTATGTCTTCATGCGGGAAACCGAGGAGGAGAAGATCGTGGTGGTGTTTCACGCGGGCGGGAACGACAGGGAGATTTTGGTACCGTTGCAGGGCACTCCGGGGCAGGAAGCCACGAATTCGGCGGTGATTTTCGGGTCGGGGCAGGCGGAGTTGGCAGGAAAGACGATGAAACTGCGTGTTCCTGGGCAGAGCGTTAGCGTTTTCTTGCTGCAATAGCGCGAGTTTCTTCCCAGGCAAACTATTTACCTGGAATTGACGGACAAGAAAGTGGGCATCCCGGCGCAGGTAGCCTATGATTGTTGCCGGCCATCTATCTATAGGAAGAGTGGCCGGACGAATATTTCGGAATTCTCAAACTCCGCGCAAATTCAATTCAGGAGATGAAGATGAAAAAGCTGTTTGTGCTACTGGCACTTTTGGGGACGACACTGATGGCGGCGGAAAAAACAGTTTTTGACTTTACGTTGAATTCGATTGAAGGGCAGGCTACGCCTCTCTCGTCGTTCAAGGGCAAAGTGGTGCTGCTGGTGAATGTGGCCAGCCGCTGCGGATTTACGCCACAATACACTGGCCTCGAAGCGCTGTACGAGAAATACAAGGACCGGGGCTTCGTGATTGTTGGGATTCCCGCGAATAACTTTGGCGCGCAGGAGCCGGGATCGAACCAGGAGATCAAGACGTTCTGCACGTCGAAATATCACGTGACGTTTCCGATGATGGCGAAAGTTTCGGTAAGGGGCAGCGACATCACGCCGCTCTACGCGTTTCTGACGGACAAAACGGCGAACCCGAAGACGGGCGGCGACATCGGATGGAATTTCACGAAGTTTTTGATCGGGCCGGACGGCAAGGTGATTGCGCGGTTTGATTCGGAAATTGAACCGGATTCAAAGGACCTGACTTCGGTGGTCGAGAAAGCGCTCAGCAACCAGAAATAACGGCCGCGCGCGGCGGCGGTTCGACGCATGGCGATTCTTTCCCTCCAAAACGTCAGCAAAGAATATGCAAGTGACGGCCAGAGTGTTCGCGCGCTGGAGGGAGTCACGCTGGACGTGGCCGAGGGCGAGTTTGTCGCGTTGGTGGGGCGGAGCGGGTGCGGCAAATCGACGCTGCTGCACCTGGCGGGAGCGATGGATTTTCCGACGTCGGGCACGGTGCGGATCGAAGGCCAGCCGACATCGGATTTGAATGAGGCGCAGCAGACGCGATTGCGCCGGGAAAAAGTCGGGTTTGTCTTTCAGTCCTTTCAACTGCTGCATACTTTAACCGTTCAGGAAAATGTGGAGTTACCTCTGCAGCTGGCGGGTGAGGCCAAAGCACGCGAATTCGCGATTGAGCGGCTGCGTTGGGTGGAACTTGACGGACTGGGCACGCGCTATCCCCACCAGCTTTCCGGCGGGCAGATGCAGCGTGTGGCGATTGCGCGGGCGCTGGCACATTCGCCGCGGATTCTATTGGCGGACGAGCCGACGGGGAATCTGGACACAACGACGGGCGGCGTGATTCTGGAATTGTTGCTTCGGCTTACACGCGAGCAGAAGACCGCTACGATCATGGCGACGCACAGTCTGGAAGCGGCGAGCGTGTGCGACACGCTTGTGAAGTTGCGCGACGGGCGTGTGGAAGAAGTGACGCGGCGCTGACATGCCTCGATGGAAGCTTTTTTACCGGTTGATGATGCGGCCGCATTTTCGAGAGCCCGTGCGGCTTGGGCTGATGGTGCTGGCGGTGGCGCTTGGTGTGGCGGTGGTGCTGGCGATTGAACTGGCGGGAAACGCCGCGGCAGGATCGTTTCATTCTTCGATGGAAAGCCTGGCGGGGGACAACGACCTGGAGGTCGTGGCATCGGGCGGAGTGCCGGAGGCGTTGCTGGCGGCTCTAGCCACGCAACCTTATCCGCTGCGACTTTCGCCGCGGATGGAAGATTTCGCGGTGGACACCCGCACGAGAGAGACGCTGCCGCTGATCGGGCTGGATCTGATTGCAGAAGGCAGCCGCTATGCATCGCAGGCCGGCGAAGGAAACTCCAACTCCAGCACTAAAAAGACCATGGAAGAGGCTGTGCGTGACCTGGAAGATCCGGAGAGCGTGTGGGTGAGCGCGAGTCTTGGAAAAAAGGCTGGCGAGCACATTCCGCTGCTGATCAATGATCGCGTGCTGGATTGCGTGGTGCGCGGCGTGTTGCCGGATGCTTCGGGAAACGAACACGCGATTCTGATGGACATTGCGGGAGCGCAGCGGGCATTGAACCGATTTGGCCGCGTGGATCGCATCCTGATCAAGCTGCCGGCGAAGAGCAATCTGGAGGAATGGCAAAAGAGATTGCGCGGGCTGTTGCCGCCGGGCGTAGAAGTACGTCCGCAGGGTACGGGGACGGAAGAGAACCGGAAAATGCTGGCGGCGTTCCGGTGGAACCTGCGGCTGCTGAGCTACATCGCGCTGGTAGTCGGCGCGTTTCTGATCTACAACACGATTTCGGTTTCGGTGGTGCGGCGACGCAGCGAGATCGGCATTGTGCGGGCGCTCGGCGCGGATCGCCGCGATGTGTTGGCCGCGTTTCTTGGCGAAGCGGCTTGCCTCGGCTTCGCTGGCGCGCTGGTGGGCTTGCCGCTGGGGCGCGTTATGGCGGGCGGGGCGGTGAAGTTGATGGCGGCGACGGTGGAATCGCTTTATGTGAGCAGTCGGCCGGGCGCGATTGCGCTGACGCCTTATTCGCTGGCGTTGGCGCTGCTGATTGGCGTGGGCGTAGCGGTCGTTTCCGCGCTTTTACCGGCGCGGGAGGCGATGCAGGTTTCTCCCGTCGATGCCATGGCGCAGGGGCGGCGGGAATATCTTGCGCGGGCGCACAAGGGTCACGATTTGGGGATCACCGCGGTGCTGGCGGGGCTTGCAGCGCTGGCCGCGAGGATGCCGGCGTTTGGCGGGAAGCCAATTTTCGGATATCTCGCGGCGCTTTTGCTGATTGCGGCGGCGGCGTACGCGATGCCCGCGCTGGTGTACTTCATTTCGCGGGTCGCAGCTGGAGTACTGGGAAAACTTTTTGGCGTGGAAGCGATGCTGGCTTCGCGGAGTCTGGCTGCTTCGCTGCAGCGAACTTCGGTGCTGGTTGGCGCACTAGCAACAGCTGTGGCGATGATGGTTTCGGTCGGAATCATGGTGGGAAGTTTCCGGCAGACGGTGGTGAGCTGGATGAACAACCAGCTGCCGGCGGATTTGTATTTACGTCCGGCGGGAGAGCCGGCGGCGGGCCGGCATCCGACGATTTCCGTGGAGCTGGCGGAGAAGATCACGCGGTTGCCGGGCGTGGTGGCGGTGGATCGCTTGCGGGCTTATGAAATCAACTATGACGGGATGCCGGCGACGCTAGCGTCAGTCGACCTGCGGGTGTTGCGCGCTTACCGGAAGGCGGATTTTTTCTCCGGGCGGCCAAAAAGCGAGGTGTTGGACCAGTTGCGCGGGAAGAACAACATCATCGTCAGCGAGCCGTTCACGTACAAGCACAAGCTGAAGACCGGCGACACGATTACGCTGGCGCTGGGAGAATCGCGTGCGAATTTCCAGATCGTGGATGTTTATTACGATTATGCGAGCGAGCGCGGTTACATTTTGATGGACCGGGATGTGCTTTTGAAATATCTGCCGGATGAGACGCCGACAAATCTCGCGGTGTTTGTGGCGCCCGATGCGCAGGCAGCGGAGGTGCGCAAGGAAATACAGGAGACTGCCGCGGGCCACCGCATCCTGATTTTTTCGGACCGCGAGTTGCGGACGGAAGCGGTGCGGGTATTCGACCGGACATTTGCCATAACGTACGCGTTGGAGGCTGTAGCGGTGGTTGTGGCCGTGATGGGAATTGCGGGCGCGCTGATTGCGCTGGTGATTGACCGGCGGCGGGAACTGGGATTGCTGCGGTTTCTGGGCGCCTCCTCGGGACAGCTACGGAAGATGATTCTTGTGGAAGCGGGCCTACTGGGCTTGCTGGCAAATCTGGCAGGGTTTGTGCTGGGATATTTTCTTTCGCTGATCCTGGTGTTTGTGATTAACAAGCAGTCGTTTGGATGGACGATCCGGTTTCACTGGCCGGTGGCCGTGCTGTTGGGAGCGCTGACGGTGGTGTACGCGGCGACCGTGGTGTCTGGACTTTATCCCGCGCGAGTAGCAGTGCGGCTGAGTCCACTTGCGGTGATTCATGAGGAGTAGACGGCTGCTCTTCGTGCTTCTGTTTGCGTGGATGCCGGGCGCAGTAGCGCAATACAAGCCGGCTGTGCCTGGCTACCGCTACGAATTTCCGCGCGATCATTTCAATCATGAGGACTATCAGACGGAATGGTGGTACACGACTGGAAATTTGGCGGCTGCGGATGGCCGGCACTACGGATACGAGCTGACGTTTTTTCGCCAGGGTGTGGACCGGGATACGAGCAAGAAAGAGCCCTGGGATATTCAGGATTTGTACCTCGCGCATCTTGCGCTCAGCGACCTGGACGGTGGGAAGTTTTATCACACGGAGCGGACGAACCGTGCGGGGCCCGGGCTTGCGGGAATCGATGAACAGCAGAAGCGCACCTGGAACGGCAATTGGGAAATCCGGTGGAACGGTGAAAAAGAGCTCTTAAATGTGGTCGACGAGAACTTTTCGCTGTCGTTTTCGCTGCGCAGTGAAAAGCCGCCGGTGATTCACGGGCCGGATGGCGTCAGCCAGAAGGCGGAGGGGGCGGGACACGCATCGCACTACGTTTCGTTTACGCGCCTCCTGACGACGGGAACGATTGTGATTGCGGGGAAATCTTTGGAAGTGCGTGGCACTTCCTGGATGGATCACGAGTTTTTCACGCATTCGATGGACGCGGAGCAGGTGGGGTGGGATTGGCTGAGCGTGCAGCTTGAGGACAACTCGGAACTGATGCTGTACCAGTTTCGGCGGAAGAATGGTTCCACGGATCCGTTTTCGTCGGGAACATATGTGGACGCGGAGGGGAGATCCGTGCATTTGACGGCGGGAGATTTCCGGCTGGTTCCAACGGGAGAGATCTGGACGAGTGACGTTACCGGTGCAAAATATCCGGTGGCGTGGAGCATGGAGATACCGAAGTTGGGGCTGAAGCTGGCGGCAACGACGCGGTTGAAAGCGCAAGAACTCGCAGGTGGGAACAAAATTGCGCCGAGTTATTGGGAGGGCGCGATTCTGATCGAGGGGACGCGGGACGGCGCGGGCGTGCGCGGCGTGGGGTATTTAGAGATGACGGGGTATGCGCGGGCGATGAAGATCGGGAGATAGGACGGAGGTGAAGTTTTGAGGCCGGAATGTCGTAGTTGCACGTGGAACGTTCGGGGTGTGGGGGTTGAGTCGTAAAAGCGGTGGCAGAGCCACCGCACTCCAAATAGGAAAGCTCAGCCAGCCTGAGATGCTGGATCGGGTGGATTAGGTCCGAGTTCTAGGATTCCTCGGCCGGCGGGACGGTTGGGCGATCCGGATGACGCCGTAATAGCGAAAGCTTCGCTCTCGCATTCAAAAAACCCCAGGCGCCTTGCGGCGACTGGGGTCCTTTTAGAATCAGAGAATAGTTTAGAAACCGGGACTAGCTTTCCATTTGGGCTTGCAGGATTTCTCCGGGCAGGCGAGACATTCTTGGGCCTGGCGCGGAGGAAGCGCGGTCCGTCTGGAAAGAGCTTCGGTCGTGATTGACGGAAACGCGTCCGGAGTGCGCGGAAACGTAATCGGAAGCGGCGCGATCCTTTTTGGGGGCGGCCTGGCCGTTGGCGGAAACTCGTTCAATCTTGATGCCGAGTTGGCGCTCGAGTTGGAAGAGTTCCGTGCGCTGTTCACGCAGGAAGAGCGTGGAAGCGACGCCGCGTTCACCGGCGCGGCCGGTGCGGCCTACCCGATGGATGAAGTTCTCGGCAACGTCGGGCAGATCATAGTTGATGACGTGAGCGATGTCCTGGACATGGATTCCGCGAGCGGCGACGTCTGTGGCAACAAGCACGCGATACTGTCCGCGCTGGAAGCCGGAGAGCGCCGCGGTGCGCTGCGATTGCGAGCGGTCACCATGAATCATGGCGGCGTTGATGCCCTGGCGGTTGAGGCTCTTGGCGATACGTTCGGTGCCGCGCTTGGTACGGGAAAAAATAAGGCAGCGGCCGCTTTCGTTATCGAGCAGGTTATAGAGCATGTCGGGCTTGCCGTTTTCAGGGACTTCGAAGGCCTGGAGCCGAACATTTTCGGAAGGCTTCGTAGTGGAGCCGAAGGAGAGGCGAACAGGATTTCTTGTGTAATCGCGCACGAGTTGCGCCATGGCGCCTTCCATCGTGGCGGAGAAGCACAGAGTCTGACGCTCGCGCGGCAACACGCCGACGATGCGGCGGATGGCCGGGAGGAAGCCCATGTCAAGCATGCGATCGGCTTCGTCGAGGACGAGTGTCTTGACGGCGCTCAAAGAGACGAGCCGGCGATCGAGATAATCTTCGAGACGGCCGGGCGTGGCGACAACCAGGCGCGCACCCTTGCGGATGGCGTCAAGCTGGCGGCCTTCGGGAAGACCACCGACGACGAGCCCCGCGGGTTGCGACTGCTTGGAGCGCAGGGCGTTATATTGAGCGACGACTTGCATCGCGAGTTCCCGAGTCGGCACAAGAACCAGAGCGGCGATTCCGGGAGTTTGCGTCTGCCCCAGCTTCTCCATGATGGGAAGCAGGAACGCGAGCGTTTTGCCGGTTCCGGTCTGGGCCGTGGCGATGACGTCCTTGCCTTCAAGGGCTTGCGGAATCGCTGCCGCCTGCACGGGAGTGGGAATGGAAAACTTCGCCGCGATGAGTCGCTCCTTCAAAGAAGGAGATAGAGTGAGTTCTGAAAAACTTTGCATTTTGCTTTCTTGCTGGCGAGAGGGCGGCGACACACACGAATAGTCGGTGAGCGCGGCAATCTAAGTTGCCAGTCTTATTTTAAATTACGCTAAGAACGAACGGAGGAAACGTAGGGCGGGTAGTCTCAGAAGGTCTAAGCCAGAGGGACCGCACAACACAACCGATGCATTAAGCGCAAACACAGTGTAGCACAGTTTCGGGATTTGGACAGGTGGGAAATCCGGGGCAGTTGTAGCGAAGTAGTACCCGCGCCGGAAGGATTTCCTTTTTACACGCTTTACCGGGTGTGAAACAATTTAAGTCCAGCCAAATAACCCGGTTCGCACGAAAATCCCTCAACCAGCGGGTTGTCCGGTACGGCGAGCCAGGGCCAGGAAAGCGAAACACAATCGGACAAAGGAGAGAAGATGCGGAGACTCGTTTCGATTCGTTCTCTATTGGGGTTTGTCGGGCTTTTGCTTTTGTCAGCGGCGGCATATGCGCAGGTCGACGTGGGAATCGCGGTTTCGTTCGGGCCGCCGGAATTACCCGTGTACGAGCAGCCGGTTTGTCCGGCTGAGGGCTATATCTGGACGCCCGGTTATTGGGCTTGGGACGGGGACGACTATTACTGGGTGCCGGGAACGTGGGTGCTGGCGCCGAGGCCGGGGTTCCTTTGGACACCGGGCTATTGGGCCTGGGGCGGCAGAAGCTACTACTTTCACGAAGGGTATTGGGGCCCGGTGGTTGGATTCTATGGGGGGATCAATTACGGGTTCGGTTATTTTGGCCGCGGGTATGAAGGCGGGCGCTGGGACCACGATCATTTTTATTACAACCGGTCGGTGAACAACGTGAACGTGACGGTGATTCACAACACCTATAACACGACGGTGGTGAACAATTACAAGAACACGCGGGTCAGCTATAACGGCGGACACGGCGGAATCAACGAGCACCCTACGTCGGCGGAAGAAGCGGCCTATCACGGAAGGCATATAGGGCCGGTAGCTGAACAGACGCATCACATGGAAGCTGCGCGCGGCAATCCGGAGCTGCGAGCTTCTGCAAATCACGGGCGGCCGCCAATCGCGGCTACGGAAAAGCCGGGATCATTTTCGGGGCACGAAGCTGTGCCGGCCAAGGAAGGCGGACATTACGACCGGCCGCCACAGGCAAGAAATTCCGGCGGGCAACCCGACAAGGCGATCCATGCCAACGAACTGTCCGGGCACTCGAAACCCTCGTCACCCAACACGGGCAACGCAAACAGCGACAAAAAGTACCAGCAACAACAGGAAAAGCTCTACCAGAAGCAGGAACAGGAGCACGTGAAACTGCAGCAGAAACAGGAGCAGGATCACCGGCGACTGGAGCAACAGCAAGCGAATGACGCCAAAATGCAGCAAGTGGAGCGCCAGCACCAGCAACAGACACAACAGATGGCGCAAAAACACGAGCAGCAACAACAGCACATCCAACAACAGCAACAGCAGCCTCATCAGGAGGCGCACCAGAATCAGCCCAAGGGAAAACCGTAGCGGGCGGAGCTGTTAATCCACGCTTGACGCTATGAAATGGAGCGGGGGCTGAGATGCCTCGCTCCATTTTTCGTTTCTGATTTTCGCGCAATACGTTCGGACGAAGATGCCGCGATATTCCGCTTAAGAAGGTGCTTGGGTTTTTTCGATTGATAGCGTTTGAAGGATTCTGGCGGGCCGGCGCGCTTCCCCCCTAACGGCGTCATTTCGGGTTTTGATGCATTGCCGCTTGTGCTGTGAACGGGGAAGGCTCTTCGCTCCTCTTGCAAAGAAATGTATTCTGTTAACCGTTCCGGATTCAGTCGAAAATGGAGAAGAGCATGCTGTCGGATTGCTTTTAGATTGGAACGCATGGTGAAGAGGTCACTTGCTGCAAATTCGCTGCACGATATTTTCGCGCCGCTCCAGCGTGGGCATCAGGCATTCGCATCGCGCTATCCGGGGCCGAGAGGCGATCGGCAGCCAGTGCACACAGTTTATGGCGGCGCGCATTTGTTCCGTGCAGATACGGCACAACGACTGGGGGAGAAGGCGCTGGAAGCAATGGACGAGTACGCGCCGGATTTCATTTCGTTTGCAAGAGCAATTGACCTTTCAGGATCCCAACATCTGGGCGGCTCGCCGGACGCCGCAGCCCTTGCCAAATCTATTCAGTCGAATCCGGAGGCCGCGCGAAAGGACAATCGTCCCGCTTGGTTTGCCTGTGCGCTTTATCAGAGAGTTCGTGAAAAACTTCAACGCGAGCCGGTGGAAGATTTCCGCATTGATTTTGAAGATGGTTTTGGCAACCGGCCGGATGAGGAAGAAGATCGCTTTGCGTCTGCCGCCGCTGGAGAACTCGCTGCCGGAATGGCGGCGGGGAGCCTGCCGCCGTTCGTTGGGCTACGTATCAAGCCGTTTAACGAGGAATTACGAGGCCGCAGCGTACGGACGCTGGATATTTTCCTGACCGAATTGCTGGGAAAAACAGGCGGAAGACTCCCGCAGAACTTTTTTATCACGCTGCCGAAGGTGACGATTCCGGAAGAATCCGCGGCGCTGGCGGCGGTTTGCTCGCGCCTGGAATCCGTGCTGGGCTTGCGCGCGGGCATGCTGCAGTTGGAGTTGATGATTGAGACGCCGCAGTCGATCTTCAACGAGCGCGGTGAACTGAACCTGCTGCCGCTGGCCGCCGCGGCGCAGGGACGCTGCGTGGGCGCGCATTTTGGGACTTACGATTACACGGCAGGGCGCGGGATCACCGCGGCTCATCAGCACATGATGCATCTTGCCTGCGACTTTGCGAAAGAAGCGATGCAAGTAGCGTATGCGGGTACGGGCATCTGGCTTTCCGATGGCGCAACGAATATTTTGCCGGTTCCCGTTCATCACAGCGAGGCGAATTCTCAGCCGCTTACGACCGGGCAGATTAAGGACAATCGAAAAGCGGTGCATCAGGCCTGGACATTGCACTTCGAGCACATCCGGCATTCCCTGGTGAATGGTTTTTATCAGGGTTGGGATTTGCACCCGGCGCAACTGGTCACGCGCTACGCGGCGGTGTATTCGTTTTTCCTGGAAAGCCTGGATGCGGCATCAGAACGCCTGCGAAATTTCATCGAGAAAGCCGCGCAGGCGACCTTGGTTGGCGAAGTGTTCGACGACGCGGCCACCGGCCAAGGGCTATTGAATTTTTTCCTGCGAGCCATCAATTGCGGCGCGATTACAGCGGAAGAAGCGCAACGGCTGACAGGCTTGACGCAAGAAGAATTTCGAAGCGCTTCCTTCGTGAAGATTCTGGATGGCCGGAAAAAATAGCGACGCGGATCAGTCGCTGCGGACCGTGGCTTCAATCAGGCCGTGGGGCTCGTCGGTCGGCAGAAATATCTCCTTGGGATTTTCCAGGTGGCAGGGCGACAGGTCGACGAGATTGTAGTGCTTGTTCGGAAGAGAAAGATGAATTTCCCGGATGCCAGGAAACTTCCGAAGCACAGCTTCGCCCATGGCGTAGAGTGTATGTTGCAATGATTCACTGTCGTGACCGGCGAATGCTCGCAAAATCGTATCTCGCACGCCGTGCCAGGTTGAGTCGAATTCAGGCATGTTTTCCCGGTAAAGCCAGTTCGCGCGGATCGACGTGGCAAGAATCCGGTTTCGATCTTCTTTCAGCGTCGTATATTCATCTTTGAAAAAGTTCTCAAAAGCCGAGTCCGCCGTTTTTAGCACGACCAGGCCCTCGACGCCGGCTTGAAGAGTCTTTTCTTTACGCGTGGCAGTAAGGACGGAGGTGCGTTTCTCATTGCTTGAACCGGTGAACGTGTGCGGGTGCGGTTTTCCATCAACGGCGAGGCGTGTCCAGAGTGTTTCGGCCGCTTCGATACGCACGCGGGAGACTTGCGGACCGCGCGCCAGGAAATGATCGGCCAGACGGAGGCCGAATTCTTCGGGCGACTTGATGGAGTGCAATTTCGCCAGGGCGTAGACGGTGTTTTTCATGGTGTCGGTCGGCAACACTTTGCGATTATCGCCTTTGGTGTGGGCTTCTTCGAAGTCGCCTTCGAGGCGGATGCCGAGAGTGAGTTCCTTGATGTCGTGGCGGTCAGCGTGGCGCGCGATCTGCAGGATGCGGACGCGCTGCTTGCCGTAATTATTTTCGCCAAGGCGGATGGCCATGCGTCAACTCCCGCGATACGTAGAATACCCGAACGGACTGAGCAGCAGCGGGATGTGATAGTGCTCCTGCGCGTCGCGCACCTCAAACACGATCATGACCTGCGGATAGAGACTCGCAATCTTGCGGCCGGCGAAATAAGCGCGCGTGTCGAACGTCAAACGATAGGTTCCTGCGGGCACCGCTTTCGCAGCGGGCCAATCGCGCAGTCGGCCATCGTTGTCGGTTGCGCCGCGTGCGGTTTCGGTCCATTGACCGTTGGTAGATTGCGCTTCAAGAATTACCGGAACGTTTGCGGCCGGCCGCCCCAAAGATACGTCCAAGACGTGCGTGGTGATGTGGCTCATGACTCGAGTAGTTTCTCCAGGCGCAGCCGCGTGATCTTGCGCTGCTCTTCCGCGGCGACGCGCAATTCGGTGTCGGGATCGTTCGGCAGGCGCCGGCGAAATGCGTCGAGAATTTCCTCACTGGTTTTGCCGGTGGCACAGATCAAGAAAACGTAACCGAATTGTTCCGCATAAGCGCGATTCTGCTCGGCCAGCGCTCGCAAGACTTGGGGCGCCGCTTTTTGCGCTGAGGATTGCTCTTTCGCCGACCAGAGGCTGGCAGTGGCGGATTGTTTGGCCCCGGCTCGTGTTTGCCCAATTGGAGGATGGTGGAGGAAGGCTTCGAGCCAATCTTCGCCCGCCAACGCGGACCACGTTTTGTCCGCGGCTTCGAAGAGGTCCGCCTCGCCGACGAAGGGCCTACGCGCAACCATTTGTTGGGCCCATTTTTTGGAACCGCAGCAATCGAGCAGTGCCCGCAAAGCCCTCTGGCGCGGCAGCCGATTGAAGTTTTCCAGTGATTTCGTGCGATCTGCTGGCACCTGCGCGCGGCCGAAGGCGCGGAGGCGGCTTACACCACCATCCGGAAAAATCTGGAAACGCACATGAGTCGCGACTCCCGTCTGCCGTAGCTTTGTGAAGACGTGGCGGTGGTTGGGTTTCAACTTGGTGTCGGGAAGTATCTCTTCCCAGGCGAGTGACGGAGCATTTAGTGCGTCGACGGATGAATTTTTTGCTGAAGCCGCCTGCAGCGCGCAGGAATCGGGATAATTCCCCTTGAAATTGGTAGTCTCGACTTCGACGCGATGAATTGTGCCCGGAACGCCGAGTTTCAGGACGACCCAATCGTGCCCGGGGCCACGCCGGCGTTTTGTTTCCCAGCCGTCCCCCATATTTTTTGCACGATAGGGCATCAACAGGTTGCGCGGCGCGCCGTAAAACTGATCGCTGGAGACGACGACGCTTCCGCCATTTTCCACGGCGACCAAATTGATTTCCCCGCGCGATAGCAATTTGTGACCAGGAACGGCTTCGCCGTGAACGCGCAAGCGGGCGACTCCGCCGTCTGGATAAATCTTCAAACGCAGATGGGTAAACCTGGCGCCGTTTTCGACTGTGAATGGATTTCGGGAATCGCCTCTCAGCGGAGTTTCCGAGATGATCTGGATCCACTTCGTTTTTCCCGAGCGCAACCGGCTTTTTTCGCGCGTGTAAGGGTGGCGTTCGCCCAGGTCACAGCCTTCGATTGAGCATCTCTCTGGAAAGTTGCCCGTGAAAAAACTGGTGTCCACTACGACTCCGCGGATGATGCCCGGCAAACCCAGCCGGAGGATGCACCAGTCAAAGCCGGGTGTACGGCGGCGGCGCGACTCCCAGCCATCCATCCACTTTCCGCGATCAGTGTATTTCCCCTCGATGAATGTAGGATTAGACTCCTTGATTAGATTCTCTTTTGGCGCGAAGAAGTCGTCGTTGGCTTCGAGCACGCGGCCGCCGAGGCGTTCGGAAGCGAGATCGGCGAGTTGAGTGAAATCCTTCATCGTTTGCCTCGAAGGAGGACTTGCCCGGCCGGTGCGCCGCAGAATTTGCCGCGTTCGAAAATCTTCACACCGCGCAGGAAAGTGGCTTCGACTATACCGAGAAGGTCGCGTCCCGCATAGGGCGTGAGTTTGTGGCGGTGATGAAGTTGCGCAGGATCGACTTTGAAGCCGGCATCTGGATTCCAGACCACAAGATCGGCGTCGCGGCCGGGCGCGATCGATCCTTTCTGGTGGGCAAGGCCCGCTAGTTTGGCGGGAGCTTCGCAGAGCCACTTCGTCAAGTGCGGTCGAGAAAAATTGCGGCGGCGCGCTTCCGTCCATACAGCCGGAAGGCTGAGCTGCAGCGAGGCAATGCCGCCCCAGGCGTCCAGAAAATCGCCGGCAGCTTGCTTCTTCATCTCGGGCGGACAGGGCGAGTGGTCGGTGGCGATCAAGTCGATCGTTCCATCACGCAAGCCGGCCCACAGCTGTTCACGATTTTCGCGTTCGCGGAGAGGAGGCGCACACTTGAACTGGGTCGCCCCGTCGGAGATTTCTTGCGAAGTAAACGTCAGATAGTGTGGGCATGTTTCGACAGTCACGAACTGGCCACTGGCTTTCGCTTTCCGAATTTGTGGAATTGCGTCCGAGGAAGATAGATGCACGATATGGATGTGGGCGCCGGAGTCCTTGCCAAGACGCAGAAGCAGGTCAATCGCATCGTTTTCTGCAGCGCACGGGCGTGAGTCGAGCCAGATTTGATAAGGTTTTCGCGAAGCGTCGGCGGCACGCCGCTTGGCGGCGGCTTCGATCGGCCCGGGCAGTTCGGCGTGGGCCAGGAGCGGCGAGCCGAGTTTTGCGAGCACGGGCAATGCCTTGCGGAGATCGGGTTCCCCGACGTTCGCAAATTCTTCGACGCCGCTGTCGACCAGAAAACATTTGAAACCGAAACATCCCGCTTCCCACAGGCCAGGCAATTCGTGCGCATTGCCTGGAACGACGCCACCCCAGAAACCCATGTCCACCGAGAGTTTGCCTGCTGCGGCAGCGAGTTTGGTTTGGAATGCGACGATGCTCGTCGTTGCTGGAATGCTGTTCAGTGGCATTTCGATCAGCGTGGTGATGCCGCCAGCTGCCGCGGCTCGAGTGGCAGTTGTGAAACCCTCCCATTCGGTGCGGCCGGGTTCGTTGATGTGGACGTGGGTGTCGACCAGGCCGGGCATGACGGCGAAATCGCGCGCTTCATAGATTCCACTTCCCTGAGGAACTTCGTCAAAGCCGGAGATTGTTGTGATCACTCCCTGGCGAATATGAATCGCCGCCGCGCGCTCGCCATCGGGAGTGGCAATCCGGTTGCCACGAACGATCAGGTCGGGTTCGCCGTTCGATCCGCCCGAAATGTTGGAGGAATGCGTCATCGTCCGCTAGCTCTGAAGGCTTTCACAGAATTCAGCGAGGAGATTCTGTGCCACGCGGAGGCGGTAGCGGGCGGTGGAGCGGATGTCGTCGATCGGCGAGATTTCGCGGGAAAGTATGTCTTGTGCAGCGCGCAGGGTTGCGGGTGTGGGTTTTTCGCCGCGCAATATTTTTTCACTTTCGCTCGCGCGAAAAACGGTGGGAGCCACGCTGCCCAGGGCGATCCGGATATCAACGATTCGCCCGGCATCCATTCGCGCCGCGCCCGCGAAGCAGACTTTCGAGATGGCCTGGGCTCTGCGTGTGCCAACCTTGCGATAAAACTGTTTCGAGAATTTTCTTTGGCGAGGCAGGCGAATCGTGCGAATCAGTTCGTCGTTGCGCATGGCGATTTTCTTGTAGCCGTTCCAGAAGCCGTGGTATGGAACCCAGCGTACGCCACTCGCGGAAACTAGTTCGAGTTCCGCGTCATAAACGAGAAGCACGGGAGGTGAATCCGCGGCGGGCGAGGCGTTGGCAATGTTTCCTCCGAGCGTACCGCGATTCTGCGTGGCGATGCTGCCGGTTTCAGCGGCCGCGCGGCACAGCAAAGGGAATTCGCGGGCCAGCAATTCGTGGCCGCGTATCTCTGAATACGTCGTCAAAGCGTTGAGGTTCACGTTCGCAGGCGCCACCGTGATGCCGCTCAACTCCGGAAGCTTCCAGATGCTAAGGAATTTGCGCTGAACAAGTTTTCCGGCCTCGAGGAGCACCATCAGGTCCGTACCGCCGGCAAAGGGTCTCCATTCGCCGGGTTCACGCGCCATGCGTTCCAGCGCGTCCAAGAGATTGCGTGGTTCCTGCAGTTCATAGGCCGGGACGTACGATCTCATGAGCGAACCCTTTGGGCGCGGCAGGCTTCAAGGACGGATTCGAATATTTTTGTGTAGCCGGTGCACCGGCACAAATTCCCCGAGAGGGCTTCGCGAATTTCAGTTTCCGTCGGTTGAGCGTTGCGCGACAAAAGATTTCGCGCGGCGAGAATCATGCCCGGCGTGCAAATGCCACATTGCGCGCCCCCATGAGTAAGGAATGCCTGCTGCACGGCGCTGAGCTCCGAGGCGTTCGCGACGCCTTCGATGGTGCGAATTTTCGCGCCGTCCGCCTGCACCGCCGGGACGAGGCAACTGTTGACGAGCAGGCCATCCAATTCAATCGAGCACGCGCCGCATTCGCCTTCGCCGCATCCTTCTTTTGTTCCGGTCAGGCCGGCCTGCTCGCGTAGCACGTCGAGCAATCGGGCCATTGGATACGCTTCGAGCGAGAACGCCTTGCCGTTGATTTTACAATTCACACGAATCTTGCGGGCGGCTTTAGGCATGCACGCCCTCCAGCATCTCCAGCAATGTTTCGGGCGTCATCGGAATCTTGCGGACGTCCACGCCGGTGGCCTGTGCGATGGCATTCGCGATCGCGGGCGCGGTTCCATCCAGGGGGAGTTCGCCGATGCCTTTGGCACCCGCGGGACCTCGCGCGTAGGGAAGTTCTTCAAAGAAGACGCGGATGGACGGAACGTCCATCGACGTGGGCATGATGTAGTTGGTCATTTGGCCATTCACCATGCGCCCTTCTTGCCAGACCACATTTTCGTAGAGAGCGAATCCGATGCCCTGCGCGACGCCGCCTTCGATTTGTCCCGCCGCTAAAACCGGATTGATAACCTTGCCCACTTCCTGAACGGCGACGAAGTCTTCGACACGAACTTCGGCAGTCCGGGTGTCCACGGAGACTTCCGCGACATAAACCGCCCAGGCATATGCGCCGTAAGCGTCACCCTGGTATTTGCCGTCGTCCCAGTGAAGATCGCTGGGATGCTGATACTTCACCAAGGATTGCAGAGCGCCGATTTTTCCCGTGTATTCGCGACATGCATCGGTGAATTCGCCGGGAGTGTACGCGGGTTTCAGAAAGCCAGTGTCATGCAATGATTTCTTAATCACCAGAGCCGCGGTTTCGACGAGCTTTCCCACGATCATCGTGGTTCGCGAAGCAACGGTTGGACCGCTGTTGGGCACGAGCGAGGTGTCGGGTTGCAAGATTTCGATCTGCTCACAGTCGAGCCCAAGTGCTTCCGCGGCGATCTGAGCGAAAACGGTGTTCGTGCCCTGGCCCATCTCCGTGCTGCCGGCGAGGACCTGAACTTTGCCATCGCAGGTAGCGGTGACCTGCGCTTCCGACGCGAGATATTCCTCGCCCGAGCCGGTGAACCCCGCGCCGTGGAGGAAAGCGGCGAAGCCGATGCCCCGTCTGATTACGCAGCGGGGATTCTCTTTCGCAAAACGTGCGCGTTTTTCGTGATAGCCGCTCAATTCGAGCGCGCGGTCGAGCAGTTTGTCCATCCGCACTTTTTCGTGGACCACCTGGCCGACGGAAAGCGTTTGGCCTTCACGAATGAAGTTGCGGCGGCGCAATTCTTCGGGAGAGAGTCCAACCGCGGCGGCTACGCGATCGAGATGGCGCTCGAGGGCAAACACGCTTTGCGGCGCCCCAAAACCGCGAAACGCTCCGTGCGGAGGGGCGTTGGTGGCCACAACGCGGCTCTGAATCAGCACGTTTGGGCAATCGTACGGTCCGGCAGCATGAATGGTGCCGCGCGACAACACGACCGGAGAAAGTGTCTCGTACGCCCCACCGTCGAGCGTGAAATCAATCTCCATCGCCAGAAGTTTTCCGTCGCGCCTGACCGCGGTTCGATGGCGCGTGCGCGACGGGTGGCGTTTCGTGGTTGCCGCCATGTCCTCGGCGCGGTCGTAAATCATTTTCACCGGCTTGCCCGATTTCAGCGCGAGCAACGCGGCGTGTGCGGCAATCATCGAGGGATACTCTTCCTTGCCGCCGAACCCGCCGCCGGTCTCCGTCTGCACGACGCGCACTTTCTCTTTGGGCAGCTCGAAAAGGCTCACCAGCGCTTTGTGGACATAATAAGGACACTGCAGCGAACCCCAAACCGTGACGCCGTCGAAGGAATTGGCACGCGCAATCATTCCCTGCGGCTCAATGTAGAGTTGTTCCTGTGCGCCAGTTTCGTATTCACCTTCGACGATAAATTCCGCACCGCTCCAGGCGCTGGCGACGTCGCCCTTCTCGACGCGATAAGACTTGAAGATATTGTCCTCTCCCCAGATGATTTGTTTTCGCGCAAGGGAATCTTCGATGCTGAATACAGCGGGCAGGGGCTCGATTTCGATGTGCACCGCTCGCCGCGCCTCTTCGAGCAGATATTTATCGGGGTGGGCGAGGAGGAGTATTGCCTCTTCGGGATGGTTCACAAATCGATCAGCGAGGCACGGTTGATCTTCGATCAGCAGAGCGATGCAATTTTTGCCGGGAATGTCTTTAGCGGTAACAATGGTGAATTCATTCCACGGAATATCGTCCCCAAACCGAACGTCGAGGATTTTCCCGCGTGCGAGGGAGCTTCGCACAGTGACGCCGTGGATCATTTCCGGGAAAGTCAGGTCGTCCACATAACGCGCAGCTCCGGTGACCTTTTCCCGGCCCTCCTTGCGCGGAACCGGCTTTCCGATCTGGCTGTGTTCCATAGTCATCTGTGTGCGCTTTGCAAGCGGAAGCTACCGGTTCCGTGAAAGCGCAGCGCACCGCTTGTTGATTTCGAGTGATTGTAGCGCACCCGCTGCGGCAAATTCGCGCCATTCTGCAAATCCACGAACACAGTACATTGCTGTTGATATTTGCCGGGGCTAAGGGCACCCTGAAACGGGAAGAATACCAGATGATGCAAGAATTTATGCGCCGGGCAATTGCTCTGGCAATGGAAAACGTGCGCAGCGGCGCCGGCGGGCCATTCGCGACGGTGATCGTGAAAGACGGCAGCGTGCTGGCGGAAGGCGCGAATCGCGTAACAGCGACGAATGATCCCACAGCGCACGCAGAAGTTGTGGCGATTCGCGAAGCATGCCGCAATCTAGGCGATTTTCAGCTGACGGGCTGTGATCTTTACACGACGTGCGAGCCCTGCCCGATGTGCCTCGGCGCCATTTACTGGGCGCGTCCGGCGCGGGTATTTTACGCCTGCGTCGCAGCCGACGCGGCCGCCGTAGGATTTGACGACGCGTTCATCTATCAGGAATTGGACCGCGGCCACGCCGAGCGGCGACTGCCAATGCAGCAACTGTTACGCGAGGAATCGCTGGCAATTTTTGCGCTGTGGCGGCAACAGGAAAAGAAAATCCCTTACTGAAAATACCGAAGAATGGAACTCCGGGGTTGCGAGAAACCGGTGCTTTCGATTAACGCCGGCGGCAGTCGAAACAGAAACGGTGGGCGGCGATAGTTCAGTCTGATTTTTGCCGGCTGGCCGGAGGAACGATTCCGTTCATCCGCAGATATTCCACCAGCTGCCCGTAGTGATCGTAGGCATGCGCGACCCCGAATGTGGCCCGGTGCAAGCGTGAGGATTTGCTGTTCCCAGGGTTTTGCAACATGTTTTGCGCGTCCAGCGCGGCCGCCGCGTTGTGGCCGAGGGCAAACGAATCCTTCAGGAACTTGATGATCTCGGCTTTGGTCTTCAAGGCTTCCGGGCCGTTCCCGTCCTTCAAACCATCCGGAAGCTTATCGCCGGTCAGCGGCGACCAGAGGAAATAGTTGGACGCGGCGATATGCTTAAGTTCCACGGCGAAGCTGCGGACACCCGTGTAATCACTACCGGGAATGTTCAGGTCCGCGGGAGAGAAGCTGAATTTCTCTTCCGGCATGGCTTCCGCTACATCCAAAACTAATTTTTCGATGGCGGAAATTTGCCGATCCACGATGGAAGCCACGGTGGACGGAGCCTGCTCCGGCGATTGCGCGGGAGGCGCGCCGGCGGCTGCGGTTGGTGAAGGTTGGGACTGTTGCGTCCGAGGACGCGAATCCGGCGGCACCAGGTTGTTTGCTCGGTAGTAGACCACGAGCTGCCCGTAGTGCTCCCCGCTATGTTCGATCGCGTATGCCCAGGCGTAGGAGTTGTGCATCATCTTGTTGCCCCAGGCAAACTTCATGACTTTGTCGAGTCCCGCGTCGCCCTGCTGCTGAATCTGGGTGGCGCCGTCCGCGACCGCCTGCTGAAGAAGTTTCACCACGTCGGCCTTGGTCTTGTAAACTTCACGCGAGGGGTTGTGCTTGTTCTTGCCGAAATCGGGTCCGATGTTTGAACCTGAGGCGGAGCGGGTCAGATCGTAGTCGACAGCGGCAATGTGCAGAAGATTTTCTGCGAAGGTGCGCTGGTCTTTCTGCAGTTTGTAATCGTATTTGTCCTCGGGAAAATCCTGGGCCGTGGCAATGAGTTTGTTACCGATGTCGTTCCAAAGTTGCAGCATTTCGTCTGCCCGGGACTGCGCAGGCCGGGGAGACTGATTCTGGTTCTGGCCGCAAAGAGGCGAACCGGCGAGGGCGAACAGGGTAAAAGCAACAGGCACCAGCGAAGATCGTTTCATCCTAAATTCCTCCTTCGGAATGGATCGAGGCCGACAGCGGAATCGCACACCCGTGTTCCGCTTAGACGAGTACAATGGTGACTCGTTTTTAACGAAAGTCGATAAAAAGGAAAAAGGAGACAGGCTAGAGCAGTGGATAAGCAGGCGGTCGAAGGTTGGCTCCCCCAGCTAGATTCGAACTAGCAACCCCTCGGTTAGACCTCTCTCAACGAGATAACCAACCACCGTCAACCACAAGAACGTGGCCGTGGACATAATCGCTGGCCGGAGAGCACAGAAAAACCGCGGCACCTGCCAGATCGGCCGGCTGTCCCCAGCGGCCGGCGGGGATACGCTCCAGGATTGCGCGGTTGCGGATAGGATCGTCGCGAAGAGCGGTGGTGTTGTCGGTGGCCATGTAACCGGGGGCGATGGCGTTCACGTTAATCCCTTTGGCGGCCCATTCATTCGTAAACGCCCGCGTGAGTTGAACGACTCCACCTTTCGCCGCGGCGTATGCTGGGACCAGAATTCCGCCCTGGAAAGAAAGAACGGAGGCAATGTTCAAGATTTTTCCAGGAGTGCCTTGCTTGAACATCTGGCGCGCAGCGAGTTGGGAGAGCCGAAACACAGCGGTCAAATCGATGGAGATCACCTGGTCCCAGTCCTCGGAAGAATAGTCGGAGGCGGGAGAGCGCCGGATAATTCCAGCATTGTTGACCAGGATATCGAGGGAGCCGAATTCCGCCACGGTCTTCTCGATCAGAGTGGCGCACGCATCGGCTTCGGCGATGTCGCCAGGAAAATAAGTGGAGCGACGCCCTAGCGCTTGAATCTCCGCACAGATGTTTCCGGGCTCGGAACCACGGCCGTGGCACGCTACATCAGCGCCGGCCTGTGCCAGCGCGAAGGCAACGGCCGCGCCGAGACCTCGGTGCGAACCGGTGACGAGGGCGGTTTTGCCGTTGAGTTGGAATGCCGAGAGGCTCATCGATTTGGTCTCCCACGGAAATTAATAGTGCAGGATTGTAAAGAAATTGTCTCCCCGCGCGCCGCTGTCAGATCCTGCGTACCAGGCCGCGATCGGTGGCCTCTGTGTTGCGAACAAGGAGCAGCACGAGAAGCATCCCTGTGAACGGAATCAGACCCGCGAGAATCATGAGCGGATCGAACAGATGCGTGCCAGTGGAAAGCCTCGCGTCGGAAAGCCGGCCTGCCAGGAGAAACACAATAATAGTGCCGATGGCGGCGCCGGTTCCGCCTAATCCGCTGACGGACGCGACCGAATCACTGTGGAACAGGTCGGAAGGAAGTACGTTTGCGATGGTGGTAAAGGCGCCGTAGGAGAAAGTGGCCAGGGCAAAAAGAAGCGCAATCAAGTAGAGATTCACGGTAAAGATAGTAGGAATGAGCAAGGTAACCCCGACACCTCCAAACACCACCAAAGCTTTGCGCGCGTTGCCGACTGACCAGCCGCGTTTGATGAGATAGCCGGACATGCCGCCTCCAAAAAAATTGCCCAGATCGGCGGCGAGAAATGGAATCCACACGGCAATCAAACCGCTCTTGAGAGAAATCCCCTTGGCAACGAGATAGATGGGGAACCAATCGGCGATGAAAAAGTAGACTGGATCGGGAAATGCCCGAGCGATGATGGTTCCCCAGGTCTGCTGCAATTTCAGAAGGTCACGCCAACGAGGATGAGCCCTATTTTCGGAGCCGGGCTCTTGCGTATCGGCAAGGATCAAGCAGCGCTCGGCATCGCCGATGCGTAGGTGTTCCTGGGGAGTGTAGTAAAGCCAGCGCCAAGCCAGCAGCCAGGGAATGCCCAGCAGCCCGGGAATAACAAAGGCCATGCGCCAGCCGTAGCGGAAATAAATCCCCAAAACGATAAAGGGAGCGATGGCACCCCCAATCGAAGAACCGCTGTCAAATACGGCGGTGGCCAATCCGCGTTCGTGTTTGGGGAACCACTCGGAAACGGCTTTGGTGGCGGCGGGCCAGTTTCCGGATTCGGCAGCGCCAAGGAGAAAGCGAAAGCCTAGGAAAGAGTAAAAGCCGCGGGCCAGAGGCGTCAGCAAAGAAACAAACGAATACCAAGCCACAGTGATGGTTAAGCCGCGTTTGGTGCCGACGCGATCCATCAGGCGGCCGCAGAGGGTCTGGCCAATCGCATACGCCGCCCGAAAAGCAATCACGATGGCGGCATAGTCCGTATTGGTCCAGTGATAGTCGCGTTTTAGAAAGGGAGCGAGAAGAGAGAGCGTCTGACGGTCAACATAATTAATGACCGTCGAGGCAAAGAGGAGGCCGCCGATCCACCAGCGGAGGTGGCGAATCGTGCTGCGCCCGCCGGAGTCATGGGGCGGTTGGCCGGAGTGGGTGGCACGTTCCATCAGGAAGCCGTCGAAACCGAAGAAGGGTGTGCCGTCATTTGTTACGCCGAAGCCGTGAGCGCGGAAAGCGTGGCAGGGCTGAGCAAAGCGGAGGATTGTCGGTCGAGATAGACCACGGCGTGGGGATGATTTCGCAAGATCGAGGAGGGCGCCATGGGGCTGATCGGCCCATCGAAACAGGCTTTGATGGCAGCCGCCTTTCGCGGACCGGGAACCACAGCGAGAATTTCCCGGGCTTTGAGAACCTGGCGCACGGACATGGAGACAGCCTGCTTGGGAACGGCGTCGAGATTCTCAAACCACCCTTCGGCTACCTGCTGCGCACGGCAGGCGTGGTCAAGAGAGACGATGATGTAGGGCTCTTCCGTCTCGAAATCGGCTGGAGGATCGTTAAACGCAACATGTCCATTTTCACCGATTCCAAGAAACGCGACGTCGATAGGCGATGCGGCGATGGCTTTGCTGGCGCTCCTGATAACGTTGGCGGGATCCTGGCCTCCGTCCAGGAGGTGATAGTTGATGATGCCGGTCTTCGAAATCAGGCGCTCCTGGAGGAATTTGCAGAAGCTCGCGGGGTGCGTCATCGGGAGACCGATGTATTCGTCCAGGTGGAAGAGTTCGACGTGCTTCCAGTCAATGTCGGGCGTCGCGGTCAGGGCTTCGAGAAATTCGAATTGGGATGCGGCGCTGGCGGCCACGACACGAGCGTGACCACGACTTGCAATTGCGGAACGGATAGCCGACGCTGCCTGGGTGGCCGCAGCCTGGCCGAGCGAGACTTTGTCATCGAAAACTCTCAGAAGCATTCCGGATCCTCCTGTGGCAAAGTGCTTCGCGAAGCGGGAGCGCTATCAAGCGCGGTCTGCCCGCCCGGAAATCGGCTGCAATCGTCTTGACATCATATCAGACGCATGATGTGGTCATGCTTCCAGCGAAGGGCTGAGTGTTGGAAAAAATAGAAGTGAACTCGAGGAGGAGTATGGAAAAGAAAAGTGCCGTGGGGAGAGCAATAGGATCCTGGCAAGCGCATTCCGCCGGAGCGGTAATGATGTGCGCGCTGCTGACAGCGCTAGCGCCATTGTGGCCGGTGAACAGTGCGGCCCAAACCATTCGAGTGGACGCGACGCCCAGCCACGTCGTGAATTCGTTCAGTCCGCCCTATGCACTGGGCTCGACTGTAGATCGAGTGCCGAGCAATGCCACCGATCCATTTTTCAAACCGGAAGCGATTGAGAAGATCTTGTCGGCGGGATGGGGAGCGATTAGCTATCGGCAGAATACGGATTTGTTTGTGCAGGCATGGCATTGGAACCCCAAGGGAAAATGGAGCGATCCGGCAGGCAGAGGATACTTCACTGGCGACGCCAATCCGACGGAGATGATTCGGCATTCCTATGGCTACGCCTTGCAGCACCGGGGATTCACGCGGAATGGAGGATTGGAGGATGAGCTTTTCTCGAGGCTGAACGACGGTGATTTAAAGACCTACTGGAAGAGCAATCCTTATCTGACGGAGACATTCACAGGCGAAGATGATGCGCTACATCCCCAGTGGGTGGTGATGGACATAGAGTCCGCGCAGACTGTCAACGCGATCCGCATTGAATGGGCTGAGCCTTATGCTCGGGTGTACGAAGTGCAGTATTGGGCGGGCGCCGGTGACGCCATGGATGAGCAGGCTTCCGGCGAATGGAAGCGATTCGCATCCGGGGCGGTGGAAAATGGGAAGGGTGGAACGGTCACGCTGCGCCTGGATTCATCCAGGGTTTCCGCGCGGTGGGTGCGTGTGCTGATGAGCAAGTCTTCCAATACCTGTGATACCCACGGAGCCGACGACAAGCGCAATTGCGTGGGTTATGCAATCAAGGAAGTCTATTTAGGGATGCTGAACGAAAAAGGAGAATTCAAGGATCTATTGCGGCACTCCAAGGACCAGAAGCAGTCCGCGACATACTGCTCTTCCGTGGATCCGTGGCACGAGCCGAGCGACCTGTTTGTTGCGCCAGACCAGATGGCCTCAGGGGATCAGCCCGGGTTTGACCTGTTTTATACCAGCGGCATCACGCGAGGGATGCCCGCCATTATTCCAGTAGCCATGCTGTATGGCACGCCGGAAGATTCCGCGGCCCAGATTGCGTACCTGGAGAAACGCCGATATCCCATTTCGTATGTGGAAATGGGAGAGGAAGCGGACGGACAGTACATGATTCCGGAGGACTACGGCGCGTTGTACTTGCAATGGGCCAAGGCGCTTCATACAGTCGATCCGGCTTTAAAACTCGGGGGTCCAGTCTTCCAGGGAGTGACCGAAGACATTAAGGTTTGGAAGGACGCGCACGGCCGGGACTCCTGGTTCGGGCGATTTCTCGATTACCTGAGGGCCCATCAGCGACTCTCGGACTTTGCGTTCATGTCCTTCGAGCATTATCCGTACGACGGATGCGAGACACCGTGGGAAAACTTGTACCAGGAGCCGGAGTTGATTACCCACATCATGCAGGTGTGGCGGGACGACGGATTGCCGCCCGGTATTCCTATGTTCGACACGGAGACGAACGCACATGGCGGCGAAGCGTCTGTGGAAGTGTTTGGCGCGCTGTGGCTGGCCGATTCGTTTGCGGGATTTCTGACAGCTGGCGGAAAAGGCACGTTTTACTATCATGCGCTGCCATACTCGCCGCCGCACCCCAATTGCAAAAACAGCTGGGGGACCTATCGAATGTTCCAGACCGATGAAAAGTACGAAATCAAGACGCCGACGTCCCAGTATTTCGCCGCGCGAATGTTGACGAAGGAATGGGTGCAGCCGAAAGACGCCGAACATAAGCTGTTTCGCGCGGCTGGGGACATCAAGGATTCAAGTGGCCACGTGTTGGTAACGGCGTATGCAGTCCTGCGCCCGGATGGCCAATGGTCCCTTCTGCTTGTTAACAAAGACCACGATCACGAGCATGCGGTGCGCATCGTGTTTGAGGATACCGAAACTAAAACAAAGCGAGGCTTCGCAGGGCCTGTTGCGATGATCACTTTCGGGAAAAGTCAGTACGTGTGGCATCCTGCGCGGAGGAATGGCTATGCGGACCCCGACGGGCCGGTCGCGACTTACGACGTTGCGGGTGGAGACGACGCGGTCTACACGCTGCCAGCGGCGTCCGTGAATGTACTGCGGGGGAGAATCGCGGAATCGGGAGCGAGGGTCCAATAAACTGAGGCGTCACTGAACTTGGTACACGGGCAAGGACTCCGTTGAAAGCGAGAAAGAAAATACGTCGCTCCCGGCAGCGATCGCCACATATTGAACTCCGGCGACGGAATAAGTCATTGGTGAGGCGCGCATTAGCTGGCCGGAGTTGAAATGCCAGAGGACTCGGCCGGTCTTGGCTTCCGCGGCTTCGAAAGAGTTCGAGTCGTCAGCGAAGAAGAGCAGTCCGCCGGCGGTTGTCAGCGTGCCGCCCCAGGAATTCCCCTGGCCTATCTGAGGGTAACTCCAGACTCGATTTCCATCCGCCACAGAAAGCGCCAACAAGATTTTCTGCATACGCTCCCCAGGAGGAAGTGTCGTTCCGGTGTTGTAAAAGGTCTCGCCCTTCACAAACTCTTTGGGTTTGGCGAGAAACAAATCACAACTTTCCAGAGCCATCACATAGAAGAGCCCCGTGTCCGGGTTATAGGACGGCGAAAACCAATTTGTGGCTCCGTCGATCCCCGGACAGATGTTCGTGCCTTCCAGAGTGGGAATTCGGTCGGAGAGGATCGGCCGGCCGGCTGCGTCTATGCCGGTGGCCCAGTTCAACTTTTCGACGAAAGGAGTTGCCCGCAAAAACTTGCCGTTGGTTCTGTCGAGCACATAAAAATAACCGTTGCGATTCGCTTGAACCAGGAGATGACGGATTGTTCCGTTCTCCTCTGAATCCAAGAGCACGGGAGTTTCCGTGGCATCGTAGTCGTAGACATCATGCGGAGTGAATTGAAAATACCACTTCAGCTTGCCGGTGTCCGCGTCCAGAGCTAATACGCAAGCCGTATAGAGGTCATCGCCAGGACGGGAATCTCCCACGAAGTCAGGTGACGCATTGCTCGTGGTCCAATAGAGCGTGTTGAGTTGCGGATCATACGTGCCAGGCATCCAGGTTGTGCCACCGCCATGCAGATAGGAGTCTCCGGGCCAACTCGAGGAACCAAATTCTCCGGGGCCGGGAATTGTCCAGAAACGCCACTTAGGTTTCCCGGTGGCGGCATCATAGGCAGCTACAAATCCACGGACACCCGAATCTCCGCCGGAAGTGCCGACGATGACTGTATCCTTCACCACCAAAGGGGCGCTCGTCGCGCCATAGTGTTTGGTTTTGTCCGCGAACTCCACGTCCCACAACAAATTTCCGGAACGAGTGTCGAGCTTGAGCAAGTGGGCGTCGTCGGTCTCCATGAAAACATAATTCTGCCAGACGCCGACGCCGCGATTCTTGTGCGCGGCGGCATCGTCCAAAAGACCGGAGCTGACCGGGCGGTGGTAGTGCCAGATCTGCCTGCCGGTCCGCGCGTCCAAGGCAAAGACATCATTCGAGGAGGTGATGAACATCAATCCACGGACAACGACCGGGGTTACTTCCAGATTCTGGGAGTTTCCTGGATGGAACACCCAAGCGGCCTTCAGCCTGGCGACGTTTGACGTATTGATGTGTTGCAGGCTGCTGTAGCGGCGTCCTGTATAGTCACCGTTGTAGGAAGTCCAGTTTTCGCCGACGGGCTGTGCCGTCAGATCCTCCGCAGAGACTTGTTGAGAAACTTTGGCGGGTGAACTGATCTGTTGGTCGAGCGCGGAGCCCCCGCAGCATGCGGCAGCCAGCAGGAACACGAACTGTTTTCCGTTGCGAGAATTCATGTTAGCGGTCGTTTGGCGCGCCGATGTGCACTTCTTGGAGCGGTCCCCGGTCCACGCCGTTCTGATCCACCAGGTGCAGCGAGACCCGTGCGGCTTTTCCGGCTGGCGCGATGTCCGTCTTCAGATCGACAAGCTCCGTCGGAGTAACATCCGCGACTTGCACCGCGCCGAGGACAGCGCCCCGCTCATCGTAAAAGTGGGCAACAAGGCTGCCGGCATAAAACACGCCGAAGGAACCGGTAAGCCTGACTTTGCCGCCATCGATCTGGGCCGCCCGGAGCGCGCGTACCAGAATACCCGCGTCGGTGACGCCGTGGATGTCACTTACCGTCCGGGTGGGAAACCAATCGGTATCGAACTGGCATTCCTCGCCGGGGTTCAAACGGCACATGGGGCTATTGAGCTCGGCCTCCATGTAATACGGGGAATCTTTTGTGCCTCCCAAGGTGGCTTCGCCGTCGCTATTAAAATGAGGTTCCGGGCCATTGGTCCAAAAGATCACCGAGGCGCGCCCCGGGTAAGTTTTGTTTGCTTCGTACCGGAATTTCTCCACCATGGCAAACCGGCTGGAGCCGTCCACCACCGCCAGCCAGCCGGCGACGGAATCAATCCACAACTCGGCCGCCCAATGTGAGTAGTGCACCGCAAAGAGTCCATCGTCTCTCACGGAGACGGCAGGATTTTCCGCGGGTCCGAATCGAACGTGATAACGGAGGAGGTATCCGCTGGAGGGATTTGTGGGAGTGAATCCCCAAAGGTCGGGATTCCTCTTTGTGGATACTCCTGGAAGGCTAGTGGAGTATTGCGAGACGGATTGCATGGACCACTCAAGCGTGTGTCCGGTGATATTTTTCATCCTGGCGCGAAATTGGATGCGTGGAGAATCCGCGTCCAGGGTAATTGTGCGAGCGAATTGGATGCCGGTTTGAGGGTCCGCGGGGCTGATTAGTTCGATCTCGCATCGCTGTCCCTCCGCGAGTTTTTTGAACGAATAAGGCCCGTCGTCCAGCAGGTCAGAGTTCCCCACCCAGTGCTGCTCATCCTGATTCCCCTCCGGCAGGAGCCACAACTTGTCCCCGCCGTAGTTGAACCATTGGGCGGAAGTCGGAGGAAGATACTTGCCTCGAAGCTCTGGATTGACGAACAGGTAGTCGTGGCCGGCAAAGGTCACTTGCATCAGCCGGCCACCATTCTGCGGCACCACGACGAGGCGCACCCAGGGATTGGAGACCTGCTGGGCAGACCACCCGAAGTAGTCAACCGCCTCCACCCGGCAGGTGGCCTTCGATTGCGTATTGTCCTGCGCGGGGGTTGCGCTGACACACACAGCGCCTGCCAAACAGCAAAGCAGAAAGAGCCTCTTCGACAGGCGAACCAGGCGGTGCAAGTCCATATTCCAGCCTTCCGGGGGCCGAAGCCCCCAACACGTTTTGCCACCAAAATGAAAAAACTATCTCACTCTGCGAAAACGAAAGGAATCGATATAAAACGAAAGAAAAGCTTTGGCGCCAAGGCTTTTCTATGGTAAATGAACTTTGCCGTTTGGGGGCGCAAAATCGCACCGCGCAGAGGATCAGCCTTGAGAATCGGTTTGCTGTTATTGCTGCTCGCTCCCTGCCTCCCGGCACAGGAGCGGAAGATCGACCCCACCTGGCTGTACCGGAACCTGCCCGAAGCAAAAGAGGTGGGAGCCACTTTCGCAACCAACACTTGCCGCTACAAACCGTTGTTCGGCGAAGGCGACTTCGAAGCCAGGATCCTCCAGAGTGTATCGCGATTCGGGGAGATAGAAATCGCACCTCACGGAAACTGCCAGCCCGTGGCCTACGACCGTGAAGAGGAGATCTACTTCGTGGTGAAGGGACGCGGCGTGCTCCATTATGGCGATGAGCCGCGCGCCATGCGGCAGTCTGATTTTACCTACTTGCCGCCGGGCGTGAAGCACTCGATCGCGAATGATTCGGGCGAGCCTTTGCAGGTGCTGCTGATGAGCTTCAAAATCCCGGCCAAGATTGCGATTATCCCACCGAACCCACATCCAAAGATCGTTAACCTGGATGACGTCAAGGAAGAAACGGTCGGCGGTCATCCGACGTCGGTGCTCTACAAACTCTTGATTGGCCCACGAAACGGCAAACGGGACGCGCTCGATGAAGCCTACGTGGTGACGAGTTTTTTCTTAATGGACTTTGCTCCGGGCGGTACAAACTTTCCCCATCACCATCAAGCCGCGGAAGAGATTTATCTCGTCCTTGACGGAAATGGCGAAATGGCGGCCGGCAGCGGAATGGACGGGATCGAAGGCCGATTCCCGGCCAAGGCGGGAGATGCGTACTATTTCCGCCCCAACTGCACGGTCGGCTTTTACAACCAGAACAAACCAGGAGTGAAAGCGCACATCCTGGCCGTGCGTTCACGAATTCCCTTACCCGAAGATACTGACTAAGACTGTCGGCTCGATCGAGGAGAGTTCTTAGAGACATAATGGTGCAAGCGAAACGCAATAATCCACGGGAGGCTTGGCAATGATTCGTGAAAATTCCAGTCGGCGATCCTTTTTTAAGATGATGGCGGCAGCGCCGCTGCTAAGCCAGATCGCAGCGCGCAACCTTTATGCGCACGCGGCCACGGCCATCGGCGTGGATCCGGGGCAGAACGTTTACGCGCGCCTTGGCGTGAAAACGGTGATCAACTGCCGCGGAACATGGACCTATCTGAGCGGCTCACGGGAATTCCCGGAGGTTCAGCAGGCGCAGGAAGAGGCTTCCAAGTATTTCGTCAATATGATCGAACTGCAGCGGGGCGTGGGGCGGCGGTTGTCGGAATTAACCGGCGCCGAATCCGGCATCGTTACCTCCGGTTCAGCGGGGGCCATGGCTGCCGCAACGGCCGGCTGCATGGCCGGCACGGACGACCACAAGATCTGGCAACTGCCGGACACCACGGGCTTGAAGCATGAAGTGATCATGATGGGAGGCCGGAGCGCGTTTGACAGCGCCATCCGCCTAACCGGGGCAAAGCTGGTGCTTGTTTATTCGTTGGAAGAACTCTCGAAGGCGATCGGTGAGAACACGGCGATGATCTACACGACGGACCTGGGTGAAAAACTGCAGAACGAGTTGAAAATCGCCAAGGACGGCAAAATTCCCATGTTGCTGGATGATGCAGCGGGAATTCCTCCCGTGGATAACGCCAAGCTCTACGCAAAGATGGGAATCGACATGTACTGCTTCTCGGGAGGCAAGGGGCTGCGCGGGCCGCAGTGCAGCGGTTTGCTGCTGGGCCGGAAGGATTTGATTGAGGCGGCCCTGTTGAATAGCAGTCCGCGTGAGGGCGCTGTCTGCCGCCCGATGAAAGTCGGCAAAGAAGAAGTCATCGGGTGCCTCGCCGCGCTGGAAACCTGGTTGAAGATTGACGAAAAGAAACTATACGAAGAATGGAATGCCCGCATAGAGCGCATCCGAAAACTTGTGGAGACGGTGCCGCAGGTAAAAACGAGCACGTACGTCCCCGACGATGGAAACCGGTATCCGACATTGAAAGTATCCTGGGATCAGCAAGCCTGGGGGTTCACCATTGCCGATTGCGTCCGTGAATTGCGCGCGGGGGATCCGGTTATCGAGGTGCTTGGCACTGACAATCCCAGCCTGGTTACCGCGGTTCGTGAGGGGAATCCCGTTCCGACTCGAAAAGAGCGCAAAGCTCCCGACCACATCGAGCTGGTATCCATGACCATCCAGCCCGGCGAAGAAATGATCGTAGGGGAAAGACTGCGATCGGTTTTGGGTGCGGCACAGAAAAAACGCGCATGAGGACAGCCGGGCGACAAGGAGGGCGCGGATTGTGATGATGAAACGAACATCGCGGGCGGCGGGAGTTTTTTTTCTGATGGCCGGGTTTGTGCATTGTGCGGGCCTCACCGCGCAAGAACGCGTTCGCGCCGTTGTTCCGCCGCAAATGACCAGCCCAAACCCATTCGTGTCGCCGGCCGTTGATGCCGGTGACTACGTTTACGTCTCCGGGCAGGGTCCTCGCGCCGCTGACGGTAGTTTGCCGTCAACCACTGCTGCGCAAGTGCGGCAGGCCCTGGAGAACATCAAGACCATCGTGGTCACAGCCGGCTTGACGATGGACAACGTGGTGTACACGCAAGTCTATTTGACGGACATAAGCAATGTGCAAGAAGTAGATACTGCTTTTGCGAAGTACTTTTCCAAAGTGCCACCGGCCCGAGCCGTGCTTGGAGTCGCCAATCTGCCCGATCCTCCGGTCGAGATCAATGCAGTCGCGGTCCGCAATCTCGAAGGCCGACGCGCAGTTTTTCCAGCAAATTATCCGCACAGCGATTCCTTCTCTCCCGGAATTTTGACGCACGACCGGCTCTTTATTTCCAGCATGGCGGGCATCGATCCCGCGAGCGGTAAAATTCCGGAAGACCCGGCGGCACAAGTCGATCTGGCGCTCGATGGCATGAAGGCGGTCGTAAATGCAGCGGGGCTGGAATTGGGCAATGTGGTCTTCGTCAACCCGTATCTGACAAAAGAGATTCCGATGCGGGTAATGAATCAGCACTACGCTCGCCGCTTTGAATTTGGCAACACCCCGGCGCGCGCAACGATCGAAGTTTCCAGCCTGCCGGGCGGGGCTCACATCGAATATACGGGCGTGGCGGTGCGGGATATCCAAGCTCGGAAGGCCGTACGTCCGAAGAATATGCCGCCCAGTCCCACAGCGAGTCCCTGCGTGTTTGCCGGCGAGACATTATATTGTTCAGCCAAGAGCGGCTTTATCCCCGGCCCCCATGGCGGTGTGTATGCCTCGACGACCCCGACCCAGCTTCGCCAAACCATGCGCAACCTCCTGGATAATCTGGAGGAGGCAGGAATGGATTTCAGCCAGGTCGTTTCTACGACTGTCTATCTGGATGATCTTGCCGACACAAAGGACTTCGACAAGGTGTACGGAGAGTATCTAGGCCCGATCATGCCTGCGCGTACGACCATCGAGCAAATCAGCCCGGGAGATCGCAAGGCTGATAGTGAAGGACATTACCCCGATTTTGAGCAGGTTTCGCTCATCGCCATACAAAAGCGGTCCACTCACTAAGCAGCAAGTGCGACTTAGCAGTTATAGAGAAGAATGAACCCGTGCTTCTAATGGGATGGGGCGTTTCGCAGCTCCGGCCTGATTTCATAGGCCTTCTCGAATTCGGCGTTCGCCTCGGCTACTTTGCCCGCCTTTTGAAGAGCCAGGGCAAGATTGTAATGAGCTTCCGCATAAGCAGGCTTCAGGCGCACCGCCTCCAAAAATTCAACCAGCGCGCCTTTCGTATCGCCGGACTGCAAGAGCAGTAATCCTAAATTGTTGTGAATCTCCGCAAATTTGGGATCGCGTCGCAGAAGTTCCTTATAGACGTTCACCGCCCCGACAAAATCGTTTTTCTCGCTGAGAACGAGCCCCAGTTGCACACGCGCGTCCACGTATTGGGGATCGATGCTGATTGCCTGGTTTAATTCCAGGACGGCTTCGTCCAGGCGCTGCAATTGCGCCAGTGCGAGCCCAAGATTGTAATGCGCCTCCGGCAAATCGGGATCGCACATGACCGCGCGTTGAAACTCTTCGAGACCTCGTTCGCGATTGTTCATCCTCCATAGAAGAGAGCCATAACTGGTGTGCGCTTGCGCATAATCCGGTTGCAGTGAGATGGCTTTTTCGTAAGAGGAGGATGCGGAAGCCGGATCATTTTTGCGTTCCCAAACAAGTCCCAGGTAGTAATAGCTGGTGGGTAGTTCCGGACTTCGTTCGGCAGACTCCTGAAACAGCCGCAGGGCGTCATCCACTTTTTGTTGCTTCAACGCCTCCACACCTTGAAGGATCAAGAGTTTGGATTGAGCGAGGCGCGTCCGGAATTCGTGGAGGCCCTTCAGTTCGCTAAGTTCCTTCTTGGCTTCGGCATCCTCGCCCTGCGAACGCAAGGTAATCCCCAGGTTGTAGTGCGCCTGTTCAAAATCGGGCTTCAGTTCGATGGCGCGCCGGAAGGCCGCGATCGCGCCTGCTTTGTCGTCCATCGCCTTCAGCTCTTTGCCGAGATTGAATTGCGCATCGGGATCGTCAGGAGCAAGCTCCGCGGCCTTTCGGAACTGTGCGAGCGCACCTGCGTGATCCCCCTGACGCCGGAGAATTACGCCCAGCATCAGGTGCGCGCTGGCGTAACGCGGATTGGACTGAAGTGCGCGGCGGAATTCCTGCACAGCGGCTTCGGAATTGCCAAGTTGCGCTTCGACCAGTCCCAACTCAAAACAAACCTCCGCCGAAGGTTTCGTCGCAAGTGCGCGCTGCAACTCCCGTTTCGCTCCCTGGAGATCATTTTGCTGCACGTAGATTCGCGCGAGAAGCCGGCGTGCCTCCGTGTTTGCGGGATCGAGACCCACCGCAACCTTTAGCTCCTTGGCCGCTGCGGGTGAATCATGCAAATCGTAATAGGCGGCGCCTAACCCGTAGTGAGCTTCCGCCCATTTGGGTTTGAGTTGTAAGGCTGCCTGGAACTCCGGCAGGGCCTGCGCTGCGCGGCCGCTGAATTTCAGTGCGAGTGCCAGGTCATAGTGGGTGAGAGCATCGTTGGGCTCAAGGGCGAGTGCCTCGCGGTAATTCGCGATGGCCTGATCCCAGGATTTTCCCTTGGAAAACTCGAGGGCCTGCTTGCGGTATGTTTCCGCAGTCTGGGCATGGCACGGTCCCGGGAAAAGGACGGCCAGAGCCAGTACGACAACAGCTAGAGAAGTCTCGCGAGACTGAAATTTGTGACTCGTCTTGAGTTTGCGCGTGCCCAATTTACGGCTGCTTCCAGTTATTGGAATTGGCGCGCGTCCAGAGCTGCGCCGTCCGCCAGGCCACGACTCACCCACGTGTGGCGAAGTAGATCCAGAGGGCGGTGGAAAGCGCCCCGTGGCTGCCCTTGCATTCTACCAGTAGAATTTCATGCTGACCTGCCCAATACGCGGAGCGCGCGCGTTGGTGATGATTCCGAAGCTCGAATTGTTGACGTCTCCAGAAGGATTCTTAAATTGCGCGTGATTGAAGATGTTGAAAAATTCGAAACGGAAATCGAAAGCGAAATTCTCCTTAATTGTGGTCCGCTTCAATAGGCCGAAATCAGTGTTGTTGAATCCAGGGCCGTGGAAGAACCGCCGGTTGACGGTGCCAAAAGTTCCAAGAACGCAGTTTTGAACGAATGCGCCTCCGGATGGGATACAGGGGTCCAGAGTCGGGTCCGAGCTCGATAGCGGCGGGATGAAGAAACATCCCGTGACGGTAGGACAATCTGGATTCGCGTCACGCGGATTCAAAGTCTTGACCTTGCCGATGAGATTCGGCATGTCCGTGGCCGAACTGCCAGCGAGTGAATAATCAGCGCTGCCCTGGTTCATCTGAATGGGAAAGCCGGTCGAGAGCCGCGTGATCCCCTGAATCTGCCATCCTTGGGTCAATCTCTTAGGCGCATTGCCGAAAGCGCGGTCGAAGGGGATGGCCCAAATGTAACTCACGACAAAATTATGAGTGATGTCGGTCGAGGACAGACCCCGGCTCAACTTGGGACTTTCGAAATTCACCAAGTCGTTGAAGGCCGAAGAATCGTCCAGGCCTTTGGCAAAGGTATACGCCGCCAGGAACGTAAAATCGTTGGCCTTGCGCTCTACCGTGATTTGTGCGGCGTTGTAGATCGAATTGGCGGCGGTCAGTGTATTGGTATTGCCGGAACCAAAGCACACCTGGGCTCCGCCGGGGCAGAAATTTGGATTCAGGATCTGCTGACGGGTGCTGTAAACGCATCCAGGGAGAGGCGTGGGACTAAGCGTCGTACACGGAACGGTGGCCGACGGAAGCTGGAAAACGTCGTTCTCATTTCCAGGTCCGCAGCCGTTGGTTCCTGCGGTCACGTCTATAGCCCCTTGCGCAGTGAGTTGCTGGCACAGAGCCGCGCTGCCTGGGTTTGCTTCCTGCTGCGTGATGAGGCGGTGACCCTCGGTCCCGACGTAAGCCACCGTGAGCACGGTTGATTTACTCAACTCGCGCTGGATGGAGAGATTGAAGTGCTCCGCGTAAGGTAACTTGTTGTGAATGGCGTAGCCCGGGAAAAAGTTGAAGGGTTCGTAAACCGAAAAGTCCAGTGTCTGGTTCGATGGAGCGCCCGGGACGGGCGCGGTGAACGGAAAACGCTGGTTCAAGGAGGCCCCCGTCGCCCGAACCCGAAACGGTTCGTCAAACATCACCGACACGGGTGAGGTCCAATAGAGGCCGAACGGCGCATCCGCTACCTCATAAAACAGGTTCAGGTCCTCGACCGAGGTGTAATACAGACCGTAGGCCGCCCGGATGCTGGTTTTCCCCGGGCCGCCAAATATTTTGGCCAATACGCCGTCGGAAAATCCCGGCGAATACGCCAAGCCAAGTCGTGGGCCGAAGTTATTGTATTTTGTTGGAGCGAGTGTCTTCGGAATACCTGGGTCGCCTGGAAATACCAATCCTGTGGGAGAAAGCGGAAAGACCGTAGACGTTTGTCCAGGATTGAAGGTCTGAATCTTTCCTTGTGTGTCGTACCACGGCATGCTGACTTCCCAGCGCAACCCCAGATTCAACGTGAGGTTCGACTTCACCTTCCAGGAGTCCTGGACGAAGGCGCCACCATAGCGGGTACGCGAATCCAGGAACTGTTCGGCGGCCTGGGTGTAAGGCTGGTTGTTAATTGAGGTCGCGCCGAGGAGGTAGTCCGCAAAATCGGCTCCCGTCACTGTGCCATCAAACGTGAAGCCGCCATTCGGGTTGGCAAAGTTACGTTCGTTCACTTGCAGGTAACGGAATTCCCCACCAAACTTCCAGGTATGTTTGCCCTGGCTCTTCGAAAATACGTCACTAACTGCATAGGTGGTATTGGGTTGGAAAGTATTTAGCGTGGGCACGCCAATGTTTAAGCCGAGGTTGGGAAAGTTGAGTTGAGGCACATATTGTGGATATCCGGCCAGCGGGACTATGCCTAGCGTGTCGGCGCCAGTTATAAACCCAAGGTCAGAAAGGTTGGCGAAACTCCCAGCCGGGTTGTTTAAGTGGAGCGAAGTGCGGAATACGCTGAACCGCGCCTCGTTAACCGCCGTCGCTCCCAGAGTCTTGGTGTTGCTCATCACGAACTCTTGCGCCCGCGAAGGCGAGACAGTTGGAAAGCCCGGCACATTGGCGCAGCCGCCACAAACCTGCAGGTCGCTCTGCGCGTTCGAGCGATCAAAATGGTAATACCACGACCAGTTTCCCGTCTTCTGGTTGTTGAAATCCACGCGCTCCCCGATCTTGTCGTCGTTGATGATGTTTCTCCCGCTGTTATTCGAATAGTTGTTTGCAGCTCCGGGTAGCGTTGGTGCCGGAATATACGGGAGGATATTGAGGGCGGGTTTTGACCAAGCGTTCTGCGGGATCACCGCCAGTCCGGAGACGGGATCTACCGGAAAGACGCAACCGGTTACTGGATTCGTGCTGTTGCAGCCGACGAAACTATACGGCTCGGCCTGCGTCGGCGCCACGGGGTAATTCAAGCGCGTCGAAAGCACCTGCGCCCAATACGAGCCGCCGGGAACACAATTCGTTGTAGTCTGGTCCTGACAGGTGCCGCCACCGGGGCCGGTACCAGTGCCATTCGGGGCCATACTCGCAGGGTCAAAATCGCCTTGACGCTGGTCCGCCGTCGGTACCGTAACCGCGCCCGTTTCCGCGCCTGACACCTCCCTTGTGCCCTGGTAATCCGAGAACCAGAAAATCTTGTTCTTCCAGACCGGCCCGCCTGCCGCATACCCGAACTGATTGCGCCGCAATTCAGACTTGGAGGAGACAAAGTAATTCTTGGCATCCAACTTGTCATTCCGCAGGAATTCGAAGACGTCACCGTGAAAGCCGTTGGTGCCCGATTTGGTGATGGCGTTGACGACCGCACCGCTGAATTTTCCGTATTCGGCATCGAAGCTGTTGGTAATGAGACGGAACTCCTCGATGGAGTCAAGATTCGGGACCAGTCCTGCGCCGAGGTTTCGTCCCTCACTGACGTCTCCGCCATTCACCAGGAATGCGTTCGCCGTCTCGCGCTGGCCATTCACGGAGATGTTGCCTGGGTTTAAACCGCCCGATACCGGCCGGTCCTGCTGAATCGTTTCGGCGGTAGCGGGCGCAACGCCCGCCTGCAGGCCCAGAAGATCGATGAAGCTGCGCCCGTTCAGTGGGAGAGCGAGCATCTTCTTCGAGTCGATGACGTCGCCAAGTTGCGTGTTTTCGGTCTGCACTTGCACGGCATTGGCTTCAATGCTGATGACTTCTGTGGCCGAACCCACGCTAAGGGTCACATCGACGTGCAGCTGGTCGTTCACTTTCACTTCGATATCGTTCGTATTGTAGGTTTTGAATCCAGCGGCAAGGACGGTAAGCCTGTAAGTTCCCGCTGGTAAAGACAGGATGCGGTAGGAACCGTCGGCCCCCGAAACCGTTTCCTGTTTGAGGTTGGTTTGCACATTGGTGATGGTGATGTGCGCGCCGGTGACCACCGCTTGCGAACTGTCGTGCACCGTGCCGCTAACTGAACCCGTCACGTCCGCGCGCGCGATTCCTGCGTCAAAAATCATCGCGGCAGCCAAAAAGAAACAAAGAGCGAAGAAACAGTTACACTTTCGCATTAACCCTCCCCGGTGCGGGTAATCGATAGCTTTGAACTCACGTCGAGAAAACCCAAGACTAAGATTCGCGACCCCAACGACGATTGCAGGTTTCTTGCCCTTCGAGGAGGCATTTCACCTGTCGAACGCCACTCCCATAGCGCGAAAACATATTCCACCCAATGGAACCTGTCAAGCCTGGAATAATTTCCTGGTTCCAGCGGCACTGCCCGGGCCAGTGCCGGTTCACTTCGCGCCACTATCTGATTTGTTTACCAGGTAGGGCACGAAACCGCGCGTGGCGGTCTTCAGGCGATACACGGATGTAGTGGCCGTAATGTAGAGCGTGCCCAGGTCCGCATCGCCCCACGCGAGATTCGCAGGCTGCTCTGGCAAGAGAATCGTGCCCAAGTGGCGTCCGCCAGCGTCCCAAACCCAAATTCCTCCGGGTCCAGTAACGAATAGATTTCCGGCCAGATCCACTTTCATCCCGTCCGGCACACCTTCACCCTTACTACCTGGTTCTTCGCCAAATATGCGGCCGTTCTCGAGCGTGCCGTCGGGCCAAAAATCGTAAACACGAATGTTTCTCTTTTCGCTGTCGTCGACGTAAAACCTGGTTCCGTCCGGAGAAAAGGCCAGTCCATTGGGCTGTGAGAGCTCTGACGTCAGCAAAGTTACCTGGCCCTTCGAGTCCAACCGGTAAACGCCTTGGTACGGGAGTTCCTTTTTCTCGCCCTTCGGCAAATCCAGCGTGGGATCCGTAAAATAGATCGCGCCGTCCGGCCCCGTCACGACGTCGTTGGGGCTGTTGAAACGCTTGCCTTCAAACTTGTCCGCCAGCACCCGAATTTCCCCCGCGGGGCTGATGCGAATAATTGCTCGAAGGTAACTCGCACAATCCAAAAGTTGATGCTGGCTGTCGTAGGTATTTCCGTCCGGATCGCCAAGAGAGATCAACTCTTCCCGTCGGCCGTCCAAATAGATCCGAAAAATCTTGTTGAGTTCTTCGTCGCTCACATAGAGGAAACCTTTTGGATCCCAAACCGGCCCCTCGGTAAAACCTAATCCGCTGGCAAGCGTGGCCAGCTTTGCGTCGGGGCGAATCAGCTTCCAAAACGACGCCGATTCAGCCTTCAATTCGAACTTGCGTTGCTCGGGATGTGGCTTTGCGGCCCATAGCCCGGCCACGACCATGGTGAGGAAGACCAGCGAAAGGCTGAGCATTGCCAGTGGCAGCCGCTTGCTTCCACCGCGCAGCACCTGCTGTATTCGAGGCTCGTTGTACTTTCTGGCCGGCATCCAATTCATCCTTCACACCTCTGCGGTTTAGTACTCAAACTCATCTCCACGCTTCTGCTTTGTGCGAGCAATGCTTGCCAGATACGCCGCTAATGCGTCCAACTCAGCGCTGCTTAACTTCGAGCCGTAGTCCGCGGGCATCAGAGATTCCTGGCGAAAAGTGATCGCGGCCAGATCGGACTTCGAGAAGAGGTAGAAGGTTCCGTCCAAAGATTGCAATTGCAAGGAAAAGTTGTCCTCGTTTCGCACCAGGCCGGAGTACGATTTGCCGTCTTTGGCAGTGACTTCTGCAACATGTCCGCGCGTCCCTGCGGTTATCTCCGGCTTCAGGATAGCGCCGCGAATTTCGGTCACGGAATGGTTCTCGCCGTAATTTGAAAGGTCGCGCCCAAGAAATCCGCCGGCGCCGTTCACCATGTGGCAGTCTGAACAACCGGCTTTGCCCCAAAAGAGTTCCTTGCCCCTTGCGGTGTTGCCGGCGACAGGCGTTTCAGTCCCCTTTCCTTGCAGGGAACGTAGGTAACTCAATAGAGCGGAAAGCTTGGCGGAGCCAAGCGCCGCAAAGGGAGGCATACCTTTTTCGGGAATGCCTGCGCGTAGAATTTTCAAGAGATTCTGGTCCGAGAGGCGCGTGACCTCAGGCCGGGTCGCGATGTCTGGCGCGCGTTCACCGCCTCTGCCATCCAATCCATGACAGGGAGCGCAGGTGGATTCGAAGGTTTGTTGGCCACCAGAAGGCGAGGTGGCCGCTGGCGGACGATTCGTTGCCGATTTCTGCGCATCCTGTGCTGGTGCAGAATGAAAAGCAAGGATCGCGAACGAGACGAAGGCTGCAACTCGGAAGCGCGAATGTTTAATTTTGGACAAAGTCACGCCTATTACCTGGAGACTGCACCGAGCGACGGACATTCGGAAATCCTCAACTGAGCCGCATACTTTCGGGAAAAAAGAGGCTCGTCTTGAAATATCGATTCAAGTCCAGTATCAACGAAAGGATTCACGATTTTTCAACTGGTGAAACTTGCGCTCTAGTGATAAAAACTCTTTGGGTTCGTAAGCAAATAGCCCAGCCGCAAGGTATGTGTCAATCATTTTCTTCAGAACGACGCCTGATTGGGATTTTTGCGACGTGCAATTTCGGTCAAACACGGCGGGAAATATTGTCTCATCGCGGGGCGGTGGCACATTGCAAAGCGCATTACAAAGGAAAGAACCATGAAACCGCTCGTTAGTCCCTGGCGATCTGGCAGCCGCGTATTTTTGCTTCTTTCACTGGCCGTCTTCTGTATAAGTGGCGCCGCTTTGTGGAGCAAAAGGGCGCGCGCGGAGACCGCGCAGGACACGTCCAAAAAGGATGACGCCACCTTGATCGAGTCGTTCCGGCACGTCGAAGTCGCTTCCGTCTCCGACGCACTGGAACAGACGCTCGGCAAGAAGCTGTACATGACGCACCGGATGCGCCCCATCTTCCCGAGCAAATTCGCGGGTTTCGCCCTGACGGTCCATCTGAAGAAAGAGGAGAATAAGGACCCTGCGGCGCTGAATGGCATGCTTTCCGCCATTGACGAAGGGGCCAGGAATTCTGTGTACGTGATGCAGGTCGATGATGGCGCCGACATCGCCGGTATGGGTGGGCTGATGGGAACGGCGATGTCTGCTCGTAATTTCTCCGGCGCGGTAATTGACGGCGGCGTACGAGACGTGGCTTATCTTGGGAAAATTGGCTTTCCGGTGTTCGCGACGGGCATTGTTCCATCGACATCGGTGTCTCACTATCGCTTCGCCGGCGCCAACATACCCATTCAGTGCGACGGCGTGACGGTGCGGCCCGGCGACGTTGTGGTAGCTGACGCCGATGGCGTGGCAGTTGTCCCCCGTGAAGCGGCGGAGAAGGTTCTTGCCCTGGCCCAGCAGTTGGACTTCAAGGAACACTCCATGTACCCGATCATCGAGAAGGCGCGGTCAATCTTGGAGGGCGTAAAGCAGTTGGGCCGCCTCTAGGCTGCTGCTTGCTCCCAGAGAGCCGGAATTGAGGCTGGATTCTCTAGCGTGGCTGTAGTATATGTTTTCATGCAGTGAATTCGATTTTCATTTTACTCGGGACAGGCGTATTGAATGGGCGTCCAAAAGCGGGAATATAACATCACTTCTCTGCAACGCGGCCTGCGCATGCTGCAACTTATGGGCCAGGCCGGACGAGGGCTCCCCGCCTCGGAAATCGCAAGACTTTCCGCTCTTCCTGTCAGTACGGTCCACCGCTTCCTCGTCAATCTAGAAGCAGGCGGGTTCCTTGCCAAGGACGAACTAAACAATTATCACCTGGGCGTTGCTTGTGTTTCTCTCGGCCAGGCAGCGCGCGAACAGCTGGATGTTCGAAAAGTGAGCTTTGCTCACCTGGAGCAGTTGAATCGCAGCACGCGGGAAACCGTTCACCTTACCGTCCGGCACAAACTCACAGCCGTTTATATCGAAAAAATGGAATCTCCCCAACCTCTGCGGATTCACTCCCGGATTGGGGCCAGCGTTCCGCTCTACTGCACGGCAGTCGGCAAGGTGATGCTTGCGTATCTGGACCCGGAGGAGCAGGAGAAAGTTGTAAATGAACTGGAGCTGCGCCGTTTCACGGAAAATACCGTCGGCAGCATTCAGGAATTGCAAGCGCAACTTGCGAGAGTAAGAAAAGACGGCTTTGCCTGCGACATGGAAGAGCACGAACCGCATATACGCTGCATTGCGGCGCCGATCACGGACCACACTGGTGCGGTAAACGCCAGCCTGAGTGTGACCGGGCCGGCCGTGCGCATGTCCACGAATCGTCTGCGGGAAATTGCGCCGCTCGTTCGCGAAGCAGGCTTAAAGATCTCCCAGGAACTTGGTTACATGGGGAACACGGCTCGTCCCGTTACCACAGCGCGGGGGACGGCGCAACGCGTATCCGAAGTTCGAACCGTCCATCCCGTTTTGCGCGCAAAAACCGCCGCAAAATAAATGCATTTTTGCACGATTGGAAGACATCCGAGTTACGCATCAGGAGGCGTGAAGGCTTCATGAGTCGGAGAGGGCACTTCCTTGCAGAGGCGGTCCTGATCGGGTGCCTGGCGTTGCCTGGAAATCTTTCTCCGTCCGAGCAAAATTCCGCTTCCGTGCGTATCGATGTCCAGCTGGCAACATTGCTTTCCCAACCAATCGGCGCGAATTGGCCTTCCTACAACGGAGATTACACCGGCAGACGTTTCAGTTCCCTGAATCAGATCGACAAGGGTAATGTGGGCCAATTGCGTGTGAGCTGGGTGTTTCATGCGTCCAATTCCAACGCGCTGGAAGTCACTCCAGTCGTATACGAAGGCCTGATGTTCGTAACGTCGGCAAACGACGCCTATGCCCTGGACGCCCAGACGGGACGCATCATCTGGCACTATGCACGAGCTGTCACGCAGGGTTTGATAGACGACGCGTCGGAACACCACAATCGCGGCGTTGCCATTTGGCATTCGCGCGTGTACATGGAGACCGACAATGCCCATCTGCTGTGCCTCGATGCACGTTCCGGCAATCTGATTTGGGATGTTGCCTACACGAATGGCGACAAAAACTACGGCGCCACAAGCGCCCCTTTGCTCG
>Ga0210402_10000359_pt1 | contig 51660 bp, 39 predicted proteins | sample IncBWC7MmetaG_FD_161055 | JGI IMG/M metagenome (GOLD analysis project Ga0210402, IMG submission 161055) | Forest soil microbial communities from Barre Woods Harvard Forest LTER site, Petersham, Massachusetts, United States - Inc-BW-C-7-M | ecosystem: Environmental > Terrestrial > Soil >... | reverse complement strand
AGTCGTTATTCAATACGCTTGCACCGGTGGAGGTTCGAAATAGCGCGGCGCTGACGGCCGAGACCGGCATCGTGACGGGATCTGTGCTCTGTCCCAGGTAGCGGACCTGAATCGACGTCGCTGTCTGAGAAGCCAACCGATATGGCGCCAACACGTTGATCTGGGCGTCGTGTGCGTATAGCAGAGGAGCCGGGATGCCGTCGAAAAGCACTTGCGTTCCGCCCAAAGACGTCGCCAGCAGCCCGTCCACAACCACGGGCCCTGACGATGGAATCGGGCCGAGGCCCGTCCCTTTCAACGTGACGATTTCGCCCGGCGAGATTCCCGGCTGGCCATAGTCCAGATGACTGGCCATGCTGGCTCCATTGAGAACGCAGGACCGGCTCAGAAATGAATCGCCGTGCACTTCCAATGCGGTCAGCTTTCGCAACACGTGCCCTCCGACATATAAAGACCCATCCGGCGCCAGCGCCAGCCGCGAGCCTGGATCGAAGGACGAATACAAGGGATCGGAGCCATCGGCCCTCAGGTGAACGAGGGAATACCGCACCAGGCTGCTCGGTCCCGGACATGGTTGCATCGCCGGACCGGCGATCGGAAACCCGTTCCCCTCAACTTCGCCCATTAGGTACACCGTCTGATTCGTATCGACGGCGATACCGCTGACTCCGAATGAGCCACCCGGAAACACGGCTGAGTAGATCAAGGCCGAACCGTCGCCAGCGATCTTCTGTACGAAATTGACGTACCCCGGAGCGGTTGCGCCATTGAAGGCGCCACGCGTTACAGGGAAGTTCCTGCTCGCGCTGCCGGCCGCGTAGATATTGCCCTGACGATCGAGCGCCAGCGCCGTCACGGTGGAGGAACTGGCGCCGCCCAGGCAGCCCCCAAACGCGAGTTGATCGCCGCCTGGACTAACCTTCGCGAGAAACCCGCTGAGGCCGAGCGAACTGCATGGGTTGGCAAAACCGGCTCCCGGCAGATTGGGCACATCCCCCTGGAATTGGCCCGCGACATACGCGTTGCCGGCCGAATCCACCGCGATCGCATACCCGATATCGTAGCCCTGTCCCCCCAACGTGCCGGAGTAGAGGATCGTGCTTCCATCGGCGCTGACCTTCGTTACAAAAGCGTCCGAGTATCCGCCGAAAGCAGCCTGGAACGGCTTCACCCTGGGGAAATCGGACGATTGGGTCAGTCCCACTACATAGACGTTCCTGCTCGAATCAGTCGCCACTCCGTAGGCTAAGTCGATTCCCAGGCCGCCGAGATAGCTGGCCCAGGCGAGATTGCCGCTGGGGTCGAACTTGGCGACGAAGGCGTCCGGACACGGATATGGCTGAGGGCTTTTGTCCGGCGTGAAGCAAACGCCGGGACTTCGTTTGGGCTGAAATACGCCTGCCGTCGCAGGAAAAGCGTCGGAGTTCGTATTGCCCACCAGGATCACGGAGCCGGCCGAGTCGATCGTCATCCCAAGAGCAGAACCCATTAGCGAGACTTGCTTCGCATATACGGTATTGCCAACCGGATCGAGCTTCGTAATCCCGGAGCCGTTTGCGATGTATGTGTTTCCGGCGGCATCGACAGCTAACAGAGCCGCCGTGATGCTCTTCTCATACACGAGGTGTGCGGCATGTAGGCTGATGGACAGAAAGATCGGCGAAACACACGTTAAAAGGCCCCGGCGCTGCATGAAGGAGTCGAAGCAATTTCAGTTCCACGACAAGGCCTTACTTCTTTTCTTAGCGCGTGACGTCGCTGTGGCGGAATGCCACGGACTGCGACCAAGGCCAGCTCCGGGCATTTGCGCGAGTCAATCTCGCGAGGATCTGTCCGCCGACAGCCCGGGAACCATTTTTCCGGAATGGGTTCTAGGGTTACAGGCTCAACTGGACTCGAAAGGCTGGGCCGGGTATGGGTGGAGAGCCTTCCGTTCACATCCTGCGAACTGTCCGGGATCCGGACACCTGAATCGCAAGAACGGACAGTATATTGGGCTCCCATTTATCGTGAGCTCTTGTGCTTGTAAAGGGATTAGCGGCGGTCGAGAACGGCCCGCCACGTGCCAGCGAATGAGGATTCCTGGGTTGGATCGTTCGGGAACCAAGGCCATAACAACGGCCCGTTCGTCAGGCGGACTGGGAATGTGTCTGTGCGCTGCAGACAGGAATCTCTTCGGCACTGGAGCTTGACATGCTGCTCACTCGTACGTGGATGACTCTCGTCCTGACATTTTCCATCGCAACGGCCTACTCTCAGACCACCGCGGAGACCGCGGAACACCACTACAAGAATATCCAGGTGTTGAAAGGCGTGCCCGCGTCGCAGGTCGAGCCCGCGATGGGATTTATCGCGGCCGCTCTTGGTGTGCAATGCCAGTTTTGCCACGTGCGCCCCTACGACCAGGACACCAAACCGGCGAAACAAACGGCGCGCCAAATGATCGAGATGACACGCACACTGAACGCAGGGACGTTTAATGGCAAACAGGAGGTGACCTGTTACACATGTCACCAGGGCCGCTCGAAACCCACGTCGGTCCCTGCCGTATTCTCCGGAACCGGAAGCCGTCCCGACCCTGGAACTCCCATCCCTCCGCTGCCTACGCTCAACGACGTTCTGGAGCGCTACATGGGGGCGCTCGGCGGCAAAACGGCGCTGCACAAGTTCAGCACCCGCGTGATTCATGCGACCCAAACCGATGCCACTGGCGAGTCCGAACCCATGCAAATCGTTCAGAAGTCGCCGGACCGGATCTACGCAGAAACGAAATGGACGGGCGTGACCTTCTATAGCGGTTTCAACGGGCGCAAAGGCTGGCGCGGCAGCAAGAAGGACGGTCAATCCTCCGTAACCGTAGAGGACGCCGACCCGAAACGCGACGAGATCTTGCTCCAGGCGGACTTCTACCAAGCCAGCGATATCCAATCGCGCTACCAGGATTTGAAAGTGAAAGAACGCCAAATGGTTGGCGAACGTGAGACCGTAGTTGTCGAGGGCCGGTCGCCTGACGGGAATCTGGAGCGTCTGTACTTCGACCTTCGGACGGGCTTGCTGATCCGCCGGCATTCCGAGCGTCCAACACTACTTGGCTCCATGCCGCTCCAAACGAGCTTTGAGGATTACCGTGAGGTGGATGGCATCAACATACCGTTCACAGTTCGGTGGGCTCTGCCCACTCGTGCCTGGAGCATGAGAATCGTCGAAATCAAACATAATGTTCCAGTCCCGGACGAGGAATTCAGTCCACCGGCGACCGGCCCTTCCCGTCAGTGAGGGAGCCCGCCGCGACATTCGGTTCTATCGCGAAACCGCCCCGGTTGCTAACCGCCTGACGCCAAGATCGTCTACAATTGTGGACAATCTAGGTATATGGCCAAATCGACCGACCTCGTGCAAGGCACGCTCGACCTGCTGATTCTCAAAACCCTCCTGCACGAACCCAAACACGGGTGGGCGATTGCCAAGCGCATCCAACTGGTCTCTCAAGAGGTTCTCCAGATCCAGCAGGGTTCGCTTTACCCGGCGCTGCACCGTCTTGAGCAGCAAGCGTGGATCAAGGCCGAATGGCGGCTCACCGAAACCGGCCGAATGGCAAAGTTCTATTCACTCACTCGCTCCGGCCGCCGCCAACTGGAGAAGGAATTGGCAAGTTGGACGCGCCTTTCCGCTGCCATCAACCTGGTTGTTGAGGAGATTTAACGTGCGCGCGCACCACAAGATCCGTTTACGTCTCCGCTCGCTGTTCCGTCGCCGCAGCATGGACCGCGAGCTCGACGACGAGCTCTGTTTTCATCTGGATCAACTGGTCGAAGAGAATGCCGCCGCCGGAATGACGCCGGAGGAAGCCCGCCGCTCCGCTGTGTCTACGATGGGCGGCATTTCACAGTTCCAGGAGGAGTGTCGGGACATGCGCAGGATCAATTTCATCGATGGCCTCTTACGCGATCTCCAGTACGCGGGGCGGATGATGCAAAGGAACCCTGTATTCACGGGCATCGCGATTCTGACTCTGGCGCTAGGCATCGGGCCTACGTCCATCATCTTTAGCGTCGTGGATACAGCTCTGCTGAAACCGCTGCCGTTCCACGATCCGGATCGGCTGTTGTCGGTCTGGGGCCGTCTTACGGGAATCGGCCTCCTGCGGGACCAGAATGGCGTCTCGCCGCCCGAATACACGGATCTGTGCGTGCGCAATCGCGTATTGGAAGGAGCCGCGGCCCATGATACCGGCAGCCTGACCCTCACCGGCGATGGCGAACCGGAGCGCATCGAGGCGGCGTTCGTTACCGCCAGCTTCTTTCCCCTCCTCGGCGTACAGCCCGCGATGGGACGCGCGTTCACGGCCGACGAAGATCGCCCCGACCGATCAGATGTCGTGGTCATCAGCCACGACATCTGGCAGAGCCGTTTCGGCGCAGACCTGCATATCATCGGACGGCGTCTCCGCCTCGACGGTGTGACCCGCACCGTCATCGGCGTCATGCCCGCGGGATTCGAGCTGTTTGGCCACGCCGATTTGTGGGCACCCCTCGCCTTCACCGCCGATCAGCTCAGCGAGAACCAACGTGGGTCGCACTACCTGAACGTGATTGCACGGCTAAAAAAGGGCGTTTCCTTTTCCGAAATGCAGTCGAACCTGGACCAAATCGCCGATCAACTTCTCCGCGAGCATCCGGCCCACTATCACGTGGAGTCCGGATGGGGAATCCGTGCGGCTTCTCTGGCCGGGGAGCTGACCTACGACACCCGGCCGGTTATGCTGATGCTGGCCGGCGCGGTTTCATTGCTGCTGTGGATCGCATGCGCCAACGTAGCGAATCTCCTGCTGGCCCGCGGTTCGGCGCGCCAGCGCGAAATGACGGTTCGAAGCGCGCTGGGCGCCGGGCGCGCTCGCCTGCTGCGGCAACTCTTTACCGAAAACACATTGATCGCTATTGCTGCCGGCATCCTCGGCGTGGCGATTGCATGGTGGAGCGGCACTGCGCTCCCGAGGTATCTGCCCACTCTTCCGAAGGTTCAACTCGACGGTCGCGTGGCCGCCTTCGCATTCCTCATTTCGCTCCTAACCAGCTTGCTCTTCGGAATACTGCCGGCGTTTGAAGCGTCGCGTCCCAGCGAAGCGACGTTTCGCGTGGCCGGCAGCCGCCGGTCTCGGCGCATGCATAGCGTGGTAGTGGTTTCCGAGATTGCATTGTCGCTCGTTCTACTGACCGGAGCAGGGCTACTGATCAAGAGCTTCGTGCGGCTGCTGTCGGTTGACCCGGGCTTCAACCCCCAAGGGGTGCTGACTGTGAACGTGACCCTGCCCGAAACGCGATACTCGAAGGACCAAGAAGCCGCGATGTTCTATCGCCGCGCAATCGATAATGTGAAGGCGGTTCCGGGCGTCGACGCGGCGGGATTCGTTTCCCATTTGCCGCTGGGCGGCAGAGGATCGTCCGGATGCATCGACGTGCAGGACCATCCGAGCGATCCTTCGAAAAAATGCCCGGAAGCCGACCGGCGCCCGGTTACGGCCGATTACTTCCGCGCGATGGGTATCCCGCTGATCAAAGGGCGCTACTTCGATTCACGCGACGATGCCGAGGAAACGCCTCGTGTGGCCATTGTCGACGAAACGCTGGCGGCGCAGTTCTGGCCGGGCGAAGATCCTATTGGCAAGCGAATAAAGACCGGTCATTCCAGTTCCAAAAGGCCGTGGCTGGAAGTGGTGGGTGTGGTACGGCATGTCCGCAGCCGCGACCTGGCGGCCGCATCGCGCATTCAGGTTTACTGGCCATACTCGCAGGGGCCCTGGCCCTTTGGCGCCCTGGTGGTGCGCACCCGGCTGGGTAACCCCAAGGCTCTGACACGGGCAGTGGAGGCCGGGATTCACGCCGCGGACGCCGAAATGGCTGTCTACGGTGTCCGAACGATGGACGAAGTAATCGCGAGGTCGGTTGCCCAGCGCAAGATCGCTATGACATTGCTCTTTGCGTTCTCCACGGTGGCGGTACTGCTCGCCGCGATTGGCGTCTACGGCGTATTGGCCTACAGTGTGTCGCAGCGGTCGCGCGAAATCGGCATCCGTATGGCGGTGGGCGCCCGGGCGGTGGATGTCGCCGGAATGATTGCCGGCGACGTGGCGCGCCTCGCGCTCGCCGGAATTGCCGCAGGCGCCCTGACTGCGCTCGGCCTGGCGCGGTTGACGTCGAGCTTACTGTACGGAGTCAGCTACTCGGATGCCGCGGTCTACGCGGCCGCCGCCCTGACTGTGGCCGGCATGGTGCTGCTGGCTGCCGTGGCGCCGGTGCGACGGGCCGCATCCATGGCCCCGATAGTGGCTTTGCGGCTGGAGTAAAACGTCGTGGCGCTCTTTGGGCGTCCTCTCAAAGAACCAAAGTTGGAACAATTCGCCCGTGTACCTCGTCCCAACCTCCATGATGCGCGACTTGAGCTACGCCTTACGGATGATCGCTTCCCATCGCTGGTTCTCGGCGGCCATCATCGTCACCCTCGCGTTCGGCATAGGCTTGAACACGATGGTGTTTACGCTCTGTTGCCAGGAAGCGAGCAATCGAACCGAGATCTCCGCGGTATGCCCGCTCCCCAGCCCACCTCGTCTGACGAATGTGGCCACACTGTAGCGGGCCTTCCCCTCAGCGTCGAAAACCAGACCTCCGAACCATCCGTCCTGTTTGCCCATCGGCTCCCCGGAGCACACCAACGCGAGTACGGTCAGGAGCTGTCCAAGACTCCGCCGCAGGCGCCTCGGGCCAGCTTGGAAATCAGCGCGCCAGTCTCCACTCATTTCCCTCCGCCGGAATTCACGGCGACACTATAAGCAGCCTGTTGAGATCCGGTAGAATATTTCCTATTGACATTCTATAGGAGCGACATATAGACTTTCGATATGAGTAAGGCGACCACCAATCTTCTGCAAGGAACCCTCGATCTCTTAATCCTCAAAGCGCTGGCACTGACAGCGTTGCACGGGCTGGCGATTTCGCATCGCGTCGAGCAGATCACCAACGGAACCTTTCACGTGAAACCCGGCTCGCTTTTTCCCGCGCTGCACCGCATGGAGGAGGCCGGGTGGCTCTCGTCGAGCTGGGGCGACTCGGAAAACAACCGCCGCGCCAAGTTTTACCGTCTCACCACGGCCGGCCGCCGGCAGTTGCAGACTGAAACGCGGCAGTGGGAAACCATCGCGCTTGCCATTGCGAGCGCCCTTCAGGCGAGCTGACCTGGACCCTGCGATGCCATTCCTGAGCCGTATGTTCAGCCTCGGTCGAAATCTCCTCACGCGGGCGCGCGTCGAGCGGGATTTGGATGCCGAGTTGCGCGTGTATCTGGACCAGGTGACAGACGAAAATCGCAAGAGAGGTATGGGCTTTGCAGAGGCACGCCGTGAAGCCCAAATCGAGCTGGGCGGAATAGAGCAAGTCAAGGAACACGTCAGACAAGTGAGGACCGGTCAAATGCTGGAAGAGCTTTTCGTGGATTTACGCTACGGAATTCGCACGTTGCGCAAGAACCTCGCCTTCACGCTGGTCGCCGTGCTGACGCTCGCGTTGGGCATCGGCGTTAATACCGCGATGTTCAGCGTCGCTTATGGCATCCTGTTGCGGCCCTTGCCGTATCCAGCCGCCGATCGTGTGGCGGTGGTCTACATGAACTACTTCCCTCGGGATTTCAAATTCGGCACGATGTGCATTCGCGACTACCTGATGTGGAAGGAGAACAACCGCTCCTTTGAAGATCCGTCTCTATTCAGGAGCCTGAGAATGGATATCGGCGGGAATGAAGGCGTCCCGGAGCAGGTGCAGGGCGCGTCGGTCACCGCCGGCTTCTTTTCCACTCTTCAGGTCAATCCGCTGATCGGCCGCACCTTCGCAGTGGGCGAGGACCGGCCGGCCGCCGCGTCGCTGGCCGTGCTGAGCGAATCGATCTGGCGGAGACGATTTGCGGCAAGTTCCGCCGTGCTGGGCCAAACCATCCTGGTGAACGGCGCGCCGTCCACCGTAATCGGCGTGATGTCCGATGTTTTTCGATTCCCGCGGCGGGAAACGGAGGTTTGGACCAATCTCCCGCAGAATCCGCCGACGCGCTTCGGCCCGTGGTTCTATCGGGGTATCGCGCGGCTCAAGCCCGGCGTGACGATGGAGCAGGCGCAGTTGGAGATCAACAGCATCGGGCTGCGGTTGATGCAGGAAAACAATTACTACAAACGCCTGACGCTGCCGGTGCTCAACCTGCGCGACGCGCTGGTGGGGACCACACTGAAGCCCGCGATCCTGGTTTTGGCCGGAGCGGTGGGACTCGTGCTGCTGATTGCCGTGGTCAACGTCGCCAACTTGATGCTGGCGCGCGCCACGGTTCGCGAGCGCGAGATGGCGCTTAGGCTAAGCCTGGGGGCACGACGCGGCCGCCTCATTCGGCAGTTGCTCACTGAGAGCGTACTTCTCGCCGTGATGGGCGGCGCGACCGGGTTGGCGCTGGCGTGGGGTGGCATCGAACTGATCCGCGCCTGGAATCCCGGCAATCTTCCGTTCATCGACTCGGTTCGGCTGGATAGAAGCGCGCTCGGTTTCATGTTCCTGGTCTCGATGCTTACCGGGATTTTGTTCGGACTGGCGCCGGCGCTCCAAGGCTCGCGCGCGGATCTGAGCTCGGCCATCAAGGAAGGTGGGCGAGGAGCCTCCGCCGGGCAGGCTCGCGGACGGGCCAGGGCAGCGCTGGTGGTCTCGGAAATCGCCTTATCGCTGACACTGCTGGTGGGCGCGGGCCTGCTGCTCCGCAGCTTCCTGAATCTGCAGCGCGTAACGGGCGGGTTCTCCGCGCCCCCGCGCCAAATTCTGACCATTTTGATTTCGCCAGGGAGCAAGAAATATAACGACGAGCACGCCGGCCTTGTCTTCTACGATGAAGTACTCCGCCGGACGCGCAGCGTGCCGGGAGTGGATCTGGCCGCCGTCACCGATTCGCTGCCGCCCGACCGCCAGGGGGATGCCGATACCTTCGTGATTGATGGACAAGCCCTCCCTTCCGGGGAGATGAACCCCATAGTCTCGGAACCTACGGTCAGTCCGGACTATTTCCGGGCGCTGGGTATTCCGCTCGTGAAGGGCCGCTACTTCACCGAATACGATAGATCGGATTCCGCCCCTGTGGCGATCGTCAGTGAGGGCTTTGTGCGCCGTTTCTTTTCGGGTCAGGAAGCCGTCGGTAAGCGCATCAAGCAGAGCGGGCCTGGCAATGGCGACAAGTGGATGGAAATCGTCGGTGTCGTGGGAAACGTTAAGTACCTGGGATTGACCATCGACACGGACCCGGCCTACTACATGCCATTCGCCCAAACCTATGGGCCACGGATGTACCTGATCGTGCGTTCCTCGGGCGGCACGGTCGGCCTGCGAGCGGCGCTTCGCCGGGACATCCAGTCCATCGACCCGGGAGTAACCCTGGCGCAGATCGGCACCATGGAGCAGGCGTTGAATCTCTCGGTTTCGCAGCCGCGCTTCGATACCATGCTGCTGGTCTTGTTCGCGGGAATCGCGATGCTGCTGGCCGCGGTCGGAATCTACGGACTGATCGCCTACTCGGTGGCGCAACGCACTCACGAAATCGGAGTGCGCATGGCTTTAGGGGCCGCCACGGGGGACGTGATAAGGATGATAGCCGGGCAAGCCGCGTTGCTGACCGCCATTGGAATCGTGATCGGATTGGGTGGAGCCTTCGCCCTGACGCGCCTGCTGGAGGCGCTGCTATTCGGTGTGGGCGTCACCGACGCGCTGACATTCGCGGCAGCGCCCCTGGGAATGATGCTCGTTGTTCTTGTAGCCACCTTCGTTCCCGCGATTCGGGCGACGCGCATTTCGCCGGTCGTGGCCCTGAGATACGAGTAAGCCATCGATATCACCCGAGGAGCGCGTGGTAGGAGCGCGTGGTAGGAGCCCGCTGGTTCATGCGGGCCCGATAGGCCCAGCGCCCGATTGGAAGGCCTATAGGGTACCGAGCGCTGTCTAACTCGGGGAGTACGAAGTAGCCCCATTCATCGTCCATACGACACACGAATCCGAGGAAGCGGAAGTCGCCATCTTCGTCTGCTACTTCCGTAACGTAGGAAGTCCACTGGGAATTCGGCCTGAAGAATTTGGCGTGTACGATCGGATCGGCGCCTACTTGCGAATAGAACGGCGGCAAACTGGCGCGGAACTCTGCGGTCAGCAGTTTCATATAATCCTCTAGTCTTATTCGGAACTCAAAACGCGGTGGGAACTGTAGAAGCGTAATCATAGCTGCAAAACGGTCAAGGTAGCGAAGGCCCCCTGGCCGTCAGTCGCCCTTGAATTATGTGAAGGAGATTCCGCTCAAATCTGCTTCTCGGTTGTTCTCCGTCATGCCCTAGGCGCCTTGAAAAGATGGGGTTTGCGATTTTGGATTTTGCGCGCACCGCGGGAGCCCCGTCTTGTGGAGTCGAAAAACGGCTCCGGGAAGAAAAATGCGGCTCGCAGTAACAAAGGATGGCGGGTTGGCTATACTGAATGAGAGTTGGAAGTCCAAAATGGAAATTCCAGCGAAAGCCCGTTTGGCGATCGAGCCTCTAGCCACGGCGATGTACGTGGCATTGCTCTGGGGGGTTGCACCCTGCCTGCCGGCGGCCGAGTACCGGTTGACGCATTGTGACCTTCGCATCCGGCCGGACTTCGCAACCAGCACGGTTCATGAGCAAGCGACGATCAACATTGACAACCCCCAGCGAGGGCAGAGATTCACGTTTCTACTCGGCCGCGGATACAGCGTCCAGAGCGTCACAGCAAATGGCGTTCCCGCCGAGGCTTCGCGCAACGATGATTCCATCGAGGTGCACACGCCCACGCCGGTGGAACGGGTAGTGCTTGCATTCGACATCACCGGCAAGCCTGGCCGCAGCGGCGACGAAGACCGCGACGTGGTTGCCCCCGATTCGTTGTTCCTGCTCTGGTCCGATCGCTTCTATCCGGCGGACTTCGAACAATGGACCACGCTGACGACAACGGTGGTTCTTCCACCGCGGTTTCAGGCCATAGCGCCAGGCCGTTTGATCTCGACCGCTCAGGATGGCGACTCCGTGGAGTACCGTTTCGTGGCGCGCAAGCCGGTCGTCGCCTTTTCAGTGTTCGCCGACCGCCGCTGGATGCGGACGCAGCGCGATATCGGCGGGATCCACATGGAAACGCTGCTCGACCAGCAGAGCCAGCAGTATGCCGAGCGCATCTTCCGCACCAGTGCCGATGTGCTCGCATTTTTCGCCGGTTTGCACGGCGGATACCCTTTCGAGCAGTTCGCCTTCGTGACGCTTGACGGCATGTATGCCCGCCGGGCCTTCGCCGGGTTCATCGGCTACAGTCCGGAGTACCTGGAAAAAGAAATGGTCCGCACCGGATACGACGCGCACGAGACATCGCTGTTGTGGTGGTTCGGCGCCACCCGCGGCCACGGGCCCGGCGCCTGGCAGTGGACCGAGGGTTTGGGAGACTATGTCGAAGTCATGTATGGCGAGGCGCGCCACCTGCGGCTCCCCCAGAATTTCGTAAATTTCCGAAAACAGTATTTGGATCTGCCGCCTGACAGGGACCTGCCTATCGGCAAGCTAAGCGGCCGCGCTCCTCAGGCGATCGTACACGGAAGGCTCCCCTGGACTATGGGCGTGCTGCGCGAGGCGATTGGCGATGCCGCCTTCCGGAGTGCCCTGCACACCCTATTTGCTCAGTGCCAGCGCCGCACGTTTACCCTGGACGAGTTTGTGGCGGCCTTCGAAGCAGCGTCCGGGCGATCGCTGGGGTGGTGGCGTGAGCAATGGCTCGACCGCCCGGGAGTTCCAACCTTGAATCTCAGCGCCTCGGCCCTGCAGGACGCCAAAGGCTACCGGGTGGAATGCGTGATTGACCAGGTGGGAGAAGCGCGCGTTGTGCCGCTCACGATCGGGATTCGCACCCAGGACGGCCTGCACTTGCATCGGATGGATCTCAAGGAGGCTCGTACTGCCATGAGCTTTTTCAGCGCGGCGAAGCCCATCGAGGTCGTGCTCGACCCGGAACAACGCATCATCTTCAAAACCACGGCGCCCGTCTCGTTCGTTCTGCGGGAGCCCTGACGAGTTGCCCTCACGGCCTGCGATCATGCGTGGCGTCTGGTAAGCGGATACGTGGACCACTACAACAACGTCCGCCTGAACAGCGCCACGGGCTACATCACGCCGAAGGATATGTTGGCGGGGCGGCAGAAGGACATCCACGCGGAGCGCCGAAGCGGAAGTTTGAAGCGGGTCAGGAAACAACGGCAGATTCGTCGTCAGTAAGCCGCTTTGACGCACAGTGGTGCCACGTTGCGCGCCATGCTGCTGATGATTGGGCGCGTGCAATCTCACCTCGCCGCAGGGGCGCTGGGGCTCAGTTTCCGGTTTGGCACGGGGATATCCGGAAAACGCTACGGCTTCAGAGAGGACGACCTGTGTCGAGTCGCTCTTGCTTTCTGGCTGGGCCAGCGGGCCGAATTCAAACCCATACCTTGTACTTCTACTGGTTTGGGCCTAATATAGATAGAAGCGGAAGGTATAAAGGCGATGACCTCTCCCAAATCCGATTTGCCACAAGGCACTCTCGATCTACTGATTCTCAAGACGGTGGCCCTCGGCCCGGTGCACGGCTACGCGATCGCGCAGCGCCTGCAGCAGATCTCACGCGATGTGGTCCAGGTTCCCGGAGGGTCTCTCTATCCCGCCCTGCACCGGCTGGAGAATCGGAAGCTGCTGGTAGCGGAGTGGCGGCAAACCGAAACCGGGCGCGAGGCCAAAATTTACCGGTTGACGCGAAGCGGGCGGGCACACTTGCAAACAGGCTCTGCCAGTTGGCAAAGGCTGTCCGAAGCCGTCGGGCTGATTCTCGGAATGGCTGAAGGAGGAGAACGATGAGCTGGTGGAGGCGTTTATTACGGCGAGGAGAACAAGAAACCCATCTGGAGAAGGAACTGCGTTTCCACATCGAAGAGAGAGTCGCCGAGTTCAGACAGCTAGGTCTCGGCGAAGAAGAGGCCCGCCGCAGGGTGCGTCAGGAGTTCGGCGGTTTGGAGCAGGTCAAGGAGCAGTGCCGCGATGCGCGGGGTACTCGTTGGCTTGAGGATTTCTGGCAGGATCTGCGGTACGGTTTGCGCCTGATTCGGACAAACGCCCGGTACTCCGCGGTCGTCGTAGCGACGCTGGCGATCTGTATCGGCGCGAATACCGCGGTGTTCAGCGCGGTTCAAACCGTCCTCTTGCGGCCACTGCCGCTGCCGGATGCAGATCAGATCGTGCTGATGGAGAATCGCTACCCGAAGGCGGGCGCCTCCGACACTGGTTGGAGCTCAGGACCCGATTACTACGACCGCATGCGATATGTGAGCACCTTGCAGGATCAGGCACTGTTTGGAACAGCGCCGCTGACGCTCGAGGGTGGCGAAGCTCCGGAACGGATCATGGGCATGCGCGTCACGCCGTCGTGGTTCCGCCTATTGCGGACCGCTCCCGCGCTGGGGCGCGCGTTTGCTGAGAACGAAGGCGAAATCGGCAATGAGTACAAGGTAGTGCTGAGCCATGGACTGTGGCGGGAAGGGTTCGGCGGCGACAACAAGATCATAGGCCGCGAGATCCGTCTCAGCGGACGTCCTTATACGGTGATTGGAGTGATGCCACGCGACTTCCTATTCCTGAATCCGGAAGTACGCCTCTGGATCCCCCTCGCGCTCACTCCGGGTCAGAAGCAAGCCCGCCATAACAACAACTGGTACAACGTGGGACGTTTGAGGCCAGGCGCGACGCTGCAGCAGGTGCAGTCTCAAGTAAATGCCCTGAATGCCGCGAACGACCAACAATTCCCGCAGTTCCGCGCATTCATCGTTGGCTTCGAAACCAAAGTTTCGCCCTTGAAGGAGCTGCTGGTGCGCGATGTCAAGGGCAGCCTTCACTTTCTATGGGGTGGCGCCCTGCTGCTCCTGCTCATCGGCGGGCTGAATACGGGAAGCCTTGTGATTGCGCGCACGAGTGTTCGCACCAGGGAAATGGGAACCCGATTGGCGCTAGGCGCCAGGCCCGGACGGGTGGCCAGGCAGCTCATTACCGAGAATCTGGTCCTGGCGTTTGCCGGAGGATTATTGGGCCTGATCCTGACGTTCGCCCTGGTTCGAGGTCTCCAGGCCGCAGGGCTGGATTCGTTCCCGCGATCGGCCGAGGTCCGCATCGATGGAACGGTCGGCCTGTTCGCACTGGCAATCTCGATGGGGACCGGGCTGATGATCGCACTTCTATCGTGGGGTTACATTTCGCACTTGAGCCCCGGCAGCGCACTGCACGAGTTTGGCAGGACGACGACAGGCGGACGCCGGACCGGCGCCCTTCGCAAATGCCTCGTGATCGCGCAAGTGGGCCTGGCATTTGTCCTGGTGGCTGGAGCAACGTTGATGCTGATGAGTTTTGCCAGGCTGCTGCACGTACAACCCGGCTATCGTACGGATGGGGTACTCACCGCCTCTACGGCACTTTCCCGCTCCTCTTACCCTAGTGACGTTGAGATCCGCGGCCTGCTGGCGCGGTCGCTCGATGCGCTACGTGCTATTCCCGGCGTGACCTCGGTTGGGGTCACGAGTGCGCTTCCGTTAGGGACCAGTTATGTCGCCGGCGTTATTCTCCCTGAAGGGTACCGGATGACGCCCGGTGAAAAGACGCTTTCCCCAATTATTTCCCTTGTCACTCCTGGCTTTTTCGGGACCATGGACATCCGGCTACGGAGCGGCCGTTACTTCGACGAACGCGACAACCAGAATTCGCTGCCCTCGGTAATCATCGATGAAAAGCTCGCGCAGCAGTTTTGGCCGGGCCGCGATCCAGTCGGCAAGAAGATGTATCAGCCCGCTGGCTCCGATATGATGAAGCCCCAGCGCTGGTTGACGGTGGTTGGAATGGTAAGTGGGGTGCGCATGCGGGATCTTGCCGGAACAGGCAACGATGCGGGCGTTGTGTACTTTCCAATCTCGCCGGGCCAGGCCCCACGCATCTTCACGTTTACGATCAGGACGCAATCCGACGCGGCAAGGATGGCGGCGGATGTGCGTGCGGCGATGGTCAGAGTCGATCGCACCCTCGCTCTTTTCGATGTCAAAACCATGGCAGAGCGCTCCGCACTCTCCCTGGCGGTACGCAGGGCAGCGCTGACGCTGTCACTGGGTTTTGGCGCGATCTCGTTGTTTCTGGCTGCGGTAGGGATTTATGGAGTTCTCTCGTACCTGGTTGCGCAGCGAAGACGGGAGATCGGCATTCGCATCGCGATGGGCAGCGGCCCGGGAAAGGTCTTCGGCATGTTCCTGCAGGAGGGCGCCGTCCTGATCGGAATCGGTTTGGCGGCGGGCGTCATGGCTGCGTTTTTGATGCGTGGGGCAGTCGAAAAACTCCTGTATGATGTTCGTCCGCTGGATCCTGTGGTGCTGGCTGCGGTCGCTGCGTTGATGGGAGCGGTGGCTCTATTTGCAGTCGTGTGGCCGGCCTTCAGGGCCACGAAAATCGATCCGGCTGCCGCCCTCAACGAACAGTAAATTGCAGAGGCCTTCAATGTGCCATGTCTGCCCTAACACGCAAGACACACTGGTTGCAGTTTCAGCCGATGCCCCTTCCGCCAAGCCGCCCCTGCGTTGGGCGGTGCAAGAGGACCGGGCAAAATGGCGCTATACCCGCTGACGGTGCGCGCCAACCGTCTATTTTACGCCGAACCAGCACGGGATCGGCGCATGAGTCCGATGAGCTAGCACGGAGGAGCAATGTCCTCCGAGCAGGCTAGATACGTCTCCACGATGGAGGTAACGCCAAAAATCGGGCCAGGGACTCTGGACACTTGGCGGTTTCGTCGTCAGCGCGGCAGCCGGACACATAGCTGCCGAGAACCGACGCAGGAAGCAGAACGAGGCTACGGGTAAATCATGGACACCGGGGCGCATGTGAGCCAGCGCTTAACCCTCGGCGAAGCTGGGAAGACCCAAGGAAGATTTGCCTTCGAGTTCGCGGCGGTAAAGCAGGATCACTTTCTTTGTCTTCCCCGGAGCCATAGCCCGCTTCGAATCCCAGGCCGAAAGACGAGCCAGACGCCTCGGAAATAAACAGTCGGCCTGATCCAGCCATGTCGCGCCTATAGACATCCTGCGGGCCGATCTGGCGGTCGGCGGTCCGCGCACGGTCCTCCACCAAGTGGCGCGTCAGGAGCTCGTGGCCCATCTCCTCGAGAAGCCGCACCACCCGGCGCGCGACGTCGATCGAAGAACGGTAACGCGGCGGCTGCCCGCCAGTCCCGAAACCGGACACCAACCTCGCACACCTCCGAACAAAACAAACACCTTGTACCGGCCCCGCACCTGCATAAGTATGCGAACGCTGCTTCAAGACCTACGCTATGGGGCACGGACCCTCCGCCAGAATCCTGGGTTTACGACCATCGCCGCGCTCTCCCTTGCCCTGGGGATCGGCGCCAATACCGCCATTTTTCAATTGATCGACACGGTCCGGCTGCGGACGCTGCCGATCGCCGAGCCGCAGCGCCTCGCTCTGGTCCAGTTCGTCGACGCCGAACACCAGCGCGGCGGCCACGCCACGCCGTACCCGGCCTTGACTATGCCGCAATGGGAGCGCCTGCGCGACACCCAGGACGTTTTTTCCGGCACGCTCGCCTGGTGGAAGAACAATTTCGGCATCGCGAACCGCGGCGAAATGCACTTGGCTCGCGGCCTGTTTGTGAGCGGCGACTTCTTCCGTGTGCTGGGGGTGCCCGCGCTGCGCGGCCGCGTCTTTAACGCCGACGATGACCGGTCTGGCTGCGGCCTGCCCGGTGCGGTCATCAGCTACGGTTTCTGGCAGCGCGAATTCGGCGGTGAACCCTCTGCGATCGGCAGCAAGTTGAATTTAAATTACCGCGATGTCGACGTGATCGGCGTCACGCCGCCGGGCTTCACGGGTGTGGAGATCGGCCGCGCGTTCGATGTCGCAGTGCCGATCTGCTCGCAAGCCTCGCTGTGGACGGAAGGAAACTGGCTGCGAAGCGGCACAGTCTGGTGGCTGACCGTGATGGGCAGGCTAAAACCCGGTATCTCACTCGAACAGGCCGATGCACATCTGCGCGTACTTTCTCCCGGCCTGTTCCAAACGACCCTCCCGGCCAACTATCCGCGCGTGAGCATCCAGGACTACCTGAACCTGAAGCTGACGGCCAAACCGGCCGGCACGGGCGTTTCCCTGCTCCGCCGGGACTATAATGATCCGCTGATCCTGCTGCTGATCACCGCAGGTGTGGTGCTGCTGATCTGCTGCGCCAACCTCGCCAATCTGATGCTGGCGCGCGCCACGGCTCGCGAGCACGAAATCGCGGTGCGGCTGGCAATCGGCGCATCGCGCGGGCGCCTGGTCCGGCAGTTGATGGCGGAGAGCCTCCTGCTGGCCGCGGGCGGCGCGGCCATCGGACTGTATCTATCGGGCGCGCTCAGCCAGTTCCTGGTTGCACTGCTGGCGACACAAGGCGATCCGCTCTCGCTCGACTTGGCGCCCGACCGCTTCGTGCTCGCCTTCACCATCGCGCTGGCGACATTAACGTGTCTGCTATTCGGATTGGCCCCCGCGTGGCGAGCGACCCGAGTAGGGGCGGCTGGAGCCCTGCGCGGTAAGGGCCGCAGGCTCGCCGGAAATCGCGAGCGCTTTGGTCTACGCCAGGTGCTGGTGACGACGCAGGTGGCGCTGTCGCTGGTGCTGGTGATGGGCGCACTGCTTTTTTCGGGCAGCCTGCGCAAACTGCTGGCGGTGGATGCCGGCTTCCGCCAGAACGGGATCCTCATCGCGAGCATCGACTTCCGCCGCCTGCCGATCCCGCCCGAACGGCGCGTGGCGTTTAAGGAAGATCTGCTGGCGAAACTGCGCGCGCTGCCGGGCGTCGATGGTGCGGGCGAGGTGGACCTGTTGCCGCTGGGCGGAGGCAGCACCAGTAATATTGTCTGGACCGAAGGCAGTGATGGTCGGAGGAAGTTCGCTACCAATTTCAACTGGGTGAGCGGCGGGTACTTGAAGACGATGGGCATTCCTCTGCTGGCAGGCCGCGATTTCGACAGCCACGATACGCCTTCCTCGCCACTGGCCGCGGTCGTTAACCAATCGTTCACGCGGAAAATGGGCCTTGGCGAAAATCCAATTGGCCAGCGAATCCGCCGCGAGGCTACGCCGACCGAGCCGGAGATCGTAATGCAAATCGTCGGGTTGGTTCCCGACACGAAGTATCACGAGCTGCGCGAGGAGTTTCAACCCATTATCTACCTCGCGACGTCACAGCAGACCAGGCCCCGTTCCGCGACGCAGATTGTCATTCACTCTGCCGCTCCGCTCAACGATACGATCGCTCGCCTGCGCCGCGCGATCGTCTCGGTCAGCGGCGAGATGACCATGGACTTCCAGTCGTTCGCATCCACCGTCGCCGAAGGACTGATCCGTGAGCGTCTGATGGCAACGCTCTCCACCTTTTTCGGCGTGCTGGCCACATTGATCGCTGCGATCGGGCTCTACGGCGTGATGTCGTATATGGTCGCGCGGCGGACACATGAAATCGGCATCCGGATGGCGCTCGGCGCTGCCAGCGGTCAAATCTTGTCGCTGATTCTGCGGCAGTCGTCCGGGCTGCTCGCGATCGGGCTCGGTGTGGGCACGGTAATCTCACTGGCGCTGGCACATTACGTCGAATCGCTGCTGTTCGGATTGCGGCCGCACGATGCGGGCACCTTGACGGCAGCGATCTTGCTGCTGGCTACGGTCACGCAAATCGCCAGCTACCTGCCGGCGCGGCGGGCATCGCGGCTACAGCCGATGGCCGCTCTGCGGGAGGAATGAGGTGGGCAGGCGCCGCGTAACGCCAATGCGCCGATCTCGGTCTTCAATACCGGACGAAATCGACGGATCCGGTTCCCGCGTGTCGTGCGGAACCCGGACCCCGGTCAGAGTTCCCCGAGCGTTTATGACGAACCGTCCAGACACCCCCTGGGGCCATTCCCAGCGCGCGGGTTGCGTACATTGCGCCGGGCGCGACCGCTAATCGGTGCTATGGTGCTACGCTGTGAGTGCGTGGAATACGAGGCGTTCTCTCCGATAGAGCAATAGCTCCTTCAGTTCTCGCGATCTGTTATTTGGCTCTTATATGACTGGTCCCCGAAACGAGATCCGTGCTGCGCTGCATCGTCTGCAAGCGGAAAAAGAGTATCTCTCAATTGCGGTCTACCGAGTTGAGGGCGAGTACGCCGTCCGCATTGCGTCGGCAGGCGCCACTTGCGGACAATGCGAAACGGTCCATTTGTCTGCCGGCAATATCGGCCGGGTAGCGCGCTCTGGCGTTGCGCACGTGGTCGATGACGTCTCAAAAGACTCGTCGTATAAGAGTTGTTTCTCGCAGGTCAGATCCGAAACCGTGGTGCCGATCGTCGTCTCGGGGAACACGATCGGAGTGATTGACGCTGAATCCAGCTCCGGCCCGATCGGTCGTTTCGAGTTGGAGGATTTCGCAAGAGAAATCACGGCGCTGCTCGAAGCTGTTTAGCGCGCGCCTCGATTCGTGCATTTCTCGCCAATCGTTTCAGAATTGTTTCAAAGTTCCGGCTGCAAAACTCTGCATTTCCGGATATAATCGCTTCCGTACAGGTCGCAGTCTGGGTTGCGGATACCGTTTGCTTCCACGCTGCCAGTCGACCCTCCGACGGCTCGGCCGATTTCTGCCACTCAATCCGATTCGTTTTGCGCCACGCAGATGCGGCGTGCCAACTATTCAAAAGAAGGACGTGAACCATGATGGCCAAAGACCCGGTGGAATCCATTCTTAGGGCCACATGCTCGGCTATCAGCTCGGCTAGGACCTCATCATTGGTCTGGACATCTTCTTCTCCCGCTAGGCGATCCGCTCCTGGCCGGCTGAGTGGTTCGTCAGGAGCTGTCCAAGACTCCGCGACAGGCGCCTCGGGCTAGCTTGGAAATCAGCGCCGAAGGCAGTCTCCACTCATTTCCCCTCGCCGGAATTCACGGCGACATCATAAGCAGCCCGTGCGATGCGGGCGATGACGGACTCGCGCGCCGCCCCGCCAGCCGTCGAGTCCGTGATGAAAATGGCGATCGCCAGCCGGCGCCCGTCCGGCAGGATAATCAGCCCGATATCGTTGGTGGCCGCCGTGACGCCGTGATCCGTGCCGGAGGTCCCTGGCTTCTGCATCACAACCGTCCCTGCCGGAAGTTGGCCCTTAATGCGCTGATTGCCCCGCGTGCTGTCGCGCATCCAGCCCAGCAGCAGGCTCGCGTGCTCGCCGGTTATCGGAGGATGGTCGCTGACGAGCCGCAGAAATTGCACCGCTCCCGCCGGCTCAAACCAGTTACGATACTGGGCGGCGGCGTCGCGGTGGAGACCCTGCTCGTTATCCTCAATATGAAAGCCTTCGATACCGCACTCCTGGATGTAGCGGCCGACCATCTCGGGCCCGCCGATTATCCGCAGCACGATGTCGGCCGCGACGTTATCGCTTGCGGACACGGCAAGCTCCAGCAGGCGCCGCAAGGGGATGTCGACGCCGGCAGCGGGATACTCGTCCAGCAGCGGACTGTATGTGCTGGGCAAAATCCGGTCGCTCGCCAGAAAACGGACCGGATCGTCGAGCGACAGCTTTCCTCGTTCCACCAGGTGCAGCGCGGTAAGTGCGAGCGGAGCCTTAAAGGTGGATTGCATCGGCGCGTGGGCGAACGCGTTGAAATCGCAATTGAGCGCCGTGTCCGGTAGAGAGCACGCGACGGATACCTTGCCGTGAGCTTCGGACGCTATCGCGGCGATCTGTTGCCGTAGCGCGTCCTGGGCCACCATTGGGCCGGGCCATGAAAGAGCCAATGCGATCCGCAAGATCCCCGGGAACCGTGGCAGGAAAGACACCTTCTATTTAAGCAGAGCCTTTATGGACGCCGGCAGTTCGAAAAGCGAGTCGGCCAGCGGCTCGTAACTCACCGACGTGACCGCTGTCGTCTGTGTCTGGCTGCCTTGCCGCCCTGTCTGCCTGGTTGCCACCAGTGGGCCGCCGAAGCTTCTGTAATTGTCAAACACGACGATCGTCGGAACGGAACTCTTGTCGTCCGATTGAAAACGATAGCCCACCAGCAGACCACTGCTCACGTCGTAGAACTGGTTGTTATCTTTGCCCCAATGCGTTGTCCCGTGAAGCCAATAGCAGCGATGGCCCTCGAAATCGCTGATTCCGGCTAGTTCGAGCTTGGTGAAGTAGTCTGGCTGGTGCAGCGGATACTGAAGATCGGCGTCTCGGCGCACGGATTCGAGCGGGATAGATTTGTCGATCTCCGCGCCCTTCGGACGCATCGTCCAGGAAATCTCGCCGTCGAAACCGTTCACCCGTTGCTGGCCGTCGGGCATCGTGACTTTCGAAAGCCACTTGAATGGCTTGGAGTACGCAACGAAGGTTGCTTTACCCTGGATACCGCTCCCTTCAAATTCGCCATGCCGGGTTTCGGATTGGACCTTTCTGATCGTGTCCACGCCTCCCAGCGCATTCTGGTACCGTTCGAGAACCGCCTGGGTGGTTTTGAGTTCGGGGCTCTGGGACCAGCCAAGCAGTGCGCCCGCGCTGGCCAGAACAAACGAGTTCATCATGCGCATGGTGGCTTAGACGGCGTATCCTCCAAAACGCTGTCCGTTAGAATCGTTAACGTTTGTAAAAAGCGGTACGAAATGTCTCAAGGCCGAGAGGGCTTGCGCGCGAATAAATACGCGCGGCGACTCGGGTACTCGATGCCGACGTAGGGGTCGCGCTCGATCACTTCTTCGAGTACAAAGCCTGCGGATGTGAGCCAGCCCTTCATCTCGGCCGTCCGAAAGAAGATGAAATCGAGTGTGACAGTCTTGCCCCACCATTCGTCCTTATGGACCACTTCGTCGCCAATGTGGAACGTAATCAGCAATGCACCGTTCGGTAGCAGTACGCGCGCGAGTTCGCCAAGAGCCCGCCCGACGTCAGGGCGCGGAATGTGCAGGATGGAATAGAAGGCCGCGATTCCGCCGAACGTGTCGTCCGCGACTTCACTGAGCGTCAGCATGTCACCCTGTTGGAACGCGATCTCAGGGCTTAGGTGCGCTGCCTGTTGAACCATTTCCGGAGAAAGATCGATCCCGCAGACCTCGGCGCCGCGTCCGTGGAGGTAGCGCGCGACCTGTCCTGGCCCGCACCCGAGATCGCAGATGCGACCGATGCCGTTGACTTTTTCGACGAGCAAGTCCAGCATTTTACGGTCGAAGGCTTTGTGGCACATCTCATCGCGGAACTCGGCGGCGTATTCTGCGGCGACGACGTCGTAGCTTGATCGAAGATCCACGAAACTAGAATAGCCGGGAGCGGGAGCGGAAACCACGGCTGCCCTGATTTCGGTCTTCGGAGCAAGAAGTTCCGGCGATTGCAGATCCGGACCGCAAGGTCGTGATCATACTACTTCCACTCTTTCAATGCGCCACTAGCTTGACGTTTTTGCTTCCTCGATCGTTAAGAAGTTAAGCGGAGCGAATTGTACGATCCGGCGCCTTACATCGGCGCCGCTGAAGAACTCCGTCACGATCGCTTGTACCTCCGGGGAAGGCAGCATCTCGTGAAATCCATTCTCTACGATGACGGAGCCGCCATTGGCGAGCCCCCGGAGAACCTCTTCCGCCTGATAGACGGGCGTATTACTGTCCAGGGTTCCGCTGATGAGCAGAGTGGGTACCGAACTCCAAATTGGGAGGAGTGAATCGCTCTCCGGCCTTGTGGCGCCCACCCCGCTGCAAAGGCGAGCATCGTGTTGAAAAAATGGCACATCGGCGAATACGGAGTGGGCCGCCTGTTCCTGGGCAAGTTGCCGGCGGCTGTTGGACCATCCGTCTGAACACATCACCGCGAACTGCATCGCGGTGTACCCGGAAGTCAGACCATTGTAGAGGTCCTGCACAATCCCCGTTAAGAGGGAAGTGTCGCCATTCGCCAAAGAGTACACTAAAGCCGGTATTCGATCGGCCTTCCGACCGTTGGGAAGCATGCTTTTGATTGCGAACTGCAGGAGAAACGCCCCCACCCTCAGATCGACCTCCTGCTTGGCCGAGCCACTTCGAACGTGAACAGTCAGCGGCTCGCGCTTGAGTCGATCGAGAACTCTCTGGAATTCCTGGTAGGTATCTGGGAATGCGTTGCGCACTTTCGAAGAAGTTGCGGCCGAAAGGGAGAGCTTCCGGAGCGCGAAATCGAACACCAGTGGCATCTGCAAGGCGTGGTCTGGTCCTTCGATTCCGGAGAGCACGACGCGGTCCAGATGCTCTCCATAGCGTTTAACCGCCTCGAGGGCGAGGGATGTGCCATAGCTATGGGCGAGCAAGCTGAGTCTTTCGGCGCCGAGCGCCCGTCGCAGATCCTCCAGGTCGTCGGCACTGGCCGCAGTGTTGAAGGATGCCAGGTCGATGCCTTGCGCGAGCCAGTAATCGGCGCAGGCGTGCGCTTGAGCGATTAGGAGGTCTTGAAAGCCCGACTCCTTTGCAAACACGTCAGGCGGCGGGGACCGTGCCTCGGGGCACTGGGTATTCGGTGAGGACATCCCTATCCCGCGCTGGTCGGGAAGAATTACGTCGGATAGGGATTGAAGTTTCTGGAAGAGTTCGTAGTAGACGGGCACGCGCGCCATCGCGATTCCGGGTATCCCTGGCCGCCCGGCAAAAACACCACTGGCGACCGCGGCTTCTGGGCACTGCTCCTGAGACGGACGAAAGCGATCTGAATAAGGCGGTCGGAGGGGCCGCGGCGATTTTCCCGCACCCAAAGATGGCCGAGTTCGGCTGGATGATCGGAGCCGTCAAAGGTCCGAAAAGAATACGGTTCGAGGGTTAGATCCCCGGCATGATGCGATTGACTGTGGGCGGCCAGCGGAAGCCCAACTAGCAGGATGAGGAAACTAGGAACAACACGGGCCATTCAGAAAAACCTCCATCGGAATGTAGTACGCGTGAACCACCGGCCTGGGATGCAGAGTTTCAGCCAATTTCACCCACGGTTCGGCTGCGAACTCGCCGACGCCTGATCCAATTCAGCACCAAATCGATCTCTCCGCGGCGCGCGCCCCTTCCTCCACGGCCGTGTCGCGAAGCGGGTCTGGTCTAGCGACTCAGAGTGGGTAGCTGACGGTGGGGTCAAGTGTATGAAAGTGCGGTTGCGGCTCTACGTTTCTGCGTCAAATGCGAATCCGCACGCGCCGTTACTGCCGTAACGACTCCATTGGGTCAAGCCGCGACGCGCGGCGCGCGGGGCTGTAACTGGCGGCGAGCGCCAACGCGATCACCAGAAGCGGCATCGTGATGAAGGTCAGCGGGTCCGTCGTGGTCACCCCGTACAATAGACCCGAGACCAGGTGCGACAGCGTCAGAGAGGCCGCGACGCCTATGGCGCTACCCACGACCGCGACTCGGAGACCTTCTCCCAACACAAGTCGGATGATTGCGGGCGGCTCGGCGCCCAATGCCAGGCGCACACCCAGCTCGCGCGTGCGGAGCGACACTCCATACGCGAGGATACCGTACAGGCCGACCACCGCCAGCACCAGCGACAACCCCGAGAGCGCCGACAGGATCGACATGTTGAACCGTTCCTGCGCGGCGCTGCCCTGCACGATATTCCGCATCGCTGCCAGATCGTAAACGGGCTGGTCGCGGTCAATTGCCCAGACCTGCCGCGAGACGGCGTCCGTCATGGCCAGTGGGTCGCCGGCGGTCTTCACCACCAGGCTCATCTCCATGAACTCGCGTGAGGGAAAGAATATCTCCGGGCGCGTTGCGGTGCCGAGGGCCAGTTGCCGGGTGTCGTAGACCACACCGACGATCGTGCGGTGGCGGCGTTCCCCGTAGCCGCGGTCCATGGTGACCGATTCGCCGATCGCGTCCTGTACGGGCCAGAACTGCGCGGCGAGCGCCTGATTAACCACGATCGCTGTGGCGTTGGAGCTTTCCGCTTCCGCGCGGGTGAAAGAGCGGCCGCGAAGCAGCCGCATGCCAAGCGTCTCGAAATACGTCTCGCTGACGGAGCGGACATCGGCGACCGGCTCGCTGCCCGGCTTCGGCTCGGCTGCGCCATCGACGCGAAAGCCGGACATCTGGAGATCGGACATCGGGACGCCGCTCGCCAAGCTGGCAGAGACGACGCCCGGCAGCGCGGTCTCTCGATCCAGCAGCTCCCGGCAAAACGCGGCGGCCCGGGGAACGTCATATCGCCCCGGCAAACTGATTCGTGCGCGCAGAACGTGCTCAGCGTGAAAGCCCGGATCGACGGCCAAGAGCGAGCGGAACGTGCGAACGAGCAGGCCCGCGCCGATCAGGAGAATCACTGCCAGTGCCACTTCTACCGCCGCCAGCCCTTGACGTACGCGGCGCGATGTTCCGCCGCGACCGCCACGGCCGCCCTTGCCGAGCGCTTCCGCCAGATCGGTGCGGCCGGCGTGGAGGGCCGGCGCGAGGCCAAACAGCATGCCGGCGAGCAGCATGACGCCCGCGGTAAACAGGAGCACCCCGCGGTCGACGCGCAGCTCGTGCAAGCCGTGGACGTCCGGTGGCGCGAGGGCGGAGACCGCGCCCAGCGCCCACGCGGCCAGCAGCAGGCCGAGCATGCCGCCCGCGGTGCTCAGCAGCAGGCTTTCAGTGAGTAGCTGGCGGATGATGCGCGACCGCGGCGCCCCGATCGCCATGCGCAGGGCCATCTCGCGCTCGCGGCCTGCGGCGCGGGTCAGCAGCAGGTTTGCGATATTGGCGCAGGCGATCAATAGCACCAGCCCGACCGCCGCCTGAAGCACCACCACCATGCGGCGCACATTGGCCCCTACATCCTCCACTGCCAGTGGGAACACGGTGGCTGCGAAACCCTTGTTCTGCTGCGGGAACTCCGCGCGCGTCCGCTCGGCGATCACGCCCATCTCCGCGCGCGCCGCGGCGAGTTCCACTCCTGGACGCAAACGCGCAATCACGTAGCTGGCGCGGTTATCCAGGGCCTTTGCCGACTGCGATTCCGAGGTGTCGAGCGGAATCCAAATGGCGGGCCTTTTCTGATCTAACCCTTCCCACATCGCGGGCAGTTGAAACGTGGCAGGGAGCACGCCGACGATTGTGCGCGGCGCGCCATCGAGAATCACAGTCCTGCCGATGGTCGAAGGTTCCGCGCCGAACCGGCGGCGGTAAAGCGAATCACTGAGGACGGCGACATTCTGTCGAGCCTCTCCCGGAGTGAACAGGCGACCGGCGGCGGCGCGCACACCGATCACATCGAAGAATTCCGTCGACGCCAGGGCAGTCTCGAGCTGCTCCGGCTTGGACAAGCCGGTTAGCGTGAAGTTGGTGTCCTGATATAAGCCCATGCCCTGAAACGAGTGCGCCTGCTTCCGCCATGCGATGTAGTTCCGCAGCGAAACCGGCACGCGCTGCGCAAGGAATCCGGTGAGAGCCGGGTTGGCCTCCCATACCATGACGAGTCGGCTGGCGTTGCGGAGGTTGCTGAAGACCAGCGGTTTGAGCAGCACGGCGTCGACAATGCTGAAAACGGCCGTATTTGCGCCGATACCGAGCGCGACCGCGACGATGGCGATCAAAGAGAAGAGCGGGGCTTTGCGGAAGGTCCGCAGGGCGTACCGAACATCATCGAGCATGAACTGTCATTAGCACTCGGCAATCCATTTCGTTACTTCTTGTTGATCAATGATTTAGGCGGCACCGCGAAGGGGCCGATGTTCGGAAATGGGACATGCGGCATCGGAGACGCACCGCGATCATCGGACAGCGTCTCCCAACTTCCCCGTCGACCTTCCAAAAGCTTGATCCAAACGCCATAGGTGCCGCGTCCGCCGCAAACGCCAGCGGCTTCGTTCTAAACGGCCACGAGCGCCGCGAACAGCCAGTGGGTTGGATTTGAACTGAATCCGTAGCGGTCGAGGCGGTCTTCGTAATCGGTATATAATCCAAGGCGCAAGGCGCGAGTGCTCTTATGACAGAAGCTATCGAGGGGCAGATCCGGTCGTTCGTCGATGCCTACAACGCCGGGGATATCGAGGGCGTGATGCGCTGCTATAGCGGCGACTTGTTGAAGATTCGCCATGCCGCGCAACCCGAGAACCGTCGAGAAACCGAGCAGCGCATCTTCGGCGTGATGCGGGCTTTCTGCGAGCGCCTCTCGGTCGAAAACCAGGAGATCTCCGTCGAAGGGGGCATGGCGTATGCGCGCGGCTCTTTGCGAATCGTTCTGGAACCCCGAGCCGGAGGACTGGCACAGGAGATCCAGCGCCGGTTTCTAGAGATCTGGCGGAAGGAGAATGGCCGCTGGCTGGTCACACGAGCTATCGATAACATCGGGGAAACGGCGTCTCCGCTCGCGGCGTCATAATGCACCCGGCAGATGTCGCACTTTCGAAGACGTTTCATTTCGTGATGTCCGTGCTGCCTCCGTCGGCGGCACGACCGTTGCGTATTCTGGAAGTCGGCTGTGGCACCGGCGCTCTCGCGACTCGGCTCGCCAAGGCTGGCTATCAGGTGTTGGCACTCGATTCCTCGCCTGCAGCAGTGCGAAGCGCTCGCGCCAAAGGCGTGGACGCTCAGGTTGTCACGTGGCCGATGGCGATGATGGAACGTTACAGCCAGCATTTCGACGCCGTGGTGTTCTCTCGAAGCCTGCACCACATTCAACCTCTGGGACGCGCGCTGGACCAAGTCCGAAGTGTGCTGGTGCCGGGCGGCATTGTGGCGATCGAAGACTTCGCCTACAGCGAGCTTGACCCGGAGACGGCGACCTGGTTTTTCGATGTGCTTCAGCTTCTGGATGCCAGTGGAGTCTTGAGGAAATCGGAGCGGGAGTTCGGAAGGCATCTGCTTCAGGGCGGCGGATCTTTTCCCCTTTGGCACGAGGCGCAGGACCACGAAATCACTCCGTGGGTCGCGATGCGAGAGGCCGTGGCACAGCGGTTTGAACTCGCCAGCGAAGCTGCAGAGCCGTATCTGTATCGCTACGCCGTCGCGATGCTGCGCACTACTAGGTGCGGCGCTGCCGTGGCCGAGCGACTCTTCGAACTGGAGAAGAGAATGGCGCACGACGGCTTGGTTCGGCTGATCGGGCGGCGGTTCGTTGGCAAAAGATTTCAATAAACGAGTAGCGGAGCCAATCTGGCCCGAACTTTTAATCGCCTAGTTAAGCGTGTTGTCAATCGTATTGGCGTCAAACGGAGAGATTGACGATTCTGTCTTGAATCGACGGGATCGCGCATGGTTCTATGCGGCTCCCGTCCGGTCATTTCCCGCCGGAGACCGGGTAATTATGGATCTTCAGAAGTACACGTCGAAATCACTCCCATGGCTCACTCTCCTCTCAGCGCGAGTGTCGGTGGAATGCGAGAGGCTCGCCGAGCCGGCAGCCAAGCGGACAGGACCATCAATACGAGCAGAAATCCTGTAGCCGTAATTGCCAATCGAAGAGGGATGCGGGCGTCCCGTGCAAACCGCGACACCAACGGCCGTGCCATCGCAGCGATGCCGCAACCCATCACGGCGCCGGTGACTGCGAGAAGCGCCGCCTGGCGAAGGATCATTCGACGAATGTCGCCTTCGGTTGCTCCGATCGCCATTCGTAAGCCGATCTCCCCCTGTCGCTGGCTGACGGTATACGACACGAGAGCATACACTCCCAGTACAGCGAGTACGACGCCCGTCAATGAAAATGCGCCAAACAGACCGAGGTTGAAGCGCCGCGGGCCAAGAGCCGCTTCGACGTATCCGCGCATAGGGCCGGCGCCTGAGATAGCTGCATCCTCGTCGACCGCCCTGAGGTTGCTCACAAAGGGCGACGGGAAAGCCGCAGGGGCCGTTGCCGTCCTGATCATCCAGAATTGATCGTGCTGGAGATCGCCCGTGTGGTCGGGATGAATCTGGCGAAGCGGAAGATAAACATCCAAAGCCGGCGGAGTGTCCAGCGCAGCCTGGCGGACGTCTTCCACTACCCCGACAATCACCACCGGCCGCGGGCCCTTGGTATTGTCGTTGATCAAGAGACGGCGGCCAAGCGGGATGTTGTCCAGGAGGCTTTCACTAACGCGTGGTACAAAATCGAGAGCCTTCGGGAGGCGGCGGCTTTCCCCGGATGGTTTCTACTGAACTCAGGTGTAACGGATCAGGGTTCTCCCCATTGGCTAGTCATTTTTCTCAGACTGAGTTTGCTGGGGATGGAGGCGGCTGTGCATCAGTGCCGGTCAGGAAGTTGGATCTCGGGATGCTTGAATGCCTGCGCGAACAGGCAGGAGTCGGGGCTATTGTTAGGCGCATTCGTGATGAGATCAACGGTTTGTATTCTTCATCCCCGCTGAACTCCGAATCGGTCCCCAAGCCCCGGCTGCAAGATCTGAGACAGTGGTGAAAACCTGGGAAAGACGCTACCTACGTGGTCTCCGTTTTTGACCGTGACTTTGATTTTGCCTGTGTGGTGAATTCAAGACTTCCTGTTGCCATTCCACATGAACTGTGCCATACTCATGTGCGATGGCAACAGAAGAGTCCAAATCCAGCATTTTGCAGGGCACCCTGGACCTGATGGTCCTCACAACTTTGGATTCCATGGGCCCGCTCCATGGGTACGGGATCGCGCGGCGCATCGAGCAGGTGAGCGAGGATCTGATCGCCCTCAACCAGGGGACTATTTACGCGGCGCTCCTGCGGCTCCAGCAGAAGCGGTGGATTTCCGCCAGGTGGGGGACTTCCGAGAATAATCGCCGCGCCAAGTTCTACGTCATCACGCCGGCCGGCAAGAAGCAGCTTCAATCCGAAGCTCAGAACTGGGACCGCATGGCTTCCGTAATGGGGAAACTGCTCGCTGCAACTAGGGGGTAATCGATGCTCAACACGTGGCTGTCACTCTTTTCACGGATCGCCGGAGTTTTCGGCCGCCGCAGCGCTGAACGCGAGTTCGACGACGAAATCGCCGCACACCTCGACCTGCTCACCGAGGACTACATCCGCCGCGGAATGTCTCCCACGGAAGCGCGTCTTGCCGCTCGTCGGAGCTTCGGTGGAGTCGCCCAGGTGAAAGAGACGCAGCGCGAATTGCGAGGACTGCCACAGATCGAAGTGCTGTGGGCCGACACCCGGTTTTCGATGCGGACGCTCGCCAAGACCCCAGGCTTCACCCTGGTCGCCGTATTGACCCTGGCGTTGGGAATCGGCGTCAGCACCACTGTCTTCTCCGCCTTCAACGCCGTGGCACTCAAGCCTCTGCCGGTGGCGGATCCCGGCTCGGTGGTTCGCCTGGAGCGGTGGTTCGAATCGAGATCGCTTGGCAACGGACAGTATGCCTTTTCCTACCCGGAGTATCTGTACTTCCGGGATCACTGCGGCGCTTTCGCCCAACTGGTTGCGTCCAACTGGCCGTTCCCCGTCGAGGCGGGAGAGCAGAGGTTTCTCGCGCAGACGGTGTCCGGAAACTACTTCGCTTCGCTGGGGATCCGCGCGGTGCTCGGGCGAACGTTTTTCGCCGATGAAGATGGCGCTCCCGGGGCACACGCCGTGCTGGTCCTGAGCCACGCCTTCTGGGAACGGCAGTATCATTCCGATCCGTTCGCCTTGGGCAAGACGCTCCGGTTGAACGGCGTGGTGTTCACGATCCTCGGAGTGGCTCCGGAAAGCTTCCCCGGCACCGCCGTCCCGCCCGAGCCGATCGATTTCTGGGCGCCGATCGCCATGCAGACGGAGCTCACCCGCGGTTACGACTGGCGCGACGATGCCAATAATCGCCAGTTCGTGCTGCTGGCACGGCTTTCCACGACGGCTTCACTTAAGAGCGCGCAAGCCGAAGCCGCGGTGCTGATGCGCCAGTTTGCCGCCAGCCACATCGAACGCGACAGGACTGCGGGACTCACGCTGCAACGGCCTACCTATCTCGGAAATACGGAAGACCCGCGATTTCTGGCCGCCGTAACCAAGTTGATGCTGGTAATCGGACTGGTGTGGCTGATCGCATGCGCGAACCTGGCGAACATGTTGCTGGCGCGAGCCGCCGCACGCCAGCGCGAGATCGCCGTGAGACTGGCGTTGGGTGCGAATCGTGGGCGCATCGTCCGCCAACTTCTGACCGAGAGCACCTTGCTGGCGCTCGCCGGCGGAGCGGCTGGACTGCTGGTCTCGGCGTGGACCGCCCGGCTCGTCTGGCCTGAGATTCAACAGGGGCTGCTGGGCCGATCCGAGGGTCTGCTGGGCCGATCCGTCAGCTTCCCGCTTTTCTCTCTGACACCCGATCTGCGCGTCTTCGCATACACTCTGGTGCTGGCTCTGACCACCGGCATTGTTTTCGGACTCTCGCCCGCGCTACAGTTCACCAGGCCTGATATCACCCGCGGGCTCAAGCTGGAGGGATCCGCATTCGGAGCCCGTCTCACCCGCCCGCGGTTCCGCAGTTTTCTGGTCTTGGGCCAGGTGGCCGCATCGATGTTCTTGCTCGCCACCGCGGGCCTTCTGCTGCGTGGCCTCCTGCGGTCCTACGCAGCCCAACCGGGCTTCGACGCCCGCGGCGTGTACTTGGTATACGCGGATTTCGGCAGCGATCCCCGGCAGGCTGCAGCCCGCCAGCAGCGTTTCTATCAACGATTGCAATCGCTGCCCGAGCTGCGAAATGTGGCCATCGGTGGTGCGCCGATGACGGGCACCTGGACGCCGCCGATCTTCACGGAATCGACCAGCGGACGCACGCTGGCCAGTTACGCATCTCCCGACTACTTCGCCACGCTCAGCATCCCTCTAGTCCGGGGTCGCGACTTCACGGCTGCCGACCGTAAGCACGGCACAGCCGTCGCAGTAATCAGCGAGCGTGCGGCACGGCGGCTGTGGCCCGATGAAGACCCGGTCGGCAAGCGGTTCAAGCTCGACATGAATTTCCGGGGCAAGCTGGCCGAGTTTGAAGTAATCGGTGTGGCTGGCGATGTTCGTTATGCCAATCTCTCGCGCATCGATCCGGCACACGTCTATCTCAACTACGACGCCGCCGATCTCGAGCCGATACTGGTGAAGACCGGCGGATCTCTCGCGGCGGTTCGTAAAGCGGTCCTGGCGGCCGACCCCGATCTGGCCCGGAGTGCGGGGGTAGTCAGAATCGAGGACGGCCCTCTACAGGTACAGCGTGCACTGGCAGGCACCTACGCGGAGTTCGCCGCTTTGCTGGCAATGCTCGCCGTCACCCTGGCCGGCATCGTGATCTACGGAGTGATGTCGTACCTGGTGAACTGCCGGATCAAGGAAATCGGCGTCCTGATGGCGTTGGGCGCGGACGCTGGCCACGTGCTTCGCTCGGTGATTTTGCAGGGGCTGCGGCCGGTGATCGCCGGCAGCATACTCGGGTTGCTGGGCGCGGGCGTTCTGTCGGCGGTGCTTCATTCCTCGCTGTCGTTCCCAGGGTCTGCCGATCTCCTGTATGGCTTGCCGTGGTGGGACCCGATCACTTTCGGCGGCGTCACCATCTTCCTAGCGACAATCGCCGTGCTCGCCAGCACGGTTCCGGCCCGGCGTGCGTTGCGCGTGGATCCGATGGTCGCGCTGAGGTGGGAGTAGGTGAGAAAACATCGTTCATCACAGATGCACCGAGTTTCAGCGAAACAAAATGGAGGTCCAGACCGGAGATCGCGGAGACGTGCGGTGGTACCTTTTCCCGCACTCGCGAGAAACGCGAATCAGATTCGAGATCGTCTGCGAAGTGAGTGGCCCAGTGAGACCCACGAAAATCCCGTACGCTCCGGCGTTCCGGAGGCTTTGAGGTGACCTCTCAATCCCAGGAAAAAGTCCTCGTTCCGCGCTCGCTCCTTCTCTGAACGAGCACTTAACCGAGTAGGGCCGAAACGGATTCGGCTGGCGTTAGAAGGACGCTTTGCTTAACCGTCGAGTCAACGTGCGCCCGTGGAGTGCGCAGCTTCTTTGACAACGCGCTGTTGGAGGGCGGGGTCAGCCTCCGGTTGCCCAGTGATCCCGCTCCGGTAAGCGTGACAAATACGGAATACCGCTGTCCGAATTCGCTCACTTGTGAGCTTAAAGCAATCAGAAGTGGCCGTCGTCTCGGGGCGCGGATACAGAGCTTGGCGCGGCTGTTTGCGTATGTAATTACTTCTCAAGATGCCGGCTCACTCTCCTCTCAGCGCGAGTGTCGGTGAAATACGAGAGGCTCGCCGAGCCGGCAGCCAAGCGGACAGAACCATCAATACGAGCAGAAATCCTGTAGTCGTGATTGCCGATCGCAGAGGGATAGAGGTGTCCCGTGCAAACCGCGACACCAACGGCCCTGCCATCGCAGCGACACCACAACCCATCACGGCGCCGGTGACTGCGAGAAGCGCCGCCTGGCGAAGGATCATTCGATGAATGTCGCCTTCGGTTGCTCCGATCGCCATTCGTAAGCCGATCTCCCCCTGTCGCTGGCTGACGGTATACGACACGAGAGCATACACTCCCAGTACAGCGAGTACAACGCCCGTAAGTGAAAATGCGCCAAACAGACCGAGGTTGAAGCGCCGCGGGCCAAGCGCCGCTTCGACGTATTCGCGCATAGGGCCGGCGCCTGAGATAGCTGAGTCCTCCTCGACCGCCCTCAGGTTGACTACAAAGGACGACCGGAAAGCCGCGGGGGCCGTTGCCGTCCTGATCATCCAGAATTGATCGTGTTGGAGATCGCCCGTGTGGTCGGGATGAATCTGGCGAAGCGGAAGATAAACATCCAAAGCCGGCGGGGTGTCCAGCGCAGCCTGGCGGACGTCTTCCACTACCCCGACAATCTCTACCGGGCGTGGCCCCTTGGAGTTGTCGTTGATCAAGAGACGTCGGCCGAGTGGGGCGTTGTTCAGGTACCGCGCGGCGAGAGCAGAGCTCACTAGAGCAACCGGCACTGTGTCCGATCGGTCAGTCTCCAAGAACGATCGCCCGTTGAGCAGACGGCTTCCAACCGCAGACAGATAACCTGGAGAGATGGCACGCAGATTCACGTTAGGCATGTCCCGCTCGAGCTGATCATCGCCCTCGACTCTGAATGGTACGGTGGACAGCAATCCGCTCAAGGGTGCGATCGAAGTTACACCGACGCTGCGAACGCCTGGCAAGTTTACGAGCCGTTCCGACAGGCGATCGTAGAAGCGGCCCAAATCGTCCGGCGACTTATACGTGGGCGGAAGCGATATCCGGACTTGAAGCACGGAATCCGGATGAAAGCCCGGCTGCAAATCGCGCAGGCGGAGGACGTTCTGAAGCAGAACAGTTGTCGTCAGAACCAGAATCAGCGCAGCGGCGATCTCCGTGATGACGAGCACCTGCCGGACTCGGCCGCTCCATCGATCACCAAGGCTACCCCGGCTCGAATGCAGCACATCTGTTGCCTGCGCTCTCACAACGGCCCCCAGCGACGCCATGGTCAACAGCACAGTGGCAACTCCGCCAATGAGCGCCGCGAACGCGAGCACCTTTCCGTCAATACTCACTTCTGCCAGGCGGGGAATGGAAGACGGCGCCCAGTGTACCGCAGTGGATATCAGCCAACCTGCCAGTATCCACCCTAGGCCGCTGCCGGTTGTTGCAAGCATCAGAGATTCGACCAGGAGTTGTCGTATCAAGTGCAGTCGTGACGCCCCGATGGCAACTCGAATGGACAACTCGGTTCGGCGCCCATTCGCTCGAACCATCACCAGCGATACGAGATTAGCCAGCGCCGTGCCAAGCACAACCAAGACGGCACCGAGCAGGAGAAGCATCGAAGGTCGAAAGTCACCGATCAGTGCTTCGCGCAGAGCCAACACTCGTACGGCGCGTTTTCGCGCATACTCAGTGGGAAATTGCTGCCTCAGTGAACGGCAAACGGTAGTCAGCTCCGCCTGCGCCTGATCTCTGCTTACGCCCGGAGTCAATCGCCCAAAGAACCTCAGGAAATTCGTCGAGTTGCGGATGTAGCGATAGGGATCCCGGTCTGGCACAAGCGGGACAAATACGTCCACGTCTTGAAGCGGCAACGGGAACTGTGGGTGAAGGACTCCGGCGATCACGTAAGACTCGCCGTTCAGCCGTATGCTGCTCCCTAAGGTCTTGGTCGCCCCGGCAAATCTCCGTTGCCACAGTCGGTAGCTTAAAACCACGACCTTAGGAGCACCAGGGAGATCATCGCTCGCGCGCAGCAAGCGCCCCGCGGCCGGAGTCACGCCCAACACGTCGAAGGCGTTGGCTGATATGCGAGCACCCTGGAGTCCCTCCGTAATATCGCTTCCGCCAAGGCTCGCGCGCCAGTAGGCGTAGGCGGAAATCCCAGACAAGGTGCGGGCCCGGCTTTGGTAATCCATGAATTCCGGCAGGGAAAACGGCGCCACCGGGTTGTCGGCGCGCACGGATGTGATCCACACAAGTTGTTCGGGAGCGGTGAACGGGAGTGCGCGGAACAAAACGGCATTGACCACCGAAAAGACCGCGATGGTTGCTCCCATTGCCAGCGCCAACGTCGAGATGACGGCCAATACAAAGCCGGGCTGACGACGGAATTGGCGGATCGCGACAGAAAGGTCCTTCCACAGCGCGTCCATTGTCAGACCACCCCCTGGTAGATCTTGTCGACGCGTACACGGTTGTCGTGGTAGACAGCACCGCCCATGTCTGAGTCGCGCGCGTCGACGGTGGCGTTCACCGTGGCCCCGTGTTTCGCGTCGCGCGGCCAATGTCCTTTCGTGCTCGCAACGACGCCAGGGCGAACGCGATCGCTCACGTCCGCGACGGCAAAGAACGAGCCTCGCGCATTGGCGACCCGCACCTCGTCGCCAGCCGCAATTTGCCGGGGCGCGGCGTCATCGGGATGGATCAATAGAGTCGGGAAGCCCGATCGCCGCTGCTGCCTCGGCACATTGGCGAAGATCGAATTCAGGAAATAGTGATCGGCGGGCGTCACTAGGGCGAGTGGGTATTCGCAGACCAGTGCCGTATCGCTCTGTGTCGTCTCGTATGGGGCGGTGTAGCCCGCTACCGGTTCCAATCCCGCCTGCGCCATCCGATCGGACACGAACTCCAGCTTCGTGGACGGGGTCGGAAACGTCGTCGCAAATGGGACGAACGGATCGGGATAGTTCAGGCGCATCCAGCCGCGAGCCTTTAGTGCATCGAACGTGATGCCGTTCAACGACGCGTGACCGCCGTCCAAGAGTTGACGCGCCATCGTCTCATCGCTGTCGAACAACTCTGGCGTGTTGAGTCCCATCTTTTGCGCGAGCCGCCGGAAGATCTCGGTCGTTGGCAGACACTCGCCGCGAGGCGCCGTAGCCGGCTCGTTCCACGCAATGTACAAGTGTCCATATGCGATCAGGAGGTCCTTATGCTCAATCTGCATGGTGGCCGGCAAGACGATGTCGGCATAACGTGCCGTATCGGATAGAAAGTGCTCGACCACAACAGTGAACAGGTCCGTCCGCGCCAGTCCGCGCAGCACTTTCGTTTGATCTGGGACGCTTGCCGCCGGATTACTGGCGTACACGAACAGGGCCTTGACCGGCTGGTTGTCGGTGTCGACCAACTCAGCGCCAAGCCGCTTCATATCCAATGCGCGCGTTTCCCGAGGCCTGAGATCATCCCGAAAGAGGGCGGCCCAGTTCAGGCCAAAGAAGCCGCGCGTGTCATAGAAAACACCGCCTCCCGGATAGCGCCAATCGCCGGTGACGCCGGGGATACAGGTAATCGTTCGTACCGCCATGCCGCCGCCGCCGTGACGCTGAAGACCGATGCCGATGCGAATGCCGGTTGGACGAGTCTGGGCAAGCCGCTTTCCCAGTTCGACGATGGATTCAGTGGGAAGTCCGGTAATGGCGGCTGCCCGCGATGGCGGAAACTCGACAATCCGCTGACGAAGCGCCTCCCATCCCAAGGTGCAGTCCGCTATAAATTGCGCATCCTCCTTGCCTTCGGTAATCACAACATGCAGGAGTCCCAGAGCGAGCGCGCCATCGGTTCCAGGAATCGGCGCGAGGTGCCAGTCGCTGGCCGCGGCGGTCCGGGTGCGAATCGGATCGATGGAGACGACGAATGCCCCATTCTTTCGCGCCTCGAGGATCGGCCGCCAAAAATGCGGATGCGTCGACAGCACATTCGCGCCCCAGAGCACGATAAGCTTCGAAAATCGGAAGGTCTCCGGGTCCATTCCCACGCGATTGTCGCCAAGCGTGTATCCGGTGCCGAATCCGCCTGCAATCGTACAAAGAGTGTACTGATTACGTGACGTGCCGAGCACGTTCCATAGCCGTCGTCCCGCACCGTAGATACCCTGGATCAGCCCCATGTTGCCGCTTCCAGCGATGGGCCAGATCGCCTCGGCGCCGTACTTTCTGATCACCTCGTCGATCTTCGCCACGATCCTCTCGAACGCCTCGTCCCACGATATGCGGACAAACTCACTGTCGCCTTTCGGGCCAACCCGACGCATTGGATGCAAGATTCGGTCGGGCGAACGCGCGTAGTTCAGGTAGTCCACGACCTTATTGCACAGCGCTCCGCGGGTGTAGGGATGGTCGGGATCGCCGCGAAGGGCGATCCCTTCGCCTTGCTTAGTGGTCACGATCCATGCGCACGTATCCGGGCAATCTAGGGGACACGCACCGCGAATACTGCGAACATCAGGCTCAAGAGTCGTGATCTTGGAGCCTGTTGTATGCGTACTGTGGAGCATTGAGATCCTCTGCTTAGCGCGCGGGTTCAGGCGTGACGTTAACCAACATGTCCGCACGCAGATTCAGACTCTCGACGGTCATCTTCGAGATCAATCCATTCACTTTTTCAGAGAGCGCCTGATCGGCGTGCTCATCGAGAATGGCCGCCAGGCTCGCACGCGGGCGCAGGCGAACGTAGCACGGCGTAGCCCCGCCCAAGACCATCCGATACCAGAGCGTCTCTCCGTGCAGTTTTGATTGCTCCGCGGCCAGCGCCGCCTCGAAAGCCTTGCCCGCCCCCTGGTTCAGTTCGACCGTTGCGTACTCGGCTCGAAGAGCCGGAGTTGGGACACCATTGCCGCGCGAGAGCCCTGGCAGGAACTCGTAGATCCCGTTACCAAGAAATTGGGCATAGGGGAGGACGTTGGTAAGGTTGTCCCGTTCGTCTTCCGCCGGCGATACGGGATTGCTGAGTTCGGCGGCCGTATGTCCGAACGTCGCGTAGATGATCCAGCGCTGGTGTTCAGTTGATGCCCACACCGAATAGCTGTACCAGCCAAAGGTGTCCTTAGCCCGACGGTGCCATTCGAGGTGGCGGATGTACCCGGCCTCCCACTCGACTGAATGGCCGTCAAGCGCGCGCATGATCGCGATGCGTGCGTACGGACCTCGTCCGGTTTGTGCGTTTGGACTCCCCACGGTTTGAGCCGTGAGGAGGGCAGGAAGCAATGTACCAACCATCGAAGGCCAATGATGTTTCATGATCTATTCCCCGTGAGAGCGGTGACGACGCGCCGCGGGCAAAACGTGCCCTCCGTCGCTTACCATCGCGATTTGATCTCTCAAACCGATCACAACCTTCAGGGTAGGTGGATTCAATGGATCGCCAGCGACAAAAGTCAGACGATTTCTGCCAATCCCTTGCGGCGGCCCACTCACCCGTAGCATGATGAGCTGTGTCTCAGAAGCCGAGGGCGATAGTCCTGCTGGTAGTGCCTCCCGTCGAAGAGCTTGACCTGATCGCACCAGTGGAGGTTTTCGGCACCGCCAACCGGTTGATTCATCCGGGCAAGCCAGTCTATTCGATGGAGGTTGTCACGAACGCGCGCAACCGCGAGATCGTGGGGGAGTGTGGTCTTCGTCTGCTGGCGGAGAGGCATTATAGCGAGGCGGAACGGAATCCCGATTCGGTGTTGGTGATCTGCGGCACCGCGGCGCGCCACACGCGCGATCAAGACCTGTTGGATTGGCTGGGAACGATGGCATCACGTGCCCGGCGCGTCGGTTCAGTCTGCATAGGCGCTTATCTTTTGGCCGAAGCGGGACTGCTCGACGCCCGGCGCGCGACGGTTCACTGGAAGTATGCGCGAGAATTAGCGATGTCGTATCCAAGAGTCTGCGTGGATCCTAACCCGATCTGGGTTCAGGACGGGAACCTCTATACTTCGGCTGGATTTTCGGCGGGAATCGATCTAGCGCTGGCATGGGTCGAGCAGGATCACGGCAGTCCTGCGGCAATGAAAGTCGCGCGAGAGTTAGTCCTGTTCCTGCGAAGGCCTGGTGGTCAGGATCAATTCAGCGCGGCGCTTTCGGCGCAGGCTCTGGAAACGAAATCGATTCACGAGCTCCAAGTGTGGATGGCCGAGAATGTCGAGCGGAAGCTCACGGTAGAGATGCTTGCGCGGCGCGTGGCCATGAGCCCCCGGAATTTTGCACGCGTATTCAAGCACGAAATGGGGATCACGCCGTCACGATACCTGCTCCAGCTTCGCGTCGAGGCCGCCCGCCGCCTGCTGGAGCAAACCGACAAACCACCGGCGCAGGTCTCCGTCGCGTGCGGCTTCAGCAGCACGGATCTCATGAGGCGTAGCTTTCACCGCCTGCTCGGCACCACGCCAGGAAAGTACCGACGGCACTTCAATCGACCTGCATCGCGCGCAATGTATCCGGGAAGGTGACTAAACTCGTCGATCGCGCGCGCCGGGATTGCCGGGGATGGGCCAACGGCCAGTTTTCCGAACAATTGGATCACTCGCCGATGTTTGGAACTGCCTCGGAGCGGTTGACCATGGACTGTCCCGGTCTGATTGCAAGAGCTCAGCGGCTCTTCAATACGCAGTCTTGTTCGTGGTCTTTTTGTTCGTGCTGAGACGCGTTCGGAATTCCCTTGGAAGAACTCGATGGCGGCCTCATCCCTCACCTTCGCAAGCGAGCAAGGATTAGGGCATGCCCCCACTGCGGTTCATCGAGGCTCGTTATGGCGGGACACAGCGATCTCGCTCGCCAATAGCCGGTGCTGCATCTGGCGATGTAACGGATGCCGGGATCTTGGGTAGACCGGACGCGACGATTCGGTTGTCACATCAGCGAGAATCCTTCCTGGTATGTCTTGGTATACACGAGCCGCTCGAAATTGGCTGTGTCAGATTCGAAACCGAAGGAGATGGTTAGTTTTCGCCATAGTATCCTCGAACGCCTGAGCGAGGCGGTACCATCCGAGAAGCGTCTTTGACGAGACTAGATCGGCGACTAAAGATACTGCAAGCAACCTTACTTCGAGGGGACTCGTTCCACATACAGACGGGCGCTCCGCCAAACACCGGGGAGCCGCCGAATTCCGTCCTGCCACCTGTCCACACTAATATTACCGGCAGCGCGCTTCTCGCCCCGACTGTAGCCGCGAACATTCCAGTCAGGCCCCAAGGCGGCCGCACGAGCGCGCTAACGCTCAAACTGGAAGCTGCGATTCTTTGAGTCGTGTCCAATCGGCAGGGTTGCATGACATCTCTGCGTGGAGCGTCAGGCACTTGTGGCAACAGCTCGCAGGGAGTTTACATTTCTCATCGCGGAATGGCAGATGCCGCGGAATGGCAGCTTGCATTTTGCCGCGCTTAGGTGCATACTTCCCATAAAGGTCTTATGGGAGACAAGACGCTTCTCCAGGGAACCCTGGACATGTTGGTCCTCAAGGCGCTCACGCGTGGCGCCATGCATGGTTATGGCATCGTCGAGTTCATCCAGCAGAGTTCCGACGATATTCTCCGCGTAGAAGAGGGCGCCCTTTACCCTGCTCTGCACCGCCTGGAACTGCGCGGCCTGGTCTTCGCCGAGTGGGGCGTATCGGAAAACAACCGCCGTGCCAAGTATTATCGCCTCACAGCAGTCGGTCGAAAGCACCTGGCCAACGAGGCGTCAACGTGGGGCCGTCTGTCGGGTGCGATCGCGCGCGTGTTACAGACCGCATGAATTGTGAATGGCTGAATGAATTCCGTCTGCGGATGCGCGCGCTGCTGTGGCGCCGCAGGTTGGAGCGCGACCTGGAAGCCGAACTCGATTTCCATCTGATGGAGCGAGCACGGCGTTCAGAAATCGAGCCCCAGTTCGCGCGCCGGCAGTTCGGCAATTCTACCGTGGTAAAGGAGACCCTACGCGAGATGTGGACCTTCCGCTGGATCGAAATGCTGCGCCAGGACGCGCACTACGCCGTTCGCACGCTTCGCAAGAGCCCCGGTTTCACGATCGTTGCCGCGCTCACGCTGGCCGTAGGCATCGGCGCCAATACCGCGATCTTCAGCGTGGTGGACGCCGTCATTCTGCGCCCGCTTCCCTATCCCGAGCCCGCGCGCCTGGTGGAGCTTTGGGGCAACGTCAAACGCGCCAAGGTCGAACGCCGCGGCGCGTCGTACCCGGACTACGTGGACTGGCGTGACCAAAGCCGCTCGTTCGAGGCGATGGCTGCATTCGATAGCGGCACCGCGACGCTCACGGGCGACGCCGAACCCGATCGCATTACAACCGAGAGCGTCTCCCATCCCTACTTCGATTTGCTGGGGGTTCACGCGTCAATGGGGCGCACCTTCGGTCCTGAAGAAGATCAGGTTCCGCAGCGCGACGCCGTCGTGATTCTAAGCGAAGGGCTATGGAAGCGACGCTTTGGTGCCGACGCCAATATCGTTGGGAAGACGCTGCGGCTCGATACGCGGGTGTTCACCATCATCGGCGTCATGCCGCCCTGGTTCCGTGGCGTCACCGATGATGCCGAAGCCTGGATTCCCTTCATGATGAGCGGCACCGCGCAGGATTTCGCTGAGCGCGGCAGCCGGGGATTCGCCGCACTGGCGCGGCTGAAGGTCGGTGTGAGCCGCGCCCAGGCCCAGTCCGAGTTGGACGTTATATCCAAGGGTCTCGAAAGAGCTCACCCCGATACCAACGAGAGCCGCGCAGTCGAAGTGGCGGCATTAGACCAGGAGCTGTTCGGCGATATCAGGCAGCCGCTGCTGGTACTGCTCTGCGCGGTATGCTTCGTACTGCTGATTGCGTGCACTAACGTGGCCAACCTTCTGCTCGCGCGCGCCGAGTCGCGGCAGCGCGAGATCGCACTGCGCATCGCACTGGGCGCGGCCCGCCCGCGAGTGCTCCTCCAACTGACCACCGAAAGTTGCGTGCTCGCGGTCTTCGGCGCGGCGCTCGGGCTGCTATTCGCGCGCTGGGGAGTCCACGCTTTGATGGCCGGCAGCCCGGTGACATTCCCGAGCTACATTCATCCCGGAATGGACTCGCACGTCGCGCTGTTCACGGTAATCGTGACTGCCGCGGCAGGGGTACTCCTCGGGCTCGCACCAGCCGCGCAGGTGCGTCAGGGAAACCTGTACGAGGCTTTTAAGCAAGCTTCCGGGCAGGCGTCCGGCAGCCGCGGCGGCAAGAGCTTCCGCGGCGTTTTGGTTGTTGCCGAGGTGGCCTTCGCTACATTGCTTCTGGTTGGTGCGAGTCTGATGATTCGCAGCGTGCGCCAGCTCGCGGCTATCCGCCCTGGCTACGACATCGATCATGTGCTCGCGCTGCGCGTCGGCCTGGCGCGGCTCGACGCCGGCAATGGCGCTGCCTCCGCGGTCACCGCGCGCGAAGTGCTGCAGCGAGTGGCGCAGGTTCCCGCCGTGGAATCCGTGGCCGCGGGCACCGATGTGCCGCTGACCGGTTCGAGCGCCGTGTTCTACAGCGCTGAGGGTCAGCCGCCAGTTACGGCGCAGAACATCCCGCGCGCGTACGTGCACCGGGTCAGCCCCGAATTCTTCAAGGCACTCCGCATTCCGCTGGTGGCGGGCCGCGTCTTCACCGAGAACGAGCTGAGCGCTACGGCGAACGTTGTCATCGTCAGCGAAGCCGTGGTCAAGCGCTTCTGGACGGGCCAGGATCCGATCGGCAAGCGCATCAAAATCGGAGGCGTCGATTCAAAATCGCCATGGCTGACAGTAATCGGCGTGGTCAACGACATGAAATACCGCGCATTGCCGAACAACCCGACCAGCGACCCTGACCTCTTTTTTCCGTTCACGGAGCGCCGTGGCTTCGCCCTCCTGGTGCGCACCCCGCTTGATCCGGCGTCGATCGCACCTTCGGTCCGTAAAGCGCTACGCGAGATCGAGCCGGGATCGGTTATCTTCAACGTGAGCACAATGAGCGAGCTGGCCTCTCGCGAGACCGCACGCTCCCGATTTACCGGCTGGCTGATGGCGATCTTCGCCGCCGCGGCGTTGCTTCTGGCGATGATCGGAATTTACGGCGTGACGTCCTATGCGGTGGCGCGCCGCGAGCACGAGATCGGCATCCGCATGGCCCTGGGGGCAGCACGGGGCGAGGTGATGCGAATGGTGGTAGGCGACGGAATGCGCCTGATCGCCATCGGTCTGATCTTGGGCGTCGGCTGTGCTTTCGTGTTGACCGGCCTGATAGCAACGCTGCTCTACGGCGTCACGCCCACCGATCCCATTGCCTTCGCGGCGGCCGCGGTAGCGCTGGCCGGAGTCGCGCTGGTGGCGTGTCTGGTCCCCGCGGCGCGCGCAACCAGGATCGCCCCAGCCTCGGCGCTGCGCAATGAGTAGCGCACGGAGTTTTGCACGCCCTCGTCCAGCCCCGCCAAGCGGCATACTGTCTCAGGGCGCGGTTTCGCATCGGAAGTGTCTGCTGATCATTCGTGGAAACGCGCGCGTAGAGGCCCGTGCGAAACACTTTCAACCGTTCCGCACCTGGCCAGAAACGTGATCAGATTTTGCCTTTAGAGAACCCCGTTTTTCCGGCCATTTCGAAGCGTCACTCAACCCTGGCGGCAGTCGATACTTTCCGGCCGGCAGGATTCATCATATTGCGCGGCGGGATGCGCATCTGCGGCGTGATCTGAATTACGCCGGCTCCCATAACGCGCGGCTGAGCCCTGTCAAGTCCGGCGCCGTGGTCCTTTTCCACTGGATGCGCATCTTGCCCCGCGGGCCTTCCAACTCAATGAGGCACTCCGACAGGCCCGGCCCACAGGGCGCCTCCTGGGAGTGGTATCAGTTCCAAAAACCTTGCCGGACGCACACGGTGCACCGCGGTCCGCTTCGGGCTAGGAGCAGCGGATTCCATCATCCGTTTGAGCTTGGCGTACTCCAGCCGCAAAACCTTCGCCGTGCGGAAAACTCCATGCTTTCGGGCGGCCTGTGCGGCTGAAGCCCACAATCCTTCCGGAATCGGCAAGCGGGCCGTATGGCCTTTTCGCAAGCGCTCAAAACGCCGGAAGACCCTCCGCATGCCTTCTGGAATCTCACCGTCATCGTGCAGCGCCGTGGCGGTCATCGTCGATCCTCCTCACCCCTGCCGGGTGCAAGACCGACGTTACCAATTACGACCGCGCGCAGTCATGCAGGCTTCCCGATTGACCGGCCAGTGATTTCGCCGCTTACGCCGTAACGGTCGTTGATTCAAGAAGTTGGCGGCGCGTCAAAACATTGGACCGGTCAATCGGCCGTTCAACCGGCCAATCCGTCCATTTTGAAGCGCTTGGGCTGAGGATTCCCAGAGCGGGCGGATTGGCCGGTTAACGGAAGATAGCTCACGCTTCTTTGCCCCGACTTGAGCCGCGAACATTCCAGTCAGGCCCCGGACCGGCCGCGCGAGCGCGCTAACGATCAAACTGGATGCGGCGATTCTTGGAGTCGAGCGTGACTACAAACTGGCGGAGTACTTGGGATCCGAGGTTGCCAGTTGGCGGTCCGGGAATCGGGTTCACGTCGCTGAATTCGAGATTTTTCAAATCGAGCCTATATTGGCCCAAGTCGACGTCGCCCGTGATTTGTCCGGACCAGATCGAGAACTCACCATTTGGCGTGCGGGCTCTGCCGACCTCGGTTGGCTCGGACGAGAGCGGTAGCTCCTTCAAGTACTTGGTTGGAAGTGTTAGCGACCCCGGGGATCCTGTATCGACGTGCGCGCGAACCTCCACTCCCCCCACTCTAACAGGCACGTTAGGCAGGATCTGATCGGAAGTGTACTCGAAGCGAGTGCGGGCATCGGGCGCGGATAGTTCCCCCTTGTGGATCAGGATGCGTTTCGCCGGATAGTCGAGAACGACAAGATAGCCGGGAAAGCTGGCTGCGCTCAAGACGCCACGCGGAGCATCGCTGCCGCCGAACATTCGTGTGATTGGCGCTGTTTGGACGATCACGCCCTCGAGTGTCGCACCGCCGACGCCGAGAGACGCGATCCGCGCAGCGCCGCCGGGGCTATGCGCTGCGGCCTGCACGGGATCGAGTGATAGTTGATCTTTGAGCCCGTCGTCGACGACCGAGTGTTCTGCCCCGGTGTCAAGGATGAAACGGTATGGCCCTTTTCCATTGATGTGGACGTCAACCAGCGGCCGTCCGCCCATAAGCGACATCGGTAGATTGATGCCGGCTTCCGGAACTTCGATCTTCTGGGGTGGTCTGGGATTCTGTGCCCCAAGCTGGAAAAGGAGCGCCGAACCGACCGACGCCATTACCACGCGCATATAGTCCATGGTTTCTCCGTTCAGCCATTATAGTACGAATCGTACTATATGACGTTTCCACCGTGAAAGTGTTTGATCGAATTGGTGTGATACTAGAAACCAACGATGAAAACATTCAGAATGAGCGAAATGGAAGCCTGCGTCTTGGCCTTGATTTGGGCAGAGGGGCCCGCGACGCCGTACGCGCTCCGACAGGTGTTTCTAAAGTCGCCGAGCCCGCAGTGGAGCGGCAGCGCCGGTACCTTTTATCCGCTCATGGAACGCCTGGAACACCGAGAGTTGGTCCGTTCGGTCCCGCATCCGACCGGACGGCGGGAGGGTAAGCTCTTTTCGCTCACGCCAGCCGGTTGTCGTGCGGTGAAAACCTGGCTGCAGACTGCCATTCCAACTTGGGTGACGGGAGTACCGCCCGATCCGCTGCGAACCAGGATTCGCTTTCTGGGTGCACTCCCAGTCGAATTGCAGAGGAAATTCCTAGCAGCCGCGCGCCAGGCCGTCGAGGAACATTTCCGTACTATGCTGCAAGACTACAAATCCCGCAGAGCGAAGGGTGGGTTCGAATATTGGATGGCTCGCGGAGCGATTATGGCGATGCGGGCCCGCCGCAGCTGGCTATCGGAAATGGGTAAGGCGCTGGGATGAGGGCCTTCGGACGTCCAGGGTTTGGTGGCACACCGTGATAACAGTTTGTGCTGGTTCAGCCTGAAATGGACGGCGGGCGCTCTTCGTTAGCGAGTATAGCGCCGTTTTCGGCGGGCGACTCTGCAACCGCCCAATACGGTTGCGGCTAGCGACCCGGAAGCGGCTGAAACTGGTGGTCGCATTCACCATAGGGCAAGCGCGGCACCGGCCGCCGCGGCGTGAAGGCTGCGCTCAAAGCAAAGGCTGATCCTCAAACAGGGAAAACCAACTGGCTACGAAAAGAAAATCGAATTTACCCGCGGGCTGGCAAGTCAACGAGCGGGCGTGCAGTGGTATAAGTTCGGCTCCTCAGGTCCTTCGGAAGGTTGGTACCGGATTACGCCCTGTTTTAACGTCCCGAGAGAGTAATTCACGAACTGGCCGGTTACCGGACGGGGACAGGAGGCGTCACTTCTCGACAAAGCGTCCGTCGGCCCCACATAGCGCTGCACACAATACGCGTGAACGTGTGAAGCCGTTCCATGCACTGGCACGTTTGTTCAATCGTGCCTCAAGGCGATGGCGGGGTCGACACGCGACACCCGGAGCGCCGGCAGATAGGTGGCGGCCGCCGCCACGGCCAGCAGCAGCACAGCGGCCGCCGCAATGGTCAACGGGTCCGAGGCGGTGACACCGAAGAGCATGCTTCCCATCAGGCGCTTGCCCCAAAGCAGAAGCGGGGTTCCGATCAGGACGCCGATTGCGGCCAGCCGGAGACTCTCGCGCACCACTAGCCCGATGACCCCGGCCCGCGTTGCTCCGAGCGCAATGCGAATGCCGAGTTCGTTGGTCCGCAGCGCGACCTTGTACGACATCACGCCGTACACACCCAGACAGGCGAGAATCACGGCAACCACGCCCAGCCATCCGGCAAGGGAGGCGATCAGGCGCTCCGGTACGAGCGCGTCAGCGATCTGCTCGTCCATGGTTTCAATTTTGACGATGGGCAAGTCCGGATCGATGGCGCGGAGTTCCTCGCGGATGCGATGGAAGAAGCTGGCCGGCGGTCCCGCGGTGCGCACCAGCACGGCCATCTGACCCAAGTGGCGGGTGTCCTGGCGGTAGGGTGTGAATTGCACCATGCGGTCACCCTCGCGCGGGTTGGAATGCTTGGCGGCGCTGACCACTCCGACGATCTCCATCTCAGCGCCGGTGGCATTGTCGCCGAAGCCGATGCGGCGGTCGAGGGGGTTCTCGCCGGCGAAAAAGTGACGGGCGATGGTTTCATTGATGATGACCACGGGTGGAGAGGTTTCGGTGTCGCCGGTATTGAAATCGCGGCCGGCCAGCAGCCGCATACCGGCAGCGTCGAAGTAGTGCGGCATAACGATATCGCCTTCGCAGTGCTGCATGTCTCCGGGCGGCGCCTGAAAGCCTTGGACATGGATGTCCGCGCCAACATAGCTGTTCCCGCCGTTGAGCATGCCGTAGACCGATGGACTGGCCGCCAGCACGCCGGGCAGCGCGGCGAGGCGCTGCTGCGTCTTTTCGAAGAGCGGGATGAGACGAGCTCCGGTGCGGCCGGCCTGGTTGGGCGCCGTCCACACCTGGAGCAGATGGCCGCGATCGAGGCCGAGGTTTTCGGTTTGCAGATTGCGGAGCGTGCGGACGAACAGGCCGGCAGCAACCACAAGCACGAGCGTGGCGGCGACCTGCGCCACCAGCAGCGCTTTGCCGACACCGAAGCGTCCGCCGGTAGAGTGAGCGTCCGCGCCGCGAGCCAGGAGCGACGAGGCAAGCGCGACACGGGAACCACGGAAGGCGGGAGGGAGTCCGAAGAGGATGCCGTTCAGTAAGCAGATGCCGATGGTGAAGGCGAGGATGCGCCAATCCATTTGCGTATCGAGATCGAGCGAGATGGAGCTGACGTTGGCGCCGACCGGGCCGGAGCGGACCATCGCCGCGAGGGCAACGGTTCCCGACCTGGCCAGGGCGAGACCGAGGCCGCCGGCGATCATCGCGAGCAGAAGGCTTTCGGTAAGCAACTGTGCAGCAATTCTGCCCGCACCCGCGCCGATGGCGAGCCGCACGGCGATTTCGCGGCGGCGCGCTTCGGAGCGAGCGAGGAGAAGGTTGGCGGCGTTCATGCAGGCGATGAGGAGCACCAGCGCGACCACAATCGTGAGAATGACCAGCGGGCGGCGGAACAGAGGACGCTGCGTTGAGTATCCGGCGGCCGCGGGTTCGAGCGAGAGCCATGCCTCCGCGTCGAGCGCCTGGATCTGCTGCGGAGTTGCGCGAGCGCCCAAGCTCTCGATACGGCTCTGGCGGAAGATGACCTTGGCGGCGGCTTCGGCTTGCGCGCGCGAGGCGCCGGGTTTGAGCCGGCCGATGGCGTTGCCGACAAACCGACCCCAGGACCGCTCCGGATGCGCCTTCTCCGCCATCGTCATGGGGATCCACACATCCACCGGCTTACCGGCTTCGCTCCCGGAGAAACCGTGCGGCATGACGCCGATAATCGAATACGTGACGCCGAGCAGGGTCAACTGATGGCCTGCGATCGAGGGCGTGCCCAGGAGTTCGCGCCGCCACAGCCGATCGCTGATCACCGCCACCGGCCTTGCCCCGAAGACACGCGTGTCGTCCGACGTGAGATAACTGCCCAGCGCGGGGCCCACGCCCACCATCGGGAAGTAGTTGCCGGTGACCAGGGCGACGCGCGCCTGGATGGCGGCGACGCCATCAAAGTTGATGCCCGCGCGATTGGCCGGCGTAATCAACGCGACATCCGAGAAGAAGTCCGTGAGCGCGCAATACCGCTCGTACAGAGCATAAGAGGTGACGTAGTTCGGCGTATTGTGGAAACGGTCGTCAATGCGGAAGGCGACCAACTGGTCCGGGTTGCGCGCCGGCAGGGGACGGAGTACCAGCGCGTCGATCGCGCTGAAGATGGTGGTGTTGGCGGCGATTCCGAGGGCCAGCGAAAGGACCGTCACCGCGGTGAAGCCGGGGCTCTTGCGCAGCATGCGGAAGCCGTATGAGAGGTCGCGGGCGATTTGGGATGCGATACGGCTGGAGCGGACGTCGCGGCACTCTTCCTTGGCGAGGTCGGCTCCGCCGAATTCCAGGACGGCGCGGCGGCGCGCGGCATCGGGGGGTATGCCGGCACGGATGTAATCCGCGGTGAGGCGGCGGAGGTGATCGTGGATCTCGTCATCGAGCTGGCCTTCGGCGCGGCGAGTTCGGAACCAGGTCATGAGTGTTCTCCTATTCGGCTGTCCGCAGCACGAAGCCGATGGCGTTGGACAGCGTTTCCCAATCGGCCGCTTCACTCGCGAGCCGCTTGCGGCCGGCCGGAGTGATGCAATAGAACTTGGCCTTGTGGCCGGTGTCGGAGTCGAGCCATTCGGCGGAGATGAGGCGCTCCTTTTCCAGGCGATGAAGGGCCGGGTACAGCGAGCCCTGCCGGACGTCGAGGACGTTGCGGGAGATCTGTTTCAGGCGCTGCGAGATGCCGTAGCCGTGGATCGGTCCGAGGGCGACGACCCTGAGGATGAGCATGTCCAGGGTTCCGCGGAGGAGCTCCATCTTTTTGGTCATAGGTCGGATATCGACATGTCGATTATAGAGGTAAGACGGACGATTCAGCAAATGGTCACGGGCAGGCCGCGCTAAATATACGGGTTGACACGGGATCCTACGGCTTCCGCACCTTCTGTACCCTTGAACTGGCCTTCTATCACTCACTTGGCAAGCTCCAGAGCCGAATCCGTCGCGGTAGGGATGCCGGTCTCCCAGCACCCCCCGCACAGATCCCCACGAGCGGTACTACCGCATGAGGCTCCTATCTCGGATGAATAGCGTCAAAGCGAACTCGTGGATACGGATGAAGAATACGCGGCGACGGAAGCCACTGGACAGCCAGTTTGATCATTCGCGCCCAAGTGAGGTTGCGCTTCCCGCCCCGATGGATCAACATGCTCCGCCAGAGTCGGATCACCCGAGAGCGAAATGTCGCCAGACTGTCAGCGTTTCCCGGTACCGCGTGGTAGTTGAAGTAACCCTGGACGACCGACCGAAGCCATTTGCCCGTTTGCGCCACCGGTTCGTGCATCCGTCTACGCAGTTGCTGCTTGATTTCCAGCAGCTTGGCCCGCATCCGTTTGCTCACCGTCTTGCGCTTCAGAGCATAGTCCCCGTTCCGGTCCTTCCCGCTGATGTGCGTGAATCCCAGAAAGTCGAACGCCTCGGGTTTCCCTTCTCCTCTCTTTTTCCGGTCTCGCTCGGCAAACCGCCCGAACTCAATCCGGCGCGTTTTGTCTGGGTGCAGCTCCAGCCCAAACTTCAGCAGTCGCTCCCGAAATTCCATCAGGAATCGGTCTGCGTCCGCCAGGTGCTGGAACCCGATGACATTATCGTCGGCGTACCGGACGACAACGACCTCGCCTCGCGCGCACTTCTTGCGCCAAGCGTCCACCCACAGGTCGAACACGTAATGCAGATAGATGTTCGCAAGCAACGGCGAAGCCACCGAACCCTGCGGAGTACCCATCTCTGTGTCCTTCCATTCACCTTCCTCCAGCACTCCCGCCTTCAACCATTTCTGGATCAGCCGGAGAATGCGGCGGTCGGCAACGCGATGTTGGACGAACTTCAGGAGCCAATCGTGCGATAAATTGTCGAAAAAGCCCCTGATATCGCAGTCCAAAATCCAGTTCACCTTCTTCCGCGTGATCGCGACGTACAGCGCATCCAGCGCTTGGTGCTGGCTACGCCCTGGCCGGAAGCCATACGAGAAGCCCCGAAATTCTTCCTCGTAAATCTGATTGAGGATGGTGACCACGGCCTGTTGAACAACTTTGTCCTCCAGTGCCGCGACCCCGAGCGGCCGTTGCCGGCCATCCGGTTTCGGAATGTACACCCTTCTCGATGGTTGCGCTCGATAGGCGCCGCGGTGGACCCGGCTGTGCAGATCGGCGAGCCGACCTTCCAGCCCGGTCTCATACTCCTCCCATGTGATGCCATCCACCCCCGGCGCGGCCTTACGCTTCAGGGCGTAAAAGCTTTCCCGGAGCAGAGTGACAGTTAAATGGTGAAGCAGAGCGGTGAACTTCATCTCCTTCCGTTCCCTTGCTGCCTTACGCACACCCGCCAACCCTTGGGACACGCGCGCCTCGCCCTGTGTCGAGTGCGTGCTGGATTGATGAGTGTTCTCCTTGATCAGCGGCCTTCCCTCCTCACTCTCCGCCAGCGGTTGCCCACTTTTGTTCGAATGATTCATCAGTACTGTACTGCTGTCCGACTCCTCGAAGACGTGCACGCGGGCCGTGTGGCTTTTGCCTTCACCCGCCGGCCTGTCGCGTATCTTGGCTTCAGGCATCTCCGAGGTCTCCCGGTTCTCGTGCATGGAATTTCCAGACGTGCATGGGGTCTACGACTACGCAGGGCCGCCCAGCAGCTCGCGCTGTCG
>Ga0210402_10000358_pt1 | contig 51698 bp, 39 predicted proteins | sample IncBWC7MmetaG_FD_161055 | JGI IMG/M metagenome (GOLD analysis project Ga0210402, IMG submission 161055) | Forest soil microbial communities from Barre Woods Harvard Forest LTER site, Petersham, Massachusetts, United States - Inc-BW-C-7-M | ecosystem: Environmental > Terrestrial > Soil >... | reverse complement strand
GCACGCCGCGGTCGCGAAGCCCGAGCCCCCCCAAGCTTTCCAATGAACCTGTCCCTGGTCAAGACGATCCAAAGCGGCAACGGCATAGTTGAGAGCGACCGCGGTGAAGAAAATCTCCAATGTTTCCGTGAGTAAAGCCGCCGAATAGTTGGCCTGGAAAGGGCAGAGCGCCGCCAGCACGAACGCAACCTGGGCGGCGCGATCGGAAACGCTCCTTCGCGCCAGGTCGGCAATGAGGAAGCAAGTCCCGAGATCCAGCAGAATCTGGAGGACCATCACGGCGCGGAAACTAGCCGGGCCGAAGAGCGCGAACACCGCAGTCAGAAAACCGGGATAGCCCGGCAGGCGTTCGTCGGTTGCCACGATCTGCCCCGACTGGGTCGTCCCATAGATTCCGTGCTGAAGCCAGTTGATCGCGATGTCGACGTAAATGCGCGAGTCGTCCGTGACCGCAGGGAAGTAGACGAAAAAGAAGAGGCGCAACACCAACCCAGCCAGAGCGGTTCCAAGAAAGAACCGGCGATGTTGGCGGACCAGCTTGAGCACAGGGAAATATAGCATTCAGCGGGTTAGCATTTAGCACTTGTAGCATTTCGCCAAAACTTTCGAGTGCGGAGGCCCTGGCCAAGTGCTAACTGCTAACGGCTAAGTGCTACGATGTAATCGCAATGGCAAAGCAGGTCTTTTACGATCCCAAACAGGCGCGCTGGCCGCGTATTCGGCGCATCTTTGACGCGGCGGCGTTGGCGCTGACCTTGCTGGTGATCTTCTTTATCTATACCGCGTTACGCAGCGAGCCTTTGCCTGATCTTTCCCTGCGCGCCGAAAAGCGTCCCTACCACCGGTTGAAGGAAGATGAAAAGGCGCGCGCGAGAGAGAAGCGTCGTCTCGCAGCGGTGGCTCGTTCCGGACGCCTCCCGCACTCTCGCAAAGCGCCTTCCCAGATTAAACTCAACGCCGAGGAAGGCGTTCGCGCGGCTTTCTACGTCTCTTGGGATGCGGCCAGCTTTTCCTCCCTGCGAGAGTATTCGCGGCAGATCGATCTCCTTTTCCCGGTGTGGCTGCAAGTCCTGACGCCCGATGGCCATTTGCAGGGCGTCGACCCCGAAACCAACAAAATGTTCGACGTGATCCACGATTCCAACGTGCATTCCGTCGATGACAAAGTCATGCCGTTCCTGAGATCGGAAGGCACTCCGCTCGACGTGTTCCCGGTCGTGCAGAATTTTGACGGCACCGACTTCTTCCCCGGAATTTCAGATTTCCTCAACAGCCCGGGGGCGCGTGCCCGTTTCCGGCGCGAGGTCACGTTGTTTCTGGCTTCCGACCACTACAAGGGACTGATGATCGACTTCGAGTCGTTCCCGAAGAAAGGCCAGCCTGGGTACGTTGCATTGTTGCAGGAACTTTCCGCCGACCTGCACGCGAAGGGGATGAAACTGTACGCCAGCGTGCAAGTGCGCAACGAGGACTACGACTACGCGGCCATTTCGGCGGCCGTCGATGGCGTCGTAATCATGAACTACGACGAACATTATCCCGGAGGAACGCCCGGCCCGGTAGCTTCGCAGGAGTGGTTTGCTGGCAACGTGCAGGCCGCAATGCAGAGTATTCCAAAGGAGAAGCTGATCTGTGCCATCGGTAACTACGGCTATGACTGGGTCGAGAAGCCAAAAAAAGGAAAGCTGCCGCCCGGCCTCATCGACAAGAACGTTTCGGTGCAGGACGCCTGGCTCGGTTCGCGGGACTCGGAAGAGGATATTGATTTCGACGGCGACAGCCTGAATCCCCACTTCAGCTACCTCGACGAACAGAATTTCCAGCACGATGTCTGGTTTCTCGACGCCGCGACTGCACTCAACGAAATGCGGTCCGCACAGACCCTCGGCATTCAAACTTTTGCATTGTGGCGCCTGGGCGCCGAAGACCGTTCGCTCTGGCGCGTCTGGGACGTTCCCGGCGATGCCGACGCGGTCAACAAATTGCGCGACGTTCCGCCCGGCCAGGACGTGGACATGGAAGGCGAGGGCGAAATCTTGCGCATCGAGGCGCGGCCTGCGAACGGCGTTCGCGACCTCAAAGTCGATGCCTCGACCGGATTGATCGATTTCGAAACTTTCAACGCTCTGCCGGAGCCCTATCGTGTCGCCCGTTATGGGGCGAGCAAGAAACAATTAGCCATTACCTTCGACGACGGACCCGACCCCGAGTGGACTCCAAAAATTCTTGACGTCCTGAAGTCCGAGCGCGCGCCGGCGACGTTTTTCCTGATCGGGCTCCAGGCCGACAATTTCGGGAGCCTCACCAGCCGTATCTATCGCGAAGGCCACGAGATCGGCAATCACACATTCACGCACCCGGACATCAGCAACATCGGCACCCGCTATATGCAGGTGGAATTGAATCTTACCGAACGCCTGTTCGCGAGCCGGTTGGGGATTCGGACGGTCCTGTTTCGTCCGCCCTACTCGATCGATCAGGAGCCGGATACCGAAGACCAGGTGCGCCCCCTCGAACTCACCCAGGACATGGGTTACATCACCATCGGCAACAAGATCGATCCCAACGACTGGCGCGACAACCCGCGGCACTCGGCGGAACAGATTGCAGCCGATGTGCTCGACAATCTGCCGCCCTGCGCGGTTTATAACCAGCGCTGCGGGAACATCATCTTGCTGCACGATGGCGGTGGCAACCGTGCCGAAACGGTACGGGCGCTGCCCCTGATCATCGAAGGCGCGCGTGCTCGCGGATTCGAGTTTGTCCCCGTATACCAGTTGCTGGGTAAGACCAAGGCCGACGTGATGCCGCCCTTGCGCGCGAACGAATTCTGGGGTGCCCGCCTGAACGGGCTGATCTTCGGCCTCTTCGACAGCATTCTGGTAGGGATAGTCGTCATCTTTTTTGTTGGCGACGTGCTTATGACCGGGCGTCTGGTTTCGATCGGCATTCTTGCGATCTATGACCGCTTGCGCTCGCATGTGTACGGCACGCCCGAGCAAATCGCGACTTACAAGCCCAAGGTTGCGATTCTCATCCCCGCCTACAACGAAGAAAAGGTGATCGAACGGACCATCCAGGGCGCCCTCGATTCGGACTATCCCAACCTGCGCGTGATCGTCATTGACGACGGCTCGAAAGATCGCACGCTGGAAGTGGCGCAGAAGGCATTCCGCAAAGAGGTCGCCAACGGCCGCGTGGTCATTCTCGCCAAGCCGAATAGCGGGAAAGCGGACGCCCTGAATTTCGGCCTGGAGCACATTGGCGATGCGGAACTGTTCGTCGGCATTGACGCCGATACCATCATTGCGCCCGACGCAATTGCCCGCATGGTGCCGCATTTCATGAATCCGAGAGTCGGCGCGGTCGCCGGCAATGCGAAAGTCGGAAACCGTGTCAATCTCTGGACGCGCTGGCAGGCGCTGGAATACATCACCAGCCAGAATTTCGAGCGGCGGGCCCTCAACACGATGGGCGCAGTGAGCGTAGTGCCCGGCGCCATCGGTGCCTGGCGTGTAAGCGCGGTCCGTGCCGCTGGAGGCTATCACGTGGATACCGTCGCCGAAGACGCCGATCTGACCATGGCGCTGCTGCGCGACGGATACCGCGTGGAATACGAAGACCTCGCGCTCGCATTTACCGAAGCCCCGACCAACGCCAATGGCCTGATGCGCCAGCGTTTTCGCTGGTCCTTCGGGATTCTCCAGGCCATCTACAAACATCGTGGCGTGTTTGCGCGCAAGGGTGTACTGGGGTGGGTCGCACTGCCGAACATCCTCATCTTCCAGATTCTGCTGCCGCTGGTCTCGCCGTTTATCGACGTTATGTTTGTCGGCGGCGCCTTCTGGTACGCGATCCGAAAATATTTCCATCCTGACTCCACCGACCCAACGGATTTCATCAAACTGGTGGTTTATTTCGCGGCGTTCCTGATCATTGACTTTCTGGCATCCGCGCTTGCCTTTGCCCTGGAACGCCGTCAGCCGGAAGCGCGCGAAGATGGCTGGCTGCTAAGCCAGGTCTGGCTGCAACGCTTCGCGTATCGACAACTATTTTCAGTCGTCCTGATCAAGACGCTGAAGCGCGCGTTCCACGGCAAGCCCTTTGCCTGGGACAAGCTCGAACGTACCGCCGGAGTCAACTACGTGCGCGACGAAAAACGTGATTCGGTGCACGTGCCGTAGCGCCAGGGAGCGCGGCGGCCCTACCCTAACGTTGCGTTGTTTGCGATGTTAGGGTGATAAGTTGAAGGGATCAAGGCCAAGCGGACCCCGGCTTTGTCCCCAAGCGGACGATCGACGAGTACCAACGAAAACCCCCGCCCAAGCAAGCTTGGACTGAGCACCCTTTCCCCGACGCCCCCAAGCGACGGCGAGGGGCATCTGCCCTCGCCTTGAGGTGTAAAATAAGAATTCGCATCCTGCTATCACGCTCCCAGCACCGAAAGGATTCATCCCATGGCCACTGTTGAAGCTCCGCCGCGTCCGAACGTTGAACTGCATTCTGGTCCCTTTGTCACCGAGCCATTTTTCGATTTCAGCCGCGACGACAATGCGCGCAGGATGCGCTCCGCGATCGCCAAGGTGCGAGGCCAGCTCGGGCGTGAGTATGACCTGATCATCGGCGGCAAGCGCATCCGGACGACTGACAAGATCCGCTCACTCGATCCGGCCAAGCCGTCACAGGTGGTGGGCATTCATCAGAAGGCTGGCAAGGACCATGTCGAACCCGCGATGCAGGCCGCATTGAAGGCCTTCGCGACCTGGAGCCGAACCACGGTGGAAGAGCGCGCGTCACTGTTGTTCCGCACCGCCGATCTGATGCGCGACCGCAAGATGGAATTCATGGCTTGGCTGGTGTTCGAAGTCTCGAAGAACTGGGCGGAAGCCGACGCTGACATTTCCGAGACCATCGATTTCTGCGAGTTTTACGCGCGTGAGGCGCTGCGTTTTGCGACCGCCGAGACGCCTATCACACTGCCGGGCGAGCGCGACAGCCTGATGTACATCCCGTTGGGTGTTGGCGCGGTGATTCCGCCGTGGAATTTTGCCTGCGCGATCATGGCCGGCATGACGTTGGCGTCGATCGTGAGCGGCAACACGGTTGTCTTGAAGCCTTCCAGCGATTCACCAACCATCGCCGCAAAGTTCGTGGAGTTGCTGGAAGAAGCCGGAATGCCCGAAGGCGTGGTGAACTTCTGCCCCGGCGGCGGCGCAACCTTTGGCGATGCAATCGTTTCCCATCCTAAAACGCGCTACATCGCCTTCACCGGATCGCGCGAAGTCGGACTGCACATCAACCAATCGGCAGCGAAGCAGCAACCGGGACAACTCTGGATCAAACGCACCATCCTTGAAATGGGCGGCAAGGACGCGATCATCGTCGACGCCGACGCCGATCTCGATGCTGCCGTCGAGGGAGTTGCGCAGGCGGCGTTCGGCTTCCAGGGCCAGAAATGTTCCGCATGCTCGCGAGCCATCATCGACGAGCGCATCTACGACAAGTTTCTGGAGAAGCTCAAGTCGCGGGTGGAACGGATCACGATTGGCGATCCTGTCGAGAATCCCGGCATGGCAGCCGTGATCAACGAAGGCTCGATGAACGATATCCTGCGTTACATTGAAATCGGCAAGAAAGATGGACGCCTCATCACGGGCGGCGCTCGCGCCACCCAAGCCGGCGAAGGTTATTTCATCCAGCCGACCGTGATCGCCGACATCGCGCCCAAGTCCACACTCGAGCAGGAAGAAATTTTTGGACCCGTGCTGGTGGTGATCAAGTCGAGAAACTTTGACCACGCACTCGAAATCGCCAACGACACCGAATTCGGATTGACCGGCGCGGTCTATTCCAGTTCCCGCGACAAACTCGATCGTGCCGTGCGCGAGTTTCACGTCGGCAATCTGGACCGGAAGCACAGATGCACAGGAGCGATGGTCGGAGCGCATCCGTTCGGCGGGTTCAATATGTCGGGTACGGATTCGAAATCCGGCGGACCGGACTATCTCTATCTGTTCACGCAGGCAAAGAGCGTCGGCGAGAAAATCGTGTAGTTGGAGTGGGGCGGGCGCCCTCGCCCGCCTTTATTTCACAGTCCCGTCTAAATACATTTCCGCCACGCGATCGGAGATCGGGCCCGGCTCGCCCTCTGCGAGATTTAGCAATACGACGACCGTGAGTTTGTCATCCACGTAACGCGAGATGCGCGTTCGAAAGCCCTGCCAGGAGCCGCCGTGTCCGATAATCTTGTGGCCTTTCTTCTCCTCAATCGACCATCCAAAGCCATAGTGATCGGAGTTGGGCTGGCCGTTTTTGAGCTTGGCGACGGTCCACATCTGTTCGAGGCTGGATCGCTTCAGCAGTTTCTCCGTGTACAGCGCGGCGTCCCACTTGGCCAGATCCATGATTGAGAAATACAGGGCACCATCGGCAGTCGTGTTTAGCGTCGGCGAAACCCATTCCTGATTTTTCAACTCGCCCTTCACCAACCGGTATCCCGCAGATCGATTCGGGACGATGTCGGCTTCACTGATGATGCGCGTGGTGGTCATGCCAAGCGGTCGAAAAATCCGCTCTTGTAGAAAGTCGCCGTAGAACTCGCCCGTGACCTTGTGGATCACAATTCCCAGCGTCAGATAACCGAGATTGGCGTAGTCCCACTTCGTGCCGGGCGGGTACGCCAGCGGGATGCCCTCGACAATCTTGAGCAAATCCGCCTCGGTGTAGTCCTTTCGCATGTCGAAGTTTTTGGGATAGTCTGTGAAGCCTCCCGTATGGCTGAGTAGCTGGCGAATCTTGACCTGCTTCCAACTAGCGGGGGCGTCCGGAAAGTATTTGGTCAGCGGATCATCCAGACTCATCTTCCTTTCTTCCACCAGCATCATCACAGCGGTGGCGGTGAATTGCTTGCCGACTGATCCCGACTGGAAAATTGTTTCCGGCTTTACCGGTACTTGGAGTTCGACGTTGGCGAGGCCGTAGCCCCGAGCCCGAACCGGTTTGCCATCGCGCGATACCAATAGCGAAAGTCCCGGAATGTGCTGTTTCTCCATCTCGGCCTTGACCAGTTGATCCACTGTGTCTGGCGTTTGCGCGAAGACGAAAGTGGTTGACCAGAGTGTGACCGCTACGAACAGCATCCAGCCGCGATGTTTCATGAATGGCCCCGTTATCTCGAAACTAGGTCTATCGGCTGCATGGACTAGCAGGCTAGCGTCAGAAAGCCTTTTGGAGGCCTCGTGGCGCGCCTGTGCTGTCTTCATCAGAAGCGAAAACTCCGGTTCATACCCACGAGGCAGCGGCATCTCAGCGCGCAATCTGATTCGCCTCCGCTCGAAATCGGTTCTGGCACTCGCTGGCCGCGGTGACGAGTTGGGCGAACTGGGGAGTGCCACGCAGCTTTGCCAACAACGGATCGGACTGCAGCGCGTCCGTGGCGCAGTAGTTATGATCGATGGCGCTCTTGAGTAAGTGGAAGGCGCTTTCATTTTGACCACAATAGGCCATCAGGGATCCGATTGCGTAGGAGACTTCGGGGTCAGGGAAGTTCAAGATGTCGTTCTCCACCTGATGGGTGGCCTGGCTCAGTTCGGTGGGCGAGGTGGGCGCGAGGCAGGATACGAGCAACTTGCGCTCTGGCTCATCCGTGCCAAGTTTTTTCACAGTCTCCAATGCTTGCTGTACCTTGCCTTGCTGGAGGATTACGTTCGGCAGGTTGACGAGTGCCCAATACGATCCCGCATCCAGGTTGACGAAGTCCAGCGCGCGGTCGGATTGACCCAGCATGGCGAAGGTATGAGAGCAAGACCGGTATAGAAAGTTTCCTGGATCGAGGGAGAGCGCGGCGTTGCATTCGCGGGCCGACTGGGTCAAGTCGCCGGTGTAGCGAGAAACATACGACAGGGCGAAGTGGGCTTCGACGCTCTCGGGGCGGCGCCGGACGAGATCTTTCGCGTCGCGGTAGGCCTTCGCCAGTTCGCCCCTCTCGACCCGGTTGGTGATGAGAGCACCGACCGCTGGAGCGAAGTTGGGATCGAGGGCGATCGCGCGTTCAAGAGCCGCGTTGGAGCGCTGAAAGGCCGGCTCGCCTCCGTCGGAATATGCCGAATCGTAGTAATAGCGATAGGCCAGAGCAGCCCATGCTGGAGCATAGCTGGAATCCAGGCCCACCGCGCGTTCCAGCATGGTGATGGCTTGCTTGTTCGGTTCGGGATCGTGCGGAACAGAGACGCTGCGCAAATAGAGGTCGTAGGCCTGTTCGTTGCGCGGACGCGTACCAGCTTCCGCGCTATCGGTCGAGCCTCCGAGGGCTGGGACCAGTCCCTGCCTGACCTTCGCGGTAATTTGTCCACGCATGGCGATCATGTCCAATGCAGCCACGTTCATGGTGTCCCGCCAGCGGGTCCGATTGTTTTCGACATCCACCGCCTCCAGCGTGATTTGTAGTTGGTCCCCCTCCTTCAAGTAGTGGCCGGTCACGACATCAGTGACGTGCATCTCGTGGCCCGCCTGCTGCAGGTCGAGATTTGCAGCTGTGTACTTACTGGTCGTGGCAAACGGGCGAATGGATAAGGAGCGCACGTAACTCAGACTTGTCGCAACCTCGTCGGGCAGCGCGAGACGCAGGAAGTCCGTGTCCTTGTCCGCACCCACATTCTGAAAGGGAAGCACTGCGACCGTCGTTGGAGTGGGCGCTCCCGGTGAAGAAGCGGCACGGTGCCTTACTTCCCAGAGCGCAAGCGTAATGACAAAGAGGAGCGCGACAGCGCCCACCGCCCATACGATCTTCTTGTTGATTGGCCGGCTATCATTTCGTTCCTCGGAAGAGGCGCCCAACGCTTTTGAATCAATTGCTGAACTTGCCCTTCCAGTTTGGGATGAACTGGCGGCAACCTCTTCGTGAGAGCCCAGCTGCGCGGCTCGTCCGGACTCGGTGTCGCGCTTGAGGCGCATCAACTCGGAGCGCATTTCCGACGCATGCTGAAAGCGCAATTCGCGGTCTTTTTCGAGCGCCCGGTGGAGAAGATCTTCCAGACGTGCGGGCAGGTCGGGATTGAGCCGAAGGGGCGGCGCGGGGGCGCGCTCTAGGATCGAGTTAAAAATCACGCCCGACGTATCGCCGCGAAAAGGCAACATGCCCGTGGCCATTTCGTACAGGACCACACCAAATGAGAAAAGGTCGGTGCGCGCGTCCAGTTCTTTACCCCGCACCTGCTCCGGGGACATATAAGCGACGGTGCCAACCGCGGTGCCGGGACTAGTCAGGTGTTCTGCGCTGACGCCCGCAGTCGCTTCGATCGTGGCCTCGCTTAATCCAGAGGGCTTCGCACCACCGGCGACCTTGGCCAGTCCGAAGTCGAGAATCTTGGCGTGGCCGCGTTTGGTGACAAAGATATTGGCGGGCTTGATGTCCCGATGCACGATCCCTTCACTGTGAGCAGCATCGAGGGCGTCGGCGATTTCAATCGCGAGCGCCAGCAATACTTCGGTGTCGACGGGGCGGCCTGCGATCCGGTGTTTCAGGGTCATGCCGTCCAGGTATTCCATGACGATGAAGGGGCGGCCGTGATGCTCGCCGAAGTCATAGATCGTACAGATGTTGGGATGGTTTAGCGCAGAAGCGGCCCGCGCCTCGCGGCGGAAGCGTTCCAGTACATGCGGGTCGCGAGCGACTTCGGGGGGGAGAAATTTGAGCGCCACCGGACGGCCGAGGTTGGTGTCTTCGGCCTTATAGACCACGCCCATACCACCGCCGCCCAACTTCTCGATCACGCGGTAATGGGAGACCGTCTGGCCGATCATTGGCGGGATAAGCGTACGTGGGAGCAAACAGGGAAGTCAATGAAACCGGGGTTGGACAAGGGCGTCGCTAGTTGCGCAAGGAATAAATTGCGGGCGCGGCTGTTAGTACTGTCAGAGTGCAGATGCCGCCCGAGATCACAGATGGAAGGAGCGGACGGCGGACTACTTCAATTACGTGTCGATAAAAAATGGAAGGAATTTATGAAGATGAAAACCAGAACTACCGTATTCGCCTTGGCGCTTTGTTTTGCCAGCTCTCTCGCACTGGCCGACAATCCATCGGACGCGCCGCTTGTGGTCGACGATGCCGGCTCCGTCGCAGTGCAGCAGGACGAGGGGGTTGGCCGCACGGATCAACATCACAATAAGAATAGGAAGGAAGCGTCATGGTCCGAAAAAATGGCGCGAAAATCTTCCAAGTCGGAATCGAAGAAGGCGTCAAGGACTCGCGAAGTTCCTGCTAAGAATTCGACGTCGGCTTTGTGAGAGTCTCCATACGATTGGGAAACGTTAGCGTTTGCGATCTTGGCGGTCCTCCTTTGTGACCTTTGCGGTAAGAAGGTTTTAACCACAAAGGCCGCTATGGTTACGCAAAGTTCGCAAAGTGAACCTCTACCTCCAATCTTTCCATTTGCTTCCGCGCTCAATTCTTGACAGAATGTGCGGTCGCTCAGGTCGGGGTGGAAGCGAGTACATTTCCAGGTGCGGCCGCGAGTGCGTGATCCATGGAAATACGGTCGCATGACATTCTTCTCGTAGGAGGCGGAGGCGCGGGTCTGCGCGCTGCGATTGCCGCCGCCGAAATTAATCCCAAACTCAGCATTGCCGTTGTGTCCAAGGTCTATCCCATGCGCAGCCACACGGTTTCGGCCGAAGGCGGCGCTGCGGGAGTGGCCAAGCCCGACGACAGTCTCGACGAACACGCCTACGACACGATCTCAGGCGGCGACTGGATGTGCGATCAGGACGCGGTCGAAGCCTTCGTCAAGGAAGCCCCGCAGGAACTTCTGAGACTGGAGCGCTGGGGATGTCCGTGGAACCGCGAGCCTGACGGCCACGTCGCGGTGCGCGCCTTCGGGGGAATGAAGAAGAAGCGTACGTGGTTCGCCGCCGACAAAACCGGCTTCCACATGCTGCACACGTTGTTTCAGACCAGCATGAAATACCAGCCGATCATTCGTTACGACGAGTGGTTCGTGACGAAGCTGCTGGTCGATGACGGGCGCGTGCAGGGCGTCGTCGCGATCGACGTGATGTCAGGAAAAATTCAGGCCATCACCGCGAAGGCAGTGATTGTCTGTACTGGCGGATGTGGCCGCATCTTTCCGTTCACTACGAATGCCAACATCAAGAACGGCGATGGCATGGCGCTTGTGCAGCGCGCCGGCGGTCCCCTCAAGGACATGGAGTTTCTGCAATACCATCCCACCGGCCTGCCGTTTACAGGAATTCTGATCACCGAGGCTGCCCGCGCCGAAGGCGGCTACATGCTGAACAAAGACGGCTATCGCTACCTGCAGGACTATAACCTCGGAAAGCCGCAGCCGACACCCGTTCTGCGGTCGATGGAACTGGGGCCACGTGACCGTCTGTCACAAGCCTTCGTCAAAGAGGACCAGAAGGGAAGGACGATTCAGACAGAGTATGGTTCGGTGGTGCATCTTGATTTACGTCACCTGGGAGAGAAGCTGATTAATGCGAAGCTCCCGTTCGTCCGCGAACTCTGCATGAAGTACGAGAACATTGATCCGGTCAAGCAGATGATTCCCGTGCGTCCGGTAGTTCACTACATGATGGGCGGCGTGAGCACGGATATCAGCGGCGCGACTCCCCTGCGCGGGTTGTTTGCCGCGGGCGAGGCTGCGTGCGTCAGCATCAATGGAGCGAACCGCCTGGGGTCGAATTCGCTGACCGAGTGTCTAGTGTTCGGTGCGCGCGCAGGGCGAGCCGCAGCGGAATTTGCGTCGGGAGAGAAAGTGCCCAACGCCGGCGTGCTGGCACAGGCGACCGACGAGCAGCACAGATTAGTACATCAGTATCTGCAAAAATCCGGCGGCAAAGAACGCATCGCGACGTTGCGCGAAGAAATGCAGAAGGCGGTCGAGAGCGGCGCCGGAATTTATCGCGAACAGTCAACACTCACGCAGGCTAAAAACAAGCTGCACGAGTTGCAGGAACGCTACATCAACATCAAGCTTGACGACCACAGCCAGACGTTCAACACGGAACTGACTTCCGCGTTGGAACTGGGATTCATGCTGGACGTAGCGCAATCGATTGTGGAATGTGCTCTGCATCGCGCCGAATCGCGTGGGGCGCATCAGCGGACCGATTTTCCCGAGCGCGACGACCAGCGATTCCTCGCGCATTCCCTGGTTCGCCGCAACTCCGATGGTGACATGCAAGTGGAGTACCTGCCGGTGAAGATCACGCGCTGGCCTCCGGGAGAGCGTGTGTACGGGCAGGAAGAGAAACCGGTGGGCGTTACTAAACAAGCGGGGTGACATGGCAGACAAGATCGTCCTGGAAATCGCGCGCTACGCACCGGAGAAGGACGAGAAGCCGTCGTTCCAATCTTTCGAAGTCCCCTTCCGCAAAGAGTGGGTCGTCCTCGACGCGCTCAACCACATTAAGGACAAGATGGACGGCTCGCTCACCTATCGCTGGTCCTGCCGCATGGGAGTCTGCGGCAGTTGCGGGATGATGGTGAACGGCGAACCGAAACTCACCTGCGCGACGTTTCTGTCATCATACGGAAATGGCGCGAAAGTCCGAGTCGAACCGTTACGCTATTTTCCTGTAATTCGCGATCTGGTTACGGCTCTCAGCGATTTCCTGGTGAAACTGCAGAGCGTGAAGCCATGGCTCATCCGGCATGACGATGTGCCATTGAGCGCGGGTGAATATCTGCAAACGCCCGAGCAACTCGATCTCTACAAGCAGTTCAGCATGTGCATCAATTGCACGCTATGTTATGCGGCCTGTCCGGTGGTGGGACTGGAACCGACGTTCGTTGGTCCGGCCGCACTCGCGCTCGCCCAGCGGTACAACATGGACAACCGCGATCAGGGCGCCGAGGAGCGCCTCGGTCTGTTGGCGCATCCGGAAGGCATTTGGGGGTGCACGTTTGTCGGCGAGTGCACGCGGGTCTGTCCAAAGCATGTCGACCCCGCCGGCGCGATTCAGCAATACAAATTGAAGGCTGCCCTGGAGTGGGTAAAGGGATTCATCCTGCCGCGCGGGCATGAAGATGCGGGGAAGGAGGTTCGACCATGACTCAGTTGCCTTCCACGGAATTCCACCCCCGTTGGTATCGCGAGCCGGTGTCCACGTACTGGTGGATCGGTTCGTGGCGTTACTCCCTGTTCATACTGCGCGAACTGACAAGCGTGGCGGTGGCGTGGACGGTAGTGATGCTGCTCTTCCTCCTACGGGCGTTGCTGAGCGGGCCTGATGCCTACACGCGCTGGCTGCATCGCATGCAGTCTCCTGTACTGATCGTCCTCAATGCGATCGTGATGTGCTTCCTCTTACTGCATACGATCACCTGGTTCAACCTCGCTCCCCGCGCCATGCCGGTGCGTGTGAACGGGAAGCGCGTCCCCGAAGTCCTGGTCGCCGCTCCGAACTATGGCTTGTGGGTGGTCGCGTCGGTGGTGATTGCGTGGTTTGTACTGAGGACGTCATGAGCAAACCGTCAAACGAAGGCTTCTTCTGGTTACTGTTCAGCGCGGGTGGAGTGGTCGCGGCTGTTTTCCTGCCCGTCATTCTGTTTTTGTTTGGGCTGGCGTTTCCTCTGGGATGGGTCTCGCCACCCAGCTTTGAACATTTGCTGGCGCTGGCGCGGAATCCTTTGGCGAGAGTTTTTCTTTTCGTGCTGTGCTCCTTGCCGCTGTTTCATTGGGCGCATCGCTTTCGCTTCACGGTCTACGATGGCTTGCAGGTGAAACATCTGAACGAAGTCGTTTTAGTTTTCTGCTACGGCGGAGCAGTGCTGGGCACGTTGGTGAGCGGGTATCTGCTGCTGAGAATGTAGGACCTTGAAATCTGGAGGTGAGTCGTGGACCTCAAGCTGAAAACCATTTCGAAGGACGGCATCGCGGAAGCGTTTTCCAAAGTTGAGTTGTATCGCTATCTCAACGAGCCCGAGGAAGCCGAGTCGATTTGTCACGACATCCTGGCGGCCGATCCAGAGAACCAGCTGGCGCGTCGGATGCTGGGACTGACGATCACCGACCAGTTTGAAGGGCAAGCCTCCGATCGCTACGCCGACGCGGAGAAAATCTTTCAGAGCCTTACCGATCGCTACGAGCAGCTCTACTACCTGGGACTTCTCCAGGAACGTCGGGCTAAAGCGCAGATTCGGGCGGGACGTCCGGCAAGGATGCTGATCAACTCATTTCAGGAGGCGATGCGATGCTTTGAAGAAGCAGAGAAGATCCGCCCCGCCGGCAACGACGACGCCGTGTTGCGGTGGAACCGCTGCGTACGCTTGCTGGAAAAGATTGGGCACGTAGAAGGCGAGAGCCTGGAAACATTCCTGGAAGACCACGACACTGCTCCCGTGGAGATGATGCGCAGGTCCGGAGGTAGGAGCAAGTAGGACGAATGTTCCACGTGGAACAGTTACATTGAGTTGCATTGTTTATGTAAACAAAACAAAGTAGTTATCTTGTACGATCTCCGACATCTGCGAGGCATGGTCGAATGCGCTTTTCTTGACTATCCAGCTCAAATGCGAGACTCTTGCGCCACGCGGGTAGCGCTTGAGGGCTGAGTGGAACACACAATTTCGGGCCTGATTGGAGCCGCCGAGCGAGGGGATCGGGCGGCGACGGAAGAGCTCTTCGAAACCCTCTATCGCGAATTGCACCGGCTCGCGAAACGGGAACTGCTTCGTCAGGGCGGATCGGCCAGCGTCAGCGCTACCACCCTTTTGCACGAAGCGTATCTGGCGATGTCCTCCCGTGGTGACCCATCTTTTCCCGACCAGGCTCACTTCATGGGATACGCCGCCCGCGTGATGCGCCGGCTGATTATTGATCACGCCCGCGAGCGACAGGCTCGGAAACGCGGTGGCCTGTTCGAGATCACCTCACTCGACGGGCAGGATGCGCCCGCGAACTCTGTGGACCATCGCGAACTCACCGAGATAAGCCAGGCTCTGGATGAACTCGAGAGCGTTGAGCCGTCGCTTGCCGAACTCGTCGACTTGAAGTTTTTCTGCGGTCTCTCTTTCGGAGAAATCGCGTCGTTGCGCGTGGTATCGGAGCGAACCGTGCAGCGGAACTGGGAGAGGGCGCGCATCTACCTCCATCGCAAACTGCGCGCGGATTTGGCGGTCTGAGGATTCCATGTCCACACTGACTCCCGAGCAGTGGCGAACTCTTACTCCTTATCTCAACCAGGCCCTTGACATGGCAGAAACAGAGCGCGCGGGCTGGCTCTCCTCGCTGCGCGCCCAGGATCCCGATTTGGCCGCGCATCTGGAATCGCTGCTCGCCGAGCACAGCCACCTGGCTCAGGAAGGTTTCCTCGATACAGGTCCCACCCCGCTCGACGATGACCCGGGACTCGCGGGACAGGTGATTGGTCCATACACGCTGCTCTCGCCCATCGGCCAGGGAGGGATGGGAACGGTGTGGCTGGCGGAGCGCACGGACGGACGCTTCGAGCGGCGTGTGGCCGTCAAGTTTCTCAACATCGCGCTGGTGGGTCGCGGCGGCGGAGACCGCTTCAAACGCGAAGGCAGCATTCTGGGACGACTCGCTCATCCCCACATTGCAGAGTTGCTGGATGCGGGAGTTTCGGAGAGCGGCTCGCCCTATCTCGTCCTTGAATATGTCGACGGGGATCACATCGATCACTATTGCGACGAGCGCAAGCTCGATGTGGAAGCGCGCATCCGCCTCTTTCTGAATGTGGCAGCTGCGGTGGCCCACGCGCACGCGAACCTGATCGTGCATCGCGATCTCAAGCCCTCGAATGTGCTCGTGAGCAAAGACGGGGAAGTGAAGCTGCTCGATTTCGGCATTGCCAAACTACTGGAGGGTGAGGGGCAGGATGGATCTGCCACGGCACTGACTGTGCAGGCCGGACGGGCCATGACGCCGGAGTATGCTGCTCCGGAGCAAGTATCGGGAGGGATGGTCACCACTTCGACCGATGTTTATTCCCTGGGCGTGCTTCTCTATGTGCTGCTCACAGGCCAGCATCCCGCGGGCAAAGGAAACCATTCTCCCGCCGAACTGGTAAAGGCGATCGTCGACACCGAAGCGCGACGGCTCTCCGATATGGTGACGGCGGGCGGCGGCGACTTGGAGACTGTAACCATCAATGCCGATCGGCGCACGACTACGCCTGACAAGCTCCGCCGGTTGCTGCGCGGCGACCTCGACACGATTGTGGCCAAGGCGCTGAAGAAAGATCCGCTCGAACGCTACTCGTCGGTGACCGCCCTCGCAGACGACCTCGCGCGCTATCTCAACCACGAGCCCATCCGCGCCCGGCCAGACACTTTTGCCTATCGCGCCGCAAAATTCGTCCGGCGAAATCGGACTGCTGTGGTCCTGGCTACACTGGCCGTGATCGGAACGGCTGCGGGGATTGTCGACGCTCTCGTCCAAGCTCGTACAGCGCGCGTCCAGCGTGATTTCGCCTACCGCCAACTGCAGAATTCCGAAGCTGTCAACGACCTCAACTCTTTCCTCCTGTCGGACGCTGCCCCCTCTGGCAAACCTTTCACTGTAAACGAACTGCTCGAGCGCGCCCGACAGATCGTAGAGGCGCAACACGGTAATGACGCAAGCCGCGTGCAGTTGCTCATTTCCATCGGCGAGCAGTACAACACCCAGGATGAAGATGCGAAATCGCGTCCCATTCTGGAAGAGGCCTATCGTGTTTCACGCGGGCTCACAGACCGCTCCGCTCGGGCGCAGGCGTCTTGCGCCTTGGGGCACGCCATATCGCTCGCCGACGATCCAAAGCGAGCCGAGTCGCTCATCGAGGAAGGCCTCCGTGAACTTCCCGGCGAACCGCAATATGCTTTTGATCGCGTGTCCTGCCTTTTGCACGGCAGCGCCGTTGCGCGCAATACCGGCGACGTCAAGCAAGGGATCGCACGTGTTCAGGAAGCCCAGCGAGCCCTGCGGCAAGCACCGTTCAATCCGGAAATGCGCAAACTACGCGTGTTCATGGACCTCGCGGAAGCCTATCGCGAAGCGGCTGATCTCCCGCAAGCCATCGCCGCCTTTGAACAGGCTTCTGTCCAACTTTCCGCCCTGGGCCGCGACAACACCGAAACCGCCGGCACCTTGTTCAACAACTGGGCTTTGGCGCTCTTGCAGATGGGCAGGCCCCTGGAGGCCGAACGGCTCCTTCGTCGCGCCATCGAAGTCAGCCGAGCTGACCTGTCTGAGCAGGGGGTTTCGCCGATGTTGCTCAATAACTACGCGTCCGCGCTGGATGACCTGGCCCGGTTCGACGAGGCTGCCGGTTACGCGGAGCGTGCGTACGCGCGAGCTCAGAAAGCCGGTGATGAGGTTGTGATCAATCAGTCGTTGTTGCTGCGGTCCAGAATCTATCGCGATCAACACGATGTCCCGCGAGCCGAGGCCGCACTGGACGAGGTCGAACCTCGCCTGCGCAAAGCTCTTCCACCCGGCCACTATGCGTTTGCTGCGGTGATTGCAGATCGTGCCATGCTGGAACTGGAGCGCGGGAAAACTGCCCAGGCGCTGCGGCTTGTCAATCAAGCGATTGATGACCTGCAGGCAACCATTAAAGCCGGCAAAGCCGGAGTCAATGTCCTGCCCCTCTACTATCAACGCCGGGGGCTTATAGAACTGCGAGCCGGTCGACCCGATGCCGCCGCTGCGGATGTGGCTAAGGCCCTGGATCTCTTCCAGGCCAAGACTTCGCCCGGAGTCTTTTCTTACCGGACTGGCCGCGCCTATCTTCTTCTTGCGCGGATCCTCAAAGCCCAGGGTAAGGAACAAGAATCCCGCACCGCCGCCCGCACCGCTGCGGAACACCTGCAGAGCTCTGCCGGCCCTGATCACCCCGATACCCACAGCGCCCGCGAACTTGCAGGACTCGACTTGCCCCTCCGCTAACCCCAAATTTCCCGGCCTGGATTGTCGCGTTTTGTTGACAGCCTCCGTTTATACCAACAGAGCCCGCTGTTAGGCCCCGCCGCAAGGCGGTAATCCACCAACGGTCTCGATTTTCCCCATCGTCAACCAATGGTTGCTGCAAGGCTTAGTGCCACGCACAACTTCTGACAGGACAAATCGGGCGGGCCAGCCTAATTTCAGATCCCGCTACTACGGAATGGTCAAAGGAGACCACAATGAAAAATCAAACTGCAAAGTCTTTAGTCTTGATCCTAGCCCTAGTTTTGGGGATGGCTTGCGTTCAATCAGCGCCAGCACAATCGTTTAAGAAGACAAAAGTCGCCGGAGGCGCCCCGATCGCTCAAGTCGCCTCCGGAGGCGCCAGCGTCTGGGCGCTCGCCAGCAATGGCAACCCATACCGTTTCAACGGCAAAACCTTCGTGTTGGCGAACACTATCTCGCTAAGCCAGATCGCTGTCGGCGGAGGCAATGCGGCGCAAGCGGATGAGGTTTGGGCGCTGAATTCCTCCGGCAGTATCTTCCGTGCTCACAAAAGCGGAACATCCTGGGTCTTCTCACAAGTTACGGGTGTTCTTGATGGCATCATGGTGGGGCCAGGTTACCAGGATACTTGTCACCCGTACGAAGTGTGGGGGCTCAACACTGGTTCCGAGATCTTTCGTTACAACTTTTGCGGGAACAATTTCGAGCAGGAACCTGGATTCCTTTGTGACCTACATGTGGGGGGCGGCGACATCTGGGGGGCACAGTGCGGCCCGAATGTCTTTCGCTTCAATTTTTCTACCGGTGTATTCGACCCAATCAATAGTCCATTTGTAGCTTTTCCGGAGCTTACGGTTGGCCCGAATGGAGAGGTATGGGTGACAGACACCGGCACTTCTGGTGACCTTTACCGATACGATCCCTTCTTTGCCGGATTCCGGCACATTGTGTGTTGCGCCAGCACGGTCCAAGCGGGAGGCGACGGAGTGTGGGCACTCTCGGGAAACAATGTCTACCGTTCCGAACCAAACACACTGAGTTTTGTGCAGGTTCCGGGCTCGCTCGTTTCCATCAGCGTGGGGAGCGGCGGTGGTGTCTGGGGGATCAACAGCTCTCACCAAGTGTTCGCGTTCTCCACACCGTAGTCAGAGCGCCCCGGTCCTCGAATTCGAGGGCTGGGGTTCTTGTTGCGGGGTGGCTGGGTTGGAGACGTGAATTTGGAAAGTTAGATGGGGTCCCCCCTTATACGCGCTCCGGCACAACGACACCGCGGACCGGGTGTTGTGCCGGCAGGGGCTGTCCCTCGGTGAGATCGAGGGCCATGGAGAGGACGGAGACGACTTCGGAAAGAAGGATTGTGGTTTCCACGGCGATGGCGTATAGGAATGCGCTGTTTGATCGTCGTGGGCAGTAGCTTGTGCGGACGGGCTACTGCAGTAACCACCTGGGACCTCCAGTTGGAGGCAAAAGGCGGACAAGAGTGTCCGCCCTACATTCAGATCACTTCTAGTTCGGTACGCCGGCCCCTTGCGGCGGCGCAGGCATGGCATTCGCTACTGCGGAAGCGGCTTCATTCAGGATGCGGTGGTGGATGGTGAACAATGCCAGTTCCAGCCGGTCTGAGACGCCGATTTTGTCGTAGACGTTGCGCAGATAGTTTTTGATGACCTGTTCTGTGGTGCCGAGTTGGGTGGCGATTTCTTTGTTCTTGTAGCCCTGCACGATCAGCGCCACGATGCGGAGTTCTTTGGCGGTTAGCCGATCGCGGACGCGCAATCCGACCATATCGTTTTCGGTCAGCTCGCTGGGGACGGCCATATCCTGCACCCAGGTTTCGCCTCTCGCGACTTTTCTTACGCAGTCGACCAAGGCGGCGCTGGTCACGTTGCGGTAGACGACTCCGTGGGCGCCGACAGCCATGTAGCGCTGAGCGCTTTCGCCGGTGTCGGCGAGGATAACTACCCTGGTTTTACTTTTGTTGGCGGCGGCGAGGACGGCGGTAAAGTCGGAGTGAAAGCCTCCGGCTATGACGAGCACGGCGGCGCGGAATTTATCAAGCGCCATGAGCATCTGCTCGGTGGTCTGCGCTTGGGCCACAATGCGCATTTCGTCTTCGACAGCCAGCACTTTGGCGATGCCAGCTCGGAATATCGCCTGATTGTCGGCCAAGATGAGCTTCAGCATGGATCGCGCTCCACTTTTAAAGTTGCGAGGCTATGAGTTACGGACGAATTCATACGAATCGATTACGCAGGCCACGCCACGGTTGTCCGTGGGCGCAGCTCCGGCCGGCGGTTCATCTGTCCGTACGACGCGGCCGCGGCATTGAATAACTACGTCTTCTTTACCGCCCGTAACATCGGGCGGCAGGGTGATTTCAAACTCTACGGGTGAGCCAACTTCGAGAGCGGCATCGGCACGGATGTAGACGCCGGCAGCGCTCAGATTGCCGGTCATGCCACTGGTATCGACCGTGGCATCTCCCTTGTGAATCTTAATCGGCAATTCCAGCGGAAACCTTTTTCCGGTACGCGCGTCGGACACGACCCCTCCTCTACCCTGGCCCTGAAATTGATTGGAAGCCAGATTCATGCGAATTCCCAGCACAGAGCCTGATGAGTAGCTTAGGGCGGTTATATCACGGAAAACATCGCTATAAAAGCCCGAAACCCTTGGGAACACGGTAAGAACTAGGTACCTCCCCATAGCAGTCAGCAGGATAGGCGTTTTCCGGGGCGAGGGAAGGCGTCAGGATTCCGAGGGGCGGATGTCCTGTTCGCGGATGCCCGGTTCGAGGATGAGATTGTAGCGTCGCGACTTGCGCCGTTGCGATTCCTGAAATGCGGGGGCGGCGGCAATGCCGCAAAGAACGTAGAACAAGGCCGCATTGGCGGGGATTTGAAGGTTGAAGTCCAGAAAACTGTGGACGAGAATTCCCGTGCAGCCGAGGATCGCGGCTACAGTCACTGTGCCATTGATCGTTTCGGTCCAGTTTTTTAGTTTCGTTCGCGCGCCGCGGAACGTGATCACGAGAAACCAGATCGCCAGGCCGAAGCCCGGAATGCCGGTTTCTACCAGAAGTTGCAGGTAGTCGTTGTGGGCCTCATTGACGAAAAAACTCGTGTAGAAGCTGCGGAATTGCGGATAGACAATGGGAAACGCGCCGAGGCCCCATCCGAGAAATGGGCGGTGGCGGAACATGCGGAGGCAGTCGCGATCGATGGTAAAGCGAACGCCCCCCGTGAGTTCCTGATGCGCTTCGGACTGGATGCTGACCAGGCGGCGGGTGAGTTCGTTACCGCCGAGCCATATCAGAAAGCCGATCATCACCGCCAGAAACACGCCCAACGCCAGTGGCTGCTGCCAGTCTCCGCGCTTGCGCAGAAGGATGGCCAGCACGATGACCTCGGCGGCGAAAGCCAGCATGCCGCCGCGGGACCCGGATAGAAAAATAGTTCCGGCCATCACAGCGGCGATCCCGGCCACGATCAACTTGCGGTTGCCCTCGGTGTGGCGCGACAAGGCCAGCACGAGTGGAAAAGGAGTGAGCATTTCCATCAGACCGGCATAGTGATTGTGGTTGACGTAGGGTCCGTAGATGAGGCCGCCCTGTTCGAGAGGCCAGATCCAGTAGAGCTTGCCGTTCGGAGCGATCCCCTGCAGCAGGGAAAATGAAGAGAGGATCAGTCCATAGACGCAAACGACTTTGGCAAGAACTCGGACTTGCGAGGACCGTCGCAACGTTTGTGTGGCTATGAACACCAACATTCCGTAACAGACATAGAGAAGCAGAAGGGAATACGTGACCTCGCGGTAGGCGGTGATGCCGGTGATCCATTGCAATGCGATGAGGGCGCCGAACGCCAGCATCGGAGCGTACAGCGGCTGCCATGCGATTTTTATTTCCTGATTTTGCCATTGCCGGTAAGCCCAGGCGAGCAAGAGTGCCGAGGCGGTGGATTCCAGCAGGAAAATGGCCCAGGGCTGAACCGCGCCGAAAGCTAGAGGAGCGGCGAGCAAGATCACAGTGGCACCGCCGAAGAGTGTCGAACTGGACAGAGGAAGGCGAAAACGCGCGGTGACCCTGGGCTCCGTGCGGTTCGCGAGTGCGGAACTCACGGCTGGGCCTCCGCGGTTTCGGTAGAGAGTTGAAAGTCGTCGAGCCAGAGCTGTCCGCGCATGGGGCTGCCGGGCGGGATGCGCTCAATGTTCAGGACCAGCAGAGTCGTGGTATCGGCAGTGACGAACTTGGCATGGACGGCTTTCCAGAAATCGGCGCCGTTGAGTGGATCGCTGGTGTAAACAGGTTGTCCGGTATAGAGATCGCGCAACACGATCTGCGGGCCGCCGGCCCCTTCGAATTCCGAAGACTTGTAGTACGCGGTGAATTCGTAGCGGGTCGCTCCGCGAACAGGAATCCATTGGTGAATTCCTGCGTCGGAAATGCCGGGTCCCTCGAACGTAATGGATAACGACCGTTCCCCTTCGCGGAAATCGCTTGCGTCGAGGAGCAGGCGCACGCCGGGCTGGGTTTGATAGGTCCAGTCGAAGCCGCCGTTCAATATGTCGAGGCTGAAGTCGCCGTTCACGATCAGGTTGTCTGGACTCGGCAGGTAAGCGGGCAGGTTCAACACATTCGCGGCCTGATCCCAGGCAGTTGCGGCGGCATCGGGACGGCGCTCCCGCACGAGGTAGCGCACGTGGTCCAGGAGGCGGGCGGTATCGAACTTCTGATGGAGCTGAATGAGCTGGTCCCACGTCTTGATGGCGCCTTCGGTTTCCGTTTTGGACTCAAGCATCGAAAGAAAGGCGATGAGTGTGTCCACACGGTGAGGAACTACGTCGCGCAACAGAGCGTCGGGGTCTGGGCGGACGCGCCAGGAGGTTTGCATTGCCAGAAGAGCGAGAGAAGAATCATTTTCGATGACCACTCGAAATTCGCGAAGAGCGCGGTCGATATCGCCTTGCACCAGAAAAAAATTAGCCGCTTCCCAGGCGACGTCGGGTGCGGTCGGTTCTGCTTGCGCGGCGCGTTCGAGGGCAACTCTTTGACCGTCAGAATTACCGACTGCCTGATAGGCTGCGGCGAGATCAAACCAGTAACGCGCCTGATGCGGATTGAGGCGGGTGGCTGCCTGATAATTTTCAAGAGCAGCCTGGGGGTTCCCGGCGACAAACGCGAAATAGCGCCCTAAATGATGCTGGTATTCCGCGTTGCCGGGAGACAAACCTACGGCCCGCTGGAGGTTCGGCAAGTCGGAGCGATAGGCGAAATGGCTGGCGGCAAACTCTTTGGTAGCCAGAAGGAGGTAGACGAGGATCAGCAGGGCTGATCCTGCGAGGAGTCGTCGCTGGCGGCCAGAAAGAGATGGGACCATGGTTGCAAACCCGGAGCTCTGGGGAAATGCAGTCCTTCAGGCGCCGGAGGCTGCCCGCGGCTGTTCGGCTGGTGCGGGGGATTCAGCGGGCGGTTCAGGTGGTTCTTCCTGATAGTAATGACTGTATTTACCCTGGTACTCGTAATAGTAGTAGTAATCCGGCGAAGTCAGGTCGACCGCGTTGAGCAGGACGCCGGTAACACGAGCGTTCACCTGCATCAGGATGTCACGCGCGCGGCGCAGAGCCTGCTTGGTGGTCTGTCCGGAACGGATGACGAGAATGATCGCGTCGACCCGGGGCGAGAGTACGACTGCGTCCGTCACCGAAAGCGTGGGCGGGGTGTCAATCACCACATGATCGTATTGTTCGCGTAACTCCTTCAAAACATCCTTCATGTTCGAGGAGGCGAGCAACTCGGCGGGGTTCGGCGGAGGAGATCCCGCGGCCAGAATAAACAGGTTCGGCAAAATTGGCGACACCGTGATCGCTTGTTCCAGAGTGGCGTTACCGGTCAAGACGTTGCTCAGGCCGCTGCGTGGGCCCATGCCGAGGGTCTTGTGGACGCTGGGGCGTCGCAGGTCGGCATCGACCAGCAATACGCGTACTCCTTTCTGCGCCAGTACGATGGCAGAATTGATCGCGGTGGTGGTTTTTCCTTCCTGCGGTCGCGCGCTGGTGATCATGATGACCTTGGGGGGCGCTCCGAGGCTCGATAACAGCAGGGACGTACGCAGGGCACGGTAGGATTCCGCCATCTGGGACTGGGGGCGGACCTGGGTGACCAGCTCGAATACCTCGCGGGACGAAGTTAACGAGAGCCGCTTGGAAGCATTGGCGTTGGTCGACTTGGATCCGAGTGGGATCATACCGAGCGACGGGAGCTGCGAGATCATTTGCGCCTGCTCGGTGGTGCGGACGGTGTTGTCCATGCCTTCCAGCAGGAAGGCCAGGCCGATGCCGGAGGTGATGCCGAGCACGAGGGCAAAGCCGAGGTTGCGCGGGATGTTGGGTTCGACCGGCGCGGTGGGTGGACGGGCCGGGTCCATGATCCGGAAGTTGTTGGATTTCAAGCCAGCCGTCACGCCCGCTTCCTTGAGCTTTTCGAGGAGACCTTCGTAAAGCTGACGGTTGGAATCAACGTCCCGCTTCAGCAAGCTGTAGTCGATCGCATTCTCGTTGAGACGGTTCGCTTCCTGCTTTTGTTTGTCGAAGGCTTCGCGCAGCATGCTTTCGCGCTGCAACGCAGTCTGGTACTCGCCGCGCAAGTGATCTACCGCTTTGCGGGTTTCGGTCAGCAGTTGGCGCTCGATTTCCTTGCTCTGGTTCGTGAGCTGAGCGACCTTCGGATAGGCCGGGCCGAATTGGGTGCTGAGGTCGGCGATCTGAATCTTGAGGTCAGCCTGCTGCTGATGGAGCCTTTCCAGAAGGGGCGATGTGCCAGTTCCAGCCAATGTTGCCGCCGGCCCGGAGGAGATGGCAGACGCGACCGTGTCCGGGTCGCCGTTCTGGGTCATACGGTAGATCGCTTCCTTTTGCATGCGGTCTGATTCCGCAATCGTCAGTTCTTTGTTGAGTTCATCGAGCTTCTGCGTGATGATGTTCTGCTTCTCGTCGACTCCGAAGATCTCATGTTCTTTCTGATAGCGGACGAGCTTTTCCTGCGAAGTCTCCACTTTCATTTGCAGGTCCACTAGTTGTTTCGACAACCAGTCAGACGTCTGCATGGTGGATTCGAACTTGGTCTTGAAGTTCTGTTCCACGTACACGCTGGCAAGGGTGTTCACAGCGTTCGCGGCCAGCGTGGGATCGGTGCTGCGGTAGTGAATTTCAATGATGCGGGTGTTCGGAATCAGCGAGACCTTCAGGTTTCCCTTGAAACCACCCAGCAACGCGGTGGTGCGCCTGGAGTCGTTTTGCAGGGGATCCGCGACCAGGTTAGGCTGATTGGGACTTGCCTGGCTGCCGTATTCGGGGCGTTTATCGAGGTTCAGCTGGCGGATGACTTGCAATGCCAGCAAATCGCTCTGGAGGATGCGCACTTCCGTATCCAGGTCGGTGGGGTCATAGTAGTCCATGACCGGCATGGAGTCCTTGAAGGTGACGAGGTTCGAGTCTGGTTTGTTGACGACGACACGGCCGAAGGCGTCATAGACCGGGGTCTGGCGGAGACTGGCGATCGCTACCGCTGCAAAAATACCCACCGCGCAGGCGATGACGATCCACTTGCGCTTGATGAGGACGCGCAGGTATTCGCGGATTGCGGAGTCCTGCGAGGGCAGCACGTTGTAGAGACCGGGCCCGACCGGCTTGAGGAGTTCTGTGGGTTCCGCCGGTTGTAGGTCGCGATACCCATTGTTGTGTGGAACCAGGGGCCCAGATGCCATCATTACTCCTTCAAGAATTACGACCGAACCGAGCGGCGCGCTGCTCCCGCCCATTCCGCTTCTGCTCCATAGGCAGACGGTGGCGATATGTTATGGGAATCGCTTGATTCTAGCATCACTGGAAATAGTCTCAAGGCAATAATTGAACGAGTTATTTGTAGAAACCCATTGAACCTGGGCGGGTTGCGGTGGGTCTATTCTCAGGAGAAGCGGCAATCCGCGTCTGTACTATGGATTTCTCTGGCGTGTCTCCTCCGCTATACTAACCGGGCTAGAACTTCGCAGGAATTTGCTGGCGCGTCCCGTGATAAGGGCGGGACCGTGACAGCCGAGTAGTATTAAAGGAACCCATGGTGAATTGGTCGCAGGAATCGGTGCTGGTAACGGGCGGCACCGGATCGTTTGGGAAAAAATTCGTCGAAGTGATGCTGGGAAAGTACAAACCTCGCCGTCTGGTGATTTTCAGCCGCGACGAATTGAAACAGCACGAGATGCGCGAATCCGGGCTCAATCATTCCAGTATGAGGTATTTCATCGGCGATGTGCGGGATGTTGACCGCCTCAAGAGGGCGATGGCTGGAATCACCGTTGTGATCCACGCGGCTGCCCTGAAGCAGGTGCCCGCCTGCGAATACAACCCGTTTGAGGCGATTCAGACCAACATCATGGGCGGCCGCAACGTGATCGACGCGGCGATCGACACCGGGGTGCGTCACATTCTTGCCCTGAGCACCGATAAGGCTGTGAACCCGATCAATCTCTATGGCGCCACCAAGTTGTGTGCCGAGAAAATGTTTGTGCAGGCGAACGCTTATGCGGGTTCACAGGACACGCGTTTCAGTTGCGCCCGTTACGGCAACGTTGTGGGCAGCCGGGGGAGTGTGATCCCGATTTTTCTCGAGCAACGCAAGCGGGGAAAGATCACGATTACCGATCCGCGCATGACGCGATTCTGGCTGACGCTTGAACATGGAGTGAAGTTCGTGATCAGCTGCCTGGAGCAGATGCATGGCGGCGAGATTTTCGTGCCGAAAATTCCGAGCATGCGGTTACTGGATCTGGCGGAGACGATCTCTCCGGGCTGTGAGGTGGATACCATCGGAATCCGTCCCGGCGAAAAGTTGCACGAGGTGCTGGTTTCGGAAGACGAATCGCGGAATACGCTCGAAACGGAAGAGATGTTTGTGATTCAGCCATCGCATCCATGGTGGAAGGCGGATAACTGGTCGAGCGGGACGAAATTACCGGAAGGATTCCGCTATTCGAGCGACACGAACGACCGCTGGTTGACGAGGCGCGAACTGGAAGAACTGGTCGCGCCGGACGTGAGGGCCGCCGAAGCGCTGCCAACCTCGGCCTGAGCAATAGCAATGAAGATGAGTGCGACAACCGCTAAACCTGGCGTGCTGGCGATCGACGGGGGCACCCCCGTTCGCGAAACTCTATTGCCCTACGGGCGACAGAGCCTGGATGACGGCGACATCCAGGCGGTGGTGGACGTTCTGAAGTCCGACTGGCTGACGACTGGACCGAAGGTCGGCGAGTTCGAAGAACGGTTTGCAGCGTGGGTGGGAGCGAAATACGCTGTCAGCTTCAGTTCTGGAACGGCGGCGTTGCACGCGACGGCCTTCGCGGCTGGTTTGACATCAGGCGATGAGGCCATTACCACGCCCATGACGTTCTGCGCGACTGCGAACTGCGTTCTGTATCAGGGCGCAACGCCCGTGTTTGCGGACGTCAGTGCGGATACGCTCAATCTTGATCCGCTGGAAGGCGCGAGAAAAATTACTCCGCGAACGAAGGCCATCATCGCGGTGGACTATGCGGGGCATCCTGCGGACCTGTCGGTGCTGCGGGAGTTATCCACAAAACATGGACTGGTTCTGATCGAGGATGCCTGTCACGCTCTGGGAGCCGACTACATGGGAAAGCGCGTCGGTGGGATTGCCGATATGACCGCGTTCAGCTTTCATCCCGTGAAGCACCTCACAACCGGCGAAGGCGGTATGGTAACAACCAATGACGCCAGGCTGGCGGAGACGCTCCAGCGATTTCGGAATCATGGAATCAGCAGCGATGCGCGGCAGCGGCAACAGAGCGGGCAGTGGTTTTATGAAATGGTTCTGCTCGGATTCAACTACCGGCTTACGGACATTGCCTGCGCGCTCGGTATCTCGCAACTCGAAAAACTGGAAGCAAACCTGGCACGAAGGCGAGCGATTGCGTCGCGTTACACGCACGCTTTCCGCAAGTTGCCGGAAATTACGGTTCCCGCGGTTCGGGAAGACGTGGTTCCGGCGTGGCATCTGTATCCAATCCGGCTGAACCTGGAAGCTTTGTCGGCAGGCCGGACGCAAATCTTCCGCGCGTTACGCGCCGAGAATCTGGGTGTGAATGTTCACTATGTTCCGGTGAATCAGCATCCCTACTATCGCGAACGTTTCGGCTACCAGGGCGGCGAGACTCCGCTGGCGCAGAGCGCTTACGACCGCCTGATCAGTCTCCCCATGTTTCACAGCATGACGGATCAGGATGTGGAAGATGTCATTGCGGCCGTCACCAAAGTCTGCGAGGCCTACGCCCGATGAGGGTCGTGTGGGAGATCTCGAATGTCTGACAAGATGGCATTCATGCAGGGGGCGAAGGTTTATTTGCGTCCGCTGGAGCGTGCCGACCTTAACGAGACCTATCTCGGTTGGCTCAACGATCCGGAGGTTACGCGCTACCTGGAGACAGGTTCATTTCCTTGCACCGCCCACGATCTCGAAAAGTTCTATCAAGGGGTCACGGGTACGAAAACTGAAGTGATATTTGCTGTTGCGGATCGAGAGTCGCACACGCATATTGGCAACGTAAAGCTGGGTCCCATCAATTGGGTCCACCGGCGCGCCATGTTCGGAATCATGATTGGCGAAAAGGGATTCTGGGGCAAGGGAGTCGGCGAAGAGGCGACCAGGTTAATCGTGGAGTACGGGTTTTTTCGGCTGAATCTTCATCGCGTCGGTCTGGGTGTTTATGAAGAACACCGATCGGCAATCCGCTGCTACGAGAAAATCGGCTTCAAGGTTGAAGGCTGCTTGCGCGACCAGATGTTCCAGGACGGGAAGTATAAGAATCAGCTGTGGATGGGCTTGCTGCGAACAGAATACAAGCCGCCTAAAGCGGGCAAGGGCAAATGAAGGGATTGGTTGTTGGCTGTGGTTCGATCGGCCACCGTCATCTGCGGAATCTGAAAAGCCTTGGTGTCAGCGACCTGGGGTTTGTAGAGAGCGATCGCGAGCGTCGCGAGTCCGCGGCCAGTGAATTGGGAGTGGCCTCTTTCGCATTGCTCACGGAAGGTCTGCGCTGGACTCCCGATTTTGTATTGATTGCAACTCCTACTCATCTTCATATCGAGCAGGCCATAGAGGTGGCGACCCACGGCTGCGCTTTCTTTGTCGAGAAGCCGCTGTCGCACACGCCCGAGGGGATAGCCGAGTTGTTGAACGCCATTCAGCGACACGGATTGATCTCGATGGTGGGATGCAACATGCGATTTCATCCCGCGCCGCGAAAGATCAAAGAGCTTCTCGACCAACGGCGGCTGGGCAAACTTCTTTGCGCACGCATTCATAGCGGATTCTATCTGCCAGCCTGGCGTCCCGGGACCGACTATCGGATGAACTATGCGGCGCGCGAGGAAACTGGTGGCGGGTGCATCCTGGATTGCATTCACGAAATTGACCTCGCGCGCTGGTATCTCGGGGATGTGGTCGACGTGTTCTGCGCGGCGGGTCACTTGAGTTCGTTGGAGATCGCGACCGAAGACGTGGCCGTGCTGGTCTCGCGGCATGCGTCGGGTGTGCTTTCGGAAGTGCACCTTGACTATGTGCAGCGCAGTTACGAGCGCGGCTGTCAGATCGCGGGCGAAGACGGATCGCTGTCCTGGGACTTCCGGGAGAAACAGGTTCGCTGGTACGACGCAGTCTCCGACCATTGGGAGACGTTCGAGCAGCCCGCCGACTGGCAACTGAATCAGATGTACATTGACGAAATGCGGCACTTCCTGGACTGCGTGCAGGAGCGTAAGGAAACGATGCTGCCGGTGGCGGACGCAGCGCGGGTGATGGAGTTTGTTTTTGCGGCGAAGCAGTCCGCGAGTGAAAGGCGAGTCATCACGCTGAACTGGGACGTGACCGCGTGATCGTGGCCATTGTGCAGGCGCGCATGGGCTCGAGCCGGTTTCCGGGGAAGACGCTGGCGGATTTGCTGGGACGTCCGATGTTGGATCGAGTAGTGGATCGAGCAAGTCAGGCGCGGGCCGTCGACCAGGTCGTAGTGGCGACGAGCAGCGCGCCGCAGGATGATCTAATCGCCGAGTTCTGCGCGGCCGAGAAAGTATGTTGCTTTCGAGGCAGCGAGAGTGATGTCCTCGATCGCTTTCGCGGGGCCGCGAAACAGCAGCGCGCTGACGTTGTAGTTCGGATTACGGCCGATTGTCCGCTGATCGATCCCGGCGTAATTGACCGGGTCGTCGAACGCTTTCGACGCGGAGATTGCGACTACGCCACGAACGCGTTACGGTACACGTATCCGGATGGTCTGGATACGGAAGTGTTTTCGATGGCTGCGCTGGAGCAGGCGTGGCGCGAGGCGAGACTGCCGTCGGAACGCGAACACGTAACGCCCTACCTCCGCTCGGGGAAGTTTCGGGTGGTCAATATCGAGAGCGACATTCCGCTCCAGAAGAGTCAGCGCTGGACAGTGGATCATCCCGGCGATCTGGAGTTTGTGCGGGGCGTGTATTCTGCGTTCGGCGGCAGAACGGATTTTCGGTACCACGAGATAATTCAGCTTTTGAAAGCGAGGCCGGAGTTGGCAGCAACCCAGACCGAGACCATCACCAACGAAGGGTATTACCGAAGCCTGTATCAACAGGCCAGAGCCGGAGCCGCGCCGAAGCTGCGGCTGGCGAAATCTCAGCAGTGGCTGGAGCGCTCGAAAAAGGTGATTCCCGGTTGCTCGCAGACTTTCAGCAAAGGCCACACGCAATACGTACAAGGCGTCGCGCCCGTTTTCCTTGAACGTGGCGAGGGCTGCCGCGTTTGGGATGTGGATGGCAATCAGTACATCGATTACGTACAGGGACTGCTGCCGAACATTTTGGGATATGCCCACGAAGAAGTGAACCGCGCAGTGGCGGAGCAACTGGCGCTAGGCCACAGCTTTTCGCTGCCGCACCCGGTCGAGGTGGAACTGGCCGAGCGCCTGACTCGGCTGATTCCGTGCGCGGAGATGGTGCGTTTCGGAAAGAACGGTTCCGACGCAACTTCCGGCGCGGTGCGAGCAGCGCGGGCGTTTACGAAACGCGAACGTGTGGCCTGCTGCGGATATCACGGCTGGCAAGACTGGTATATCGGAACCACCACGCGCCATGCAGGCGTGCCGAAAGCGGTGCGCGAGTTGACGCATCCGTTCGTCTACAACGACCTTGCGAGTCTCGACAGGCTTTTAGCCGAGCATGCCGGTGAGTTTGCCGCTGTGATCATGGAGCCGATGAATTTTGTGGAGCCAGCGCCCGGGTTCCTGGAAGGCGTGAAGGATCTTGCGCGGGCGCATGGCGCGGTCCTGATCTTCGATGAAATATGCAGTGGCTTTCATCTTGGCCTCGGGGGAGCGCAAAAACTTTTTAACGTCACCCCCGACCTGGCCTGTTTCGGCAAGGCCATGGGCAATGGGTTTCCGATTGCTTGCGTGGTTGGCCGTGCTGAGATCATGCAGGTGTTCGACGAGATTTTTTACAGTTTCACGTTCGCTGGAGAAGTCGCTTCGATGGCAGCGACGATGAAGGTGCTCGATATCCTGGAGCAAACGGACGCGTTGGCGCGGATCGAGGCGAATGGGCGGACCCTGGCGGACGGCCTTAAATGCCTTGCGAAGGAAGCTGCTCTTGGCGGACGCATTGATGTCATGGGACGGCCGCAATGGTCGTTGCTCAAGTTCCGGAATCCCGACGGCAGCGACAGCGCGGTGTTAAAGAACCTGTTCCAGCAAGAGGTAGTCAAGCGCGGGATCCTGTTACTGTCAACGCACAATATGACGGCGGCGCACGATGCGGCTGCGATTGAAGCAACGCTCCTGGCCTACGCGGAGGTTCTGAAGACTCTTGCGGGCTGGCTCAGCGAGCCCGATCCGGCGCGCTTTCTGGAGGGCGCCATGGCGATGCCAGTGTTCAAGGTCCGGTAGCGTGGGATGGGATATTGCTCACGTTGGTTCCGTGAGCTCGTGGATGGATAGCACAGTCTGGGAAAATTGTCGGGCGCGTTCCTCGATCGTCCGTCGAGCTGAATCCGCGTCGTAAAATTTCTCGCCTCGAAAGCAGGGAACGGTCTGTCCTCAGAAGCCGCGTTTGAACAATGAGATCTTCATTTCTTTGTCCGACACCGGCCGCTGGAATCGAATGCACGATGAGAAGAGTATAAATTCACGTGGCCCGCGATTCTATGCTTCCGGAGTGACTGCTACAATCGCGGACAGACCCCGCCATCCGCATGAGAATCTTGCTACTTCACGCCGAGGACACTCCTGTTGCAGGCCCATGGGCGAGCCAGCATTGGGACCTGGTTTACGATCTGGCGCGCGGGGGATGGGCTGCATGCGAGCGATGGAGCGGCATCTTCCACTGTCCTGTTCGTCCAATCGATTCCCTGCGCAACGATGACAGCCAGCTTCGGAAGGTGCGCGAACTTCTCCAGTTCGGCTTAGGGCAACTGGTGGATCGCGAGGGGCTGGACTGGTGGGAATTGACGGCCCTGCTGGTGCATTATCCATTGGAGAGACTGGTTCTGCTCCGCAAAATGGCGAGCGACCTGCCGCCGGAAGCGGAAGTGTGGGTGAGCCGCGCGGGCTTTGAAGCGGCTGCGTTGCAATTGTCCGCGGGGGTGCGGGTACACGTGTTTGCGCCGGCGGAGCGCTCGTCGCACAAGGGGCTTCGGCATTACATGGGCCGCCTAAAGCGGCTTCCAGCGTCGCAGGTGCTTCAGATCTTGGGCGATAAATTTGACGCCGGATACCGTGTGCGCCGGCATTTTCATCGACGAACCAGGCCCAACCGTCGACAGAAGCCGACCGTGCTGGTGCCGTCGTCCTACATCAACATGTCGTTGACAGGCGCGGCGTATGCGGAGGTCGCGCCCGAGACTGACTTTTTGCTGGTCTCCACGCGTTCCAGCGGACGGCTTCGCGAGACTCCTCACAATGTTACTCAGGCGTGGCTTGCGTCCTATGCGGGTGATTCGGGTGCAAGCGAGCTGGCCGACATTTTGCAGCGATGGGTCCGACTGAAAACAGAAATCGCTTCGGTTCCAGAACTGGCGGCCCTGGGGCAACTCGGGCTCATGGACGATTTCGTGAAATGGTTCGAAAACGGGCTGGCTATTCGCAACGCATGGCTGGAAGTGCTGAAGAGTGAACCGGTGCAGGCGGTGCTCTGTTGTGACGACAGCAATCCGCACACCCACATTCCGTTGTTACTCGCGCGCCAGCGGGGACTGCCGACGGTTGCGTGCCACCATGGCGCGCTGGATGGGCGGCATCTGATCAAGAAAAATCACGCGGACGTAATTCTGGCCAAAGGCAGAATGGAGCAGGATTATCTGGTTCGCGCGTGCAGGGTGGATGAGTCCGTTGTGGAAATTGGAGCGCCGAGTCTGCCGGAGGCTTCGGAAGCAGGCACGCCGGAAGACCGCGATTGGATTGTTTTCTTCTCAGAGCCGTACGACATGACGGGAGGAAGGGCCGAAGAGATTTATCGCGACATCTTGCCGGGCCTGGTCAGACTGGCTCAGAGCGTCGGTAAACGCGTGGTGGTAAAACTTCATCCAGCGGAGAATCTTCCGGATCGACAGAATCTCGCACGGCGAGTGCTTGGTCCTGAACAGTGGGGAACGGTCGAGTGGTTCACGGGGCGATTGGGGCCGGAATTGATGCGGCGCACCTGGTTCGGAATTACCGTCCAGTCATCGGTGGCGGTGGAGTGCGTAATCCATGGTGTTCCGTGTTTCGTTTGTGAATGGATGGATCTGTGGCCTTACGGCTATATGGCGCAGTATCGAAAGTTTGGGGTTGGGATCGGATTGCATGCGCCGGCTGATATTGTCAGAATTCCCGAAATGCTAGCAGCCAACCGTTTGGACCGGACTGTCGCGGACGCCTGTTGGCAAGTGATCAGGCCGAAAAGACTTGAGGAAATCCTGGCGGGACGGCGAGCGAGCGCGGCAGTTCCGGAATCGATCCAGCGAGCGCCATGAATCGAGGAACCCTTCTGATTCGTGCCGATGCGAATGCCCACATCGGCGCAGGGCATGTGATGCGTTGTCTGGCGTTGGCCCAGGCATGGCAGGACGCCGGCGGCGACGCGGTGTTTGCCATGGCCGAGGCAGCGCCGCCCTTGGAGCATCGCCTGCTGGAAGAAAACTTCCGGATCGTACGAGTGTCCGCACCGCCTGGGAGCCGCGACGATTTGGAGGACACGCGAGCGCTGATTGCGGCGAAACCACCGTCGTGGACGGTGCTCGACGGCTACAGGTTCGATGCGTACTACCAGTCCGAGATCAAGCGGTGGTGCCGGCTGTTGGTAATGGATGACAACGGCCAACTGGAGCGCTATTCGGCGGACGTGGTCGTCAACCAGAATGTCCACGCGGGCGAAACACTGTACGCCGGGCGGGTCACGCCGGAGACGCGCTTGCTCCTGGGCCCGCAATACGCGATCCTGAGGAACGAGTTTGCGGCCTATCGCGACTGGACGCGCGAAGTTGCGGAGGTCGGCAGTAGAGTGTTGGTAACGATGGGAGGGAGCGATCCCAGCGATTTTGCTCCGCGCATTCTTCCCTGGCTCGCGAAAATGCAGGGAAGTGAATTGTGGGCTCGCGTGGTGGTAGGCGGCGGGGCTGGCAACGCGCACGCCGTGAAAGAAGCAGCAGCCAACTCAGCGGGACGCATCGAGGTGCTCGTGGATGCCCGGAATATGGCGGAGTTGATGGCGTGGGCCGATCTGGCGATTGCGGGCGCGGGTTCGACTTGCTGGGAAATGTGTCTGCTTGGTTTGCCGACCATCGTCGTGGAGGTCGCAGAGAACCAGCAGCCGATTGCGCGGCAACTGGAGGCCTTGGGAGCCGCGGTTAACGCGGGGCCGCCCGCGGAAATCGATTGCCGCTCCATCGCGCAAAGAGCTGAGCAGTTGCTAAGCAGCGCCGGGGAGCGGTTTGCGATGTCAGGCGCCGCCCGCAAACTGGTGGATGGCTGGGGAAGAGAGCGGGTACTCGAAGCGATGCAGATGGGAGATGTGCCATGCGACTGATCTGCCTGGTCAATAACCACCTGGGCTGGCAAGCGCTGGAGTACCTGCGGCAACAGGAGCAGGTGGTCGGAGTCGTCATGCATCCACCGGAACGGGCGAATTTCGAGAGGGAGATCCGTGCGAGCTCCGGATCCGCCGAGCTGTTCACCGCCGCCGATCTGATGGATTCTGCGTGCCTGAAACGCATTGCCGAACTCAAGCCGGACCTGGGGATATCGGTCCTGTTTGGGTATCTGATCAAACCGGTTTTTTTATCCCTGCTGCCGCAGGGTTGCTTGAACCTTCATCCCGCGTATCTGCCCTACAATCGAGGTGCGTATCCGAACGTGTGGAGCATTGTGGATGGAACTCCTGCTGGCGTGACCTTGCACTATATCGACGAAGGCGTCGATACGGGAGATGTCGTCGCGCAGAAGGCGGTTCCCGTCTCGTGCACCGATACGGGAGAAATTCTCTATCACAAGCTTGAAGCTGCCGGAATGCAGCTTCTCAGCGAAACGTGGCCGGCGATTCAAGATGGACGTATCGACCGCGTTCCTCAACGAAGCGGGGAAGCGACCTTTCACAAAGTGGCAGACGTGGCGGAGATTGACGAAATCCATCTTGAGAAGAGTTACCCGGCCGAGCGCCTTCTGAGGGTCCTGCGCGCCCGAACGTTTCCGCCGCATCGCGGGGCTTTTTTCCGGCGCGACGGTCGGAAGGTATATGTCCGCGTTCAGTTCGAGGAAGAAGGCGATGGCGACCAGCACAAGCGCTGACCGGATACAAATCGGGGGCCGCTGGGTTGGGTTCGGCAGTCCAACGTTCTGCATCGCCGAGCTGTCGGCCAACCACGGCGCGCAGTTCGAGAAGGCGCTCCAGATTGTGGAAGCGGCGCATCGGGCGGGGGCTGACGCCATCAAGCTGCAAACCTACACCCCCGACACCATCACGATCGACTGCAACAGCAACGCGTTTCGCATCGGCGGTGGCACTCTGTGGGACGGCAAGACGCTCCATGAACTGTATGGCGAGGCCTACACGCCGTGGGAATGGCAGCCGAAACTGAAACGGGCCGCCGAGGATCTGGGTATGCAGTGTTTCTCCAGCGCGTTTGACGCGACCGCGGTGGACTTTCTGGAGACGATGATGGTTCCCGCGTACAAGGTGGCATCATTTGAACTTGTCGATCTGCCATTGATCCAGAAGATGTCGGCCACCGGAAAGCCGCTGATCATTTCCACGGGAATGGCCACGATCGAAGAGATTGAAGAGGCCGTGAGCGCGGCGCGCAGTGCGGGGGCGAAGGAGATCGCGTTGCTGAAGTGTACGAGTGCATATCCGGCGCCGGTGGAGGAGATGAATCTGCGCACGATCCCGGAACTCGCACGACGCTTTGACGTGCCGGTGGGGTTGTCCGATCACACGATGGGCGTGGCCGTGCCGGTTGCGGCCGTGAGCGTGGGGGCGTGCATCATCGAGAAGCATTTGACGTTGTCACGGGCGGACGGTGGCCCGGACAGCGGGTTCTCCCTGGAGCCAGCGGAATTCAAAGCGATGGTGGACGCAGTCCGGATGGCCGAGCAGGCGATGGGGACGGTCCACTTCGGAGTTAGCGAAAGGGAAGCTGCAAGCCGGGTGTTTCGCAGGTCGTTGTTTGTGGTGTGCGACGTCAAGGCGGGAGCGCCGTTCACGCCGGAAAATGTTCGTTCGATACGGCCCGGGCACGGTTTGCATACGCGGTATCTGGCCGATGTACTGGGGAGAAATGCGGCGGTGGATATTGAGCGGGGCACACCACTGAGTTGGGATCTGGTGAGTAAGAAGTGATTGCTGTCAGTTCACTTTTGCGGCGAGCGGTGTATCCGACGATGTCGCGGACGAAAATGTTTTCCCGCAGGGTCGGCGCAGGAGAAGTTTGCGTCCTCACGTATCACGGAGTCTTGGGGGAGGGCGTGCCGGGAAACTCCCCGATCGCAGGAGCACTGATTTCCGCGGACCAGTTCCGGCGGCAATTACGGTTTTTGAAGTCGCGCTACCAACTGATTTCTCCGGAAGTTTTTCGTGCTTGGTTGAAGAAGGGCGGATCACTCCCGAAGCGTGCCGTACTGCTGACGTGTGACGACGGATTGCGGAGTGTTCTGACCGGCATGGTTCCAATTCTGATCGAGGAAGAGGCCCAGTGTCTTTTTTTTGTGACGGGCCGATCGCTCGAAGAGAGTGGGGGCGGCCTCTGGTACGAGGATCTCTATCGCATGGTTAAGGCGGCGCCTGACGATGCGAAACTGGCGGTCGGCGGAAAGCGCGTGCGCAAGGATTCTCTCTCCGATCAGCAACTCGTGGGTATGTGGTGGAGCCTGGTCGAAGAGTATTCGAAGCAAAATTCCGGTGATCGCGCGAGAACGTTGTGCGCCTTGCAAGGTGAGTGGCGACTGCCGGAATCAAAGAATGAACGGGAGGCTGACGGCCACAGTTTGATGAACCGTCACGAATTGGAAGAGTTGGCCGGTCAGGGGATGTCTGTTGGAGCTCATACGATGAGTCATCCAGTCCTCGCAAAAATGTCGTTAGAGTTAGCTGCGGAGGAGATTCGGGATTCCAAGACGCGGTTGGAGTCCCTTTTGCGGCAGGAAATTTGGGCGTTGGCGTATCCCTTTGGGCATCCAGGTTCCGCCGGAGTGCGCGAGATGAACATGGCTGAGGCTGCCGGTTACGACTGCGCTTTCCTGAATTTTGGTGGAGGCCTCTTGCGGCAATCGAATCCCCGTTTTGGGCTGCCCCGAGCCCACGTCACCGGGGAAATGAGCATGGCTGAGATGGAGGCACACTTGTCGGGTTTCCACGAGGCGCTGCAACGGCGTTTTCGCGGCGAGGGAGGAGTGCTGGCTTCATGCGCCTAACCTGGATCGAGGGCCTTCCTCAGGAAGAAGAAATCCTTGAGCAATGGAATGTGCTGGTTGATGGAATGGAGCGGCCGGAGGTTTTTTTCACCTGGCAGTGGGTTGCAGCGTTCCTTCGATCGTATGGCAACAGGGCAAAGCCCTGGATTGCGATTGCCTTCGAGGACGAGGATCTAGTTGGAGTGGTTGCGCTGGCCAGGCCGTCGGCCACGGAAGCGTCCTTTCTAGCCTCGACTACGGCGGACTACTGCGATTTCATTTCGTCTGTGGAGCGGCGGAGCGAGTTTGTCGACCAGGTTCTGGACGCCGTTCGGGAATCGGGCGTCCGTAGGCTGACGCTGGCGAATCTTCCGGCAGATTCCGCGACGGTTGTGGAACTCAAGGCCAACCGTCGCTTCAAGAGTTTTATGCGGGTTGGATACGTCTGCGCCCAGGTGCATCTTGGCGCGCCGAGCGAGCGGCAAGCAATGGTCGACGCGCTATTCAAAAAGAAAATGCTCAGGCGGTCGATGAATGCGTTGCGGCGCATTGGGCCCGTGACCCTTCAACATGAGTTTGGGGCTGGACTGCAGAAACAGGTCGTCGAGAGATTTTGTAACACCCACGTGGCACGGTTTTTGGCGACCGGGCGCATCAGCAATCTGGTGAGTGCGCAGCGGCGGGCATTCCTGCGGGAATTGGCCACGCTGCTGGCCGAACGCGGATGGTTTGACCTCATGACCCTGCGAGCGGGCACCTGGGTGATTGCGTTGAATTACGGGCTCCGATTCCATGGAAGCTGGTTCTGGTACCAGCCGACGATCGTCAACAAATTCGAAGAAATGTCACCAGGGTACTGCCTGCTCGCCAAGGTGGTGGAAGACGCGTCGCGCGATTCCAAGGCCCAACTGGTCGACCTTGGGCTGGGTGCGGAAGGATACAAAGAGCGCGTCGCCAATGGGCAACGGACCACATTGCATGCCACCCTCGCGAGCAGTGGAGTGGATCAGTGGAAAGAGCGAGGGCGCTATCACGCCGCGGAAACCATCAAGAGAGTGCCGCGGTTGGAAGTGGTGGCGCGTCGCGCCCGGTCGCTCGCGCAGAGTGGCCGAAGGCGCTTGGCGCAGGACGGATGGGCCAACACACTGCGTGAAACCGGCCGACAGTTGCAGAGATCGATTGCGAGCACGGAAGAAGTTCTGTTCTTCCAGTGGTCCGTGGCGACGGGTAATTCTTCCTCGGCGGAACTCGTCCCTCTGACATGGGAGATTCTGGCGGCGGGAGCGATGCGCTATTCCGAAGATCGCCAAACCCTGGACTATTTGCTTCGATCGTCCGCTCGTTTTCGTACAAATCAAAGCCGGGGCTACGCTCTGACGGGTGCTGAGGGCGTTGCCCGGCACTTCGCCTGGGTCGCTCCCTATGAAGGCTTTGCCATGGCGGAATTGGGAGAGATACTGCACGCGCCGTCCGCGGCCAGCGTTTTGATCTTTGACTGCTGGACGCCGGTCGAACTGCGCGGCCAGGGTTTGTACACTGGCGCGATCAGCCGATTGGCTGGACTGCTTTCCGCGGAAGGCAAAGACGTCTGGATTTTTAGCGCGGCGAGCAATACCCGGTCGATCGCGGGGATCGAGAAGGCAGGATTTCAGTTGCGCGCCGCCCTTTCCAAACGAAGGGTGCTCAGGTGGTCGAAGACACGACAGGAGCTTCGCGGCGCAGCCGATCCGGAACTGGTCGAGGTGTTGGACAAGGTTAGAGGTTAGAGGTCAGATTGCAGAGGCTGAATCATATTCAGAGGCTTTTCTTGTTTTGACATGGCAAATGACACCAATCCGTTGAGGGATGTTCGAGTGCCCGCGCATCTTTACGAAGCGGCTGAACGCATGATCCGCGGTACGCGGCATAAAACGGTGGAGGACTTTCTTTCCTTTGTGCTTCAGGAACTGACTTCTCATGACGGCGCTCCCCTCGATGAACGGGAACGAAAGGTAATTGAGGAGCGACTACGCGACCTGGGGTACTTGTGAGCAGGCTCGCGCTTTTCCGGAAACTTCGCGACAAAATTTCTCCTGGTTTCCGGTTCAGCCGGCCGCTGGTTCTTCTCCAGAGCGATGACTGGGGCCGGGTAGGAGTGCGCGATGCTGAGGGGTTGGAGGAACTTCGGGCAGCGGGGCTGAATGTTGGAGAGCGCCCGTATGATCTCTACTCCCTCGAAACCGCCGAGGACGTTCATGAAGTGGCGGAACTTCTGCATGGGTTGCGGGATTCGGCGGGCCAACCGCCCTGCCTGGAAATGAACTTTGTCGTTGCTAACGTGGATTTTACGGCGAGCGCGGCGAACGGCTTTCGCGAGATCGCGTTGAAGCAGCTGGCCGACGGTCTGCCTGGACGCTGGAAACGTCCCGGTTTGCTCGATGCTTATCACGCCGGAATTCAAGGCAAAGTATTTTCGCCGGCGTTGCATGGCACGACGCACTTCTGTCAACAAGCCGTGGCGCGCGAATTGTCCAGCGGTGGCGAAAGGGCAGACTTGCTGCGCACGCTGTGGAAGTCGGAAACGCCTTATATCTATTGGCGCATGCCGTGGGTGGGCTACGAATACTGGGATCCCGAGCGGGCACCAGCACAGCGCTTTATTCCGGAAACGGAGCAGGCGCGTTGGATCGATTGGGCTGCCGAGGCCTACCGGAAATTGTTCGGTGAGCGGGCCGTGTCCGCGTGCGCTCCCGGATATCGTGCTGAGACAACCACCCATCATGAGTGGAAGAATGCCGGCGTTCGGATCGTGCAGAACGGACCTGGAAGCACGCGCGCCCCGCACTGGGACGAGTTTGGCCTTCTGCATACCTATCGGTCACTTGATTTCGAACCTGCATTGAATCCGCAGATGCGTTGGGAAGACTTGCTTCAGGAGGCAGCACCGTGGCTCACACGCGGATTGCCTTTCGTTCTGTCGGTGCACTCCATCAACTTCCACTCCACGCTTGCGCCAAACCGGCAACGGACACTGCCAATGCTGCGCGAGATGCTCGGCGCTTTGACAAAAAAGTATCCCGATCTTTTGTTTGTGAACAGCCGGCAACTGCTGGACATCATGGAGACGGGAAGCTATCAAAGCAGCGGTGGCCGCGTTTCCGTGACCGTCACCGGCGCGCGGAAGGGAATCGAAGCGTGAGCGCGCCGACATCTCTGATCCTGATCACCGTAGACTGCCTACGCGCGGACCACACCGGTTTTATGGGCTATGCGCGCCCTACGACTCCGTTTCTGGACGGGCTGGCGGCGGAGAGTTTTGTTTTTCCGAAAGCGATTGCAGTCGGCGCGCCTACTTATTATTCGTTTCCGGGAATCATGGCATCCCGTTTTCCTTTGGCGCTGGGCAGGGAAGTGGTGGGGCTTGCTGCGGGAGAGCCGACCCTGGCGACGGTTCTGCAAGAGGCGGGGTATTGCACGGCGGCGTATGTGGCGGGGAATCCCTATCTCTCGAATCGGTTTGGGTATGCGCGGGGGTTCGAAGTGTTTCAGGATTTTCCCGCAGGATTGTGGGCCACCCCGGGCGGGGCAAACAACTCGCCGGAGACGGCGCGCCGGCCAGGCAGTCGCTTGAATTTTCACATCGCGCGCACGGCGCATCGGATTCCTCCGTTGGGGAAGTTATACGACGAATTGTATTTTCAGTATCGACATCGCCTGATTGCCCATAAGGCGTTAAGCTGGGACACGCTCAGACGTTTTCCGGCGGCTGACGTCCTGGTCGATCAGGCGTGCGACTGGCTTGGCTCAATCGGGCGGGAGCCGTTTTTCCTGTGGTTGCATTTCATGGATCCGCACGCGCCTTACTATCCGACGGCGGAAGCGCTCGCTGCGATGGGGGATTCGATCGATCCAGACCGCGGGCGATATCTGAATGGGGCTTGGGTCGAACTGGGTGGAAAACGGCTCCAACGGTATCGCGAGGAGATTGTGCGCCTGCACGATGCCGGTATTCGCTGGGTGGATATGCAAGTGGCGCGCCTGGCCGGATGGTTGCGCCAGCGTTCGCTGTGGGATTCGTCAGTGTTTGCTCTGACGGCGGATCATGGCGAGGAGTTTCTGGATCACGGCGGACGGTTCCACTATCCCTCGCGAATCTATCAGGAGATGTTGCATGTACCGCTCCTGGTACGGGTGCCGGGCGGAAAAAAAATGCCGCTGTCGGATGCTCCCTTCAGCCATTTGCACCTCGCGCCTACGCTTCTCGACGCGGTGGGACTCGGTGCTCCGCCGGAGTTTGCGGGACAAAGCTACTGGTCCGAGATGCAGCGCGGGGGTGGTTGGGAGTGGGCTCTTTCGGAATCGATCGGTGAATGTACCAATCCGATGGAGGTCGACAAGCGCATGGGCGGTCGCGTGCTGGTCGTGCAGGATCGGCGGCACAAGCTGGCGCTCGACTTCGATCACAATCGCGAGGAACTGTTCGATCTGAGCGGCGATCCACGGGAATTGCAGGCGCTTCCCGCTGGCACTGAGACGGCTGCGCGCGCCCGGCTGCTGGAGACGGGGTTGCGGCATTTGTCGCGAACGCCTGGCGTCAATCGGGATGTGGCGATGCGAGCCAGACTCCGCGAGCTTGGACTAGAATGGAGGCACTCCACCATGAATTCCAAGACTTTGGCGTCTTGATCGACAGACGGTCCATGCCGCTTGCGTCCCAGCTCATCAAAGTGTTTACGCCTTCGTTCGCGGACGATGCGGGCACGAACGCGCAGAATCTGACAGTAAAGGAAGTGGTCGCGCGGCTCGATCCCGAGCGGTTTCAGGTCACGATGTTTTGCGAGAAGGAGCCCGACCCGCGAATTGCAGCGCGTCCGAACACGATCTTGTGGCCGTGGAAGAAGCGTGGCAATACCCTGCGCTCTTTGCTGCGAATGTTCCTGGATGTTCCCGATGTTTATTTCTTCCCGCGCGAAGGTCCGCTGGATGAGAGGTTCCTCTCACTGCGACGCCGTTTGCGTTGGCATACACCGCTCGTGACTTACATTGTTTCCGGCGGATTAGATCGGGTTGCACCGCGGCCTGGACAGCTGCGCAATTTGCAGGAGGCGAGCGCTGTCTATGGCAATTGTAAATACGTCACACACCTGCTGACCGACAAGTTAGGTTTTCGAGCGGACACGATTTATGACGGCGTAGATCGGCGATATTATTTTCCTCCGCGATCGAAACGGGACGAAGCGGGGCAGCGCCTGATCGTCTTGTGTGCGGGATCGTTGCGGCCGTACAAACGGGTTGATCTGGTGGTTCGGCAAGCTGCGCGATGGCCACAGGTCGACTTCCGAATTGCAGGGACGGGCGAGGAAGAAGAATCCTGCCGCCGGCTGGCGGCGGAGTTGGGCTGCACCAACGTTCATTTTCTCGGACATCTACCGCAAGCCGCGCTCGGGGACGAAATGCGCCGCGCTGATATTTTTCTTTTCCCCAGCGAACTCGAAGGACATCCACAAGTGTTGTTGCAGGCGGCTGGCTGTGGGCTTCCTTGCGTTGCGATGAACGCCTACCATCCCGACGCGGTGGTGGATGGCGAGACTGGTTTTCTGGTAGGAAGCGCCGATGAACTGGCGGAAAAATTCGATGTGCTGGTTCAAGATTCCGCTTTGCGAATTGCGATGTCGCAGGCGGCGGAGCTGCACTCCACACAGTTTGATTGGGACCAGGTCGCCGGGCAGTGGGCCGGTGCGTTCGAGAAGGTTACAGGAGTGAGCGCGTGACCGGATCGGAAATTCCCGTTGGCCGTTCGCGTCCCCTGCATGTGCTGACGATCACGCCGTTCTATCCCAAGGCCGGCAACGAGAGTGGAGGATGCTTTGTTGCCGAACCGCTGGCGGAGTTGGCGAAGACGGGAGTGCAATCCACAGTTTACGCGGTCGAACCGTTCTATCGACCGAGAGCCCGAAAAATCGCATCGGACGCGAATGCCACGTGGTTTCGGTATGCCGCTTTGCCGGGCGGGCTTGGATTGTCGAGCGCGGGGCGAGGACTTTTCTTGCGATTGCGCCGGCCGGCTGAACGGCTGCACACGCTGACCCCGATTGATGTGATCCATGCTCACGGGGCCTTGCCGTGTGGTGACGCAGCTTTGCGGTTGAGCGAGATGCTCGGTATTCCTTTTGTGGTCACGGTACATGGGCTGGATGCGTTTTCCACGAAGCAGGTGGCGGGGTGGGCGGGTGCGTTGTGCGAGAAGGTTTCGCGGCGAGTTTATCGAGCGGCCCGGCGAGTGATCGGTGTGAGCCAGCACGTCTGTGATGAAGTGCAACGGGGCACGGATGGACTGGCGGCGTCGGCGTCGAAGGTGGTTTACAACGGCGTGGATTCCTTGCTCTTCGCGCTGGGCGTCGATTCAGATCCCACGCCAGATCCCGAGCAGGCCGTGGTGCTCACGGTCGGGAATCTCATTCCGACCAAGGGGCACGAGTTGCTGTTGCGCTCGCTCGCAGCGCTGCGTCCGGAGTTTTCGGCGCTGACCTGGGAAGTGATTGGAGACGGGCCCGAGCTGAATCGAATCCGCGAACTGGCGGAGCGGCTGGGATTGATGGCGAACATTCGATTCCGGGGACGCCAGAATCGGGCAACGGTGGCGGAGGCGTTTCGGCGGTGCACGGTGTTTGCCCTGCCCAGCAGTTATGAAGGGCTGGGATGCGTTTACCTGGAGGCGATGGCATCCGGAAAAGCGGCGATCGGATGCCTGGGGCAGGGGATCGAAGAGGTGATTCGGCACGGTGAGAATGGCTGGCTAATTCGGGCGGACGCTGGAGAAGAACTGATGGAAGGATTGTGCGTCCTGCTGCGCGATGCGTCGCGACGTGCGCGGATTGGAAAAGCGGCTCGCGACACTATTCTGCAATCCTTCACGCTGGCCCATCAGGCAAGAGAGTTGCGAGCAGTCTATGAGGAGAGCATCCGGTGAAACGCCGCCTTGTCATACTGACCGAGATCATCGCTCCGTACAGGATCCCGGTGTTCAACGCGCTGGCGCTGCGTCCGGAGATTGACTTGCATGTGATTTTCCTGGCAGAGACGGATCCGGCTTTGCGGCAATGGCAGGTCTACCGGGATGAAATTCAATTCTCTTATCGAGTGCTTCGTTCGTACAGGCGGCGGCTGGGCCGGTTCAACGTCTTAGTGACGCGCGGAATGAAGGCGGCTTTGCGGTCGGCGAATCCCGATGTCATTGTTTGCGGAGGTTACAACTATCTGGCGATGTGGCAGGCGCAACGGTGGGCGCGCAAGGGCAACGTTCCTTTCCTGTTGTGGTCAGAAAGCAACGACGTGGATGCGCGCCGAAAGTTCCCGTGGGTTGAAGCGGCTAAACGAAGGTTCATTGGAGCTTGTCGCGGTTTTGTCGTGCCAGGGAAATCTGCGGCAAGGTATTTAGAAAAGTTCGGCGTGCCTCCCGATCGAGTTTTTGTGGCTCGCAATGCGGTTGATGTCGAGCGCTTCGCGCGCGGGGCGGGTGAGGCGCGCGGCGATCCCGGCCTTCGCGAGCGCTTAGGTTTGCCACAACGCTACCTGCTATACGTGGGAAGGTTTGTGCGCAGCAAAGGCGTTTTGGATTTGCTCGCCGCCTATGCGACACTGCCGGAAGGCATTCGAGGGGAAGTCGGGCTGGTGCTGGCGGGCGACGGCGAAGCGCGGGATGAATTGGTGAGGGTCAGCCGGGAGATTAAACCGGGCGTGGTGATCTTTCCCGGATTTCTGGAACGCGATCAACTACCCGCGTTCTACGCTCTCGCGGAAGCGCTGGTGTTTCCGACCCATAGCGATACCTGGGGACTGGTGGTCAACGAGGCGATGGCCTGCGGACGGCCTGTGATCGTGACCGAGGTGGCGGGCTGCGTTGCCGACATGGTGCGGGATGGAGAGAATGGATATGTAGTCGCCTCCGCCGCGCCCGAGGAATTGGCGCGGGCAATGGAGCGGCTGGCAAGCGTCCCGGAATTACAGAAAAACATGAGTGATTGCAGCCTTCAACTAAGTTCACGATTCACGCCGGCGGCATGGGCGGCGGGGATAGTTCGCGCGGTTGCGGGCAGCGTTGGTAAGGGTCGGGGAGAAGATCGTGGATAGAGTCATGCGCGCTGCGGTCGCAGGGCTGCCGGTGATGCTGGTATTGGCTCTCATTATTTTGGCGCGCTCGATGCCGGGCTATTTCAACAATCAGGAATACCTTGCCGGTTTTATTGTTGTGCAAATCCTGGCGCTCTCCTTGTGGTTCTACGACCGCTTTTTCTTCCCGTTTCTGATGATTGCGTTTTTTTGGGCCGGGATGAATGTGCCCATGAGCGAGACGTGGACTATGGGGCGATGGATCGTGCTGGGGATTGGGGCGATCGTCGGGTTCGCGCGAGCCATGCGGGTGGGCGTACAGCGGTATCAACCGTTTCACCTGGCAGCGTTTTTTTGCGTGGGCAGTGCGTTGGTTTCGGCGATGATATCGGTGTTGCCGCAATTTGCGCTGATGAAGGCGTGCAGCCTGCTGATTCTATTTCTGTATGCCGCGTCGGGCGCGCGGCTGGTTCTGCGAAATCCCGATCGATTTTTCCGCGGACTGCTGCTGGCATGTGAATTCAGCGTTTACGGGAGCGCCTTCGCGTATCTTGTTCTCGATATGGAGATATGGGGAAACGGCAACTCACTGGGTGCGGTGGAGGGGGTGGTGGCGGCGCCGCTTCTGCTATGGGGAGCCCTGGTCGCTTCGAACAGGAAGTTGCGGTTACGACGTGCTGTCGGCTGCGTGGGGGCGCTGTATCTGGTGTATTTTTCGGTGTCGCGTGCGTCCATGCTCGCGACGGCTCTCACGATCTTGGTTCTTCTGATAAGTCTGAGGCGAAACAAGCTGATTGTACAGGGACTGTTCGGACTCGGCTGCGTGATCGCGATTACCGCCATCGTGGCTCCCAGACACTTTGATGATTTGAAGACTTCATTGGTGGAAGGGGTCATCTACAAGGGGCATGAAGATCAGGGCGTCCTCGGATCAAGGTTGGCTCCATGGCAGTATGCGGTGGAGGTCATCGGGGAGAATCCGTTTTTCGGCAGCGGATTCGGCACCAGTACCTCCGGGGACAAGCCCTTCGGCGAAGCCGGGAAATTTAGTTCGACGGCCTCAACGAACCGGGAACACGGAAGCAGTTACCTGGCGATTACGGAGTGGGTGGGGTTATTGGGGATTGTTCCATTCATGGCGTTGCTTGTTTTTGCTGCGCAAGCCGTTTTCCGGGTATTGGCGTATTTGCGCAGAACAGGAGACGTCTCTCATTATTCCGTGCCGTTGATGCTCGTGGTGCTGGCCGGGCTTTTGCATGCGGGTTTTGAAGATTGGCTGTTTGCGGTTGGATACTACCTGACCGTCCTTTTCTGGGTGATGGCGTTTCTCCTGATGGACGTGTTGCCCGATTCTACCGGCGAGCACACTGCCTTTGTTCACGGCATGCGGTTTCGCTACCTGACGGAGCCGGTAGCAAGCCACCGCTGACACTTCATGCGACTCTTTATTCATGCCCTGGGCGCCTCGGCGGGCGGAGGGTTGACCTACCTGCGCAATCTGCTTCCGCAGCTGGCGGCTCGGACTGATGTTTCTGTTACTGTGTTGGCCGGCAATTCCGCCAGAGACGCGGTTTCCAACTTCAATAACATCGAAATTCTGGACATCAGCGTGGAAAATAGGGGCGTGCTCTCACGGTTCTGGTGGGAACAGCGCGAGATTCCAGCGTTCATTCGGAAGGCCGGCGCGGAGGTTCTGCTTTCTACCGGCAACTTCGCTGTGTGGAATTCGCCGGTGCCGCAGATTCTCTTGAGCAGGAATTCACTCTATACCTCGACGGATTTCAGTAGTGATCTGCGCCGACGGAACGAATACCGCATGTGGGCGGACACGCGCCTGAAAGGTTATATCGCGCGGAAGTCCATTCAGCGGGCGCATTTGACTCTGGCTCCGAGTGAAGCGTTTGCTCAAGAACTGCGCGCTTGGTCAGGACACGATGTTTCGGTCCTGCATCACGGATTTAACGGCGACTATTTTTTTCAGGATCGAGCACCTCTTTCATCGGAGATCGAAGCCACGGTCCGTGGGACGGAGGGAGCCGCGCGCCTGCTTTTTGTCAGTCACTACAACTACTACCGAAATTTTGAAACGTTGCTGCGCGCGGTGGCGCTCGTGAAAGAACGCAGGCCGTCCGGTAGGATACGCCTTCTGTTGACCTGCGAGTTGGCTCCGGGGAAAAATCCCGGCAGCTACCGGACGGAGGAGGCGAGCGCGCTTCTGCGAGACCTCAAAATCGAAGAGGAGGTCGTACAGTTGGGCGCGATTCCGTATCGCCAGTTGCATCACCTCTACAAGTTGAGTGACGTCTATGTGAGTCCAGCCTACACGGAGACCTTCGCGCACCCGCTGGTGGAAGCGATGGCTTGTGGTATGCCGATCGTGGCTTCTGATTTGCCCGTGCACCGGGAGATTACCGATGGCGCAGGTCTTTTCTTCGACCGATTTTCGCCGTCTGGTCTGGCGGACAAAATCACCCATCTACTTGATTCTCCGGCATTGCGGGCGGACTTGCGTCAACGCGGGCTGCGTCGTGCCCAGAGTTTCAGTTGGAAAGATCACGCGGACCGGCTTGTGGCGATGGCGAGTGCGATCGCGGCGCGTTGAACGAAAATCGTGTCCCGAAACGCGCTCAACTCAGGGCACGTTATCATGAACAGTTCGTCGATTTTTCGCTGTCTATGTGTGGAATATTTGGTGTGATGGTTCGCGGCGGTTTGCTTTCTCCGGAAATTCTGGAGCGGGTCACTGGCACGCTCGCCCATCGCGGCCCAGATGATGCCGGGACGGTGATCATTGAGTCCGGATCCGCGCCACCCTGCCAGATCGGCCTGGCCCACACGCGGCTCTCGATTATTGACCTCTCCCCCCTCGGGCATCAGCCGATGCAGGATCGGGTCACCGGCAACTGGATTGTCTACAACGGCGAGATCTACAACTTTCGCGACCTGCGCGGCGAGTTGGAAAAGGCGGACGCGGAATTTCGCAGCCAATCTGACACTGAGGTCATTCTGGCCGCCTATCGCGTCTGGGGTGAGGAGTGCTTCACGCGGATGCGCGGCATGTTTGCACTGGCTCTCTGGGACGCGCAGCGCAAGTGTCTGCTTCTGGCGCGCGATCCCATGGGCATCAAGCCCCTCTACTACTATTCGTCGGAGGGGAGCTTTGTCTTCGCATCCGAAGTGCGGACTCTGCTTCAGTCCGGGCTGGTCCCGAAAAGAATCGACTCCACTGGTGCGTTGAGCTATCTGGCGTTTGGCTCCGTGTACGAGCCCTGGTCAATTGTGGAAGGAGTTCGCGGCGTGCCGCCGGCCAGTGTGCTGACCTTCGCGGATGGGTCGGCCAAGGTGCGGGAGTATTGGAGTCCTCTGACTTCCGCAGTGCGTAACTCAGATGGGGAAAGGACGAACGGTAATGGTGGGAGTCACGGGGATCTAACAGCCATTCTGAAAAGAGCGGTCATGTCCCATCTGGTCAGCGATGTTCCAGTCGGCGTGTTTCTTTCGGGAGGAATCGACTCTTCGAGCCTGGTCGCGGTGATGAGCAACAACGGGGTGCGGGCCAATACTTTCTCGCTTGTTTTTGACGAAGCGGAATTCAACGAAGGGCAGTACTCGCGGGAAGTAGCTCTACGCTTTGGCACGGAGCATCTGGAAATTCCGGTGACGCAGCAGGACGCGCTTGCGTCGCTGCCGGACGCTCTGCGGGCAATGGATCAGCCGACAATCGACGGCATCAATACTTATCTTGTCTCCGCTAAGGCTCGCGCGGCGGGTGTGAAGGTGGCCTTGACGGGGCTGGGCGCCGACGAGATGTTTGCTGGATACTCGAACTTCACGCGAGTGCCAAGAATGGAACGCATGGCGGGACGTCTGAAAAGGGTGCCCGCGCTGGCAAGACGTCCGCTTGCGGCTTCGCTGGCGTTGGTCAGGGGCAAGAGCGACCGCACTCGTAAACTGGCAGAATTGGCTTCGCCGGCACAATCGTTTGTGCATCCCTATTTTCTGGTCCGGGCGTTGTTTGGAACTGCGGAGCAGGCGTCATTGTTCCCGGCGGACAAATTTGAAGCTGCACACGAGAGCCTCGACGCAGTTCTGCAAGCTTCGACGGCTGTGAGTTCGAATCTGGATCCGGTGAATCGGGTTTCGTATCTCGAATCGCATTGGTACATGAGGAACACTTTGCTGCGGGATTCCGATTTCATGAGCATGGCGCATGGCCTCGAATTGCGGGTTCCATTTCTCGACCGCGAGTTGGTCGAGGAGTGTTTCCGAACTCCGGGTAAGGAAAAGCTGCGGGGAGACTCGCCCAAGAGCTTGTTGCTGGCCAGCCTGGGCGTCGAGTTGCCCAGTGAGATTGTGAATCGTCCCAAACGAGGCTTTACGTTGCCGTTCGAGAGCTGGTTGCGTGGAGCGATGAAGCCGGCGGTAGAAAATGTGCTGCGCGGACGGGGCTGCGATGCGATTGGCCTGAACCGACCTGCGGTGCAACAGATTTGGAAGAGCTTTCTATCGGGCGAGACTTCCTGGTCTCGTCCATGGTCGTTGTTTGTGTTGCGGCGCTGGTGCGAAGAACATTTGTGAGGCGGCCACATCTTTGCTGCGCTGTTGGCGGCCTGCGAGCCCGTTTCACTGCAGTCTTCAGCTAACATAGATAGGTACCTCGAGGCATCCGGGAAAGCTGTGATTGAAGCGAAAACGGAAGTGGACGTGTCGGGATTGCGCACTGGCGCAGGCCTCTTGCCGGTTACGGTGATCATTGCTGTTCGCAATGAGGCTCGGAATCTGCCGCGGTGTCTGGAATCTCTGCGCGAAGTGGGCGAGGTCTACGTGGTGGACTCCCAGAGTACGGACGAAACCTGCGCCATCGCGGAGTCATTCGGGGCAAAGGTTGTGCAGTTCCGTTACCCCGGGGGATGGCCCAAGAAGCGGCAATGGGCAATGGATACGCTTCCGCTTGCCTACGATTGGGTTCTGCTGCTCGATGCCGATGAAGTGGTGACTCCGGTACTGGCCGCGGAAATCAGAAAGGCAATTCAGGTTCCCCAGATGGTGGGATACCGCATTCAGCTGCAGATGTATTTTCTCGGCCAGCTTCTGCGGCACTGTGATGCGAGTTTCTGGAAGCTCTCGCTGTTTCGCAAAGGGCAAGCGCGGTTCGAATGCCGGCTGAAAGATCAGGACGCTTCCATGGCGGACATGGAAATTCACGAGCATATGATCGCGGATGGACCAACCGCGGAACTGCGAAATCCGATTGTGCATCACAACGTCGAGTCACTGTCGCGATACATCCGCAAGCACGATGAGTATTCCAACTGGGAAGCGAAAGTGCTGACCGGCGGCGAGGGAACTGCCAGCGAGATGAGAGGTTCTCTTACGGGAACCCAAGCCCAGCGGCGGCGATGGCTTAAGACTAGGCTGTACCGGTTGCCGGGCTCGCCCCTTCTGCTGTTTCTATACCGTTACATTTTTCGATTCGGATTTCTCGATGGCGTTCCCGGACTGATCTATTGCACGTTTCAGGCAATCCAGATGTTTCACACGAAAGCAAAAATCTACGAGTTGCGGAACGCGAGGAGCTGAAGCGGATGTGTGGCATCAGCGGACTGGCGAACTGGGGCGACTCGGAAACACTGGCCCGCATGACCCACGTGCAGTCGCATCGCGGACCTGACGACTCCGGGCTGTGGGAGCGCCGTTTCCCGGACGGCGGCTACGTTGGGCTCGGCAGCCG